>Ga0181467_100820_pt2 | contig 12664 bp, 17 predicted proteins | sample InSIn5gowninarea_2_FD_119079 | JGI IMG/M metagenome (GOLD analysis project Ga0181467, IMG submission 119079) | Clean room microbial communities from NASA Spacecraft Assembly Facility at Jet Propulsion Laboratory, Pasadena, California, USA -... ... | reverse complement strand
TTTGCTTCATGTAAGACCTTAACCATCCATCACCCGCTGTAACGCTCGAAGTAAGAAGTCAACCGACAGAAGTCCTCAATCATGATCTTTTATATGCCCGCTCGCGTAGAAGGATCATCTAATACCTTTGTCGCCCATCAATTCAGCGCCTGTCCTCACAACTCCAATCATCCCACCTGTCTGGACCGATTCACTACCCCCACCACTCAACCTGTATTCAATTTCTGCGAGTCCTTCGAGCCACGTTATTCTTGTTGCTGCACTAACATCGAGTTCATTCAGTTGATCAGCCAAATTTGTGAGAATGTCAGCCAATGCAAGACCTCGACTTGACTTGAGTGCATTGATAGTTGTTAAGCAGCTTGTGATATCTGGTGTGGACAGTAGTGTGCTCATAATAGTTCGTATATCTTCTGGATGCGGTGCTGCGATGCAATTGTATATTGTATCATTGGTTATTAGTTCATATACAATATCACTGTCTTTGATTGGTGGCTGTCCTTTGATAGGTAACGGTCGAGATCCAGCATGACAGGCTTGCAGCACATTCAATGCTCTTCGCATATCTCCTTTGCTCAATGTGACTAGCGACTCGACAGCATCTGGCGATATATTGACATGTTCATTCTCAACAACACGTGTGACTGTTCTAAGCGCCTTCTCCGCACTCTTTACATCTGCATTCTTGAGAGGTGAAAATCGAAATCGTGTACACCTGGATAGTAGAGCAGGGCTCAATTTGTGTGTATAGTTTGCTATTATGCAAAATCTCGTATTTGCTGTGTATTTTTCCATTATCCGTCTTAGAGCCATCTGAGCAGCGGAAGTCATAGCATCAGCTTCGTCCAGAATGATGAGTTTGAAACCAGTCAAACCGCTCTTAATGCCATTACTGGTTGGTGTGGTAGATGCTACTGTCTGTGTAGCTGAGCTGAATATCTGCTTGGTAGAAGCGAATGTCTTAATCTGTTCTCGAACCACATCGATACCTCTATCATCAGAAGCGTTGAGTTCAAGTACCATCTGTCGCATGTTCCTTGTACCATAGATCTGACGAGCAAGGGCAAGTATAGTGGATGTCTTGCCAGTACCGGGCGGTCCATACAGTAGTAGATGCGGTAGTTTATTGGCCTCAATGAAGCGCGTTATTGTTGCGAGAATATCTTGGTGTCCGGAAACGTCTGATAATGTGTTTGGTCGGTACTTTTCCACCCTATCCAACAGTCAGTATTGAGTCGTCTCTTACATACGAGTGGCAATACCATGGCAGATTGTCGCCAACCTCGACGGGTAGGTCAGCGACTATTCGTTTCTGTTTCCCCGCCGCTCCGTCTGCGCTGAATTGTATCGATTTGTCGTTCGATTTGGTGGGGACATCAATGTCCATTTCATCTTCGAAGTCAGACATCGCAGCGGTTGAACGGACTTTCTTAGCCTTAAATCAAGTCGCGAAAAGTCTTGAACAATGCTTCAACGCAAGTTGATGTTTACTTTCGTAGGATTCGTGGGTTGCAATACCGCAATGCATACCTTAACTTTCGACAGTCAGAGACGCGGTCAACGCGTTGATCCTAACGCGTAAATGAACTACTCAGCCTCGTTAGGAGTGCGTTCGTCATGGCAAGGCTACAGCGGTAATGTCTTGTCCCGCAGCGGGATTGCTTTGCGCTTGCTCATCCATCCCGAGCAATAGTAGGAACCCACGTATTCGGCTGACACCTACACCGACAAAGCCTCGGGATTCAGGAATATCCTTCTCGTTTTCACCAACACTATGCCCGTACTACTCCAGTCCACTCCCTCATGGTAGCACCTACTAACCTCCTCCAGGCCTACCACTCCGTCTTCCTCGGCGACCAAGGCGTCCAATTAGTCGGAAATTTCCCCCTCCTCCCACTGAGAACCAAGACTCGAGGTCCAGCATACCAACTCCCCAATCTCCCACCAAATACCTCATCCCTTGACGTCGACCCAGAATCCGAGTCCTACGACATCCTCGACGAATCCCTTAGCCTCTTCCGCGCAAATGTCTTCTTCCGCAATTTCGAAATTCAGGGTCCAGCAGACCGACATCTAATTTACTGCATATTATTCCTATCCTCATGCCTTACTACATTAAAACCGAATCAAGATGTAAAGAGTGCGGAGAAGGCATTGATTAACCTAGCGCTGGAGCAGTTTAACTTACCGGGTGAGCCTGGGTTTCCATTGAATCAAGCATTTGAGGGTCCGAAGGACAGACAGGACGCGGAGCAATTGAGAGGGTATTTGAGTCAGGTTAGGCAGGAATTAGCTGGACGACTTGTGCAGAGGTTATATGCTCAGAATCCCAGTGCGCCGGATAAATTTTGGATGAGCTTCGCGAAGAGGAAGTTCATGGGCAAGGGACTGTAAGAGCTCACTTGTTTTGGGGGACATTACTGAAGGCGCTGTCAAAAGCCGGCGGCATGCCCGCCGTAATACCAGGATCTTGCTCGGTGGTTAGTGGACGTGTATAAGTTCAGTGCATGACGCCGAACAACTCGTGCTGGGAGAATGCTGCACAGCCGTCTGCATTAGAATGATAGCCAGCATGGCACTAACGCAACGAACGGGATACTCGAAGCTGTCGAAGGCGTATCATCGCGACCATAGAGCAGCGGTTGTTCCATGTGAGCAGTGTCTCTATCAACACACCGCTCACGATCACCGAAACGAATTCAATGGCACGGTCTATTGTGTATGTAAGCTCTATGCTATTTTGTGCACACACTTGCGTCTCCAACGTAGTTCTCAAAAGGTTCAAATTTAACATCCTACCGCTTCTAACCCAACCTTTCCAACCCTAGACCTCCGTCTGCTCAACCTCTCCACCCATATCCCCATCTCCCTCCCCAGCCATCTCCACATCTCCACCCTCCCCCTTCTCACCACTCTCATCCCCCATCTTCCCCTCCCGTCTAACCTCACCAACCTCCTCAATTCTCCTCTTCCTCCCCCTCCCCTGCCTTCCTCTAGCCTGCACAACACCTCCAGCATACGGAATCACCCGTGTCGCAACAGCTACATAGCCACTTTCTGCACCGCCCTTGCCCATCATGATTGGGTGTGTTCGGCCAGGCAGAACTTGCCAGGGACGGGCGGTGGAGTGGTGGATCGTGAAGTTTAGGAGGAGGGTTGGGTCGACTGGGAATTTTGCTTCGAGATCTTTATGCAGCTCGGGTTCGGTAGTGTTGGTCTTTGTGTCAGCGGGGTCGCTGTCTTGATCTATTCGTGTTTGTGCTACTTGCTGTTGTTGCTGCTGCTGCTGGAGATGCTGGATGTAAGCTGTCCGACGAGCGGTGGAGTAGACGTCACTAAGCTCCATTAGCGGTTCGATATGCGGGCTGTAAACGACGACTTGGGCTCCTCCTCTCAGGAGCGGGACTAGATGTCTGCAGATCGAAGTCGGATCGGTATGGCTCGCGACGATCAAGCCGTCGAACGTCCCTTGTCTTGTGCGGTCGACGATTTCTTTCGTGCGTTGCCAGCGTCGCCTTTTGCGGTAGTAGGTTGAGCGGTGGTTTGCTTTCATGTTTGCTAGTTGTTCGGAACTGCGGATCGGTGGTTCGGCGGCGTAAGTTGCGTCGTTTTCTGGGTGGAGGATTTGCAGCCAGGTTAGGGTTGAGAGATGGGAGTGGAGGGGGTGGACTAGGTTGGGTGCGACGGAGGGAGATGGTGGTTGGTTGGGGTCGAAGGAGAAGTACCTGAGGAGAGAGAGATTTGGTTGTTGGTTGGCGTGGACTAGGGTTAGTGTGTTGGATGTTGCTAGGTTGTGCTCGTGGACACGGGGTCTTCGTGGTTGTGGGTTGTCTGTTGCTTCTGAGCTTGTAGATATCTGTGGGGTGGTTGAATCTGGTTGTATATTCCCAGAGCTTGGCTGATGAGACTGTGTTATTGAAGTTAGTGTTTGCTGGTGGTGCAGGATGCCCATTCTTTCAGCCAAAGCGGCAACCATCAGACCGCCTGTATCATCGACGACTAGGTAGCGACATCGTGGATGCTCATCATCTGTAACTGGGCCAGAGGCATGGACGTTCGCCCAACTTCCAATTAGACCAACCGTCTCGTTCCTCATCTCCATGATCCTTGCAAAGTCTTTTTCGTTCATCATCCAATCCGTTAGTGTGCCCACATCAAGCGGTAGAACAGTGAAGCGCTTCATATATTTCTTCTGCTTCCTTAGCGTGTACTTTGCCAATGAAAAGGCGGTTTTCTGGTCCAGTTGAGAATTGTTTGCCATGATCTTGGCGATCAGTTCTTTTGGATTAGCTACTTGATTTGACTTCAGAGCTTCAATGTCAGTATATGTGAGCTTTTGGTTGTTTGGATTGTCTAGGATATTGACGTTGGATTTGTCGTTTGTGGTGGGTAGGCCATACTCGTCGAATTGATTTGCTGCTGGTGTCGAGGTCGAGTCATTATCGGTGAGATCTGGTTCTGCTTCCTCGAGGATCGTCTCTGCATGGATCTCCGCCGCACGGACGACGCGAAGTTCGCGACCATCTTGTTGTTCTGAGTGGTCGATGAGCTCGAAAGTTAAATGATAGGGACGACTAATGATGGAGTCGGTGTGGAAGGTGCCATACTTTCCAAGGTTGATCGTTCTACATGAGGCGCTATATCAGCCGAAAACCCTGAGCAAAAGAGGTAAGGTCGGATGCCGAGCTTACAATGTTCGGTCATTCGGTTTTGTGGACCTACGTATTAGGTATTATCTGTTCGACTTTGATCGTGTCGGAAGGTAGTCGAATAGCGACATATTGGTACGGCTTGATCGTGTCGAACAGCATTGCAATGCAGATTGTGATTTGATAATCATGCGACTCATGTGGTGTTGAGTGGTAAGAAATAGTACACTACCTACAGCGGAATTCGAGGGCGGGAGCCGATTAAGCTTGGGAGGAAAATTTCCATCGTCCCCATTTCCCGCTCCGCACCCATTCTACAATGCAAAATAATGACAATAATCTCACAACTCAAATTCCAGAATCCAGATATACCAATTTGAAGATTCATGTTAACTTTGTATACTTATGGAAACACAGTGGTACATAATATACTATAAGACATATACCTAGTACTTGTAGGTGGCCGCTTTGCAATGTGGTCTGAGGTATGTACATAGGCTCACGCTATCTGCCAAGGTTTGATGATATGTCTTGAGTCTGGCCTTGGTACAATCAAAGCTCGTGGTAGTGAAATCTTAAAATATAGCGATGCCCAGCTTCTTTATAATCTCTTGAACGTCCGATCCGAAGATTATGTACCTATCACTCGTCGAAGCAGGATCGGTAATCCTGTGCCATTACTTTAACTATACTTAGTCGATCTTCGTGGAAAATCGTGAAGCACTCGCTGTCACCGATGCAGAGTCTTCGTGGTTTCAGTTATCCCACGTTCAATCCTGAATAATAGGTCGAGAAAGAGGGCTTCGCGCGGTATTCTGCAGGGAATTTCTACAATGTTCGTATTGGGTAGTTGTATAATACTAAGCATCAGGTGCTAGGAAAGCTCGGAGTTGGTTCTTATTCCACGGCGTGGCTATGTAAGGACTCTCGGTAGGTCTCTCATACCGATATACGATCGACGATGACTGAGGCATACGGTAAGGGACCGCCAATATGTGACCATAAAAGTCTACGAGCGAAATACGCCCCAAGCTACTCGAGAGCTCGAAATACATCGTCGTTTAAAAGTAGCCGCTAGCGACCATGCAGGCTCACGACTGGTACGAACTCTCCTTGACAGTTTCAGTGTCGAAGGAAGTGGTGGCAGTCATGTGTGCCTCATTCACAAGCCGCTCGGGATGAGTCTGGCCGCTTTGAGGGCCAAGTTCAAAGATCGAAAGCTGCCAAAAGATCTTCTGAAGGTGTCCTTGATCCACCTGTTCTATGCTCTTGACTACCTACACACAGAAGTTGGTGTGGTTCATGCAGGTATAGCATCAAGTCCGCCTTCAGGCTGCCTCCAAGACGCTGACTTGATTATCCAGACTTACAAGAAGACAATATGCTTTTAGCAATCGAGGACGAAACGATCTCATCGACCTTTGAACAGGATGAAGCAGATCATCCCAGTCTTTGAAAAGTGTATGAGGACAGAATCGTTTACAAGTCTCCGGAGCTACCAACACCCAAGTCGTACGGTAGACCTGTGTTGTGCGACTTCGGCGAAGCCCGCATGGGCTCCACGACCTATCACGAAGATATTCAGCCCTATGTGTATCGAGCACCTGAAGTTGTGCTGCGAATGACATGGGACAGCAAAGTAGATATCTGGAATGTAGGGGTTTTGGTAAGCTTGACATATCGCTTTCCAGAACTTCACTCAACACATAGCTAGATTTGAGACCTTTTCGAAAACAAACACCTTTTCGACGCTCGAGACGACAGAAAGCAAAATTCGAATGCTCAGCACCTTGCAGAGATGGTTGCCATTCTTGGTCCACCGCCTCGAGATTTTGTCCGACAGAGTGAATACGCTCTCGACTTTTTTGATGAACAAGGCATTTACCTGCCTTCATATGCATGGATCTATCGCTAACGAATACCTAGGCCGTTGGAGGGGTCCACCCCATGTTCCCAATATATCACTGGCCGGCATGGAGGACAATCTTTCCGGAGTGGACAAGTGATCATTTCTTCTATTTATGAAGACGATGTTGCAATGGTCTCCCGGCGCGAGATAATCTGCAAGACAGCTTCTTGATGGCCCCTGGCTACAGTCTGGTTGACCGGAACAATTTACCTTATAAAATCGAGTTATACATATGTACGTCTCCCATTGGTCAGATACTGGGGGAAGCTTGAGGATCCCGAAAAGTGACTTCAAGCTATGTTTCAAATCTCGAACATTGGAGCATGAGCTTCAACATGGAAATCGCCTCAGGGGGCGACCTCAGCTGAGTGGCTCCTCATTCGCTGCTGGTGCCAGCCACACGCACACGTCTTGCCAGATCATTGTCATCGCATCTTGTAGAACTTTGTCCTCCAAATAGTAACGTCGCAGGTAAATGCAGATAGCATGACCTTCGAGAGTTGTGCGAGGTTGCAGCCACCAGATCTCTGGCTTGCTTAGTTTGGCGTACCAGAGGGCAAGAAGCAGAAGTGCTCGCGGGTCTTTTTGTAGCAGGAACGATTTGTAGGCTTGCGGGGTGTTTCCGATGAAACAGAAAAAGTTCAGCAGTATTGAGATGTAGTCCGTGTTGATTGCTCTAGCTAGAGTAGCGGCTGCTGCGTGGTAAGGATTGTTATTGTTGGGAGTCGTGTCCAAGTCACAGAGTTTGATTAGTGCTTTTGGAAGGGTACTGAGCTCGGCTTGAGTGGAGGACTTGGGCATCGTTCGAGCAGCTTGAGGAGGGAATAGATTTTGGTATTGTGAGTCTGTTCTGAGCGTTTCAGTCAACATGGACATCTGGTCTTTGCCTTTGCCTATTAACAGCCATGACAGATCAGAGCTGGAGGCTGGTCTTAAAGGCCAGGCTTCTTCAGGGGTGGTCGCTTCGATGAGACCAAATGCGATGGTACTGATTAGGATAGCTGTTACCCAGATAGCAGCACTCTCGGACGAGTTCGGTTTGTTAGTTTGTCTAAGTCGAGCATTAAAGAAGGCGATGCTTTTGTACTGGTGTAGAGCTTCTCGCCTTGGTTGAGGTAGGCTGCGCTGTCCTTTGAGGTATCGGTCATGCATCAAAGTCAGTGCTAGAAGAGTGTGCATCAGAAATGGATACTAGTTGTAGAATGTTAGACTTTCTAGAATGAAACAGTAGGGTCAAGACATGCCTGAGGCGCGAATGATTTGATTCTGATACAGACTTCGATTCCTGTTTGTGGTGATGGTCATGGTTGTCTCACTGCGGAACTTATTGAGCAGTTCTAAATCTTGTGCCTGAAATATGTGAGTGCCCAATCCCGGTGCATTGATTGAGCCTAGGACGAATGTCACATTGTCAACCGCTTTCTGTCGTGCAATGTTGTTGACCGTGACTTCAACCAGTGGTAAACTACCTCCATATTTGCATATGTACCTTCCTATCCTGCATCGCTTGCAGGCAGGCTTACCTTCATCGCATTTCACTTTCCGAAACTTGCATTCCCCACATCCAGCCCTAGACTTCTTGTGTGACTTCAGCTTACGACTACCCAATGTCTCGGACCCAACCATAGTTTGAAGTTATGCCGTTGTCTTCTGTGCTGGTGACGGAGATTCTAGTGAGCCTAACTTATGTCTCCTGAATATCGATGCGTGATATGATGGACGGTATTTCTTTATGCCGACCCGTCGCTGGAGGACCCCAGCAAGTGATTTAATCCAATCACGAACGAGCTACCATTACAGCGCTAACCTCGATCGCATTCGAAGGTATTGCTAACGTCAATCTGGGCCACTCTCGTCAACCTCACCGTCATTACCACCAATGGACTCCTAATAATGTCTCGTACAGCGAGGCAAAGCTGCTACCATTCACCATCATGTTTCAACTCCTGGATTTCTCATTGCTCCATACTTCCATCAGGTAGGTCAACTAAGCTCCGTACAATCAGATATGTATATATATCCCTTATTCCAGCTCACCATTTTCGGCACACACAATCTCTAAATAACACATCCCACATCAAGACACAACTTAATCTAACTTTTGCTTTCTCTACTATGTTCAAGAATATTGCAGCTTACGTGGTCACCGAACCACAAAAACATGTCGAAATCAGAGACGCGCCCTACACCAAACCCGCTCCTAATCAGCTAGTTATCCGCAATCATGCTGTAGGTGTCAATCCCATTGACTGGATGCTACCTATGTTCGGTGCATTTCAGCACATCAAATGGCCTTTCGTCCTAGGATCGGATTCAGCCGGCGAAGTTGTCGAAATTGGAACAAAAGTCTCGCGTTTCCAAGTAGGAGATCGAGTGGTAGGTCAAGCTATCGGCTATGATGAGAAAATCAACACATCAAATCAAAGTTCATTTCAGATTTACACTGTCCTCCTCGAGGACATGACATCCCATATCCCGGATCAGCTTCCATACGAGCAAGCTAGTGTCTTGCCCTTGGGTCTTGGTACCGCTGCTACCGGTCTATTTCAGCAGGATCATCTCGCCTTGCATCTCCCAAGTATCAATCCGATAGCCCAAGGAAAAGTTGTCATCGTATGGGGAGGCAGCACCAGCGTCGGCGCTAACGCGATACAACTTGCCATTGCAGCCGGCTACGAAGTATTCACCACCTGCTCACCACGCAACTTCGAGTTCTGCAAATCCCTCGGCGCAGCGCAATGCTTCGACTACAAATCGCCAACTATCCGCGCAGACATTACCCGAGCTTTGACAGGCAAGATTGTCGCAGGTGCAATGACAATCGGCGACGGAGGTGCTGAAGCAATAATGGACATTTTCCCGCACTGTCAAGGCGACAAAGCCATCGCAATGGTATCATTCCCTAAACCGCCACATACTCCGCAACGCTTCGTCACAGCACAGACCATATTCTACTTCCTCAAGTTCGTGGTGCTCAGTACTTTGAAAGCGCGAATGAGAAACATCCGCTGGAAATTCGTCAATGGGAGCACACTGGCTTTCAATAGTGTTGGCAAGGCAGTGTATGGAGACTATTTGGATCTGGCTTTGGAGAAAGGGATGTATCAATGTAAGCCGGATGCGATGGTTGTTGGTCATGGGCTTGAGAAGGTGCAGGAGGCGCTTGATGTTCAGCGGAAAGGGGTGAGTGCTAGGAAGGTGGTGTTTACTTTGTAGATTGCCTATACGCCAGTACCATGCGGATTTGATATATACAGTTCGTACGAAGCGCAAATCCAGTCCCTACTGGAAGGGAGCGCTCCAAGGAACTGGATGTTTTGTATCATATCTGTTGAAAATCCTAATATCTGCATGGATAAACCTGACGTGTAATATTGGAGTCTTCCAGGGAAGGTACATAGTCTTCATCAACAAAGCCGAAGCTCGTTCATGCTCAAGTCCGTATCTCCAGTGCAGCCACTGAACATAACGACGCCTGCCTGAAGCCCCTTTCCTATTTTATATTCTGTCAGACTGCACGTAACTACACCGACTCGTTGACAATTCCGCCGGTGCGGTTCTAGTTCTAGCCGCTGGTAGGATCCGTGGTTCTAACTCTTGCCTAGCGATGCTCTGCCAATCTAGCTCTCGGACCGGAGTGGTAGAAGGATGGCTGCCGCCCGAGATGTACCCACACATCCATCTCAGTGAAGGTTTAATCAACCACACGGCCAAGACGATACCTGCTACCGCTAGTAGGTCTAGACCGACACCTATACCGAAACCGATGCCGGAGAGTGTGACGCTGCTCATGCCGCTTGCGAAGGAGGTAGCGCTATCTACTGTTCGGGTAGCTGTGAGACTCGAGATACTGTTTGGTTCTGTCACCGTGGGATCTCCAGAGGTAGCGGACTGTTCAGTAGAAATTGTTCCTGATGTTTCCGTGGCAAGTTTCGCATAAGTCGTGAGAAATGTGCCAGCTTCGGTTGACATGGTGAACGCCCCACGTATGTTTGTTTGATTTATGTTGCTTGTATTTACAGACTTTATCTGGCAGAGCATGAGAAATTGAGGTATACTGACGTTTTGGTGGGTGAGCTTGTGTATGGATGGGGTGTTTATTTCGACGAGAGGTGTGCAGTAACATGCTTGGTGGTCTTTTCCTTCCGTGAGATGGCATCGAAGTGTGAGATTGGTTGGTTGCTGTGACGGAAGGTAGTTGAACTCGAGGACGGCGGTGTTGTTAATTGTAGGTTCCTTGGCTGGGTATGGAATGCATGTGTCTGTCTTGCTTGTGGACGATGGTATAGTTATTGGTTGATCCGAGACGCAATGGAGAAGGAAGGCTATGATAAGGTAGAGACAGGACCGCCGTCTCAGGTGGTATAGGAAAACCAGCTTTCTGGTCCGAAGGGTGTGAGAGAAGAAAGGAGTGTGTCATCGACTATGCTTCTTTAGACCAGAAGATAGCTTCTAAAACATTTAGGGTACAGTGAATATAAACATACCGAAGAAGGTGCTGCTTCACATGTGGTCTTCGGTATAGACATGTAGCATTCGGCGTAGACATGGTATCTTCGGTATAGACATGGTCAATATCGGCCGAAGCAAAAGCCAAGGGAATTGCTAGTACCGTAGATCTATTGACATGACAGTATGGTGAAAGCTCTCGGGTTTGTGTTGAACAAGCCCAGTACTTGTATATAACAAGGCTTGATTCTCATGGTATGCCACGAATCAGTAGTCGAGAGCGTTTATAGTATCAAACTGATTGTCACAAGTGGAGACAATACCCATGGCGTGGCAAAGGTGATTTGGTATGATTACCCAAAACTGGTATGATTGGCTAGCAGACAAAAGGCCTGATCGGTCACAGCGATGCCAGGCATGTCTTTTTGCTGGTGGCTAACCTCTTGGCCCTGTTAGTCAGTTAGTAGTAATTGTAAGCGTGTTTCACGTAAGGAAGAGATAGACGACCAGCTGGTTCAGACTGTGAGTTATGTGATGTGGATTTTGGATTATGTGGATTCAATGCTACCAAAAAGCTGACTGTCTGCCGAGATCCTGCAATTTTGCGGCATCCAGGAATTGCGACCATCATAGTCACTGAGTCTAGGCAATAGGGTGCCTTATTTCAAAACGTGCTTTTGTTCACTTTCGTCATCACATGCAAACTCTTGGCGAGATATTTATGCCTTCTCGTAGATCCAATCGAATTGAGCACTCTTGTATTTCTGGACCTCGTCCTCCTTGAACCACAGAGCGATCTCCTTCTTTGCGGACTCAACACCATCGGAACCGTGGCAGACGTTTCGGCCGACATCGATGGCATAGTCACCTCGGATTGTGCCTGGGGCGGAAGCGAGAGGGTTGGTAGCACCCAAGATGGCTCGGCCAGTCTTGCAGGCATCTCGTCCCTCCCAGACCATGGCGAAGATTGGGCCGGAAAGCATGTCTGAAATCAGGCTCGTTAGTGGTGCAGCCCAACACCGAGAGGTCAAGATACAATAGCAAATCGTGAGGAATGTATCTTAGTGATAACTTACAAGTAACAAGACCCTTGAAGAATGGCTTGTCCTTCAGATCCTCGTAGTGTTTCTCAAGATGTTCCTTTCCTGGGCTGACCAACTTGGCAGCAACCAGCTTATAACCTCTCTTCTCAAATCTGGACATGATGTCGCCAACGAGTCCTCGCTGGACACCATCTGGCTTGACTGCGATGAAACTGTCCAATATCTGTTAGAGGCAGGATTTGGGTTTGTATATGGACATTCCAATGCAACTTACGTTTGTTCGGTAGACATCCTGATTGATCGGTTGAAATTGAGGAAATTGAGAAGGTCTTTATGTAGGAATAGATGTGTAATTCGAAGTTTGGAGGTCGAGGTACGGATTTGTTGTTCTTTGAAATATTTTTGAACAAGCGGTATGCGTGGGGAACATTTCTGGAGGGGCACCAGCTAACACATGCCCTCACAAATACTAGCGCGTTTGGTACCTGACCCTGTAGATCTTAAGCTCAGTGTGCTCCCCAAATAGGAAAGTCATGCCGTTGAGGTTGTGAAGGTCACGATGCTCCCAATTTCCATGATGAATGTTATCTCTTGGCATACTGACTTCAGGCCCA
>Ga0181467_101052_pt1 | contig 12686 bp, 11 predicted proteins | sample InSIn5gowninarea_2_FD_119079 | JGI IMG/M metagenome (GOLD analysis project Ga0181467, IMG submission 119079) | Clean room microbial communities from NASA Spacecraft Assembly Facility at Jet Propulsion Laboratory, Pasadena, California, USA -... ... | reverse complement strand
TCAACGGCAAGACTCAGACCGTGTCAGGCGCAAGTTGTGCAACAACTGTTACGGTTGCTCCAGCACCAAAGACACCATGTGATGTTCCTGGCAAAGAACAATATCCAAAAGACAGCCCAGAGTGTGTTGCTGACAAGCCAGCGATCTCAATCGCTAAAACTGTCAACAACGTCGAGCATGCAAAAGTAAAGGTTGGCACGAACTTCGAATATGAAATCGTCGTCAAGAACACGGGCAACGTTGCACTCAAGAGTGCTGTCGTCACTGACACCGCTCCATCACAGGTCACACTTGTTTCAGCAAGCATGGGCACGATCAAGGGTAACACGTGGACATACACGATCCCTACCCTCGCAGTGGGCGAATCAAAGAGCTTCACAATCACCGCTAAGTACGCAGCATACATGGCTGGTACGCACACCAACACGGTATGTGTCGATACGCCAACCACCCCAGGCGACAAAGACGGCTGTGATACAGCTACAACTGAAACCTACGAGGACACCAAAGTTTGCGACACGAAGACCGATACGATCATCGTCGTCTCAACCGAGGACAAGGATAAGGAAGGCTACACGACCGACCTTACCCGGTGTGAAAAAGTCGAAGTTTGTGACGTTACCACTGGTAAAACGACGACCGTTTCAAAGAACGATCAAGACAACAAGAACTACGCACCTGTTGATAGTGAAAAGTGTAACCCAACACCAGTCACTCCAGAGACACCTGTTACACCAGAAACTCCAACAACGACTACAGCTGTAGAGCTTCCTCATACAGGTATCGCAGATAGCTTCACGAGTATTCTCGGAGCAGGTAGCCTCGTCGGCATGGGTGCTGCATACGCAGCGTCACGACGCAATCGCCAATAATCACCTGCAATCGGTATACTATACTACTACTAGTGAGATACTTACCTCTCGAACTTACCCCGCCATCCTCAGCGGGGTATTTTCGTTATTAGACACTCCTCTGTTGTGCTATCTGATAGCCTTGATATACAATACGGTTATGTCTACGCAAGCGAAAAAAAAATTACCAAAAAACAGAGTACTGCGCCTTCTTTATCCGATGTTACCTCATCAGCGAACTGTCAAACGATTACGATTTAGTCGATTTTTGCGTATTCTCGGTCCGGGCATTGTGACCGGTGCTGCTGATGACGATCCAAGTGGTATCGCAACCTATAGCCAGACGGGCGCACAATTCGGCTTTGGCCAGCTCTGGACATCGCTCTACCAGATTCCATTGCTTATTGCTGTTCAAGAGGCGGTTGCGCGCATCGGTGCAGTGACTGGCAAGGGTCTAGCTGGGATTGTCAAAGAGAACTACTCTCGTAAGGTTCTCGTATTTATCGTGACGCTTGTTGTTATCGCAAATACTCTCAACATCGGTGCTGATATCGGCGCGGTTGCCTCGGCTATCCAGCTGGTTGCGCCAGTGCCATTTTATATCGGGTGTATCGTGGTCGCGCTTCTCATCGCAAGTTTTGAGGTCTTCATCAACTACAAGCAATACGCCAAGTTCCTTAAATGGCTGAGCCTGGCGCTTCTCGCCTATCCAGTGACCGCGCTGCTTATCCACGAGCCGTGGGGGCAAATCGTCCACGCTACACTTGTTCCGCATATCACATTTGATTTCAATTTCCTGTTTATCATCACGGGTGTGTTTGGTACGACGATTAGTCCCTACATGTTTTTCTGGCAAAGTTCTGGTGAAGTGGAGGAAGAAATCAGCAAACATATTCTTCCACAAAAAGGCGGCACTCCACGCCTGACCAAGAAATTTATGCGAGATATGCGGATTGATACGGTCTTCGGTATGATTGCAGCTGAGCTTGGGCAATGGTTTATCATCATCACCGCTGCGACTGTGTTATTTGCGCATGGTATTACTAATATTGATTCTGCTGCAGATGCAGCAAAGGCACTTGAGCCACTCGTTCAATCTTTTCCAAATGCTGGGTATCTCGCAAAGGTTATCTTTGCGGTTGGTATTATCGGGCTCGGTATGCTCGGTATCCCGGTGCTCGCTGGTTCTGCTGCTTATGCTCTGTCTGAAGCAATGGGTTGGAAGGAAGGCCTGTACCGCAAGTTTACGAATGCCAAGGGGTTCTATGGGGTGATTATTGCAGCTACTTTTGTCGGCCTACTCATCAATTTCCTAGACATCAATCCGATGAAAGCACTTGTATATACCGCGGTGTTTAATGGTGTGACAGCGGTACCTCTGCTATTCTTTATCGCACGTATCAATAGCAACAAAGAAATCCTCGGAGATTATCGAGGGAAGTTTGTGTCGCGGGCGCTGCTGTGGGTGACATTCGTAATTATGGCGCTCGGCGCGATACTTATGTTTGTCACACTGTTCACAGGACAGGGCGCTTAGAAATTTTTATTCACGATTTTCGTAAACTTTCGCCACAGTTCTCGATCGTTGTTTACCGATTGTTCTCCCGGCGCTGGAATTTCATATAACAACGCAATTGCATCGAGTAGCTTCTTGTCTGTTTGAATCGCCGGTCTGTCCACTGTATACAAAAGCTCTTGCACCGCTGGCGGAATCGGTAGTTCCCCTTGTGCAATCAATTCATCGAGTGTGTTAACCATCTCAACAAAACACCCGTTAGCATGCTCGGGGTTTGAGACCATCTTCTCATGTATCGGCAATATCTTTTTATTGAGAACTTTCTGTTGCTGCACGGTAGTAGTTGGTGTAATCCCAAAAGACTTTTACAATTTTGTTGAGTTGGTCTGCGCTACCAATTTCAGTCCCCTCATAGCTATCGTAAATATCGCTAAACTCTGCAAAATCATAAAACCAATGTTCAAACTCGTGAAGCCCTTCCGCTTCTGCTAGAAACCAACAGTTCTCCGCAATCCTTGCCAACGATTCTCGATTTGACAATCCGCCACGTTTAAGGTCAATGATTTCGTGCCCTATAGACGCCAAGCTTAGTGCGATGCGTGATTGTTTTGTGCGTTTATATTTCCTGAGTTTTGTCAGTTTTGCGCTTGGTTTTACTACTTCAAATAACTGAAAATATCCAGCTATATTATGCATATACTGTGATTGTTCTTCTGGATAAAAATAAACTTCAGCTTTTGTGCTGTTTTTCGGATGTATCCTTTTCAGATCGCTGACATCTGTCTCAATTCGATCGGCGACATCCTCCATGCTCACTGTCGGATAATCTTCAAATAGCAACACGAACCATCGCTCTCCATCCCGGAAAATGTGAAGATCGTTGTCTGGGCCAACCGTCCATCGAAAACTCATCCACGAAACACGTTTGAACTCGCCTTCAAACAGCGGAAGTATCATCAGAGAATAAAATTCTCCAAGAGCTTGATCGGACATTGGCGTCATCTGCATGACTGTATTATGGCACAGTATCAACTGTTTTTTCGGCTTATGAGGTTCTTCAGATCCTTCACCACTTGCTCGCCGTGGCCTGCTGGCGTCACGCGGCCGTACACTTTTTGTACAATGCCGTCTGGGTCGATGAGAAACGTCTTGCGCAGAATTCCCTCGCGCCCAAACATCTTTGGACCCCACGCGCCGTATTTGGCAATAACCGTTTTCTCTGGATCAGACAAAAGCGTAAAGTTCAGGTTAAACTTAGCCTTAAATGTATCGTGCGACGACGGCTCGTCTCGGCTAATGCCAATGATTTCTGCGCCAAGCTCGCTCAGCTCATCACGAGCATCACGCAAACTACACGCCTCAGTCGTACAGCCCGGTGTGTTATCCTTCGGATAAAAATACAGCACCACCCATTTTCCACGAAAATCCTTGAGGCTCGTGCCTTGTAGTGTAAAATCTGGCGCTTGATAGGGAACTTGCTCTTTCGACATTACTTATTTCCTTTCGCTCGGTTGTGAGATTTACACAGCATTTCACAGTTTGCGATGTCCGTCGCGCCACCCTTGCTCCATGCGCTTACGTGGTCGGCGTCCATTTCGTGTAATTTCCATATTCGCGTCTTATTCGCATCGTGGCCAATCGCGCAGTACGAACAATTCGAAATCCCTTTTTCTTCGGCCGCTTTCGTCTGCTTTGCGTACACCGCCTTTTTCGTTGCCTCGTCGAACACACGCACTTCTAGCAACTTAGTATCGGTTTCGCCTCCTAAAATATATTCAAATATTCCCCGCCGGTTTTTCACATATGGATCGCCGTACAGCGCTTGCACGCGCTCCCAAACCTTCGCAGGATTGTACGATTGCTTGTGGTACGTCTCGTACAGTCTTCCCCATTCCAGTCCGCGCATTTCGCTTTCGGTGCCGCTAAACACCGTATTCACCCATTCAATCACCGTGTTAAAATACGTCCGCAAATCATTGATGGTGTCGTCGTAGCGGTGCTGGCTCATGTAGTCGCCGATGTTCCCGTGGCTCACCCAGTCGAGCGCCGTCTCCAGAAACTCCTGGCGGTTTGCGCTTCCACTCACATACGCGCTCCATTTCTGGATATTGCTGTTTTGGCTGTTGCTAAACTCTTGCTTCGCGAGCGTCACAAACGGCCCGCTATACACGGCGTTGTAGAGTTCCTGCTGGTTGAGCGGCACGCCAGCGATGTTAATCGTCTTGAACCATTCCTTTATCTCGCTCTCGGTACCGCTGCATTCGTAGATGAGCAGGTGACTATTCATGATAATATCTTGCTTGTCGCGCGCTAGGCCGCTAAAGTATTGCTCCATGCCATCCACGCGCACGGCGAATTTCCCCGTCACAAATCGCCCGATACTCGTGATACGCTGCTGTCCGTCGAGCACTTCGTAGGTGTCATCGCCTGTTTTGTTGAAGTAAATCAGCCCGAGCGGATAGCCCTTAAGCAAGCTCTCGATGACGGCGACATCGCGCCTGCCGTCGGCATAGATGTAGTTGCGCTGATATTCCGGCTGAATCGTCAGCCGACCGCTCAGCCCGAACAGCCCCTTGCCCTCAAATTCGTTGTACTGAAACCCATCGACGATTTCGCGAACGGTTGTGTTTGTCCAGAGATTAGTTATCATTATTTATTGCCAAACTGCTCACCAAGATTTTTTAACTTATTGACACCATCCGCATCGAGCTTGTCAATCCCCATTAAATTCATGAAAGCGCCAAGCGATTCAATCTCATTCTTTGATGGAAGTGTGCTCTTTTTCATATTCTCAATTTCATTTTTTAGCGATTCAATAACCGTAATTGCACTTGCATATTTTGCGAGTAATTCATCGTACGCTTCTTTGTTGTATGTTTTATTTTCTTTGTATTTCTCATACCCACCCTTAATCTCAGATATTACTCCATCCAAACCTAGTTCTATGTTGACGCCATTCATATCCTGACCTCCTTGTTTTTTAATAATATGCGCTGATAAACCTTTTCAAATAATCCATTTACATATACCACACCACTTGCGTTCAAATCATATTGGCCAGTTTTGCCAAATTTCGCCATATATGCATCTTTCTTTTCTTGGTTTGTATAGATTTTCGTTTTCATCTTATACAAATCCTCATTTTCGCACATGCCTAAAATCTCAAATTGTTCAGGGCTATATTTATCCAAAAAGCTAATCGGCACGCCCATCACGCCGTCGTAATCGCTCGGGATGGCGTCGGTAAACGGCACTTCGATGGCGTCGTAATTGTCGTATTTTTTGTACGCCGTGTCGCTCTTTTGCACCTTTTTGTTGAACTTTTGATTGTCCGCCATCGTCATGAGGCTGAGTGGCTGGTGACGACGACCGTGGTCAAGATTCGTAAACCAGTGTATTCCGGCAACACGTGTTACGTAGAGGCCGTCAGGAATAGGAATCCCCAACTTCTTAAACTGCGCTTCCTCCAGCCACTTGCTTTCGCTCTTAAATGGACTAAAGAAATGCGCACAACTTCGTTTAAAACCCTTACCTAGCCACATTTTATTGTCCTTTATCAGTGGAAAAATTTCTTTGTAGGTGATGGCATTCATATTGCCGATAATCGAGAACTTCTTGCCGTACTCGACGAGTTGCGCGACATACTCGCGGAACAAGCTAAACGGCGGATTCGTCACGACGATGTCGGCTTGTTTGAGCAGCTCCACACACTCCTCGCTGCGGAAATCGCCGTCGCCCGTGAGCGGCGCCCACTCGTTATTTTTATTCGTCATGAGTTGCTCGGCGATATCTGGCAAACCAAACGAGCCATCGCCGTTCGTGTCGCCGACTTCGTTGATGATGAATTTGTTCGCCGTGGCTTTTGGGCGGCCTTTTTCAACCGTCTTTTCCTCGACTCCCGGGATGAGCGAAAGCTGCGTGTTTGCGATAGGGCTCGGCTTGTAGCTCGTCGTGATGAGCTGCTTGAGGCCGAGGCGATTGAAATTTAGCACGAAATAGCGAAAGAAATTGCTCTCAAACGGATCGTCGCAGTTGCAATAGACGACTTTGCCACGAAACGTGTCGGGATCGTACTCGAGATACGCTTCCATTTCTTTCTGGATGTCGGGAAATTGGGTATAAAATTCGTCGTTTTTCGCTTTTTTCGCTGAGGTCAAGTTCGTATTCGCCATATGTATACCATTATATGCCATATCGCTAAGTGTACGAAACCCTCTCGCGTCTGGTCGATGGCTATACAAAAAGCCACCTGATGAGATGGCTTTTGGTGAAATCATAGTTTGGCAGGGGCTGAAGGATGATTATCGAACCTATTGTGGTCTGACATGCTTTTCAATAGGTAGCAAGAGCAAGAGCAAGAATAAGAATGTATTACAATATTTAAAATATTAGATCGCCATATTCCGGAAGAGGTATTGATGAAACTATTTTTAGACACAGCTGATATTTCAGAGATAGAAAAATACTCGGATATAATCTACGGTGTTACAACAACACCTACGATTATAAAGAAAACCCATGGTGATTTCGAACAATTCATCACATCTGTTCGTTTGCGATTTCCTGAATTGGAAATTCATATCGAAGCTATGGGTAATTCTGTAGAAAAGATCAAAGAGCAAGTCTTTGAATTCACGAAGCAGGATTGGTACGATCAAGATAAGATCGTATTTAAAATACCTATCGATTTAAACGGACTGACGGTCTGTAAGAAATTAAAGATAGAAAGGCCTGAAGTAAAAATTAATCTACACATGGCGTTTAGTGCCGCCCAGGCTATCCTTGCGATGTCGGTTGAGCCAGATTACATTACTCCTCTCATAGGAAGGTATTCAGATAAAATTTCCCATCTTACGAACCAGGGTGTAAGAGGACAGGGAGCCGACCTTGGTCATGACATGCTCAAGAAGATACTTTCTGCGCGAAAATCCCTTGTGTCGCCTACAGAAGTGTTGGTGTCCTCAACGCGTACAGTCTATGATCTAGAGCAGGCCGTGACGGCAGGAGCGGATGTTATAACAGTCCCGCCACATGTGATAAAAGAGGGGCTACAGCACGACTACACAGACGCAGGAGTCGCGGAATTTGCAAGAGATCTATAACTTAATTAATCAGCTCGAAAGACGACAGCCGTCGCTCAAGGCTGATCTTATAGATTTTTTTCGCACTAACAAAGAGTGTAAAATCATCGACAGTCATAATACCGCTTCGATCATCATAGTATTTAATGACGCAGGGGTGAGGTATGTACTGAAAATTGAGTGTGGTCAGGACTCAGCCACTACCCGTGAACTACAATGGTATAATCAATACTCACTTCCCGGCATAGAGTCTATCTTTATTGAAGGTGATGTTTTCGATCACTTTTCGTATATAGTAATGAGATATATAGACAATATAGAAACCCTTGCTGACGTTACATTTAATAATAGTGTGCGGCTCAGGTCCATTAGTAGATGGGTGGATATTGCATTTTACTCTGACTTGAAGTTATTTAATTCGACCAGACGACACAGATCACCTCGCATGCAATACTTAGATGCACATGTAAAATTTAAAAGAAGGATGGAGGAGGCTTCACAGTTTCCTTTTTTAAAGGAGCTGATTGATTGTGGGCATATAAATGTCAATGATAAAGCCTACTTCTCGCCACCTAAGATCCTGAATTATATATACTCAAACCAGATATTGATTGAAAAAATATTTACCCACCAGGTGGGCATTATCCACGGGGATCTTCATATAGGGAATATAGCGCTTAGCTCGTCATTTCAGGGTAATTTAACAGTACTTGACCCAGGTAGTGCGTATCTCTTCCCTATTCAATATGATGGCGGAAAAGTACTTCAATCTGTTCATTCAGGCTACGAGCAAATAATGAGAGGCATGTACACGCTCAAGACTACTGGCAGCAACTCGTACAATCTAATCATAGATAGTATCAATGATCTCGATAGTGTATATGCTCATATCTTTACAGGGTCATTATTCATGGAAGCAATGCATTTTCTAACAATGGCACCTCACCATGCAAGCAATCCGAATGAAAGTATAGAGCTATATTTAACCGGAGTGCGACTTCTCAATAATCTAATTGACAGCTTGGAGTTAAATTAAACCTCTTCGTTTTGCTGTGTGCCATGTGATAAGTAGTGATGGGTCGACAATCTCCCCTCTATCAATCATTCTATCCACGTCCTTGATAGTAAATACTCTCTTATGTACAACCTCAGAGGGATCATCCTCAATTTTCGCTGCTTCTGAATGTGACGTGCAAAAAAATACGTGTGCAGCCCAGTCGCTTCTGCCTGGGTTTGGATAAAACTCAGCAAGGTGAATAACACTATCTGGACTAATGCCTATCTCTTCGCGGCACTCGCGTTGAGCCGCCTCTTCGAATGTTTCATCTTGCATGCGTCCACCTCCTGGCAAGTCGTAGATCCATCTATCGAGAGGAAAACGATACTGGTAGGTGAGTATAACCTTATCAGAATCGAGCTTTATTAAACAGGCGGCGGCCCCATACTCGTTATGGTCAACTTCGTAGTGAGTTTTCGTACCGTCCCCTAGTTCGGCTTCGTGTTCAATAATGTGTACCCGTCCCTTATAGACTGTTTTTTTGCGAGATTCTTTTCCAATGCCTATTCATGCCATTATTATACCCTACTGACGGAGACTATCCCCTCACGAGCAGTCCCTGACCGACGGAGACGACCAGTTGTCATTCCGGTTGTCAGCCCAGTTGTCGTTCAGCTTCAGCTGGCGGTCGTCGTCCCACCGGTTGAGGTACGGAACGTTCGACCAGTCGGTATAGCGCGATCCACCATCCGGTGCCACCGGGTCCAGACGCATCCAAACCCTGTATTTTATACGAGATACATATCTCAAGCGGATTGCACGGAGTGCTCGATATTCTGCCTGCACGCTTACCTGATCCGTAAATAAGGTAATTCTGTCAGTTTCAAAACACGGAATCAGTGACGCATATCCGTGAACATACGTTCAGTAACCAATTCACTTCCTATTTTAGCAAAAATTAAAAACGCCTCTGCTAAAGCAGAGGAACGGTTAAGGGACAAATTCAAAAGTGAGTGCAGGTATCCGGAGAGGTAAAAAGTTTTCAAGGATCAAGATCCAAGAAACCAAACCCCTCCGGATACCAAGGAACCAAGGTTCCAGTGTCAGCACTCCCTGACCGACGGAGACGACCAGTTGCCACGCCGGCGGCCAGCCCAGCGGACGAGCAGCTTCAGCTGGCGGTCGACGTCCCACCGGAGGAGGCACGGAACGCGCGACCAGTTCCCGTCGTACTTGAGCTGGTAGCCCGAGAGGTTCGGAGCCGAAGCACCGTTGAACCACGCGAGTGACCACTCGGGGAACTGGACCAGCGCCGAGAAGACCTCGCTGGCAGCGATGTCGGCCTGACCCCAGAAGGAGTCGGGACGCTCACCCTTGCCGTGTTCGGGGTCGAAGGCCAGCCAGACGGGTTCCGTGTACTCACGCTTGTTCGGCGAGAGACGCAGATTCCGCTTGTCAGCCTTGACGCCCTCCCACCGGTACTTGGTGTAGCTCACCCCATCTTCTGTCGGGGCGACAACCTTGTCCCACAGGGAGTCAAACGTATCCGGCACGTGAAGAAGCAGCACCTCGGACTTCGTCCGGGGCGTGAACTCCTTGGGCGGCTCGGGCAGAACGGCGTTCGGCCAGAGCTGGCGAGCACGCTCGAGCTGCTGCTCGGGGGTACGCCACCAGGTGGGCGGGTTCCAGGTCAGCGTGGGCAGCTTGCCCTCGATGATGTCCTGGAGTGCCCGCTTGACGGCGGCGGGGTCGAGCGAGCCGTTGCCGACACGCTTGACGATCTCGTTGTGCTGGCTGGTGATACCGGCCAACTGCTCGATGGTGGTCATGATGACCCTCTTCCTTGCCGTAGACTTCTCCGATGCGACTTGCAGCGGTGATCTCAACTGTCGATTGAGAACGGCGTATTACATGCAAGGTTTGTATATAAAACGCCGTTCTCACTAGGGAGTGTTAAACTGTTAAGGTTCGATGATTATTATAGCACGAAATAATAAAATAAGCAATAGCTTGATCTGATCTGGCAATATCTAAGTCACTGACTTCATCGCAGATAGCTCGTCATCTGATTTTTTGCTCGCTTGCTTCTTCTTCGGTTTTGTAGATTTTTGAGATATTTTAGCCGTATCTTTTTGTTTTGGTTCATTAGGTTCTTTTTCTTCTAGTTCAACTTTCTTTGCGTAAAGTTGACGTGATGCCTCAATCACTTTTCGAGCTATAGATTCATCGCCAGTTTCTTTAACGACCACTGTTACACCTGACATCGGTTCTTGGGTATTCACGGCTGAGATGCGTACATAGTATGAATAAGCTGGCAAGTTGGCTATCTCGCCTTGCTGAATAAATGGCATGAATAGCGGCAGGACAAGTCGCTCGTCAGATGGACTACCTGAGCGGAAACATACCACTGTACCGACGTTAGCAAGAATTATATCTACGAGGCGTTGCTCATCTTGCTGTGAGGTAGATTGTTCGGCCATAGTGAGGAATAATTTATACTTTCGCGCCTCCGATAGCATCTGTACGAAGCTCGTTGTAGCGAAGTTTTGAAACTCGTCAACATACAGATAGTACGGAGTGCGTTCGCCCTGTCCGATACGTGCGCGGCGGAGCGATGCAGTCTGTAGCTTGGCGAGGACAGTCGTACCAAATAGTGCCGAGGTATCTTCTCCAAGAAGACCCTTAGAGAAGTTGCATACCAGTATCTTGCGACCTGCTAGGATATCCTCAAAGTTGATTGTAGATTTTGGTTGCTCAATCATACGGCGAGCAGATGCGGAGAACAGGAAGCGTCCAATTTTAGCGGTAATACCTGCGGCCATTTTAACTTTCTGCATATCACCAGCTTTGCCAAGCTCGTTGTTCCAAAAGTCTTTCAGGTTTTTATCTTCGAGTGTTTTTACTACCTTGCGACGATATTTAGTATCATTGAGCAACTCAAAGATGGTAAATAGAGTCGGATCTTCAAGCGTTAGAGCCGTTTGTATGGTGTTACGAAGTACGTACTCGATACGATGGCCACCACTGTCGTCCTCGGAAAATATCTTACGCAATACTGAAATAGTAGCCTCAGTAATAAGGTCTTTTTCTCGCAGAAGATCATCTCCTTCAAGATCGGGCGATAGTTCAAGCAAATTCATACCGATTGGATATGCTAGGTCATCAGGGTTGAGGTAAATAACGTCATTGATACGCTCCTCTGGTATGTACCGCAAGATACGCTCGGCAAGATCACCGTGGGGATCTAATACTGCTACGCCATTGCCTGCACGTATATCCTGCAATATCTCATAAAACAGCATCGTCGTCTTGCCATTACCGGTGCCACCAATAATATACATATGGCGCTCACGCTCTTCGGCTGTCAGACCAATAGGTGTGACCGATTCGTGATGATGATTTTCACCGATGAGGACAGATAATTTCTTGTCCGACTTTAGTGACACTGGTGCAGGCAATGTCCGGCTAAGTGACGTAATGAGATTGTCTGTTTTACTCACCTGGCTCGAGGGAAAGTGGTACAGGCTGGCAAGCTCGGACGCAGCCAAAACAATACCAGATCGTCTCGTGATTGACGGCAGCCTACTGACAGCCAGTTCATGCCGTCGTTTATCTAATAGTGGCAAGTGAGTCTTTGCCTTCAACGACTGGTATGGCGGCACACTGTAGCCATCAAGAGCAGACTTTAGTGAGCTAATATGGCCGCTAGCTTCAGAACTTTTTACAAGGATGCGCAGATTTACCTGAAAGAGCGGTTGCGTGACTTTTCTGTGCATCGTTTCCATAAGTTCTTGCTCGAAAGCACTCAATGAGCGTGCTGGACGATCAGTCTTGACTACTGGTGTTTGTTGCTGGATAGTTCGATTCTTTGATCGGTAATAATCACTGTAGCCTGACATTGTGCCACTGTATATTTCACTTGCTAGATCTGTCATGCCAGAAGATGCCTTGCCAAATATATTCAGCACTTTGCCCATGCCAGCAAGTTGGTTACTACTAACTTGGCTCAAGATGTTCTCATTACCTAGGATTCTATGCGACAGTATCTCTGCCTCTCTGATGCGAACTGGGGTTGCGACGAGCTGCAAGGTAATCTGCTCATCATCAGATAGATGTGTCATCGCACCGGTGACATAACTAAGCGGATCGTGCTGTTCAAAGACCGATGTTAGTGTCAGCGGCAATACATAGTGGCCATTCTCCTTGAACTCAATGACCTTATCTGCATCTGTATCGTGGTA
>Ga0181467_100753_pt1 | contig 12692 bp, 9 predicted proteins | sample InSIn5gowninarea_2_FD_119079 | JGI IMG/M metagenome (GOLD analysis project Ga0181467, IMG submission 119079) | Clean room microbial communities from NASA Spacecraft Assembly Facility at Jet Propulsion Laboratory, Pasadena, California, USA -... ... | reverse complement strand
TAGAAGAGCAGAACTTTTGGCTGACACAATACCATCACATATGCATTTAAAAGAAGGTCCAAAACTGGCTTCAAGTCAGCAGTACGTAGAGATTATAAATGGTACTTGGAATCTCCAAGTACTAGTTACTGGAAGCTAATTTTGCCTCTTCTTTTAAATGCATATATGACGATATAGTATTGTCAGCCAAAAGCTCCGTTCTCCTATTCAACGACTGCTGACAGGTTCAGCCCACTCACTGTCCGCACCCCCGGCCTCCCATGTCGCTAATATGGTAGTGGAACTGACGGTATTGGGATAAAGAGGGCCAAGCTTGCTCCGCCGGAGTCGTGCACAATCTTGCATTAGATGAATAGCCTCTCTATTTTTTCCTAATGCTTTCCACGTGAATAAAAGGTTGTGCATGCTGGTCAACGTGGAAGGATGGTCCTCGCCCAGCTTCTTCTTGCGAGTCTCCATCACTTGCACCTTCAGCTCTTCTGCTGCGTCCCATCGGCCTTGATTCCTGTACGTCGACGCCAGGTTGGCCATGCTGGTCAACGTGGAAGGATGGTCCTCGCCCAGCTTCTTCTTGCGAGTCTCCAGCACTTGCACCTGCAGCTCTTCTGCTGCATCCCATCGGCCTTGATTCATGTACGTGACCACCAGGTTGTTCATGCTGGTCAACGTGTCTGGATGGTCCTCGCCCAGCTTCTTCTTGCTTGTCTCCATCACTTGCACCTCCAGCTCTTCTGCCGCGTCCCATCGGCCTTGATTCCTGTACGTCAATGCTAGGTTGTTCATGCTGGTCAAGGTGTCTGGATGGTCCTCGCCCAGCTTCTTCTTGCGAGTCTCCATCACTTGCACCTTCAGCTCTTCTGCTGCGTCCCATCGGCCTTGATTGCTGTACGTCGACGCCAGGTTGGCCATGCTGGTCAACGCGGCTAGGTGACCTAGTAAAAGCAAGGGCCTGGACCTTACCAGATATTGAACAAGCAAACGACGAGGACAAGATCAACAACGCTGCAGAGTCCCTGTCGGAACTTATCAGCAAAAGCATCCGCGCACTCGGTAGTGCGCACCGCACGCGGGGGAAATCAGCACCCTGGTGGACAGAGGAATGCCAAAAGGCGTGGGAACAGTGGCGCAAAGCGAACGAACGAGAAAGGGCCGGCCCGTACCGTAGAGAGTTCCTTACCCTCTGCCGAACGGCCAAAAGGGACTACTGGCGAGATCTGATCGATAACGCCAAAACGGATAGGCAACTAACCAAGATTATAAACTGGCATAAAGGGCGCCGGTCGATCAGGTGCCCCGTCCTAACCGATGGGGAACGAATAATAGAAACAACGACGGAGAAGGCCGAATACCTCTCCGAATGCATCCTATCCAGGTTCAACCCCAAAGACGACCTACCGAACTACCTACGGGACGCGGACGCTGGGACCGGAAGCCTGCCTTGGGACGCCACGGTCTCACTAGAAGAGGCGGAAGCCCTAACAGCGGGGGCAATATCTACAGCACCCGGCATGGACGCCATCACCACCAAATACCTGAAGGCAGCCTGGCCAGGGATGGGCCAATACTACCGCAGGCTGATAGAGAAGTGCCTGGAGCAAGGCGTCTTCCCATCCGTCTGGAAGACTGGCGAGATTGTGATGTTACCTAAGATAGGCAAGACAGACTTCACCTCGTTCAGATCCTGGAGACCTATCGCGCTATTATCCTGCCTAGGAAAAGGCCTGGAAAGGATCGTGGCTAAACGGATGACTTGGACGGCCCTAAAGGCGGGGATCATCAGCCCCCAACACGCGGGAGCTATACCAAAGAAATCGGCGGTCGACCTAGTGGCCTGTCTAGTCCACGACATAGAGCTGGCCCTAGCGAAGGGACACAAAGCGACCCTAGTCACCCTTGACGTACAAGGGGCCTTTGACGCCCTCCTCAAGAACCGCCTACTCACCAGAATGAGCCAGCAAGGCTGGAAGAAGGAGGCGCTTAGACTCACCGAGAGCTTCCTGACAGGGAGACGGGTATGTACGACGCTAGAGAACGTCACGACACAGGAGAAACAGGCACAATGTGGCACACCCCAAGGCTCACCGTGGTCCCCGTTACTTTACATGCTCTACCTAAGCGAGCTAGTAGGCGCGGATCCGAGCCGGTGGGGATATGCGGACGACATAGCGGTCCTGAAGATAGGCCGCTCCCACGACGTTACCACCTTCGCCGCGAAGGCAGAGGTAGAGAAAATCCTGAAGTACGGGCGGGAAAATATGATAACTTTCGCCCCTGAGAAAATCGAGGTCATACACTTCTCGTGGGGCGAAGTCCTAAAGAACAGGTCGTTAAAGCTATCGATAGGGACGATCAAGCCGCCTCCCCGGGAAGAGACCAGTAAAGGGAAGTCAAAATCACCCGCAGCGGTGCGATGGTTAGGGGTTCACCTAGACCAGAAGCTAACCTTTAAGCGACACGTGGAAATCAGAGTTAGCCACGCGAATAAGGTGGCCGACCATCTACGCGCGATAGCGACGGCAACGCGGGGCCCCCCAGCCGACGGGCTGCATAAGGCAGTCAAGAGCGTACTCCTACCCACAGCGCTCTACGGACATGAGGTCTGGTATAAGGGCAGGACGCGGCCCCCGAAATCCCGCGGACAGAGGAAGTCGGTAGTTAGCACCTGCCTTGGCGGGTATATCAACCTGATACAACAATGCCTGCTAAAAGCAGTCCGAGGCGTCATCCCGGCGTGGAAAACATGCCCTAAGGACGCGATGTTCGCAATCAGCGGCCTACCAACGGCTGAGATAGCTTTGGAAGAGGCGCGCCGGAGATATGCCGTCAGGCTACGGACCATCCACGCCGACCACCCACTAGCAAACCGCCAGACACCGATCATAAACACAGTCGGACCAAGGAAAGGACTAACACAACGCCTGCATACTAATATCCAGTTTACAGCGAGCCTAGTCCAAGAGATACAACGCCCCATCCTATACGCGCCAAGGTATAAGAAGGGCTCACGCCTCGAGCCCACGAGGGGCGTTCCGAAAGAGAAGGCCGCAGAGGAGTTCACGACCTGGTTTAAGAACTTGGACCCTTGGGAGATCACCGTTTTCTCCGACGGCTCCCAAACGAAAGAAGGCTTAGGTCTGGGCTTCGTAGTATATGAGGGCCAAACTAGGGTATCAGAAGGCAAAGCATCCCTCAACCCTTGCGGCGTAGTCTTCGACGCGGAGGCGTTGGGAGCACTACGCGGCCTACAAAGGGCCACCGAGTTGTACCCGGACACACCTGTCACACTTTGTATGGATAATACGGCGGCGATCTGGTGCGCGCAAAAAGACCCCTCCGTTACCTCGCAGTGGGTCTTCATCGCTATCCACGAGCTCATGGACGCCAAGGAGATCACACTGAAGTGGTGCCCGGGACACCACGGAATAGAAGGCAACGAGGCCGCCGACGAGCTCGCGAAGACTGCGACCAAGACCGGTCCACTAGACCCGGACTCCCGCCCTACAGCAGCGGGCATCAAGGCAGCCGCTGCACTCGAAGTCAGGGCCTTAGCAAAGAAATGGTGGGAGGCGGCAAGCATCCCTAGCGGAGTAGTAGCGGCTGAGACTATTTATAACCCGGGTAAGTGCCCAATAACACTGAAACTACCTAGGAGGATCTTAGGGTGGTACGTCAGCGTCATCACAGCCCACGGTGATTTTAAATGGTACCACGACCGCTACGGCCATTATGGGACAGAGGTCCACTGCGGATGCACGACCTATTCATTAGGAGTTATGGAAAAGGGACCCGAACACCTGGTACACTGCACCCTTACGAGACTAAAACTAAAGGAATGGCCCCGGTCACCGAAACCGAGACCTAGGCAAGACGGGAAAGAGTGGCAAGAAGACAGCTGGCCTATGAGGTTCCATAGACTGGAATTAAAGGCGTCTAGCGATAGACATGCATACTGGCGGTGGCTAGTCCAAAACCCCCTAAAGTTCCAGGAATTCTGTGAAATAACACGATATTTCGACGAAATATGCCCGGCGTTCACGGAACCTAAATGGTGCTGCAACGGCAGGCGTCGACCAGCAACCCCGGACCCCCTCGACGAGGAACCAGAAGAGCTGGAACTCGTCGAACCAGGGAGGCTAGAGTGAAGAAAAGAAAAGGAAAGAAAAGCGAGGGAGTGAATGGGTAAGAAGAGGAGGAAAAGACGAGAAAACAGAAAACCAAAAACAAGACAAGCAAATAAGCCCCAACTAACTGCTTCTAAAAAGGAAGAAGCCCCGATGACGGCAAGCAAATAAGACAAATCCAAGCCCCAACCATAACAACGGCATCAGAAAAGAACCAAGCACCGAAAGGCTAGTTTACGGAGGAACGGACTGTAGCGACCCTGTAACACTATACACCCCACGCCCTTGAGGATAGAAACGGTCTCTAGAACACACGTAAATAGCACACCGCGTCCCGTACCCCATGGGAGGTCGTAATGGCGGCCTCTGGCCGGCATTACCATAGACGTTAAATAATACATACATACATACATACATGCTGGTCAACGTGGAAGGATGGTCCTGGCCCAGCTTCTTCTTGCTCGTCTCCATCACTTGCACAAACAGCTCTTCTGCTGCTGACCATCGACCTTGAAGCCTGCGGCCTCTCCCCACTAAGTCCATACTCCGTAATGTATCCGTATGGTCTTCACCTAACACTTTCTTCCTTGCCTTCATCGACTGAAGTGCTAATATTTCTGTCTGCACGCCATCTCCCATTCTCCCCGCGTACCACGCTCCTTTGTATAATATAGATGCCCAGTTTCGCCATAATTCCTGGTTCTTCGGCTTCCGTGTTGCCGTTAACGTTACGTGCGGGAAGAATAACTGACATCTTTCCCAGTTCTCGTACTCGCCGTTGGGAAGTTCGGCATCCATATTCTGAAGAAACTGTCTTTCCCAGTGTTCCAGTTGATTATTTTCGGTGAGCCATTTTCGCGTTGCCAGTTGAACTAGTCGGTGCATTTCAAACGTGTTTCCGTCTCTGCTCACTGAAATAAAGGAGTAACTCCGTAAAAAGGTAATATCGTCTTCGGATACATCATCAATATTCGTTTGTGATGTGCTTTCCTCGTCATTATTCTCATAATTGTCCTCACCGCGAATATCATATAATCGACTTTGATTCGCCTTTCTGTTTTTTAGTTTTTTATAGGCTTTAGCCTTCAAACGTCTGAAGCTGTTGAAAAAGAAATGGTTAGGTTCTAATTCAGGGTGAGCATTATTCGTCAGGCTTTCGGGCTCGGCAGCCATATTTCTTGTTCGGTTCCGCAGCAGAACTTCAGGAATACCTTGCCGGTCAAAAAAGCTCATGAATGAGAGAAGGTCAGTGGCCGAGGATCTGACCTGTCGAATATACTCAAATGAGATTTGCCATGTTGTCATGATAGAATTGTTTGCCTCGCGGTCTCGACGGAGTTGGCCACCTTCTCGGTCGAGAAGGCTCTCTTTCTGTCGATCACTCTCTCGAAATTGATCTAGATACTGTTGTATTGAGCAACGCGGTCCTCGTTGAACGATATAGGCCGCTGCTTGTACAATGGCAAGGGGCATATTTTCTAGCGCGGTAACAAGATCGTCCAAGGTATTGACATTTTCCTCGCTCTGTAGCTTCTTTTGCATAAGCTTAACTGCCTCATCCTTCGTCATTGGCTGGACTACGATGATGCCGCGATCTTCTACCAATTTCCGCGCCGTATCCATACTCCGGGTGGTAAGAAGAATGGACCCGTTCGTACATTGTGGGAGGTGGGACGCCAATGGTTGTTCTACATTACTATTCGCGCCAGTCGTTTGGCTTACCAGGCTGTCGCGAGAATCAAGAAGGAAGTCCGCGTCATCCACGTTATCCAGGATTAATACCCATTTTCTGCTTTCATCGCGCAACCAGTCGTGCACTAGCTGGAATATGTTCGCATCTTTGTCCTGCCGTCCAGGAACTTGAACGTAGTTGGCAATATCGCGAAAGCTCTGTTCGAACCGGGCCGCGTTGCTCGCATGCACCCAGAATACCCAAATATCTGCAGACCGGTCACGGATTCTGTACGTATATTCGATGGCTAGTTGCGATTTTCTTTTTGAAAGTTAGTAAAATGCCTGTCAGACACGTTGTTACTTACCCAATCCCACCCAAACCAACGAGTGCTGTTCGAGAACCTGGTTGAGCACATTTTCTATCTATTTCGTTAAGGACTTCTCCCCTTTCAACGAAATCTGAATCGCGTCCGAACGGAAGTACAGCAGATGGGTGCGGTGCTATTCTGGCCTCGTTAGAACCAAGGTTAGCGCCCATCTTACCACCACCATCACGACGCCGCCGCTTAGCTACTTCTTCCTTCAGTCGCAGAAGTGCATGTTCCTTTCCCTCCCCATAAATTGGCGACAAATAAACATTTAACATCCCCAATAAGCAATATGCCATATCTTCCCCGCGTTTCGTCTGACGTCCTACTGACCATGACATCAATTCATCGGCTGGAAATTCTGACAATGGAGTGCCTTGCAGAGCTCTCATTGGGATTCCCGTGATCTCATAAAGTTGCTGCGTCAAGGATTGTTTGTCACCAAGCCGTTGCCATTCCGCGGAGTAGAACTCTACAACAGAGGGAGCAACAAGCTCCTGCAAAGTCCAGCCCCGCGTAAACCATCGGCTCTTTTCAAAGGCTTCCTTCCAGGTCAACTGCGCCATATTACCATCATTAGATTTCCCTTTGGACACGTCTGCTAAATGTACATAACACCTCTCGGCATTTTGATACCAACGAAACATGGAGTTCAGCGCTTCGGAAAGCTCCGCATTATTGGACTTATCAATACAACAGCTATCAACCCAGAAATGCATATAGCCGTCGCCAACCGCTTGATTTCCACAAAACTCAATCTTGCGATAACCTGGTTTGTCTGTACCTTGGCCGAGGGAGATCTCCTGGAAAGTAACCTCTTCTTCGTCCTTACCCCAGGTATGCGAGAGGATAGCATATGGTGGGACGTTATCAAGGAGATCTATGGTCAAGGCCAGCCGGCCATTCCTTTGGAACGTCAAAAGGCGCATTGTTAGATCGAAGTGTGTGCAAAGTTCTTTGATCGAGAAACAGTTGAATGGAGCACCACGGAGTTCATTTGACTAATCGTGAGCGGCCCCCTTCGCAGCACAGCCTCGCTTCTGCCTACGAACCTGAGGCTATGCAGATGTGCGACATCCAGAGCAATACCTGTCAGTCCATCCAACCAGCACATTACCTAGACTGCTATACAGTACGATAGATCGTGCTATTATACGCTTCGGACACGCTATTTCTGGTCGAGGTGTAGCTGGTGCTGTGGATCCTGCTGGATGCGGGGTCGTTCGATTGACGTGGAGAAAAATAAGCTCACACTTTGTCAATATAGGCTCCACTGCAGTTGCGCAGGCCATGATTCCAAGCGTTTCTAATTCAGCTAGGGCCCAGTCCGTAGGGCTGAGTGGCCACGTGGTCTGGACGGTGCGTAGCTGTGCGGTCTGCTTTGAATCTTGCTCTTTTGCTTGTTCCCGAGGCCTCGCTCAATCTCTTCCTCGTAGAAACTCAAGTACTGTATGGAGGCCGTCTGGAGCAGTTCAAGTGACAATGGATCTCGACTATTACTGTATCAAAACTTGTCTTCAAGCCTACACAACGCATGATCCCATGAGCTAATCATCTTTAGTATTGAACGAGACCCAGAGTTCCATCCCTGAGACGCCTACGACCTGCGCAACAAACGAATCCCATCTCTCCCAGACGACACAAAGCCAATTACCATTCATATTGTGGGAGGACTGGAATGAGCACGAGACATACGATGAGCTACATCCGCGTTATACTTGTTATCGTGTCGAATGGAGCTTGAAGGTAAACGACCGCGTTCGAGCCAAGGATACGGAGCAGCATGTCGTCCTGGCACCGCGTACTTTTTGGGACAACATCCTCCAAACCAAACTGGAAAAGCTGGCCGACCGGAAACTTTATTCCAAGAAGTGTTATCGAATAGAAGATACCGATGTAGTCATATCTGTCACGGACCGTAGCCAACGAGACTTCACAACGCAGTTTGAAGCATTAGAGATTGACTGGACAGTAATTCAGAAGCAGCTCCAAAGTTGGAGTCACTTGCTTCAATATGGCAGACAACTACGCGTGAATATTGCGTTTAATTACGTAGAGTTGGCTCGGCCGTCAGAATCGTCCAACCAGTTTTGTAAACGACGACGTACTGATGCAAGAACTGGTTCTGCCACGCATCGCATGCTGTCGGAACGAGCGCTTCAGCTTGACGCGGAGGAGACCTCGACAGGGGAGCCATCCATCTGGCGCTATGTGTATAACTTAATGCGATGCCCTGGTCCGCCTTGCGAGCTGGGACCTCATTGTTGGCTTGATGAGGCTACAGGTAAGCGCTACAGATTGAGAACGGATCATCTGAAAGAAATGATTCGCTATGTGATGGACGACAATCGGCTGGAAACACATGCCGACGTGCCTGTTACGATTCGAAAGCAGCTGTACGCTGAGGAACAGCAACGCGCAGCACACCAAAGGAGAAGCTCAGGAAGCAAGTTGCCTCCTATCCATATTACCAATGTCGTGCCAGGTTCCTCGCCTCCAAGCGCTGTTATAGCTTCGGCGCTCGATACCCCAACCTCTTGGGGACCGAGGAAACCATCTTGTCTTAGTATCCCAGGACCACGTGATGGAGCCGTCTCGCAATACGTTACTTGGCAAAAGTTACAGGTTTCTAGTGAAACATTACAGAACGAATTCGATAAGACTGGCGATATCACTTTAGAGGAGGGGTTGGATTTGGAATTGGTTTACGAGCGACAGGATTACACGTTTTATGTGAACAAGGGTGTGAAGCTTGGTATTGCATTGCGGTTCGTCCGCGATATCGAGAAATGGCTAAGAGCTTGTAATATTATGTATGAAATTCTGGAGTGAAGCTATAAGAAGTCTACCTTTTCCAATGGCCATTAACCATCTTCATGGTTCCTCAATTTCTATTCCACTATGGCGGAAGTGACCATACGCGCTCTGTACCCTTGCTCCTACTGTATCTACGCACCATTCTAAGAAGGCAGCAAAGTCCTGCTGCACGAGGTCTTGGTGGGATTGCCAGTGACGTTTTACAAATGCCTTCAACTCGGCGAAGAATTCTTCAATCGGATTTAGATCCGGCGAGTACGGCGGTAAATAGAGTAACTTAACTCTAGCCTCGTGACATAATCGATCGATGGTCTCGGATCGATGAAAAGAAGCATTATCCATAATAAGGACCGACTTCGGCTCAGGCCATCGGCCGCAGTGAGGTAACAACTGCGCAACAAAATCCTCAAACATGAGAGCATCCGTCGATCCTTGGAACACGGTATAATGAAGGATGCCTTCCTGCCAGTACGCCGGCAGGATTTGATATCTACGGCCACGGTGGAACTTGGCAACTTGGACCGGCGTCACACCAGACGGCGACCATCCTGTCCGCCGGAAGCCAGCACGTTTATCCAGTCCAGATTCATCTATATAAACTAAATGGTACGAGCGAAAGGCGGAGAGCGTGTGCAAATAGAAGTCTCGCAAATCTGCATTCTGTTCTTGCGCAACACGACGAGCTGTCTTTTTCGACCATCCAATTGACGCCAGAGCGCGACCGATACTATGTGTTGTCACCATCATCTCGAATTCGTCCCAAAGGAAGACCACCATTTCATCTTGGTACAGATTCGGTTTTTCGGTAAGTCGGTCACATAATGCGCGCAGCATCGTAGGCGTGACGCTCCTAGGTCGTCCTGCGCCGTTGGGCGGCGCTCTCGAAGCACCAAAACATCGAAGGTTGGATCGGATTCGACGGATCGCACGTGAACTGCACTGCGCTACATTCGCCCTCTGCTCGTCCTTTAGTGTGTTGCTTTGAAGCATACCTTCGATCAAATCCAGTTTCGACTGCGCGAGCCTTGGTGCCATATTTGCGCATGCGTGGTTTTTGGCTGTTTCGTTGTGTAGGCGAAACGATAGAATGGGAGAAAGCCATCTGGGGCAAGGAGGGTGGGCAAGACCAAAGTCCCTGAACAGCTTTGTTACTTTGGATTAGGGCCACAAGCCAGAAGCCAAAAATGGCTTCCAGTTTGAAGTCTACTGTATGTACAGTATCAGGATCAAAGAGCTCCACATTCCCTTCACACCTTGTCCCACCTTGAACACCAGGGCCCGGTCTGAACAGCTGCGTTCCCCATCTCTTGCAAGGAGTGGCCTTCCTGCCCTACCTTGTCCGCTTCTTGTGTCTACCTGGACATCAAGGCACCGTCCGAATCAAACACCACCATAATGAGCCTGTTTGCCTCATAAAAGTTCCCCGGCTCAACTTAGAGGCACACATCTTTCTGCAAGCAGATGCAGCAGCGGCCCATACATACTGCGCTCGCCGTGCGGTACAGTACAGCATAATTTGTTTGACACAAGCCCAAGCTGATCAGAGGAAAAAGCGTAAATGAGAAAAGGATAATATTGTTGGTGGTCAGCTGCATGTCATGCGCTAGCTCTAGCCCGTTCTAGTGTTAATGCCAGTGTGTTGAATCAGAGCCGTAATATCGGCTAAGCTCGATTGAGCGCTGACAGTGGGCCTTTTCGGGGTCTTTGCCATGTCATCGTCGAACTCCACCAGCTCTCAGCCCTGTGCGGCAAAGACAAACGATCAACTGGGCCCTGAGCTAGCTGCCCAGGAGATCCAAAAACCGAAGCACTGCACGTCTCACCTTCTGACCACGTTCTAGGAATCATCACAGTACGAGAGGGCCCACCTTCTCATCCAATCATAAGATCAGTATGCTGAGAATGCATGGTAAGCAGCCGTGGTTAATATGTATTTGTTCGGGGTGTATCGGCCAGTGGTCTACAGCACCATCACAGGTAAGCAAACAACAACGCTGCACTGGAATGCCTGATGATGTTTGCTCCGGGTTCCTACCTTCGGGGCAAACGATGTGCGCACATGCACTACTGTACAATATTGCATGTGGGATGTTTGCTGCTACAGTAGCCACTATCCCTTGTTTCCGTGCGATGATCAGTATGACCCCGAGAAATTACATTTCTTAGCCGTTTCTTCGATTCTGCCTGCACGAATTTCTCGCTTGTGAGTATGGATATTGCGGATTGTTTTCGTTTGCTTCGTCACCCGTATACGTTTGTTTCTTAATCTCATTCAACTAAACCATATTTTAATTTCCTTGTCACTCCCTCCTGTCTGCGGCTTGTTACATTGCTGTGGATAGCTCGCGTTGTCTATGCTGGTGCAAGTGTAGATATAAAGTAACAAGAAGCTCTCTACGACTGCCTCTTCATTACGCTGCTTTCTAATACCTATCACCGAACTTCGTCTGGACATGAACACTACATCCAACCCCAATTACACCATCCACACTGCCCTTGATCATGGCGAAGGCGGGATCGTTTATCAACAAGATGAGACATTTCTTCAAGGCATGACCCCAGTGCCCTCGGCAGCGACTAGCGATTATTTGCTAACAGAACAACCTCAAGGTGATTGCTCCCAGAATATATATTATAAGACTTGGGCACTGCTAACATGACTAGACTTGGGGGTCCTCAACTTGCACATGTCCAATCCACCTGTTCCCATGCTTTGTGGTGGGTTTGTCTGGCCATGGATAACCACATCCAGCTCCCCGCCTCCCACACATAGTATACTGGCCGGTATACTTGAGAACCGATGGGAATATGCTGTGCCGACTCAAGCGATGTTTATGAATGCACAAGTTATGACGTATGGTGGTTACCAGGTTGTTGAAAGTATTTTGTGGGGAGGTATGCAGTATCCGATCAATTGGCCCATGCTGCCCATTCCTCGTTGGCTTCTAGTATAATAACCGTCCATAAGCAACACAGCATGGTAAATCTATGGGACACTACCATTTCCTCTCTTGGACCTCTTTAATTGCCATGCACGGAGCCTGAGTTAGTATCTGTGTTCGTCGTTTATGACCCATCGGCTTGTGATCATCATGAGGCTGCGAAAAGGATGCAGCCGAGCTCCCGCATCATCTGGTTGGATCCAAGCAACCAATCATGGACAGATATGCAGCATTGCCCCGCATCTGACGCTTGATCTCGCTTCGCCAACATGGTTGCCAGAGCCTGACTACACCAATGTTTCAATTAATGTAGACCTTGACAACACACAACTACCAACCGTGATTTGCTCTTTGCGATAGTCGTAGCAGTAGACAGAAGTCGTTATGCTATTTTCTCTATCACAGCAATATAAGATTCCTTAGGTGACATTTCTCATTTATACAATGCGCCTCCTCCAACTGATGGCGGACGGTAACTTCTGTTTCACCAAAGATCTTGTGGATAATATTCCGCCTTATGCTATTCTTTCGCATACCTGGGGCGCCGACGAAGATGAAGTTACCTTTCTGGATATCCAAAACCACATCACGCAGGGCAAGAAGGGCTTTCGAAAACTTGAGTTTTGTGCAACGCGGGCTCGTTCCGATGGCATCCAGCACTTCTGGGTAGACACCTGTTGCATTAACAAATTGGATTTCACAGAACTCTCGGCAGCGATTAATTCCATGTTCCGTTGGTACCAGGAAGCGCGGAAGTGTTATGTGTACCT
>Ga0181467_101050_pt1 | contig 12710 bp, 15 predicted proteins | sample InSIn5gowninarea_2_FD_119079 | JGI IMG/M metagenome (GOLD analysis project Ga0181467, IMG submission 119079) | Clean room microbial communities from NASA Spacecraft Assembly Facility at Jet Propulsion Laboratory, Pasadena, California, USA -... ... | reverse complement strand
CAAACCGGCCGAGCAAGCAAGCAGGCAAGCCAGCGAGCAAGCACGAGCGAGCATCAAGTGCAAGCATCATGGAGCTGCCGCTTTTGCTTGGGCCAACCGGAGAGCAGCGGAAGGAAATCAACTGTGTTTGCATGCTCCATGTTGCTTGCACTTGATGCTCGCTCGTGCTTGCTCGCTGGCTTGCCTGCTTGCTTGCTCGGCCGGTTTGGTCGCTGGCCTGTGTAGCCTGTGTTCAGAATGCAAAGCTTCACACTACTTTACTAGCCGGAACACTCTCTGACACTTGCTCTTGCGGTTGTTCGCTTTCCCTTCTTGCTCGTCCCGTCCCGTCCCATTTCGTCTGTCCTCGTCGTCCCCTCAATGCTATTCATGCACCTTCGCCGCTTTCAACATTTTCTTGCATTCAAAAAAACAAATAGGCCCGCGAATGGATTGCATATGCGGATCTAGAATTATCACACGGCAACAACGAGCGAGTGAATGAGATCTTCGGCCGCTGTTTACGAACCTCCACCTCAGTCCAATTATGGCATTTCTACCTTACCTACATCCGACGCACAAATCCAATAGATCGTTCAAGTGCCGAACGAGCCTTACCAGCAAGAGATATAATAAGTAAAGCATTTGAATTCTCATTAGCTCATGTGGGTAGTGATATAGAATCAGGTCCTATTTGGTATGATTATATTGAATTTTTAAAAGAAGGTGATGTTACTGGAACGTGGGAAGCTCAACAGAAAATGGATAAATTAAGACAGACTTATCAGAGAGCTGTTTGTATTCCTCTGGCTAATGTCGAACAGATATGGCAAGGGTATGATGCTTTTGAGAATAACTTAAATCGTGCTACTGTGAGTTCTGCATGCGTTCGATTTCACATCTCACAATCCATAGCTGAGCATTGTTTAATCGTGCTCTCGCACGCACACAGGCGAAGAGATTCCTACAAGATCGTTCACCAGCATACATGACCGCACGCGCCACAGCTCGCAAATTACAATCCTACATGAATCGTTTAACATTCTCTAGAGTTCCTCATCGACCAGATTGGAATTCAAACGTAGATCCAAAACAGCTTCAGATATGGAAAGATATGTTGAAATATGAAGAGAGTGATCCAATGGAATTGGCGGATCCTGCTATGATTAGAACGAGAGTTATCCTGGCGTATAAGAAGGCTTTGACGCAATTACGGTTCTATCCGGAGATATGGTGAGTGACTTCTCGCCTCCTTGCTTGTGAGGGATGCGAAAGATCTATGCTGATCCTCGCACTCTGTCTGTTTGTTCCCAGGTACATGGCTGCAGCTTTCGCCCAAATCCAAGACAAAGCAGATGAAGCTACAAACTTCTACAAAGCAGGCATGGAAGCCAACCCAACCAGTTTATTACTTCACTACGCCTACGCTGACTCAGAAGAGCGCAAGTCACACAATGAAGAATGTCATAAAGTATACAATGGTCTAATTGAACGATTACAATCCGAAATAGATTCAACGAACACAGCAATGCAAACGGATATCAAAGAAGCTTTAGCTGAAAAGGAGAGAAGAGATGCTATGGAGAAAGCTGCTCGGGCTGGTCAGAACATGATGAGTGGTGGTTATGATGAGGAAATTGGAGAGGATGTTCGTATTCAAGAACGTGAGAATATTCGGAAAGCTATTACCGAGAGCAGAACGGAGCGAATTACGGAATTGAGAAGACTTGCTGCTAGTGTTTGGATCATGCAGATGCGCTTTGCTAGACGAGCGGAGGTAAGTAACGGCTTTCCGTTTACGTCTCTCTTCTTCCGTATGCGTACTAATGAAAATCGGCTTTTTATAATTCACACCCGCAGGGCATTCAACCCGCAAGATCAGTCTTCAGTCGAGCACGCAAATGGCCTCACGTCACATGGCATGTCTTCGAGGCATCCGCTATGCTCGAAATGCACTGGAACAAAGAGACAAAGATCGCAACCAACGTTTTCGAGGTCGGCTTGAAGCGATTCAGCGAGGAAGTTGGTTTCGTAAAGCGATATTTAGATTTCCTGATCATGGTCAATGACGACGGTAGTGAGTATCTGCAAAGCTTTGGTTCAACGTGGCCCCTACTGACGAAACCACCGCATTCGCACAGATGCCCGAGCTGTATTTGAGAGAACAATCACCAAGTTCCCAGCTGATAAGGCTAGACCGCTTTGGAATCGATGGGCTGAGTACCTCTACCAATATGGAGATCTCGCATCTATCCAAAAGATCGATGCTCGCTTACAAGAGACATATCCAGATGGTAAGCTTGGCATACCTCACTCGCTGCCGACCTTGCTAGACCTCTGACACACTTCGCTTCGCAGAACCTCCCATCGACCGCTTTGTCGAGCGCCATACCTACCTCGACCTTGATGACATGGCATATGTCGACCTCGGTGAAGATGACAACTTGGACTCGCGTGCTCCGAAGAGACAACCATCGCCTGAAGCGGTGGCCCCAATCAAACAAGAGCCAATGGTACCTGCCATGCCACCAATGATGGCTCCTCAAGCTCAGCAGCCAATTCTACCACCCTCAATGCAAGGTATTCCATTACCGCCTCAAATGCCACCTCAGCAGATTCAGAATCAGAACCACAACCAGAATGGCCCTCCCATGTCTTCTATGATCCCACCTTCGCATCAAGCTATGCCTGTCAACGAGGGATGGGGCCGAAATATGAACAATGCAATTCAACAGCCAGGCCCTCCAAGCGTTGACGGAAGCGTCGATAACGATAGACGAAGAGGAGGAAGAGGAGGCAATAAACGTCGTCGCTCGCCTTCGCCTCCTGCTCGTCGTGGCCGCAGAGCATCGCCACCTCGCGTCAGCAGACACACACCACCTGATGACTTCCCTGAAGGCATTCCTTGGCTCATGAGTCAGCTTCCTTCAAAGACAGTCTTTGCTGCACATGGTCCTATTCTAGATTGGCAACACCTTTATCACCTTATCAGTACGATACCCCTTCCTGCGACGCATGATCAGAATCGAGGACGCGATAGATCGCCCAGCCCACATCGAAGAGGCCAGGCTGGTGGACGTGAGTTTTTTCGGCGAATATCTGAGCTGAACTTGCGCTAATCAATTGCCTCCTACCCTACAGGTCGACGCTCGCCAGATTATAACAACAGGAACCGCCGGTAGATTTGTTAGAGCATTCGTACACCATTTGAAATCAAGGAGAGTGTGTTGAGCAGTCTGTATCGCTGCAGAGAGGTAGATTATCAATGTCGCATGAAATCAAATTAAGCAGTAATGTATACTGCATATGATCTATTTTCTAAGCATATGACACTGGCTGCGGTGCATACTCATCGTCCCAACATGTTTCAGCAGCTTCATCTACAGCAATCATCTACGACGAATTCTCAGTAATAGGTCGAGTATTGTCTGACACTAGTCAGAAAATAAGCTTACGTGGCCATCAAAGGTTGGTCGAAGCCAGAGGGGTTCCTGAGGTCCACCTTCCCATTCCTCCAGCACTTGAAGGGCAATCTCCTTGAGTTCGTGCGAAATATCGCTATGATGCATGTACGGACTGAATGCTCCAAATGCTAGCTTCTCTGATTCGGTTTGTAGACCGCCTGGCTTGACTTGAGGTGGTTTCTTCGGCCGCTCGCCATTCCCAACTGCTGTGCAGACGCTCTCCCAAGTTGCGTGTGTAACTCTGCATCAACGCCGTCAGTGGGTCATGAAGCAGTATCTGAATGTCTTGAACACTCACCTATGCGCGAAGCCTAACATATACGTGCGTTTGCTTTGTAGCCGCCGAGCCGTCGCTGCAGCCTGTGCGAAGCTGAGAGGTCACCATATCAGCTGACGAAGGCAGTCACTGTGGATCTCGTTGAACGTCTCGCTTACCCGAAGTGTGAAGTATGTGGATATACACGTAGACAGTCTACCACGAGCACAGGTGCAGCCTTCCCTGATCCATTGGAATGCGACACAACCCTTGCGATTCCATTTGGTTTGTCGCTCGACTTTCCATTCGTGAGAGAATGTTTTGCGTCTTTCACGACCTTCTCTGGTGTCTCGTTCGTTCCTTCCACAGCCTTGGTGACAGACTCGGTTTCTGGTATCGCTTCGCCTAGAAGAAGCTTCCAAGTCGATTCTGGTATGTATGAGACATCGGAAATGTACGCTATGCTTCGGTTGAAGATGAAGCCTAGAGAGTAGTAAGGTTCTTTCTTGACGAAGTAGATCCCATGATAAACAGGTAGAGGAGTGACTGTAACACCGTGGCAGTCGAAAGGCTTGTTCTCATCGAAGATGATGTAGTTCCTGATTGTTCGCCTTGTCAGTAGTTTGCATACTACTGGACGAGAGAATACAACTACTTACATGGCAGGGACGTCGCCGCCTCCCGTTGCTAGTTCAGCACTAACGAGATATGGGTATGTCTACAGAAGCAGAAAGGGTCATTCACGTTGTGAGGCCGGGTCGACAAGAAGCAGACTCACGCGCTTGATTTCTTTGAAGGTAGCTTCAGTCACGTAAATATCCATCGTCTCTTGTACTGCACCTCCTAGAGTCCACCCTGGATGCGCAGAGCGCATTTAGCGCCATCTAAAAGCATGTAATAAGTTTCTTCTGCTGCTCACCTCGTAGATCATCCAGACCTGATATCGCGTCGCTGATACAAGATAGGTGCACTAATCAGTCTTCGTCCACATGAAAGAAAGTAACACCCGCTTACCTATGTGCGTGCGTGATGATCTGAATGATAGCCCCGTCAGCATTACAATCTTAACACACAGCCAAGTAGTTCGCGACTCACTAAAGCGTCAATCTTACGGAATCCTTTTTGCGGGAACCATTCCAAAGCAGAAGTCAAGAATGATTTTCCACAATCTATAAGTATTGATTTTGTATCTGCAAGTTTCGTATCTTTGCCATTAGGTTTTACGCGAAGTAAGGCAGATGTATTTCGTCGAACGTTTTTCTTGCCTTCTGGTGTTAAAGCTGATCTACAGCATTCGCAACCTTTGTTTTCTGGATGTGTTATGCAGCCTATCGTGGGCTGTAAGTTATGAGGCGCATTGACAGATAGTTGTATACATCGATGTAGAAAAGGTAGGTAGGTGATCGACGTCAGTACAAGCGTGTAGAATCAAGCAAACAACAGTAAGCGAGTGTACATCATCCGAGTTAGATAACAGAGAACTCACAATACAGCCACTGGTACCAGTTCCTAGCATATGCAGCTCGAGCAGAGATCCCGAAGTCGCCATATTGTGTCTTCGAGCAGGGCGTGATCGCCAATCGAATTGCCGTTTGCTACTTGAAATGAAGTATTCTTCTCGGGTGAGCTGAGTATATCAGGACGGCTACCTTAGTCGAGTATCGTCAAAGTCAGTCGAATGGGGAAGCGATACAGCAAAAGTCAACCTTCGGATGCTTAAGCAGGTGATAGCACTTTCATGATCGAAGGGCAAGCTGGCAAAGAGCAAGAAGCAAAGAAGCAAGAACAAGGACTGGGGTTTTATGGGGGTTTTATTACATAGAGATAGGACCAACAGAAATCTATGGAAGTGATAGAGAAAGACAAAACAATATAGCGAATAAGGGGGTCGCGAGCGACGATGACTCCAGCAGGACAGCTCGAGCATCGTTTCGAGCATTCAAAACCATCCTTTACACACCTAATATCGACACTATCCCTCTGATTAAGAGAGAGCGTGCGGGAAGCCAAGTCGACGATAATGGAATGGGAAAGGGCATTTTTTTTTTTTTTGTTCTCGAGGTATGCCTTATGATAGCGTAGTATACCAGAGTTGGGATATTTTGGTAGTTATTGAGTAGTATGTAAGGTCCGACAATGTATACGTAGTAATTTGAAGCCAGAATACGAAGTCGAGGTGTGTGTGGAAAGCCGCCATATAGCAAGGGCAGAAGTGTCCCAATGGCATTGGGGTTGTATACACGAGAAGAAGTGAAGGAATTTTGCACGTCCAATACGGGGGGAAAGAAGCAGTAGCGAAGCATCCAGCGTGAAGAAGATGTAGCTGAATGTCGGGTTCTGTTCGTTTCGTATTCAATCTTTCCTCCTTGTTGTGCTATCTGAGCAAAAGCTAAAAGAGAGACTGGGAATTTGACAACTCTCTTCGATTGGATGGTTGGATGTATCCTCTTCTCGGGCCCGACAGGCTTATCACAATGTTTTTTTTGATGAATGTATAGTCTTTGCGAGAAAGAAGTTCGGGCGATTGTCCATCGTAGTTTGAAATGGATGGCCTGCGAGCAACGCGACCAGTGAGCCCGCACTTGGTTGAATCGCTGTTGCTGAATTTCTCTTCCGCTATTCTTCTCTTTTCCTCTTCTTCTCTTCCTTTCATCATCTCCTTTCGTAACTCTACAGAGGCATTCCCATTTCCCGCAGCTGGGGACATGTAAATGGAGCAGAATATCGCAGAAGGAGAGGCTCAGAAGAGCTCACGGGAGATGGAAATATGGGAGGAGAATGATGGATGTCAAGACGATTTCTCAGAGACGTTCGTCGTGTTCTGATTGAATCGCAGGAGAAAGATTCATTTTGCGAAACCAATTTCGAAAAGGACGCGAGAGAACAAGACGTCGGGATGTGTAGGATTAAAGATATGTCGTTGAACGCGCTATTTCATTGTAGGTCACAGAGAAGGACTTGGCATCAGCTATGTTTTTCTTCTGATGGGTTTCTCCCATCTCTAACGAGAAAAGAAAGGCGGGACTAGACTCACCACATCAATAACCTGAAAAAATGGGGCTACTCGGAAAGTAAAAAAAGTAATTTGAAGTTTAACACGAGATGACAATAGCATGAATCTATTCTCCTTCTCCATTCTCTTCAAGCTTGACTAGGTTGAAATCCAAGCTAGCAGGAAGGGAAAGAGCGAGTGAAGGGCTTCTCCTGCCCTCCATCATAGTGCCGATCTGATACTCATTAATGTTGCTGTTGCTGCTGATGTACGAATCGACAGATGAAGAAGCGGCACTTTCATAACCCCCTGAAGAACAAGAGAAATGATCATCGTCTTCTGCTGTTCCTTTAATGAATGAGAAGACGCTTGTACGGGGCTGAATAGATTGGCCTTGGCCTTGATGGCAATATTCTTTCATACCGACAGTAGCGCCGGGAAGAGCGGCAGTAGAAGGCGCAAAAACGATAGTGTTGTCACCAGCGAGAACATGAGACGGGCAGGTATGTCCGCATCCGCATGTGTTGGGCGATATTTCGCCATCTTGCTTGGTAACAGCGCCGGCGGATGTATTGTTGTTCTTGCTGCTCGTCTTGTCGGAATGGACGGCTGCGACGTGACGTGCACAATCGTGTCGTCTGCTGAATGATTTAGGGCAATGAGAGCACGGGAACGGTTTTACGCCGAGATGGGTGTTCTGCAGATTTAGAGAACGAAGGGTGGCTGTCAGTCTTTGCGTGTTGCATATGAGGAACCACCTAGACGGGAAGTCAAAGGACGTGGAGTGATAACGTTGATAGGGACCGAAGAAGAGACCAGAGGAAGCGTGAAAGAAAGAATGGAAGAGACTTACATAATGCGTACTGAGATTGAAATTTCTCGAGAAAGATCTATTACATCCGGGATAAGAGCAAGTAAATTTCCTAGTTCCGTCTTCACCGTCACGAGCATCTTTTCTATTCGTGATCTTTCCATAAGGAGTACCAGCCGCACTTGAGACAGATCCTCTTCTTGAGTGTGAGTGAGTTGAACCAGCATTTGAAGAAGATCTAGATAATGAAGCAGAATAATGTGAGGAGAATGCACTCTTGGTTGTATTGGCACTATCATCTGATCCAGAATGGGAAAGAGCGGGAGAACCATGCGCACTGACGCTGTGGATGCTGCTGATGCTGCCTTGACTGGCGTGTCCACTTGATGCGCGGCGTTGGGATAGACCATGAGATCCTTGTACAAGGGTGAATGCGCCGGGAATAGTCGCAGCTACTGGGGCGGAGACGGGCATGCCGACAAGGACCGATGGCGTGGTCATAGCGTGTGCGCTATCTTGATTGACGGTGTTGTATGCCATGCTGGGACTGATTTGTTGCGTAGAAGCTTGCTTGATGTTCATATCGCCACCGGGAAGCATAGTCGGATATTGCTGCTGCTGCTGCTGCTGGATGACATGGACAGGCATGCTAAATGCGTCGTTGTTGTTGTTGTTCCCACCAGCGTTATACAGAGCGTACTGATCCTTCAGATGGAAACATAAATCAATGTCAGTTTATACTTATAATTGCGGACCCTATTAATATCGAGGGTGCCGACGGCGGTTTCGAGGCTGTGTAATAGGAAATTAGCTCACCTGGTAGATTTGGCTGGGAAATGGATTGAATAGGCCAGAATTGTAGTTGTTATATGCATTCATGTACTCCATGCTGCAAGCTTGTTGATGCTGTTGATGCTGGTAATGTGGTAGCTGTTGGAGAAGGTGCTGATGGTCGATGATCGGTCCTTGAGCATGTCCGTATCCACCGTAAGAAGGCAGAGAAGCAGGAGCACCTGCAGCAGCATAACCTTGACTGTTGTAGATGGTGTTCCCTGGTACTGAACTGAATGAAGGTGCAGGACTGGCACTTGCGCTGCTCGTAGATGGTGGTGGCGTTCCCGGTCCACTTGCACTTGAAGAAGATACGGATTCAGAACAAGATGATAAACTTCCAAAGTCTGTCTCTGTATTGGTCGATGAGCTGTTCATGTTGTTCAGATTCAGGTTCAGGTTATTGAGCATCATGCTGTCTGTCATCTGTCCTCCGTATGTTATCTCATCCTGCTGTTGAGAGTGCATGTAGATATGCTGATGCTGATGAGGGTATACTGGAGCAGGGCGATGAAGCACTCCATTATCTCCACTTGGATACGCATACTGAGGTGGTATGAATGCGTCGAAGAGACTTCCATATCCTCCTCCCTCCATGCTTCTCTCTGGATGTGGCCTCGCTGCTGTCGGAGTTACAGCTGCATAGTCGTGTTGCTGAAGCTGATGTGGATGCTGATGCTCATTGCTGTTGAAGCGCGATACATCTGTATGCAGATGCAGTGTCGCCATCTTATCTTTCAGAGCTTAACCTTCTACCAACTTGATAGCAAGTCGGCACACTACTGACCGACATGGACCACCATTTACTAACACCAACTAATTAACTGCTAACTTGATCCATCCACTTCATTTCATTTCACCCTTCCCTCTTCTCGCTGACATTATAATCCCTCGCTGCTGCTTCTCCCTCCTCGATCTGCCGTATTCTATTCTATTCTCAAACCCTATACGAAAAGAAAATTCCGCAGCATCACCTTTCCCAGAAACAGCCTCGGATCAAACGGATTCATCGGAGGACTTATCTACTGTGTTAGTTCTGCATACTGATGGTTTCCACACAGAGGCAGCACTACTATTATTATATTATTATCATCAGGAAGATTTGACATTATATATCAATTACAAGGTCACAGCCTGGAGCATTAATGAACACCGAGCCGCCACGTCGGTGATATTCTTGGCATACGTGCAATCTGGACTATCAAGCATTCTGGTACCTAGCAACAAAGAACCAGACAAGGAATGTCATAGCATCGACTAGTTGGCCTCATTCGATGAAACTTAGAATCAGAACCCAATATGAGATAGCTTGCTTTACAGTCTGTATGGTCCACAATCTACAATTTCTAACCTAGCTACCGTTTTGACTACCGTCCTACCCCTGCTCTCCTATGCCTGTATCGCCTTCACGCTCGGGGCTGCACAAGCGCAGTAATGTAGCAATCAGCCTTTTTCAACCAGATTTTTGTTTTCGTTCCATTTCTTCTGATTTCTCAATGTATTTCTAAAGACTTGTTCAATGTCTCTTCAGCCAAACGATACCAAAAGCTAAAAAGCGATACACGGCGATGATAGCTATGAGTATACCGACCCATTGACCTTGCAAGCCTGTCCTGTATCCATATTGTTTGAGTATCTGATCGCCCGGTATCTGACAAGTAAGATCGCCAGTAGGGTAGCTGCAATGGCAATCACTAGCGCAGTCATAGATCCTTCCGCTGAACTCATTGACCATCATGCCTGGGCACCCACAAGATAGTCAGCCTTCGTAATCTTCACCGCAGCCTGCGGAATACATGTTACTCACCTTGAAAGACGTATGCTTGATAGTCGATGTAGTGGAAGACGTATTTATAGAAGACATTCAGGAGTGGAAGGGCTATCAAGATGAAGTGATCAGCAAATTACTTGAGAAAACCAGGCATCACGTCGGGATTCTACACTCACGAACCAAGAAACCTCCTACTGCCATCCATAGTCCGTTGGCGAACGCTACTAGCGCCAGAGAGACGACGAAATTTGGTATGATTGAAGATAGGAGAACGACCAAAGATTCGGCAGTGACTAGGTCTAGGAAAACCCACATCACGAAAGTGAAGAATGCCGCTCCAGTCTGTTTGAAGTCAGTCAACCAGTAAGTGATAACAGTGAAGAGGATGGTGATGAGGACTGTGAGGAGAAGAAACGTTACGCTCAGCTTCGCCTGGCTCCACAATTGGATCATTGCTCACATAGATATGGTAAGCCGATGAGAAAATTCTGGATGATGAAGAGAGCTGGGCCATACAGACCATTGGCACGATCTTTCGAGAAGACTGAAAGATCTTCCAGGTATGCAGGGACATAAGCAACGGCCATGAAGCTGAGGACTGTAAGGATAACAAGCAAGTCAGCTCAAGATCTATCGGCCAAAGCTACGTGTTCCGGAATATCTGCAAGAAGGACCTACAAGCTGCACCGAAGAAGATAGAATTGATGAAAGGCTGGATAGACTCCTGATTTGAATCGAGTCGAAGCCAGACTGTGCCCATAAGAATGGAAAGGCCGATGTACATTGCGACTCTGACCCAGTAAGCCACGATATCTCTGTACGACTTGATAAATGAGCGATGGAGGAGTGTAAGGAGCATGCTGAAGAAGCCAGGCTTGCTCTTCGTGGAAGAGGGCGCAACAGCTCGTGGTTTATGATTGCCTTCCTTAGTGTCTGCCGCTACCGCAGCCTGTAGGTCCTTTGCCATGTTTGAATTCATCCATGATGTCTGAAGAGCAAGGAATTGTTCTTGGACGAGCTGAGTAGGCTCGGACTGCCCGTCACTCGAGGCAAAATCGGTATTGACGAGATCAAGAATGAATTCGGCAGGATTGATCTGAGCTGGCATTGGAAATCCAATCCCATCGAAATAGGGCTTAACTTGCTTGACTGGACCCGAGTAGCACACTTTGCCTTTGGATAGTAACAACAGATTGTCGAAGAGTTCGAAGGTAGCGGTAGACGGTTGATGGATGCTGCAGATGACGATGAGCTGTGGGGGGAAGGAAAGGATGAACATGTGCACTTTTGTAGCCAACTCTTTTCGGTGGAACAGCTTATACGCTCACCTTGAAGCGCTGGGCAATAGACTTAATGAAGGACATGACCTCTGGAGTAACGAGTGAAGTGGAAATAGTAAGGTCAGTATTGTATAGAAAGCCCTGCTTCAGAATGTGCTATAATGCCCACCCTTGCTGCTCGTAGAATCTAGTCCGGAAGTAGGTTCATCGAGGAAGAGGATCTTAGGAGCGCCAATAAGTCCTACAGCAGATGATAGGCGTCGCTTCTGACCACCTGAGATGCCTTTGCGGACTGGAGTACCGACGACCGTGTTCGCACAGCCCATCAAGCCGAATGAGCTTAGAAGGTCGTCGACGAGGCGTTTGCGTACCTTCTTGGAGGCGAGGCTGCGATTCAAAGATGCAGGAAGAAAGATTAGAAAGGTGCTCGCATGACATAGTTAGAGATGAAACTAGACACACCTCGAGGTTGCCATCCTAGCTGCAAAATGCAGAGTCTCACTAACAGTCAAGGACCCGATAAGAGCATCCTCTTGCTCGACATAAGACGAGATAGAGCGGAAAGTAGATCGGTCGATATCTGCTCCATCAACTCGGAAGCTGCCTTGTACTTTTGCATTCTTGCCAACAACTCTATCGGCTAGCAGGTTGAGGAGGGTTGTTTTGCCACTTCCGCTGGGACCCATAAGTGCGAGCATCTCGCCTGTGATGAATAAAATCTCTTGTCAGACATTATACGCGTATACACATAGTGCTACTCACCGGCTTTTGCGATACCAGAGACATTGTCCAACAAGAGGCGGTCCTGTTTGGTGACCCTGTCGCGTACTGTGACGGTACAGTCTTGCCAGGCGAACGAGGCGACAGAGTGATTATAGAAGTAGGCGTCGCTACCGCCTTCGATATCCTGGTCATTTGTACGTGCAGCTAGTGCCATTGTGCGAGCTACGGAGCTCATATTGAAGGTGGAAGCTATGGGAACTAGGCAGACAGGGACATCAGTCTCTTTAACGATCGTATATGCAGGGGAGCCCGAAGTAGAGCGAACCCTTACCTTGGAGACTTGATTAGTTTGTTCTTGACTGAGAGAGGAGAGAGGGAGAGAAATAGAGCAGATTTCGACTCTCCATCTGGCTGTCTTTTCTGCATTCTCTGCCCTTGTTCCCCTTTGGTTTCAGCATGTGCTTCATGTAGATCCATGTGGTGACCTCGGAGTCTGCTACTTACTCACAGCTTACCTCCACTCTCATCCTTCCATCATCGTTCACCTACTTAATCCCCTACTATACGCAGGCAGTGCCAGTCACCTGCAGTTTCTCTCTATTT
>Ga0181467_100968_pt1 | contig 12711 bp, 9 predicted proteins | sample InSIn5gowninarea_2_FD_119079 | JGI IMG/M metagenome (GOLD analysis project Ga0181467, IMG submission 119079) | Clean room microbial communities from NASA Spacecraft Assembly Facility at Jet Propulsion Laboratory, Pasadena, California, USA -... ... | reverse complement strand
AAGTCGTAGTTGGTCTGAGCAGCTATGGAAAGAAATCAGGATGGGAACAAATCCTATTGGAAGCGGTGGTGGGTAGAATAGGATGTTATGATTGCCTCTATCGTTGCCTCTATCGTAAGCACTACCCTCACCTGGGTGCTGCTATTTTAGGGATTGTATGCTTTCCTTGTTAATCATTCTTGTTTAATCTCCTCTCATTCATCTACTTAATATTCTAATATATGGTAACTTTGATCCTGGAGTTATATCAATAGAAACATTTTGTGTTAACTATCAGTAGAGGTGTGTAAGACTTTACACTCATATAGAAAACGTTATAGGATATTGAATTCAGAGTGATGAGGACATGATACTGGAAGCTCAATTAAATGATACGATGCTATAGCAGAATTTGAAACTAGCCTTGCATACTAGGTATAATTATCGTCGTGTAGCAGGTATTACTTAACCGAATTTGTGCTTGATACAGATGTTCATCGTAGCCGACGATTATCAACCAACTCCCACCCAAAGAATGATCGCCATCAGTTCCCAATTATTCAATCCTCACCTGACTGCCAATGACAGATCGTAGCCTATTCCTTCTCTTATTCTGTACTGCATTATCCCAACGCTGTACCACTACAGAAATTTTGCAGCTTAGAAAAAAAGCAAAGACGATGAAAATTGGTATTGATCCAAGTTTACCTGGCTGTGGCTCCAGATTATTTGTCTAGTACTGAAGCTCTGACTGCTTTAAAAAATTGTTAGTATTATTACTGGCCCATCTGATGCAGAAGAAAATCTGTTATGAAAGTTTGGTCTAGATTACTTCATATTAAGCATTTAAGACATCAGAGTTACTCTAAATATAGCACAAGATTCTTCTTCTATTCTTGAGTCCTTGATAGCTCTGGAGTCGTTCTGAGAGGCTCGCGAGCTGGATTCTGATCGCGTATAGGATATGGCCCGCTACCAACACTCTGATAAAGAACCAGGACCAAATAACATGTGAACTATTAACAAAAAGCACCCCCTAGTTCGCAAGAGAGCAAAATCATGAGTCATAGTGATCGAGCACTAAGCGATGCAACGGCTGCTCGCTAGATCGTGATAGCGATACACAAGACTTTGTTACTTACAACATCAGAGCTTCGAACTTAGACTTTTACAGCAACACTAATCTATGCCTTCATGATGTAGATCTATTCTTCGCTTGAAGGGGAGTTTAAGATGTGGATATTCACGCAAATATGTGATATGGTACTGTTCATTACAAATTTATTGACAAAGATAACGGGCTCTCGATAACTAGAAAGAAAGTGTATGCCTAGTATGGATCTGCCTGTATCAGGCCCTGCTCGCCTGAGACATCTCCAACCTTGAGACATTTGGGATATAAAACTTTTCCTACCGCACCTATTTGGTCTTTGTCGCCCATGCCCGCTAGAAGCACCTTCTGACAGTGCAGTGTATGCCTCCAGTTCGCTAAGTGGCTATCGATGTATCCCAGTTCTGCATATGCCCGGTGCATCTGGCGCCACATATACGTACAATAGGTATAATGGTATTCCTGAGTAACGTAGATTGTCTGCTCTCCAGACTGTACGACGGACAGTGGGACCTCATGTTGGCCTTCTTCGTCGAGGAAGAACTTCCAGGCTGTAGTTACGATGTCCTTGTCTTCTTGTTGCTGACTTTGGCCTTTGTGTGATGCGTGGTCAGAGTGTACGTCAGATGTGTTGAAATACTCATGGTGAGCTAGAAAGGCAGACGCAGTAGCATGATCAAAGCACTCATGTGTTTGCCAGGCCATAGAAAGGATGTCAAAATGACAGTTCCGGTGGTGTGCTTCTTCAGGCGTTCCTCCGCAATCTTCCCAGTGTTCTATAGTCTTTGTTTGCCTAGATTCTGGGATTAGGCTTTTCGCAGCGGGGATAGCCCATGGTGAGTGTGAGTACGCAATATAGATACTAATACTAATAGCGACAAGTAGTAGTATGTAGAGAAGAGTACGCCTCCTATTTTGACGCGAATCGCAAATCTAGCGTATTTGTTATTACTTGTGTCTTATTGTCAAATCACAGTGACAAAAGACGGTACTCACCTCTTCATCAGAGCGTTTCATCGATCGTAGGTTCATAACGTACAAGATAACCTAGAGAAATCCTGTAGCGTTGCGAAAGTTCTGGTTGAAAATGATTGATTTATGGAAAAGATGTTGCTAGTGTTTTGGTAGCTGAACTTTACAGAGTACAAAGATACACACATACATATATATGTGTGGGTGCGCGATAGGTCGTCGTGCTGTTGTGTGCACAGTGGACAAAATCATCAGGTGTGTGAGGTGACAAGTGACAATACAGTATCCAACTCATCTCTTCTTTTGCTTGCATAAGAGCAAGGATAGCAGAAATCTGACGTGGATGGCCCGGGGTAGCTAAAATGTTACTGGGGCGCATGATCTGTGAAACTGAGAGTTATTGTCTTAATTTCTCCTAAGACCAGGTTGCGGTACAGACATGCTACAGTCTAGCATGCGGGCCTTGGTGGTCTAAGTTGACCGCATAAGGTTTTCCATGCAAGGATATTAACGGTATGTATACGATGTAGAGATAATGGATCGAATTAGGTCCGCAACGGAGCGAATTAGGACCACAACAGATCGAAATGGTGCTGTATCCAATTAGAATGCTTATAGCTAAGATTTTATTGTAAGTCACTCGTAGCAATTACATCATGTTAGGATAACGATGAGCAAAGACCACGTTTGATCTAGCCTCATGTAGTCCATGGAGCGTCGTTTACTATGACCGTGCACCCGGTACTCAAATTCCGATACTCACTGAGTAGACAGCAGTATCCTCGGAGTGGCGTTGCATCCGCGCCATTTTACCTATCATCCTATTACCGATTGACTGTTTCGCTCGTGTTGACCAATAGACTGTACCAGTACCGCGACTGAGCGATTCTTGCTGTGCCGGAAATGTGTTGCATTACGAACCAGATCGCACAAAATCGGTATCGTTGGTGCGACAAGAAGACTCATTTGGTATATCTGATAGCTATATAAACAAGCGCATTTCCCTCCAGAGCAAAACATCATCCTGCAGATCCGACTTTACAAGATAAAACAACTCTTTCACCAATAACCCAATTCAACCATGAAGTACCTCATCAGTATTATGGCGCTCGTCAGCCTTGTGGCAGCTATGCCGAGTTCAGACTTGGACACAGTGAAGGTATGTAGTCGTGAAGTGGCTCATCACATATATTATTAACTAACCATGTATAGCGAGTATGTACATATTGTAACCTAAGACGTTGAAATACTATGTACTAACCACGTTAAAAACACAGGACTCCCAGGTAAAGTATCTCCCTAGTGATTAGATTGTTCGTTGATATATTAACCTATCTTATCATATAGAAGGGTGTAAGTGGATAGTTCTCTGTGCACGAGTGTGCGCTAGTTTGCATAGTCTTTTCCACTGACAAGTTACGATATAGTCAAGCAGTGGACCTCCCGGAGGCAACGATGGGGGAAAAAATGGAGGACTGTAACCGAATCGTGCAGACTGGTGCATTTCGTAGTCGTTGTATGGAGTTCACTTTACACAAAGAGTTTAAGCTCAGCAGACTACGATTGCAAGTAGTGCAAGGGTAGATACGTGGACGAATGTTGAATTGATTATTGAAACCTATCTGCACGAAGTCTTTGTTGTTCAACAGTGTTCAAATTTGCTTGCAACAGCATAGTAAAGAAAGAAGCAATAACCGATCCTACCTAGAATGCAGAACGCACTAGGATGCAGGGGCGTGTATTTGATGCGGCGTAGTAGGGCACTTCCGCAGGGATTACTTAAACAACCAGTCACTAGCGAGGTAAAGGATAGTCAACAGTAGACTTGATAACAGATAGTGAGGAATCTATGTCTAGATAGATAGTTCCAAAACCCAAACACGAACTGTGATTTACAATTGCAGGTTACCATCGTAAGTAAGCTGTTGGTTTTCTAGACTTGCTCATTCAAGAGCTTCACTATTTTTTTTAGCATTACATGAAGTCTCTGCAATTTGCGAAGTACATCATTTTGATTAGACAGTCCACTGCAACCAAAGACTATGGTATGGCTCCCGATGCTCTGGCAGGGTGCGTGGCTAAGCTCGTGAACATTGCTTGTCAGAAGTTCACAGATGCCAGCAGCAGCCCTGAACACCTTTTCTAGTCTCTCAACAGGAGTTTACGGCCGGTCTTGGCGATACGGCATTTGTTTTGTTTGGCGCGCTTTCCCTAGCATGGAGCTGGTGTAGCACCTCTAGTCTGGATAGAAAGTGTCTTGCGTCAATGCTAGTTCGAAATCGGACTGACAACCCTTTATATACAGATCCTTCATTGTCGTTGGAAATGAGAGTGGGATTCAACAGGGGTCAAGATCGTATGGGACAAGACAGCTATTGGGGCGATAGATACCGCTGGTTGCGGGTGTCGATTTATGTGCTCAGGTAAATCACGGGATGAAGTATAGCAGCCTACGCCATGTTGACAGAGGGAAAGCAGATTCACACTTTCGAAATGCAAAGCCACGTCCGTAGGTAAAACAGGGTTGCTTCGTTACTATCGAAGCGTATCGCTATATCAGCAGATCCGCGAAACAGTGATACTGTTCGTGCACGATGTGTTAGAATGAACGAAACGCAGCCGGCGCTGGCATATCGGTAGGGGCACGAAGACAGGCACTCGAAGGTGCTGTGGAACAACAGTGGGGAAGTCGGCACACGGAAGCAGGTCTATCCGCTCGTAGCGAAGCGAATCTCCCGTAAGCATCTGTCGCTAGAACATCTCACAGCTGTTGCCAAAAGTAGCTATCCTGCTAATTTCGTCCCATCGAGGTTCTAGTCCCTCTAAAAGTGATTTTGCATACACGTTGCAGCAGCTTGGCCGGCTTGTTATGCAATTGCATAGCTCTGCTTGGCGTCCTTTGATGCTCCTGTGTTATTCCAATCGGTGTGAGAATGCCTAGTATGTTTCCTGGACTGTGCCTCTCCCGGCGCTGCTACGGATGCCTCTCTCCGATGCCCTATCATATGCCGATTTACATCTCTAGACTATCTTATGAACTATCTCAAAATCAACCTCGCGCTACAGTTATTATTGTTTCAAAAGACGCAGCATGCTTAGTAACATGTAATCATAAAGTTTAGCGGCCTAACGACTGAATGGTTCATGAACAAGAAGAAAAGGTTTCCCCTTAACGAAAGAGGTAGAGCCAAAAAAACCAGCAAATGCTCGTAAAAAACGTAGTAGTTAATACAGGGTGATGCATCCGAGGATTCCGCGACCTCATGCACTCGATCGCACAGGGGGAAGTCAGGCGGCCCGATTCTAGGTGCTAACATGTAATCAATCACGCATAAGATTTACCTCCCCTTGCGCCGGCTGCTTGCGACCGCTCGCTAACTTCACAGGATGAGATATATCACAACTTCAATTACGAACATCAACAAGGTGTCAGACCAGGCACACGTAAGGATCGTCACTGCAATCTGTCTCCTTTAGAGTAACAATTTGTAAAAGCGACGTGTGAAACAAGGTCATGCCTGGACTTTGCATTTTATATAGTGCAGTATGGGAGCCTTTATTAATTGCTGCCCAAGCACAAATCGTTGGAGCAACAGCGTTATAGTAAGACCGCGTGATATCTGCTCCAGCGGTTACCAACTGATTGAGCTAAGGCATTGCTATCTTCCTCTTTCACTTGTTTAAAGACGCTCTTGTCGACTAGATGAGTACTCCTAACTCTAAGTTGATTCAACAAAGAGGTGCATGTGAGGCATGCCGCCACAGAAAAGGTCGATGTAAGGGTACTCTCTGATGACCTAGGCAATTGCTAAGCAGTATAGGTGATGGAGCGAAGCCATGTAACTGCTGCCAGGTACATGAAGGCATTTCTGTTCACTGCTATATTTCTTATTAACACTGTAACAGCGCACCGAGTCTACGTGCGAATACAACATACGTCCCCTACGCCGTCGTGTACAAGAAACTAGTGTCAAGACTCCGAAAAACAATGCACTTGCGACAGCACAGCTATACGCTACGCATAACGAAGCGATGTCTCATCCGTTAGATGAGGATCATCACTCCAACGTTGCTGTCTGCCAGGTCGGGGCGACCCGAGATGATCTGTTAACTACCCCATTTATTGAGGATTGTTTCTCGCAGTTCGTAGTAGAGACCCCGAATTCATACCCAGACTTGAGTTTCTTGAACGAGTTAATACTGAGAGATAGTGAAGCAACGCATATTGGTACATATCAGCCTTCCTTTGCTACTGATATTGAGCGATTAAGGGGATCTGTCCACAGTCCTTTCCGTGAAAGCAATCCTTCCTTGTCCAAAAGAGCTACTGGCTAACTAAAGAATAGAAACAAGTCAGCAGATACACAGCGTTCAGAGCCAGACACCGTCCTACACTCCTTCAGAAAGAACATCTACGCTAAAGTGGCTTGAAGCGGGCTGCGAACAGAACTAGCGCCAGCACAGCGTCACTCCACCTCATGACTTCCTCGAACCCGAGAAGACAATGGTGTCGCCCAATGCAGCGTCACGCTACTCTCAGAAAGAATATCAGCCGATAAAGCAGGGGTATGTGTTGCGTTTTACATTACAGGGCATGTATCTACTAACACTAGAAAGGTAAAACCCTTTCTGAACCACAGAATATACGGCATCACTACCCTTTTCGAAAATGCAGATCGAGGGAGCCGTCGGAAGCAGGCAGTGTTGGCTAAAATCGAGGCACTGCTCTCTACAGGGCACCAGACTTGCATCCCTGATCTTTTGCGCAAAGCTGATCCTGGCAAAGAACAACAGGGTTTAGACCTGAACAATCTCCCAATAAGGAGACTTTTTCAACGTATGTCTATAAAATTATCTAACAGGAGCGTGCTAATGCATTGCAAGAGGCGTTTGGAGAGATTGGAGGGTAGGTCATTTGTGTAATAAACGTACTACTCACGCTTACATGTGAGGCAGGCTAAGTCTTTTTATCCAGGAGCAGCATATCATGCGCATAAGTGAGTGGCTTCTAGACACTGGAAGGCCGACTATAGATGTTACCGATATGTCTTTATTAATGACGTCGCTGGCTTGGGGAGCTCTACTAGACTCAGAAGTAAGTCTGGCTTCCAAAGCAGCGCTGCTGGATGCTATGTTAGAAACGTCAACGCTACTACAGCGCCAGAACAACAGCATCCGACAGTTCATGGTGGGTTCATGTGCTCGAGAAAAACAGAAATTATGCTAATATAAGCAAGGCGCTTGTTGCCGCAGTTCATAAAGCTCCAACTACGTACCGCGAAAAAATCAGCTGACATTTTTAGCTCTGCCTTGTTGAGAAAATAGGATCAGAGAATCTACCTGAGCTTCTGCTTTGCAGCGTTACAACTATAGCCTCCCTAAGACTCCACCTTAGATCCGCTCTTCGTAGTTCCTACGTTAGTGATAAGTAGGCTGCCCAGACTATGCGAGCCATGTGGATGTTGTACTGTATTGATAAGTCTTATGCGCTGAGGTGGCAAACCTTTTCTGTAAGTTATCCGCTTATACGATGATCTGTGGCCGACCAGGGCAAGGCTAAGGCAAGGCAAATAGCTACTCGGTGACGGTTCTCTCCCAGCCATGAGCATGCCGGATAGCAAACTGCAGGATAACACACTCACAGCATCATCCCTACAATGGTTGTGGGGGCTGATTTCAGTACTCCAAGATCACTTCAAAGATCCTGCAGCTTCGTGTAAGCGCGGAAGCGGAGCTGGCTAGAGATCATATCAACAGGACTATAGAACTATCCACAGAGCTAGAAGGGTGGTACAGGGAGATTGTGGCAAGCCTGGTGACGATGTCTTTAGAAAATCGTGACACGATGCGAGTCCAGCTTCAGATGTCCTGTTATTATCATGAAGCTCGGCTTCAGTTGGCAAGTATAGGACTGTCAGAACCAGAGTCCTCTTTTCCCGCTGGGTGGAACGAGTGTAAGGAACAACTCAAGTCATCTATCAGGGAGATAGTCATATCCTCCAACACGATATCTTCTGAACAGATACTCCAAAACCAGTGCGTATCCCTCAAAATGATAGCTCTCTCACTTTCGATAGTTCTAACCATTCGTGTCATAGACATTGTTTGTTCCTCAACACCCTTGCATTATGCTTGCTTGTGGTATGCACTCTACTAGAACTGGACCAAGACTGCCTGAAGGAGAACCAAGCTTTATTTAGTATTGTTGCTGGCTTTTTTGCCAGGATAGGCATTGAGTTGGCACAAAACTCTATCTTCAGGGAGGTGTCCAGTTTGATCGAAATGCTCACATACTGCTGAATTCAAGCATTTGACCGAGAGAATGAGGCTACGGCTCGGAGGTCTTGGAGGTTGCTGGACGTTGATGGCCATAGAAGCTGCGTATTCACGGTATTATTTGAACCCTATACGACCAGAAAGATGGCGGTAGTTCGGTACCCACATCATGATACCTGTACTCTGCAGCTACTGAACAAAGCAGTCTCCTAGAGCGTGTGGTCAGTGTACGGAAGAAGGCTCAAGCAGTTTAAGTATGGCAGACATGGGCTTCTATGTATAGCGAAGCAAGATGTTCTTTCAGTATTTTGGCGCGGCTAAAACCCGATTTTGCTGCGGACTTTAGTCTTAAATGGCATTGAAGCCACAGGCTTGTTCTCACTAGGTCCAGGCTTTATGCTCAAACAGTTCCAGCTGCATGTCTAAGAGCTAGGCTGAATACCCCGGAATCTCATGTGATCCACCAGAATTAGCTATATCGTTAATACAGGGAGGTAGTCCAGGATCTGAACGATAGACGAACTGAGGATCTAAGCATCGCTTTCCGCCACTACTGCTCGGTGGAGATCAGCCAACATGAAGCGAATAAGCCAAGAAAGGGTCTTAGGAACCAACAAAAGGCCGAAGAAGCCAGACAAGCTAAATGGGAATTTTGAAAGTGGTAAAAAATAGAGACGAGCTGATTGGTGGTTGCCTCGGAGTATACAGGGGAAAGAGCTTCGAATAGAGGTAGAGCAGAGCGAAGTAGGGCTTGGCAAACTCTGGAGAGCTCAGGAAGCAGCGAAGTAAAAGAGACAGAGAGTGATGAAGAGTAGAACAAGAAGGAGGGAACATTGGTAGCCAGTAGAGTCGTTGCTGAACACAGGCAAGCTACAGCTTGTCAGAATCAATGTTTGTTGACGTGCATAATGCAGCAGAGAAGGCCAAAAAATTACGAAGAGAGGCAAAAAAGATGGCTGTTGAGCAACCCCAACAAGGTTAGGAATCACCAATACCTTTACTGGATGTGATGGGCGCACGAAGGTAAGTGGTGCTGTTGAAGCTCGGCTCCGGCTCCGGCTCCTCTACCACCCATCAGTAGCATGAGTATGAGGATCTCAATCCTATTTAGACATTGATAGATGGTGATCTATTGACTTCAAAGCTAGAGACTGATTTAATAATATCTATTGTCGTTACAGTGAGAATAGTGCGTTGCTCACAGCTAATTTTAAGTGTTCCCTGCATTACGCCGAAACTAGCATCAAATGGGTAAGTACCATGTACGCCGACGCTAGTGATGGTACGCATGGAGCACAGCACGCTAGTGCCCTAGAGAGATGACAACACAAAATCAGATCTTGAGATCTCATATTACGGATTATCAGGTTGTTAGATTCGATTCTTGCATCAACCCACCAGCTTCTACACCATGCTTTCTTGGTGTCGCGTATTGGTGACGCGTCATTTAGCAGTAGTGTGTGGCGGTACAGCTAGGGTGAATAATGACAGCGTTGCCTAACGAGCTACTACGGCTGTACATTCGCACAAATACTTCAGTTGCCAAGCGCAAAGCGCCCCCTAGTTCTCATCTAGGCCACTACCCTGATACCACTCTCCTCGACGCGAACCTTGCTTCATTCGACTATCCTGGCCTACCTGGATAACAGCGGTGGAAGTTCTTAACATCTTGGGCGTGCTCCAGGTAGCTAGCGGGAACCTCGGTTGGCTCACTGTCACTAGCTCGGTTCACCCGGGGACCAGGTACTTTAGGCACAGTCAGCGACCACGGCCTCAACAATTTTCACCGAAATCCAGGATGGTCCACACCTGTCAATTTCCAACGCCCACCACCTCAACTAGCAGCGGCAGTTTCGATGTAGTTGACGTAGACTTGTAGCTATAACTAGTAGTAGATTGAAGTGAAATACTAATTGTTACAAAGCTGTTGTAACGCTACACCTCTAAGATCGTGCGGCTGCGAACTTAAGTAAGCTGCCAAGGCTTGGATCTTGATGTTTCTAAGCTATAGTTAGCCCTAAGACTATAGTGCTTAGCAGCTACGTCTTAAAACTATGTTTTGTTGAATTTGAAATGTTATCATAAATCTGCCTCAGTTGACCCAGTGCTGGGGCTATTTAGGATTTTTGAGGCGAAACCGCCGGCCCTGGATCTTCCGTTCATACTCGCGGGCTTTATTCAATTGCTGAGCCCAAAGTATATCCCTGAATCTGGTATCTGCTGCGCGTGGCATCATCTCGACATACACAACAATATTACCATCATCAGTTTCATATGGCCGGGCGCGTCGGAAGTACAAGAGTGTCTCCGACCAAGGCTCTGCGGCCATCACTCGCTGAGCTTTCTTCACTTCGCCCCTATGCTCATTCAAATATGCATGCACTTCGGTGACAAATTGTCTCAATGTAATAGATCCTCCATCCTCGTTTCGAATGATAAGTGGCGACGGGGGTCGATAGCCATCCTCTTCAGGCTCACTGTCGTACGAGAGTCGAAACTTCTCGTCACATTCACGGCTCTTCACCTCAACACTGCTTAGGATAGGCACACCCAAGTCCGCATCGGCTGAGGAATGGTCGAAAAATGGAATGACAATCTCCTCTTCTGCAGGCCCCCAAACGATTTCAATGTTTTGTAAGTCGGCCAAAAGATTCCAACGGAGTCGGTAAAGGAGGTCCATACGGATGCAGTCGTCTACCAGTTGGGAGGGCATGTGGTCGTAAGTTGGTGTGTGGAGAGTCAAGTGATTTTCTTGAAAGAAAGACTGCGTTTGTTTTCAACAACAAGCTAGCTACTTAAGGTACTATTTATTGGAGTGGACTTTGATCCTATATATATTTTTCCCAACCCGCGCTAGGCATTTAGCCGGGCTTCGCCCCATGATGGAGATTGGTATGGCGCAGCGCTAACATAGTGCGCTAGGCAGCTTCAAGCACTAACGAAAAAGATGTGTTATGTTTTCATCGAACCGAGTTGTGGTTCTCCAAGGGCACAGCGGCTCTTTGACAGTAGCAACTATAATTACCCGAACTCAAAGTTCACATGCTTTTTTCAGGCCTAGCAAACAGAATACCTCTAAGGCAATGGAACTTTAGGTCTGGGAGATTTCATTAAAGACAAGAGATATACCCCTGGTGTATCGCAAACTTGAGAAAAGAACTGCTGCCTTGCAACTTTCCTGTGTCACTCTATCGTTGCGATAAACATACTCACCCAGAAAGTATTAGTTCCCATCCCTTTGTCTCGATTTCCATCAGGTACAAACAGCGCACCAAGCGCCTTTGATGATAATGAATGAATCTCATAAGAAATCTTATTAAACTTCTGTTTATGCTCTCTACCGTGCAACAGTATCCTAAGAGTACAGCAGAAACGCTTAAAGAAAGGACACGACCAGAGCTTAGGGCATCATCAAGATTTAGACACACGATGGACATACATGTTAGCGACTAGAACCACGTAAATCAGATAGGTCTTTGATCTACATTGCTCCGGCACATATGTTCTTGGACTATGATGAGATATTTGGTCTTACTGCCAGGTCTTCCACCAAAACCTGAGCGTTCACGCTAGAGCCAGCACCCACCCCTTTCAAAACTCCCTAGATGACCTGCTGCATTACCACCTACATACGGAGGTGCCTTTCAAAAGTTCTGTCTGCCAAGAATAATTCAGCCAAAGTACTGCCGCCTTAGTCGAGGCTTGTCTTTCCCCTCTATGTACTTATTCCTACCTTATAGCTTAATTATCTTTTAGATATAAATAAGAATTTACTTAATCTATGCTTAGATTTTAAATGATAAGAGATCTCTTTAGTAACTCTACTAAATTCTAACTATCTTAGCTCTTAACTATAGAGCTCTTTTCTTTATAGTCTCTCTTTTTATATAGAACTAGTATATATAACGATATTACAACCCTACTAAGTATTAGAACCGCCCTAGAGCTAGACCAGGATAACTATCCGCTGGGTTAATAGTGGTGCCGGCTGCCCACGCCGTAGTCTAGCGCTAAGAAGTTAGATCTAACTTAGACCTAACTTTGTTGGAGAATAAGCTACCCAGCTGTTCTCTCTATCAGATCTATGAGATCCATCAGATCCATCGGATCTGATATCAATTGATTACTAGAAGCTATTATGCTTTAATACCTATTAGAGATTAATACATCTATATCTATAACGAGACTATTAATATAGATTGGATATTAATAGTGCTATAGAATCTTCTAGACTGTTAAATCTTAAGATGTAACGGCGCAGGCAAGACTACTCGGATCAGTATCGGCAGTAGTGTCACTCAGAGGCATATGGGAGTGCGTGGGACATCAAACGAGCCTTGATTCGAATAGACACCTATAGGCCTTGTACGAAA
>Ga0181467_100523_pt1 | contig 12711 bp, 12 predicted proteins | sample InSIn5gowninarea_2_FD_119079 | JGI IMG/M metagenome (GOLD analysis project Ga0181467, IMG submission 119079) | Clean room microbial communities from NASA Spacecraft Assembly Facility at Jet Propulsion Laboratory, Pasadena, California, USA -... ... | reverse complement strand
CCTCACCACGAACGATTTATTTTTCCCTTTCTTTGTGGTTCATATTTTGCATATAGGAAAATAGATGTTAAAAGAATAGTAGCCATTGCTCATGCCGTATCAAAAGATAATCCATCTTATTTAGATGTTGGATGTGGTTATGGAGACTTTTTGGAAAAAATAAGACAATATCTTCCAAATGCCGAAGGGATGGAGAAGAGTGCAGACATATTTTTCAAGTTAAAAAAATACAAACCTGATTATATAAAAATTGGAGATGCATACAACGGTATAGAAAAAAGATATGATGTCATATTTGTTGGATGGATGGAACCAGGAGTCGACTACAGAGATAAAATTGCCGAAAAAACAGATGTTATAGTCACTACATTAGATCAAGGTGGACAATGCGGAAAACACTGCGGATGTGAAATGGAGGAATACGGCTTCAAGAAAGTTGCAAGTTGGCTAACACCCTCATGGATTGATGTGAACACCGAACTAATGAATAAATATTATTCATCCATGACCGAGGACTTGAGACGTTCCCTTCATGAGTTAAGGGGAGCACATAATTTGTGGTATATATATTCCAAGCCAAATTATGTTGAAAGTGTCAGAAAAGATTTGTTAGAATATGATTCCAAAATCAGCGACACTGCGACATATGATCATGAGAAGATCCTTGATGAATTAGGATACAGGGTAAACGAAAGGCTTCCATCAGGATCAGGTATGAATTTATGGAAAATTGAGTTTGAAAACTAATGTCTCCTGGATTAAATGACCTAATATTTGCCTTCAACGCGTTAGAACAATTTAGAAAACGCGCTATATCACCTCACCACGAACGATTTATTTTTCCCTTTCTTTGTGGTTCATATTTTGCATATAGGAAAATAGATGTTAAAAGAATAGTAGCCATTGCTCATGCCGTATCAAAAGATAATCCATCTTATTTAGATGTTGGATGTGGTTATGGAGACTTTTTGGAAAAAATAAGACAATATCTTCCAAATGCCGAAGGGATGGAGAAGAGTGCAGACATATTTTTCAAGTTAAAAAAATACAAACCTGATTATATAAAAATTGGAGATGCATACAACGGTATAGAAAAAAGATATGATGTCATATTTGTTGGATGGATGGAACCAGGAGTCGACTACAGAGATAAAATTGCCGAAAAAACAGATGTTATAGTCACTACATTAGATCAAGGATTGAGTTTAGCTGTAGAGTTCGAGGGTCATGATTTTAAGAAAGTTGCAAGTTGGCTAACACCCTCATGGGAAGACATCAACACGGAAATAACTAACAAATATTATTCATCCATGACCGAGGACTTGAGACGTTCCCTTCATGAGTTAAGGGGAGCACATAATTTGTGGTATATATATTCCAAGCCAAATTATGTTGAAAGTGTCAGAAAAGGGCTAAAAAGCCACATTAGTCAAGAAAACAAGGGAAATAACAATGGCTATGAATTCGAAAAAGTCTTGGATGATTCAGGGTATAAATATTTAGAAAACTTCAATATTGGTAACAAGAATCATTTATTGTGGGATATTGTATTTGACACTTAATTCAAAAAGACTTAATATGATAAACAAATTTACTATTTTTTATTGAAAGTAACTACATTAGGAGCTGCCAGAGAAGTTGGGAGATCTGCATTCCTGGTAAATTCAAATAATACAAATATTTTACTAGATTATGGCGTTCTACTGAAGAAGGAGCCACTTTTTCCTATCAAAGTTAACCCGACTGACATAGATGCAGTTGTAATAACCCACGCACATTTGGATCATTCAGGATGTGTTCCCTCACTATTCCTCAATGAAGATACAAATCTGGAAGCATTGGCCACTATGCCGACTTTTGAACTATCTCAACTATTGATTCAAGACATGATAAAGATATCAGGATTCTATCTTCCATTTCAATATCACGACCTTATGAATATGTTAAATCATGCTAGGCATCTGGATTACAGAAGTAGTCATAATATTAGAGATACCAACATCACTTTTCACGAATCAGGTCATGTAATAGGCGGTTCAACTGTTCTGGTAGAGCATGAGGGAAGAAGGTTGTTCTATACAGGAGATATGAATACACGTGGATCTAAGGTACTAAGGCCAGCTGATTTAGATATAGGTGAAATAGATATGTTGATAATAGAAAGTACTTATTCACAGGCCGAACAAGTTCCCAGGGATCAATCAGAGAGAGAACTAGTAAAATACGCAAAAGAGGTCGTTGAGAGAAATGGGGTGTTTTTCATACCTGCTTTTTCTGTAGAACGGGCACAAGAAATTGCCTGTGTTCTCAAAGCATATGACTTTCCTTACAAAATAGCTATGGATGGGATGGCATTAAAAACTAACGACATTATGCTTAGGTATCCAAAGTATCTCCGCGATTCCAAAACATTTAAGAGTTCTATCGAGGATGTAGAAAGGATTACAAGTTGGCATAGAAGGAAAAGAGTGGTTAAGGAACCAGGCGTAATAATTTCACCTGCTGGTATGCTTGTAGGTGGAACAGCGGTCTTTTACATAGAAGAAATTTGTAAAAGTCAGTACAACGGTATTGCTTTGGTTTCTTATCAGGGTGAGGGAACTCCTGGCAGATCATTACTAGACAAGAGACAAGTTACATATAATGGAAGAACTATCAAATGCTTAGCAGAGGTGAACAGATTTGACTTTTCTGGTCACAATAGCAGGACAGAACTATTCGAAATTCTAAACAAAGTTAAAGGAGACCCGCAAGTATTGACAGTACACGGAGATAATTTATCCTGTACTAAATTTGCAGAGGAAATAACAGAAAAATACGGATACAAAGCACATGCACCAGAAGCTGGAGAAATTAACACAGTTTAGTAGACGATACAAAAGAAGATTGAAAAAACCTTTGTGTTATAGGAGGATCATTTGCATCGTTTGTTTCACAACAACCAATTAAATATTTGTTCAACTATCAATAGTGGACAATATTTTCTATGGGAAAATAGACAAAATATATGGTATGGAATATATGAAGACACGGTCCTCAAGATTTCGCCAATTCTGGACAACAATAGGATTCGCTACGAATATGACTCCTTTCCCAAAATTGAAGGTTGGGAGCAACGTGTCTTTAGGCTAGATGACAATTATGACCAAATAATTAATGAAATATCTAAAAAGGATTTGATGATTGAAAAAATAACAAAACAATATAGAGGCTTGCGTATCATGAGACAAAAACCGATTCAATGTATTATATCGTTCCTGTGTTCTAGCAATAATAATATTCCTAGAATTAGACTAATGCTAAGGAATCTCTCCAGAGTATTCGGAAAAACAATCGAATGGAAAGGCGACACATTTCATACATTCCCAACTTTGGCAGGCATATCCTCTGCATCACAAGCAGAATTACTACAATGTGGATTAGGATATAGAGCAGTTTACATTCAAAATACTGTGAAATCCATTTTAAATCAGGATGTTGATATGAAAATTATCGAAAAGGCCAATTACACAGAATCAAAACTAGAGTTAATGAAATTATGTGGAGTAGGTGAAAAAATAGCAGATTGCATATTGTTATTCTCGCTAGACAAGCTAGATGCATTTCCAATTGATACTTGGATCGTAAAACTACTTCAAGAATACTTGAATAATATTTTAGTTGCAAGTCCAGATGTGAAAATAAACAGCAAGTTATCTCCTAATCAATATAAAGTTATTTCAAAAAAAATCAGAGATCACTATGGCAAATATTCCGGATATGCCCAACAGTTTCTATATTACAGCATTAGAGAACGAAATGGCAGAAAGTGGTAAAAATCAGTAAATAGATTTTGTCTATTTACCTCTCTTCTTCTTAGTGTCAGATGCCCTCTTTGAGGACGATTTGGAGGCGGTAGATTTGGAGCTTGAGGGAGTACTCTTTGAGGACGATTTGGAGGCGGTAGATTTGGAGCTTGAGGGAGTACTCTTTGAGGACGATTTGGCAATGACGCTTTTTTCTATTCTTGTCATCTTCTTTTCAATTTCTTTGAGCGATGAGTGGGTTTGTTTTAAGGAAATGGTTTGTTTTTCAATGGACTTTAGGCCTTTTTGCAAAGGCAGAGATATCTTCTGCATTTTCTGGATTTCTTTAAAGAGTTTATCCACATTCTTATTGATGGTTTCCAAGTTCTTGGTTATTGGAGACAAGTCAATGTTTCTATAATCAGAACCTTTTACAGTATCTTTCCTCTGTGCACGTTGTACACGCCGGGGTTTTTCATCTTCTAGTTCCAGATCTTCATCATCTTCATCATCTTCATCATCTTCATCATCTTCTTCTAGTTCTAATTCCTCTTCATCATCTTCTTCTAGTTCTAATTCCTCTTCATCATCTTCTTCTAGTTCTAATTCCTCTTCATCATCTTTATTTTCTTCTTTATTTGTAGAATTTAAAGTGTCATTCTCTACTTTTATAATACGTTCATCATCATCAGCATCAGCAGATCTGATTAAGATCTCTTTCTTATTTATAAGAACAGGATAATATTGTATCTCCAAAGACATATACGTACAGAGGATTCCAATATCAAATATTAAAAGTGATCTCTACTATTTATTACAAAAAAATAAAAAAATACTAGCTAACCTTTGGTTTCAATTCTTCAGTAAAAGTATTGTAAATAGATAAGGCTTCTTCTTCACTTTTAGCGCCCACTATTGTTGCAGCTCCGCTAGTAAGAAAGCTAATGAGGAGTTTATCCTGATTAGATACAGTGAGTCCCAAGTTACCCTTAGATTTAAGCACATAGCCATTTGATTCAGCGGTTTTTAGAATCCTTGATAAATCAATTTCATTTGTAATTTGTGCAGGAGTTACCGTGTATGTCCTTTTTCCTCTATCTCTTCCACATAACTCTTCTACCATAATGGAAGGAACATTGGTGTCTTGGAATTTTACGTTCAATCCACAGGATGGACATTCATCATGTCGATTCATTTGAATTTTGTCAAATACCAAATCATTAAGGTCCACGTACAACAGTTTATTTGCTAAAGATGGTGGTTGTCCAATGGTAATCTTTACAGCTTCTGAAACCTGAATTCCAGCAACAAGATAAAGAATAGACGGATGTACTCCTTCTGTGCTACAAGTAGGCATTTCATCCTCCGATAATTCAGGGAAAATACATCTAAGACACGCTGTTTGATTAGGAATAATAGTGCAAACAGAGCCCACCATTCCCAAGGCTCCTGCATAGATAAATGGGATCCCCAATTTTAAGCAGGCATCATTTAGAGCATACCTAGCATCAATACTATCTAAAGCATCTATCACTATGTCACTGCCTTTTATTATTTTCTCTGCAGTATATTTAGTAACAGAAATCGGGATTGCTTCGATTTTGACATCAGGGTTCATTTTTTGTAAGCGCTCCAAAGCAGCCTCGACTTTTACCTTTCCAATATCTACATCTGTGTACAAGTGTTGTCTATGGAGATTTGAAATTTCTACTACATCTCTGTCCACTATTCGGATAGTTCCTATCCCCATTCCGACCAGCTGATTCAATACAGGATTACCTATACCTCCAGCTCCAACTACACATATCTTGGCATCTTTGAGTTTTTCCATTCCCATATATCCAATTTCTTCTAGCATAATCTGCCTAGAGTATCTAATCATATCCTGACTGGTTATTTCAGCCCCACCTGCAACTGCGGGCAAAATATAAATTGAATCCCCTTCCTTTAAACTAGAATTCATCCCAGCATTGCTAAATCGCATATTTTTGCCATTAATATAAATATTAATTAAGGCTCTAGGTTTGCCGTTAATATCAATTACTCGACGCTTAAAGTCTTCGCCCATAATTTCTGACACAATATTGAAAGCTTCATCAAGTGTAGAAGCATCTATTGACATTTTTTTTTCTCCTGCTCCCTTATTTAGTACAGAAGGAACTACAAATTCAACTGTTGTCAACTAATATTCACCGTTATTTTTCGATTTATATCCGTTTGTTCAACGTATGATGGCTGATACGAGCCTAATATCGGGTTTTACAGAATTTGGAACAGGGAGTAAATCCATTATAGACTCTGTAGTTTTAAGACCATTACCAGTAACGTAACAAACTACATTTTCATCTCTTTCTATTTTGTTTTCCTCAATCAGTTTCTTTAAAACACCTACGGCTACACCGCCAGCTGGTTCAGTAAATATTCCTTCAGATTTTGCAAGTAATAATATTGCATCCTTGATTTCTGCGTCAGTAACTTTCTCTCCTAGTCCATTGAATTGTTTAAGACGTTTTAATACATATAATCCATCACCAGGGTCGCCAATCGCCAAACTCTTTGCCACTGTCTCAGGCTTTTCTACTGGAATCACCTCGTTAGATTTATTTTTGAATGCATCTACAATCGGCGCACACCCATTTGGCTGTGCAGCAATGATTCTCAAATTAGATATATCACCAATTAATCCAAGATTCATTATTTCTTCAAACCCCTTGCAAATTGCATTTAACATAGCACCACTTCCTACTGGAATAACAAGTACATCCGGAACTGTCCAATTCAATTGTTCTAACACTTCAAAAGCCAAAGTTTTGGAACCCTCAACATAGTATGGTCGCATATTGATATTTACAATTCCGTAGCCATTTGAATCTCCAATTACTGAAGCAATTCTATTTGCATCATCATATGTGCCGTCAACAGCTACAAATTTACCTCCATATGACAATGCCTGAGCTATTTTAACATCCTCAATATCCGAGGGTGCAAAAATATAACAGGGTAAATTTGCTCTCGCAGCATGAGCAGCAGTGGCAGATGCAAGGTTTCCTGTAGATGCACACCCTACTGCAGCTAAATTCATTTCTTTAGCCTTTGATATTGCAACACCTGCGGGTCTATCTTTAAATGAAAAAGTAGGGTTTACAGAATCATTCTTTATATACAAGTTATTAAAGCCACCAAGACTATCACCCAGGTTATCTGCTTTTTGTAAAGGAGTAATTGAACCATTTAGACTAACTATATTTTTTTTGTCTTCTATGGGAAGAACTTCAAAATACCTCCAATAAGTTAGATCAGATCTACTTTCAAACGTGTGTTTGGTAATACTATTATCTACTTTATACTGGACATCTAAGGGTCCAAAGCAATCCTCACAGATATATAAAAATCTAGGGGAATACTCTTTGTTGCATTCTCTACACTTTAGTGCGCTTATAATTCCCATTATTTACAATTAATTATTAATAATATAATAGATAAATTTCTCTAAATAATATTTAGTATTACTTAACTATGTGTGTATGGCAGTAATCACTGCTTCAATTCATTGTGAAAGCATGTACGGTCCCCCGTATGGCAAGCAGGTTTTAATGAATTAACAAGATATAACAAGGCATCAGAATCACAATCAACCAGTATTTTCTCCACAGGTTGGATATTACCAGACTCCTCACCTTTCATCCATAACTTGTTATGAGAGGTGCTCCAAAAATGAGCATTTCCTGTTTCAACTGTTTTGTGTAAGGCAAGTTTATTTGCATATCCTAACATCAAAATATCTTTAGTTTTTACATCTTGTACTATTACAGGAATAATACCATTTCGTTTCTCAAAGTCAATTTTATCAATGGTTTTTAGCACCTTAGAAGTGGTAGGGACAAAACGATATAAAAATTTTGAAACTGTAATATTCTACCCTAATATAATATGTCAAATCAGTAATGCTCAGCATGAGCAGATTAGTATGGATTTTTTTGATTTAGGATGAAGTTTTGCGAAAGAAGGTTTAATTATATAGCGCAAAAAGCAAATAACAATAAAGACGTCCCTACAAATGAATGGCTATAGCAATAAGACCAACGTAAAACCTTTGCATATTGGTTTTGATGACACTGATTCGGTAAATGGTAGATGTACTACCCATTTATCATATCTAATAACAAAAACACTTTTAGAAAGATTTCAAGTCGAGTTTTTGGATTTACCCCTTTTAGTTCGACTAAATCCAAATGTTCCATTAAAAACAAGAGGCAACGGAGCTGTTTGTTTAAGGATCATAGGAAGAAGTCAAACGCATCATGAAAGAATTAGAGCAGAAATAGCACAGATGATAGAAAACTACTCAGAAATAGGCAACGGAGCAAATCCAGGAATAGTGTTTTACGAAAATGACACCATAAGTAATGATTTGATTCAATTTAGTGAAAATGCAATGGATTCCATTCTCAGCAAACAATTGGCCATAAAAATAGCCAAAAACAATAATATAGAATTTGTAGGTTTTGGAAAAGAGTATGGGCTTGTAGGAGCCCTCGCAGCCGTAGGATGTACGTTGAATTCTGATCACACATTTGAAACAATCGCATACAGAAGTGAAGAAAATTTAGGTACACATAGGGATACAGATTGGCTCAGAGTAAAAAAATTAAGCGAAGAAACATATCCATATACCTATAATAATTTTGACCAAAAAAATTTTAGAGTATTGATCACTCCGCATGGCCCGGATCCTGTATTCTGTGGCATCAGGGGAGAAGATCCTCTACTCACGTCCTATTTTCTAAAGAATTTGTGTATTAAAGAGCAGTTAGATGGATATATGATATTTAGAACAAATCAAGGTACAAATTTACATCTGACAAGGGAAAAAAGTGTGCAAGAAATCATGCCTTTTATGTCAGGAGTTATCAATTGCAAAGTAATCTCAACTCCATTGACAATCAAGGGTGGCCATGTGATTTTTAAGATAAAAGACAAGTTTAACAAAGTATTACCAGTTGCAGTCTATCAACCTACAGGCCTGACCAAGTTTGTAAGTTTGTTACATCCAGGAGATAGAATAGAAGTAGGATATGGCGTACATCTAAAATCAGAAAACCAGCTAACTCTTAACTTGGAATATTTGATCATTAAAGAACTTGTAAAGACGTATGAGGAAAAAAATCCGATTTGTAATAAGTGTCTAAAAAATATGAAATCGGAAGGTATGAACAAGGGATATCAGTGTAAAATATGCAAATCAAAAAATAGAAGTAAAGAAAAGATATACATAGAAACAGAAAGAAAAATTGGATGTGGGTTATACATTCCAGAACCAATTGCCCATCGTCATTTAACAAAACCCATCAATAGGTATGGGATGGAAAAATCTTTTGACAGATTAGAGATTTTGAATACAATCAAAACCATAAAATGGATAGAAAAGTAGCGGGGGGTTGATTTGAACATACGGCTGGTTTATAAAACGCAGTAACCGCTCTGCGGGTTATGAGCCCGCCGGGATAACCTAGCCCCTAAAAAGGTCTGGCTTCCCCACCCCGCTAACTAATATTCTAATACAAGGAGTATATATACGGTATAGATCGCCCTGAAAATATTTTTCAGCCTTTTTTACGTTGAAAAATTTCATTTTTGATTTCAATTAAAAAATCAAGTGATGATATTATGAAATCCCGTTTGATCCTATTTTTATTGATTCATCTGAAAGTCAAGTAAAGTGCACCAGAGGTGAAATAGATATGGCCTCAATATGCATGCATTGGCCTATGTATACGTACATTTTAACATGGTAATTCTGATGAAGGAAAATACTTTTTTTAGTTTTTACCGACTGTTTTATATTTAAGATTTAGTCTTTTGAAATGTAAAATACAAGAGTTATCCATGAGCTGTCTTCACAGATAACTAATCAAATTTAGGCAAAGAATCCAAAAATCAAGTTAATTGAAAAAAATCAAATGAAAACCCCAGTTTACTCCTCTGCACAGTTACCTAAATACAAATTAATTTTAATTTAATCAAATTATTAATTATCAAAACATATTCACATGCGGGAGGTGGGATTTGAACCCACGGACCCCTAAGAGATGAGGTATCTCAATCCCTGGTTTCTGAGCATCGTGTTTTTAAACTCACGCCTTTGACCAGGCTTGGCAACTCCCGCATAAAATATTTTTGAAAAGTCCAACATATATTCTAATAAAAAAGGAAACCATCAGTCCGATTCCCTATCTCCAACTAAATTAACAAAAATATCATCAAGAGTTATGGGAGTAACAGAAAAAGACAAATTTTTATGGACCAACGTATCTGATAATTCTCTGGCTGTATTCTCAAATGTGAATAACCTTACAGAGTCAGAACTTAAATTAACAATTTTCCCATATGAACCGAACAGGTCCTTTAAATCTGAAATATTGATATCTTTGGAGGTATGTACATCGATCCTAGTATGATAGTTCAAAGTACCTTTCAAATCAGCCATATTTCCTTTTGTTATGACTCTACCTTTGTCAATGATAAAAATAGAATCAGACAATATTTCAGCTTCATCCATATAATGGGTAGTCAAAACAATCGAAATTCCTTTATTTTTCCAATCCTTAATGATAGACCACACTTGACGCCTAGATACCGGGTCTAATCCAATGGTAGGTTCATCCAAAAAAAGTAGAGGCGCTTCTGTAGCCATTGCCATTCCCACTAGAATTTTTTGTTTCATACCTCCAGACAAATTTAAAGCTGGAATATCCTTGACGGGATACAATTCTAGTCTAGTAAGCATATCTGTGGTTTTCTGTGCCGCAACGTCCTTTTTTTCACCGTTTATTTTTAACCAATTATAAACATGATCCCATGGTGTCAATGCCCTTAAAGGTCTACCCTCTTGAGGAACAATAGAAATTTTTTGTCGTATTCTTTCAGGATATCTTGTCACATCGTCTCCAAATACAACTACTTTTCCTGAGGTAGGTAATAGCTGAGTTGAACAGATGCGAATGAAGGTAGTCTTACCCGCACCATTACGTCCCAACAAAGTAGAGATTTGTCCCTCTTTGATCTGCAAGGAGATATCGTCTAGCGCTTTTTTGGCAGAGTTTTTATAGATCTTGCTTATATTTGATGATTCGACAGCAAACATTTGAGAGTAAAAAAATTGATGTTGAATTGTGTTTAGAACCATTTATTCTTAAATTCTTTAGAGAGATCCTTTAGCAGATTCTTTTGTTTATCGTTAATTTTATCGGGAAGTTTCACCTCTACTTTTACATACTGACTTCCTCTTCCAAACTTCCCATACCTTGGCAAACCTTTGCCTTTTAGTTTGAAAATCGCATTAGCTTGTGTGCACTGAGGAATTTTGAGTTTTTCAGTCCCATCGATAGTTGGAACTTTTGTTTCTGTTCCCAATATCAAATCGATAAATGAAATATCGTAATTATACATCAAATCTCCATCCTCAAGAACCTTGAAAAGCTGATGAGGCAATACATGAATTCTCACTAGCAAGTCCCCATTTACACCACCTTGGACGCTCTCACCTTTTCCAGAAATCCGTAAGGTTACGCCATCTTCAACTCCCGCGGGGATATCAATCTTTAAATCATTTGATTTTCTAACTTTGCCGTTTCCATGACAAACATTGCAAGGTTTCTCTAAAATCCTCCCTTCCCCATGGCATGTATTACATGTATCTAAAGAAATAAAAGTAGAGAATTGATTTTGATTGTAAACTCTCCTAGTTTGGCCTTGTCCATTGCAAGTTGGACAAATTTTTGGGATGGTCCCTGGAGCTGCACCTGTTCCTGAACATGTAGAACAATTTTCAATAGTAGGAATTTGAACATTCTCCTTTTTGCCTTTCACTACTTCTTCCAACGTCATTGTTACATCATACAATAAATCCCGCCCTCGTCTCATTCTATTTGAAGACCTAGAGTTGAAACTAAACGGATCACCACTAAATCCACCACCTCTACCTCCACCCATGCGGCCAAAAATTTGTTCAAAGATATCACCTACGTTACCAAATCCAATATCCTTGAATATTTCAGCAAAGTTATCCTCAGAACCTCTAAATACTTCCTCGCTACCAACATGTCCATAAGTGTCATATCGTTTTCGTTTCTCTTGGTCAGACAGTACAGCATATGCTTCTGAAATTTCCTTGAATCTTTCTTCTGCTTCTGGTGACTTGTTACGATCAGGATGATATTTTAAAGCTAGTTTTCTATATGCAGATTTTAACTCATCATTAGTAACAGATTTCTGGACACCAAGTACTTCATAATAATCTCTTTTACTCATTTCAAATCACAAAAAAGAAAAAAAGTTGGCTTTCAAACACTATTTGATTTGTTATTTGTTTCTGAATTTGTAGAAGTCGATGATGAAGGCCCACTTGATGTTTGACTAAAAGAATCTTCATTTGGTGGGGGCGGTGGTGAGGAGGTATTTGATGATCCATCAGGCCCTGCTTCACCAGGAGTGGCGGTTCCAGAAGCATTTTGTTGGACTGATTGATATGCTGCTGTACTTATTTCGGCTAGGATATTTTTTAGTTCAGTTATTTTTGTTTTAATAGTATCTATATTATTGGTGGCAATAGAATCCTTAAGTTCTTGAACTGATTTGTTAACCTTCTCTTTTTGTTCTGTAGTTACTTTATCTTTGAGATCTTGATTAACCAACTTTTCTGCAGAGTATATCAAGTTATCTGATTCGTTTTTAATCTCTGCTTCTTCTCTTTTCTTCTTATCAACTTCTGCGAATGCATCTGAATCTTTCTTCAATTTTTCAATCTCCTCTTTGGACAATTTGGAACTTGCAGATATAGTAATTTTAGATTCCTTAGACGTAGCAAGATCCTTTGCAGTTACGTTCAAAATTCCATTTGTGTCTATATCAAATGTTACCTCAATTT
>Ga0181467_101047_pt1 | contig 12734 bp, 18 predicted proteins | sample InSIn5gowninarea_2_FD_119079 | JGI IMG/M metagenome (GOLD analysis project Ga0181467, IMG submission 119079) | Clean room microbial communities from NASA Spacecraft Assembly Facility at Jet Propulsion Laboratory, Pasadena, California, USA -... ... | reverse complement strand
CACTAGATCTTGATGGTGCTGCATCACATGAAAAGCTCACAGAAGACGCCGAACGAGTGGCGTCCGACGTCGAATCCACACATATCCAAGGTCGTTAGCTCCGCGCTTGAGGAAACGTGCACCAGCGAAAAAGCGTGATCGTCGCCCGATTATAGTTATGTAAATGGTGCGGCCAAAAACGTCGAGAGACGACTGGTCGATGAAACCATGTATGATCGGTAGACACCAGTCGAAAGCATTCTTCAGATGTTTCACTGCCGGACTCAGGAGGTGATGGTTCCACACAAACATGTCGTCGTAAGCATGGCCGGGCTGCTGGATTCCCTGGTTGAGTGCGTTGCGCTGTCGGATGATATTGTACTGCAGTGTACGGGTGATGTCGTACGAATAACTGAAGTAGAACGAGCGTGTAAGGTCGAGGTTGTTCAATATTCCCAAAAAGCGGCCTTCTTCGGCATTTCGTTCTCGAGCAAATCGAGAGCCGGCACCGACAGTTAGAGGGAACAGCTCGGTGCCGTCGACCTGGTAAATGTAGTGGCCGCCAATCATCGCGACTTGCTGGCGCTTGGTGATGAGCAAGACGTAGTACGAGTCTGTGAATTTGATAAAGCCCAGAATGCCCCAGAAGCTACACTTGACTCGCAATCCTCCAGTAGCCTTGTTGCCGTCGTCGATCGTCGTAAGAAGTTGTGTGACCTCCTTTTTGCTATACACGATTTCATCCTCAAAGACGGATAGTTGACCTGGAGGTGCAGTGCGGTCAATCTTTAGCAGTTTGTAATACTTGTCCGTGATATCTGAACCAGTTATCCAATATCGAGCATTCGTCTCATACAGTGTAAACTTGTGCATTCTGTGTAGAGTCGGTTGTTGCTGATGTGGCTTCTGAGAGCCGATCTTTGCTGGCTCGTTGACACTCTTGTGTGTGGATTCGACGTCGGACGCCACTCGTTCGGCGTCTTCTGTGAGCTTTTCATGTGATGCAGCACCATCAAGATCTAGTGTGGACGCGAATTCATCCTTTGCGTTGCCATTTTGGCCTTTGTCAGCATGATCCATAGCAGTAATGCCCGCAGTGTTTAAGCCATCGTGTGCTTCTGATGTATGATCTTGGCATGGTTCACTGTCATGTGCTGGCTCATGACTATGCAGGCCGTTTGCAGTTGAGCTGGTTTCGAGATCCGATGCATCAATTTCTTCGTCGGGGTTGAGGGGTTTCGGTACAGTGCTCGCCATGGTGGCGTGTCTGAAGAGATAGGCTAGGCTAATATATCATGCGTCCTATCGCCGTCAAGCATGCCTGCTTTGCTGTGATCAGACAGTGTTTCTGTGAGGGTACATCGTTGTATGCTGGATTATATGCGCTGTTCCGATGTCACCAAGTGCTCATACAGCTGATTCATCACAGAGTTCACGCTGTGTGGATTTTGGTCATGGAGGTGCACGTCTTTGGTCATGTCCCCTAGATGATTAGCACGTCTGCCAAGTCATATTGTGTTCTCAACGTCTGGGTCGAGTTCTCAACGTCACGATGCCTAGCTACCTCATAACACGAATCTGTTCTCGTTTGATAAGGCGGTGTTTTGGAGCATTGCACTATATTCACCTTGTATTTGATGCATCGGTGTATCATCACACCATGAGATGTTGTCTTGCTGCAAGTGATCATCGAAGATCATGACTTTGGACAATGTTCTGCGATGGCTGTGTGACAGCTGTCAAGTAATTTCTCATCTGTTACTTACGATTGTCTTTGTATTGGCAATAGACTTGCAGTGGCTTTTAAGAGAACTCTACAGAGGAATCCTACCGACCTGGTAGCTCCTAGTACCCGGAATGATGGGTGAAGATGACACCACAAGTCGGATATATATCTCAAGCAGGGTCGCACAGGCAGCAAGGATTAGAGTTGGCGGCAAATGGGCGGGCCTCGACCAGCGACCGGGTGATCTCAGGAGGTTCCCCTTGGAAAGGTGGAACTTTACGCGTACAGATACGAGACCCTTCTCCACAAGGTGAGCGAGGCGGAGCACTGTCTGTTAAAAGTCGAAAGATGCTTCGTGTTTGATTTGTCGTGCCATTGTCCTGTCCATTCTTTCTTGTCAATCTACTCGATTAGCAATGGCCGCCAGCACGATCGCTACCACGACGACGCTCGCGGGCGAGCAGTCAGCCACACTCCGAGTCAACATGAAGAGCTCTAGCGACCCGGCACCGCAAAAGCAACAGGACCAGGATGACCAATTCTTCTGGTCTTATACAGAGGAGCCTCACCGTTCGCGCCGCATGGCCATTATCAAGGCTCATCCCGAGGTAGTTGCTGCTCCTGGTTGACAGTTCCTTGGACCAAGCTGACACCTCACCTACAGGTGCTCAAGTTGTGCGGACCCGAACCTTTGACGATTCCCCTTGTCCTCGCAGTGGTAGGCCTCCAATGCACATGTGCCTACCTCCTCAGCAACACTCCTTTCTGGTCCTGGCGATTCTGGCTCACCGCCTACATCATTGGTGCCACTGCCAACCAGAACCTTTTCCTGGCCATCCATGAAATCTCGCACAACCTTGCCTTCAAATCTGGTCTAGCGAACCGACTCTTCGCTATCGTCGCCAACCTGCCCATCGGTATTCCATACTCGGCCTCTTTCAGAGTATGTCGGCTTCCAATGCTTTCTTCAAAAGCAGCACTGACTCCTCCTAGCCCTACCACTTGACCCATCACAAATCACTCGGCGTCGATGGCCTCGACACCGACTTGCCTACCGCTCTTGAGGCCTTCTTCCTCGACTCCATTGCCGGCAAGGCCTTCTTCTGCACCTTCCAGATTCTGTTCTACGCTCTACGACCTATGATGGTCTACCAGATCCCTCTGACCAAGATTCACGCTCTCAACATTGCTGTCCAGCTTATCTTCGATTATATCCTCATTCAGGCATGGGGAGGCAAAGCAGTTGGATACTTTATCTTGAGCAGTTTCCTGGCCGGATCTTTGCACCCTGTGGCTGGTCACTTTATCGCCGAGCACTACGTCTTCGACCGCGCCTCCCTCGAGAACAAGCAGGCGCGCGATCCCAAACAACGCATTCCGGTCCCTGAGACTTTCTCCTACTATGGACCTCTCAACCTCTTGACCTACAACGTTGGGCTGCACAACGAGCACCACGACTTCCCCGCTATTCCTTGGACCAGACTCTGGAAGGTCAACGAGATTGCTAAGGAATTCTACCAGGACCTGCCCTACCATCGTAGCTGGGTTGGCGTCATCTGGCAATTCATCATGGACAAGGAAGTCGGCATGTGGTGTAGAGTTAAGCGCAAGGAAGGCGGAAGAAAAGTTGGTGGCTGGAAGGAAGAGGAGATCCAAAGCTGATTGGCGTTGAACTTCTTCCACAACATAACAGATTTGCCAGACAATAGAGATGAGTGAATGACGAAAACATAGAGAGTACAACTCTGTTTTGAGGACGGTATCCAACGCCTCGATCTTGTGATTATGTACATTTATACTCCGAAGTGCCTTTCAAATTGATACATGCAAAAACCCCGCTCCTGAACGCCGAAAATTGTTCGGGGAATCTCAGTATACATATCATAACGAGACAAAGTGACGGCGCGGTGGTGGAACAACAGCTGTAATGCAGCTCGTTGGCCAGTCTATATTGTGGTTGTTGGTTTTGACTTTGGCGGTATTGGTGATTTGGTCGCATCCGCAGGCTATGAAAGCTCTCACTTGTGGCTGCCACCAGCTCCGGTGACACGGAGGACAAAGTTGACAATGACAGCGGCCAACAGGGCAATGGCCAGAACAGTGGGACCGAAGCGGTCGTCGAAACCACTCTGACCTCTCAGACGAATGCTCTTTGCTCTCCAGTGGAAAGTGACCAAGGCATAGATCATAGTGGCCATGGCAACCAGAGTGAAGAGACCAGCAGAGATCTGGCCGACCTTGTCGCCAAAGTTGAGGAGACCGACGGCGAGACCGCCCAGGATGACGGTGAAGTTTAGCCAACTGAGAAAGGTACGCTCGTTGGCGAAGAAGACCTTGGGCTCAACGCGAGTGGGGAGGGCGATGCGCTTGCCTGTAGACAGATCGAGTCAGTGTTCGAGCTTGTTGGGTCGCGACAAGCTTCGATGAGGGGGTGTATACCGGGTGCGGTCTGGAGAAGTGGTTGCGAAGACATGATGGCGATGTGAGGTGGCTGAGAAGTCGAATTGGCCGTAAGAACTGCAAATAGTGCGAACGACTGTCGTCAATGGATAGCTGAGCTTTCAGAAGGACTGGCGAAGAAAAAAGATGCAATCAATTGATGCAGCGAAATGCTCGAGCATGACGCTGGACGGCCATGTGATTGGTCAGGATCCTGTGATTGGTCAGGATCCATTCCAGGCAGCGACATGCCTGATTTTCTTCGTCGGCATATTAAAAAGGCCAACCAATCTTTTCCCAATGCTCATTTATTTGGCGGCCGTCTAGCTCAGCAGCCTTGTTCACTGGAGTGGGCAGCCACTGTGTACATCCATTTTTTTGGTGAGGTTTTCGTGTAGGTGTCGTTGCTCGAACGCTTGTCCAACCCCAGACGTTCTCGCAGATTGCTCGAGTGAGGACCAGGACAGACACTAGTGTATAAATGCTTCTGGTGTCGATTCATTCAAACCTATTGCGAACACGAGTAGAGTACGCGTAGCAGAAAACATTTGATCGTAGTAGAAGGACAGATGCTTATTACCAACTCTTGTTCCATTCAACCTTTTTAGTGGTCACAATCAGCCCTGCACGAGCCAAAGCAGAGAGCCCCACGCTTCTTTACTGCCTCACACTTCTATAAGCTTTCTCTCCAACGGTGGCATACAATTATTCTAGCTATAAAAATGCACAATGTTTTGTATAAAAGAAGGACTACCACTGAGATCGAGTTATATCAGGTTGTTTCAATGGCCACACCTCCAGGACGAAAGACATTGTGTATTTCGGTAGCTATACTGTGAAGCTCGGACGCATGCGGGAGCAATGTTCCGCTGCGATAAACTTAAGGGTCATCACACAGGCAGTAAACAAACCAACCAAGTCATTGACGCATCGATTCACTGTCGCATACCACTACCACTACTCTCACCGTCAAAATGTCTACCTGCGTACGCCGTGGCCTCCCGCATGTGATATTGCCATCTGACTTTGTCATCTAGCCTGTTACCGAGACCCGCCTCAGCCAGATCGCTGCCGACGTATGCGCCGCGATCACGAAACATCGGCCACACTGACACTAGATAGGCTTGCAACAATGCGTTCAGCAGTGCCACTACATACAACCACGCCCAAACCGAGCAATGGAACTCCGAGATCATCGTACGCCTCGCTACAGACCATCATGTCGTTCACCATCTGACGCGCTCCATAGAAATCCATCCTGACCGCTCTCATCTCCGAATCCAAGGGTGAAACCCAGTACAAGTTCGCTGTAAACTCGACCATTATCCAGCACTTGACCGACCCACGTCCCGCTGGCTCTGACGCAACCCCCTCTACTGCCACTGTCGGTCGCCGTGGTATGCACTCTGCTACTGGCGCATACTGGAACACCGAGAAGGACGGCATCTGGAACTACAAGTACGAGGGCGGCGAAGCCAAGGGCATGGATGTTGTCGTCTGTGTCATGTGGGTTGCCAACTGAGCAACGCATTTATTCGGCCATCGCGTTTGAACAGCCTCGAAATCGATGCGCCCGGACCTACTCTTTCCTCCTCTGTACATGGTATCTAGGACACGAACATACGACTCAAAAGACCAGACTCCCGCCCGCGTTGGCTGTTACGGTACATATATGCGCGAAGCATCACGCGGGGGTCCGCTCGACTCGTCCTGCGCGCCAGAAAATGGTGCAAACATTTCGAGATGGCCTGTGGCATATATCAAGAGAAATTCAAAAGGACACACCCAAATTCACCAATTCAGACTCACGTGCATATCATAGTCTTCCCCGTGTGTCAAAGACTGTCACAATCTTGCGATTCGCCCCATGCCCATCCAGACAATGTTTCTCTGTGAGTTATTGAAATGCACAGTTGCAATCTGAACACGAGGCCGTGGGGATAGCCTTCAAATGGTACTCTCGGATGGCCATATCTCTTGCGAAAGTATTGTGCATTTGTATAGCTATACTGCGATAGTCCATAGCATACGGGGAGGGTCTATTGTCATGATGTTTGTGAGTAATATTAGGCCATCTTGGCTCCTCGGTCATCGCTTTCATAAATCGTATCCTCCATCACAGCCTTTCCGACTCCCTGCGTGCACAGCTGTTGGACTTCATTCCAGTCTTGTTGCTTAGCTGCCTTTCTGACCCTCGTGCTACTTACACCCACACCTTCTTTGGCATGTACGACTTCAATTTGTGAAGCCCATTCCCGTTTGCCTCCATCAGATTCCATGTCACCCCTGGCCAACGAATTCACGAATTCCTGCTGCGACTCGACCGTACCATACTCATCAGAAGGTCGCAGAGTCACACGCAGCCGATGTCCTGCATCGAAGTAAGGATTGAGCGCCGAGAGTGGCGGGCTAAAGTTAGGATAGTACTTGGCTGCGAAGAAGCGAGTAATAGTGTCAAAGCCCAGAAGATGGACATGTTTGGGAGAGTCCGGATAGTGCTCAGAACCCTCTTTCGAGATGGCTAAGCTTTTGTCGGTATAATAAGGAGCAGTGGTCAAGCAAATGTCAACCGTTGGCAGTACATAGTCTCTGTGGTCGGCCACGCTCTGAAGGTCTTTCAGCAGATCCTCAGCAAAGATGGTCATGAGAGCCAGACGCTGAGGGAATGAGGCCGCAGAGGGAGCTTTGTCGGCATTGTGGGTGCTGAAAAGAAGGAGCAGCCTGTATGGAGACTGATGATGCTTGGTTGAAGAAGAGTGTAAGGCAGATTTGGCAAGAGCCAAGTGAGCTTTAGACGGTGGATTGAACGAGGAATCGAGGATAAACAGAGTCTTTGGAGACGGCGGGCTTGTAGCAGAAGGATTGATACTTCGGACAATGCGAAACTTGGAGTCAGATGATTGGAAAGACTTTAGAGCTGCCTCGAGTTGTGGCAGGATGCTGCGCAGTGAACTTGTTGTGGTGCTCATTATGCAACTATTTCTTCTTCTTGTGATTTTCCAACAAGAACACACTGGGTGGAGGTTGCGTGGTAGTCTGGTGTTGGAGGGACGTGAGTGAAGTGAGCGCACGGACAACGTCCCATCCAATCCCGAACAAGGCATTTGAACATCGGCCAAGCTCGTCGTCGTCAATTCATCGTCGCCTTTGGACCGTCGCATACCCAATTCACATCCAACATGGTCGCCGAGCTCAAGAAGTTGGCCTCTTCGGCTGCTGGTAAACACGCCGCCTACAAGAAATACACCGTGCAACCAACCGGCATCTGGAAGCGCATCGGTGACTTCTTCGCTGTCGACCCCAAGCGCTCCTCGGGTATCCCTCTCAACCCTCAGTACCGTCTGCCCTCGCCTGGTACCGTGGATCCCAAGCTCTACGACGACCCTACTACCGTCCCCGCTGCCGACCTTGCCGAGAACCCTTACTGGAAGCGCGACGTCCGCAGACAATACCCCAAGCTCAGCGTTGTCAAACAGCCCGACGTTGTCGGCCTCTTGACTGTCGGAAGTGCACAAAACCCCAAGGAGAACGTGCTGCAAATCGGTGATGCTGGCGCCAAGCAGTTGGTCTCGTTGAAGGAGGAGGGTGAGAAGGGTCTCTCGGCCTTCTTCCAAAAGGACAACAAGGCTGGTCTCAGTGTGCTGGGCCCCAACGGACTGCCTCCATTCCCTACCTCAAGATACCCTTCATCCACCCCCAAGCGCTACGAGATGCTTAAAGAGCAGTCTTACAGCACAAAGTACGCGTTCCAAATGCCTTTCGTCAAGCACGCCAAGTTTACTAACTTGCTCCAGCTACCCTTGCAGAACGTTCGAGTAGATGCATCGAACATGTACATTTTCCTTTCTCTAGACGTTCCAAATTCGACATGCATTGAAATACAGCCTCTTCTGAATCTCCGGTTGACTCTAAAGGCGACCTAGTTTTGATTGTGATAAAGCATGGCACGTGGTGTTGTAAGCGTGTGCATAGGCAGGCACCTCCCTAGACTTTGCCCTGATTTGGTTCAAAACAGGTAGGCACGCCCAACTCAAGCACCGCGGCCTGCATGAACTCTACCTCTTTACAACGATGAAAACTAACCCATTCAATCGTAACCACAACCAGATATTATGGCCGCCGAACCTGACTCTGCTAAGCATTTTCAGCCACTTGATCTTATCTTCAGCTGTAACATCTGCCATGACTCCATTAGCGACATACACAGCCCCCTGCCGGATGAGAAGGAACTCGAAGGCGCCCGAAAACCAGTCGCCAAGCTCTGGATGACTGAATGCGCACATCTCATATGTGCAAAACACCTCGAGGGTGGAGGTAAGTGTGAGCGCTCTCTGCTTTCGGTATGATCCTTATGTGGACAACAGCTCCTCCATTCCATCCTGCTGGGCAGCCACCCCGCGCCGTCTGTCCCGTGTGTGTCAACAGGCAGAACAATCGTGCGCTCAAGCAGATGTATGCCGTGAATGGCTTCTCTAAGGGTCAATACGACTCGGAGATCCCTCACCATTTCTTCCAATGTCCGCCTGTAGCCCTTGATAGCAAAGAGGGCGGCATGGATGCGCTACGAGTATGGTGCCAAACATCCAGTAATGTGCGAGGTGCAGCTAACAGTGGTTTAGTTTCAGTTTCTCGGCCTCGTAACCTACGGGATTGCAATCGCCACCAAGTTTCGTAACCTGCAGACAGCACACTCTCACCTCAAAGACCAGACAGATCGATTGAAGCTGGAAAAGACAGAGGCCGAGACAGAAATCCAAACATTGACGGAGCGAATCACGTTAGCAGAAGAGGCAGAGAGAAGATACAAAGCCAAAGAGCCTGAGATCAAGCACTATCTTGAGCAGTTTGCTTTAGTCAAGCAGTAAGTCTGAAATTTTTTATAGCTTCGATGTCTTCTGACCATACCAAATAGAGAGCTGGACCGTCGTAATGCAGACTTGATCGCGCTTGGTTACCCTCCCCCTCAGATCGATTACACCTTTCCTCCTTCACGATTGTTCGAGGATGACACATCCAATGGCCGAGCCACAACTTCACATACTGGACGTAGCGATCGCGCTGATCGCGCCAACCAAGGAATCATTGAGGATCACATCCCCAGTGTCTCAAGCACCACCCTACGAGCTGACTCAAGGACATGTAAGGAAGACGAAAACATTTGGTCTAAAACGTCGTCTGATATTGTGCGAGATGCCGAAGATGATGTTCAGAGGACCGAAAACAAGAGGCAAAAAATCGCTGGTTACCGTTATATACCGCAAAACATGCAGAGCCCGTCGAGAAATGCGCCAGTCCAGAAGCGGCCTGGAATAAGGCTTCCACCTGCATCTTCTATCACGCAAAAGACCGCCTCGAGAAGCACACATTTCCAACCACCACCGATGCCATACCAGAGTAACAGCCAGCAATTCGCCTTTGTCAATCGAAGCGATGATGTGCGCGCTAGTCCTCAGTTGATGGGCACTCAGCGTGAGATCTGGCAGCCATGGGAAGGTACAGAGGCCAACCACAAGAGTGACACTAGGTCTGACGGTCCCTACATGAGTGGCGCCTTACAGTCAGATGGCTTGGACTTTGCAAAACCAGCAGCGCACTTCAGACCTCCTAAGCAGCAAAAGAGGAAGATCCAGCCGGTCGATAGCATCGATGATGTCTCAAGATCAGAGTTCGTCACTTCTGAGCGACTCCCAACGAGCATGCCGTCCCGTCGGCAGTATGGCGTTGCAGGAGATGTTGAATCTGTACCACGTAGTACGCTCCATCAGCTGCAAGAGCCGTATCATATCTACCCAGCGGCTCGTCAGCATCCATTACCTGCCCAAGGAGTGCGTCCAAACCATCATCAACACCAATCATTCGAGCGATTGCCTGCTCAAAGCATCTTACCAAGGGCAAATCAGTCACCGTATCATGTATCGCAAGTCCGAGACAACGTTTTTCGACCACCAGCCGATCCTCAACCAAACAGACCTTATACTCCATCACCACAACAATTCAATGTTATACAACATTCAGATAGTATCTCGGTGACCAGTCCCTTTTTCCGAGCAGACCAGAACCGCAATTCGAAGCACCATACTATCTCGTCTCCGATGATCCAAAGAGCATCTCAACAGACGATGCCAAGTTTCCGGATGGCTCCCCCTCGGAAACCTGTTCAAAGCAGCTCTCAATCACGATCTCAAACAATGAACGGTCTCTCTTTCGTCGAATACCCGCAGCTTGATCGAGACCACATTTATGACCTCGACGTGCCGTTCGATGGTCGTGTACAGGAATCGGCGACCCGAGCTCCGAGAGATTCCAATGGTTTATTCGTAAGACCAGACATGCAACAGAGTTCAATGCCAACGATGAATTCGAGGCACGGGGCGATACAATCGTCTCAATATTCTAATCGACCTCAACCGTTGCCTTCCAGAGTCCCATCTTTGGCATCGAACATCAACATTCCTCGCTCAAGGAAAGGGCCGAGTTACGATGGAGCACTTGCCAATATACGGGGCGTTAAGGGCGGCTCAACATCGTCAAGAGGCTTCAGCTCTAGACCGGGCATGTTTTCCAGCTCTCGGCGTAGTGTGCGGCGTTGAGGTGTAGGCTCTGTTGGTTTGCTGTTCAGTAGCTTTCTTTGAAGTGGTTATTGCAGTTATGGTTCAGCAATGTTTATCTCGCGGTAGGCAGATGGCAATTTATCCGGTCCGGTTAAACGAACGGACAGACAGAAAGTTCCCCACATTCGTCGTCACCTATTTAACCCCACCAACACGATCTCGACACAATAACGTATACAATAATATACCAAGTACCCGGTAGCGTACCCTGCATCCAATCAACACGACCAAGCCTAAAACCAATCATTACAACCAACCATGTCTCGCCCAGGAGTCACCCGCACCGCATCCACCAATCTTGGCAGCGGAAATGGATACAGAGTACTAGATGGCAAGATTGCCGTTGTCACTGGTGCCTCTAGAGGTAAGCATAATTTGGCCATGAGTATTCAGGTCGAACGAATGTTGAGAAACACTTAGGTATCGGTGCCGCGACATGCGAGAACCTCGCATCCAAGGGCTGCTCCCTGATCATGAACTACACCTCCGACTCGTCCGAATCCATCACCACACAATTGGCCGAGCGTCTTCAGAAAGAGCATGGAATCAAGGCTTTGCCCGTGCAAGCCGATATGGGCACTGAGAATGGCCCTGCACACCTCATTGCTACAGCATTGAACCACTTTGCCCACCCCAAGACCCGCAAGCTGCAAATCGACATCATCATCAACAATGCTGGTGTTGCGTCCAACCGTGCTATCGAGGATTGCGATGCTGAGGACTTTGACTTTGTGTACCGCGTCAATGTCAGAGGCCCTCTTTTCCTCATGAAAGCTGCTCTGCCGTACTTGCCTACCGACCGCAGTGGTCGCATCGTCAATGTTAGCAGTGTCAGTGCCAGCTGTGGCTTTAGCCAACAGAGTGTCTACGGAGGTTCAAAGGCTGCCGTTGAAGCCATGACACGCACCTGGGCTCGTGAGTTGGCTGAGAGAACCACTGTCAACGCTATCAACCCCGGTCCCGTCATGACTGGTACGTGTCGCTGCTCTTATCACTCACATCCCGATGCTGACTGTGCACTTCCTCGTAGATATGTGGAGCGGAGTCACAAAAGAGTTCCAAGAAGGTATTTCGCCTTGGCTCAAGAACACACCTTTGGCAGCCGTCCGCCCTGGCGTTGACAGCGAGGACTTGGTCAAGGGTGCAGAGGTTGCCGGAGGCCGCCCTGTAAGTCGAGTTGCACCATGCTTCAAGAACAAATCCAGAAGACTTACTGTTCGTGAATCAGGCATACGAATCCGAAACTGCTGGCGTCATCGCTATGCTCTGTACTCCTGATGCTGCGTACACCACCGGCTCTGTCATCAGCTGTAACGGAGGTTTCAAGTTCAGCACATAGATCAACCTGACAAGTATTGAAACCTAGAAGTATCATGGCAACACATTGTGTATCATTTTCTCGCCTATTGACCAATCTTAAACGGCAATGGAAGCTTGAGCATCAACCTTCACCTTGAATGATCCTAACTCATTTGATACCTTGAGCGAATCCTCTGCAGAAGACGTGTCATGACAAATACGCTTGATACTCGTGAATAACGCTATTCAACTGCAAAGGCGAGCGGATACTCCAGTAAAATCTACTCTGGCTATGTATTGCCAGTACCCCATTCTTCCCGATGACAACACAACTGGAGTAAGTATAATTCTGACAAAAGCGAAATCAGTACCCATTCAGGGTGTTTGCATCCGTGATCGAAGTCTCAGACGTGTTCAGCAACTTCGCAAGCTCATGTGTTTGCGTTGCCCTCACAACCTCCAGAAGATCTCTAGTGCTCTTACGGATACTTCTTCCAGAGTCCACCGACAATAGACTGACACTGCGCCAGTGGCCTTTGCAGTCATCGATCACAGTGACCGAGGGGAAGTGACGATTTATTGGACCCGAGGACGGACGTTCTTTGGGAGACGGGACGGTCAGGAATGCGGTGGTGGACGTCTTTGAGTCAACGTCAGGCGACTCAGCAATGGTAGGTTCG
>Ga0181467_101041_pt1 | contig 12761 bp, 19 predicted proteins | sample InSIn5gowninarea_2_FD_119079 | JGI IMG/M metagenome (GOLD analysis project Ga0181467, IMG submission 119079) | Clean room microbial communities from NASA Spacecraft Assembly Facility at Jet Propulsion Laboratory, Pasadena, California, USA -... ... | reverse complement strand
TGAGGAGACTATATCCTCCATCAAACAATTGTGTAAGTTACATCAAGATGCTGGTTTGAACAAATGGGCTAATGTCTACATCAGCCCAAGCCGCGTCCAATGCCTTCAAGATTATGACTCCCTCTTCTCTTCTTTTGTGCGAGGACGTGCTCACAATCGTCACCGAGTACTACCTCTCCGACGTTCTCACCGCCTTTCTTCACGAGTTTGCTTGCAACCGAAAACACGACACCAAGAGTACATACACGCAAAGGTCAAACACTGCACGAGATGCTACCATGAACTTTGTCATTGCTCTGCCGTCGACATGCGCAATGATATTACGATGGCTCAAAATGGCGCTGAATCGTTCATGCACGAAACGCAAGGCCTACATGACTTGGTGCAGAAGAGTTAGTCGCAAAAGCAGTCTGGGCTACTTTGCACGAAATGGAATCATCAGAAATCTATATCCTGGAAGGATGTTGAAGCGTGAGCTGGACTATGCGGAGGAGGAGTGCTTGTGGCAGCTCAAGCGCCATGTTTTGTGGTACGCCAAGATGGGGAAGTGAAGGAGATTGAATGTGAAGTATGAACCATCGACGCTCTTTCAGCTCGATCTTTGCTTCAACGCGTTTCTCCTCCATCAACAAGTTCATTTCATCATATAAACTACATCGATACCGCTCTACCTCCTGGTGGTACATAACGCCACACTCACACAAGTCACTTGACCAACCTCTACCTTCTGCTCTGGAGATTTCGACAACGTCCTGGTTCACGATATCGCTTGAATAAAACACTATGGCGCCTTCATCTCTTAGTCTCTGCGACGACGTTCTCCTCCTCATCACCGAACACTACATCGACAGCCTCCTTGACACGTATCTCGAGGCAAAGCAGTACTTTGCCGCCGATGCAGTGACCGACTTCAGAAACTACATGGAGGTGTTTCCCCACATGTCTCGCTTTCTGTACAACAGCCTTGACGTTCGTTTGTCTATGCAAGAGGAGAAAAACACAATGTATGAACGTGTCCATAGAGATAAAATGAGGAATTCCGAATCCGAGTCATGGAGAAAGGAGTATCGAATGTTGTGCTATTTGTCGTACGTCAAGTGGCACCTGCGCGACCATACGCTGTCGCGGAGAAAAGTGCTGCTGGAGTGAGATGCAACCCTGGAAGATGCCGTCGACTCAAAAGTGGAAGGATGGGTGTCTGCTGCGTCAATCTGCTTTCTCTGGAACGCACTGTTTTCTTCTTCAACTTACACTTCATAAAGCTTTGACATCAACAACCCAAAAAAACAACAATGCACGACATACACGACATAATTGATAATCTGCCTACATCCCTTCTGGGGTTCACATCTTGGGAAAGTCACAAGCTTGGATATTCACATCAGCACACACCATCATGCATTCACTCACAATATTCACCCTCGACGTCCTGCCACTAATCACAGACCAATTCATCTCCCAAATTATCTCCACCCATTCCCTCGACACCGCCTACGGCCTGACCGACGCAGTCCGCGACATGGCCAGCTACGCCACCGTATTCCCGCACCAACTACGCCAACTGTACTGACGGCTCAACACTCTTGGCGCGGCCTTGCACCAGAAACGTCTTGAGGCGGATCGACGCGCTTATGATTTCGCCACGGGAAGGGATCTTGGAGATGAAAATTTTTCGATTGTGTTGAAGGCGGTGGAGTTGTTTGAGCTGAGGTGTTGCGGATATTTGGAGCCATTTTGGAGCGATATGGTGATGCAGGGAGGGTGTGGATGGTGTGCTGATCGTGTTTGTGAGAGGGCGAGGCGGTGTAAGAAGAAAAGATGTGACTTGAAGAGGCCGGGGTGGAATGAGGCTGGGATTATGAGACTTTTCTAGGCCATATGTTCGAGTTCGGAATGTGAACTAGACCAGCAAGATACGACAAACTGCAAAATGGCTTCCCTGCTATCCGAGAAGACCACTACCTGTCATCACACGATAAGCGAACACAGACGAATGAATTCTACGGCTCTGACTCCACGTCTCACACATCTTTTCCATACAACTGGCTTCAAAGAACAATGCGCACAAAACTTTTATGCGACCACATCCTGGTCCTCCTTACCAAAAACTACCTTCTCAATCGGATGGATGGCAACATCTGCAAAAAATTGGTGAATCTGGAAGTTGTTGTGGAAGGTGCACGTCCGCGCTTTTACTGACAGTGGTTGGGAGTGGAAAACGCAAAGGACGGCCGATGTGTAGACCACTGGATTGGCGGTGCTACGGATCGGTGTGCTGCATTCACATAGTATCAGATAGTGTGGCTCGCCGGATTCTAGGTAGAACCAAGCTCAAGGCCAATATCGAAACCTTGTTGCGAAATTTTCTTTCTTGCACTTGCTCAGGCCATTGATCTGAGTCACTTGCGTATATGCTACCTCAAAGAAAACGTGAAATTCTCTCGTGAGTAGCATCACTGAGATTTTTCAAGCCAAAAGTCGCAAACGAGCTGACAATTCTGGCAGCCGGACCACCACTCTTTGCGATGCACATGTACATGATTCATATGAGGTGAAAACTGGTAAACATGCTGCCCAAGAATGTAACAGATGCTTGAGGTTTAATATCATTATCATTAGGGGCTCTCAATGTTTCAGCTCGCAAGTTTCGAAACTGAAACAATGACCGTTAGTGGTACCAGGTATGCAACGGCTATACCAGAGCTTGGCATCCGCACGTCGAATGATCAACACGCGACCAAGGCTCTCGTAGGACAACACTCCATCACTGGCAAAATGACAGCCCTTCCACCCACGCCCTCACCTACACCACCTCCCACCATCCTCCCCACCGAGATCCTCCTCCTCATAACCCACCACTATCTCACCACAATCACCAGCCCCTCATCCACCTACCCTCCAACCCACCCCTTCCACACCATGTACTGGCAAGATGCCGCCGTCCTCTCCTCCATAAACTTTCTCGCCGTATTCCCACACATGCGCAGCCCTCTCTACGCATTCATAAAACTAGCGCTTCTCCGCATACATCATACGCGCGACCTGCATACAGAATGGTTGGAGGCGTCGAGAAGAACGAATGAGCAGAGTAAGCATGAGAGGTTGTGGAAGGAGTTGTGGGATGTTAGGAGGGGGTTGGCGGGGGAGGAGGAGTGTTTGATGTTTTTGAGGGGGAGGTTGTGGGAGGGGGAGGTTGAGGTGGAGAAGGGCTTGTTGTGTTGGGGGAAGATGGATTTGAGGGAGGGGTTTGTGGGGAGGGGGTTGTTGGCTTGAGTTTGAATGGAATGAAAGAAGAGACGGAACACGTAGAGGTGGTGTGGGTTGAGAAGCCGAGAAAGGACTGCGACATAATATGCAGATACAGCGCCTAAAGGATGATCCTTCACAATCTACTCGACACCATCCGTCTTCCTTTCCACAAACAAGTCGACTCACATCTCCAAATCCATCGCGACCTGTTCAGTCACGTCTCAAACATCACCAACGATACAATCATCTTCTTCGGCCTGGTAAGTCGTCTTCTCTTTCAGTCTAAGAACGAGACTAATGCTCCTCATCTCAGAAGTCAACTCTAAACTCAAGCCAGTCACAACATGGCTTCAACAACGACTACACGCTTGCTTCCAGCCGAGATTATGCTAAACATAACCGAGCACTTCTGTTCTGGTGTAGTTAGTGTCGTGATGGATCGTCGTTTCGCTCCTGCTTTCACTATTGAGTTCGAAAATGCTTGGTACGAGATGCGGAGGGCGTCCAGGGATTTTTGGGAGTACCTGACTGTCTTCCCGGACATGCTGGAGCATATAAGTACCTTGCTTCACGTTACCTGGTGTGCGCTGCTCAAGCAGTCTCAGGGACTCACCAAAAGTCTGGATACTTTGCCCAGCACATCGAGCGTGGCAGATGAAAGATTGAGAGGCGAGATTGTGGCTCGCTACAATCTTGGTTGCTTTCAAGAGGACATTGTCTGCTATCTCAGGGGAAAGATTGAGGCATGGAGAGTTCTTGTGCAATAAATCAATGGTCCTGGGCGGAAGGGCAGGACTCGCAGTATGAACAGGCTGGAGGCGAGGCGCAGAGGAGAAGTCAGACTAAAGATTATATGCTGGAAGGGCGTGATTACAAGCTGGAGAAAAGACATTTGACGGAACTTGCTGGGTTATATGGTCGCAGAAATGGAGCGAGAGAAAAAAACCTGACACACGCTCTCGCATTCAATTCCCGTCCACACATATCTGGGCTTTTGATCTTCTGTTCTCATTTGTCTCGTGTAGGGCAACTCTTTGAGGGCTGCTTGGAGCTTCGAACATCAATAATTGTCCCACACCACTTCGCTTTTGCTGCGCCCATTCAACCGTCCAAGTTTGCTCCGGGCCCGCGAACGTCTGTAAAGAGCGGAGAAGTTGGAGTAGGTGGTTCTGCTACATCGCAGGCCGACCTTGTCACGAGGCTTTGCGAGTCTCAGATAGTATGCTTTGAAAAGCACGAATAGCGCTGCAGGCACGTCGTTATCAGAATGCGTGGCAGGACCGCTGTGTAGAGTACCCTTACTCTCTTCGAGATACTTACCTTATGCCCTTCTTTAGGATCTTAGGCTCTTCCTCGATTGATATTTGCATTTTCAAACATTTGGTTCAATTGAAAGGTTTACGGGCACTCTTCACAGCCGTCCTGGGAAACATTTCCCTTGGCCACGACTTCTGACGACGACGTGCAGGGCAATAATGTGGCAAACTATCGACCCCCTGGCTATATATGAAACAAGATCTAAGTTCAACAAAACGGTCTCAAGCTTGGAAGGTTACGCAAGGTCGCACAAACTCACACCAAAGGTCGCGCCCCTCGAAAACTCTTTCCACAGCTGCTGCATCTATCGCATTTGATCTGCTTCGTTCAAATTACAAACGGATATCCATAAGCTCAAGTACGCTCTTATTATTACAATCCCAATACATTTGTCACAGTCGCGTCCCCTCTCGAGCTTCACGCCGTCCAGTCTGCTATGGCCACAACACCTTCGACCATTCTCATGCTGCCAACCGAAATCATGCTCATCATCACTGATCACTACCTCTGGGCAGTCGTCCACACAACCATTAAGCTTTATGTCCGCCGCAAATCGTACTTTGATTGGCGTAAATTCATTCGGCAGAGGCTTGAAGAACACCTAACAGTCTTCCCTGAATTGTCGGCACAGCTCTACAAGCTTGCGGACGTGGCAGAAGAAGCGAGTGCGCAAGCGTACGAAGAAGCATGGGTTGTTTTCAGTTAACATCGGTCGAGTCCGGATTCGAAGACATTGCTGCGAGAGGTCGATGCAGCTACGAGGGAGAAGACGCTCTTTGCAATCATCAAGCAAGATGTGCGCCGGCCAAAGTATGGCATGGCTGAAATGGAAGCTTCGCAGTAGTATGGCCAAGTAATCTAGATCTGAAACATGGCAATTCTCCAGGGTCTCAACACGCTCTCACCTTCAATTTTCATCACAAGTTCCGAATTCAATCCTCTGCTCTCGTCGTCTTCCACATCAACATTCACGCAGCTTTCGCCTGACCACCGACCCCAAGATCCGAGTGGGCACTATTTCTGGTTTGTTATCATCACACCACACCGCCTTCCTTGTGAAACATTCATCAAGACCTTCCTTTACTATTGAAAACTGCACTTGAAGCAGCTCACATACATCATCCACCACATTGCGACATCACACACGAACACAACTTATCACACTAGCCACCACATCGCGACATCACCCACGAGCTCAACTCAGCGCCAAAAACCACTTACATCATGACGATACTCTCTCTTCCCAACGAGATTATACTCATCATCACCGAATGTTATTTCCACACAATTGTTGACAGCTGCATCGACAAGCCGGTCGCTCACCGACAGACAATTCAGGAAGTGGAACGTTCTCACGCCAGTGCAATTGAACAGGACGTACTCACCAACATCGAAAGCTACGTTGACGTCTTTCCTCTGATGGTACGGATCATGTACAATCTGTTTACCGCTGCTACAACGAGAGAGCGTGATCAAAGGCTTAAGGCCTTCGACGAGTTAGAAGATTTGAGGCTAGGGCGTCGTCCCAGTAGCATTGTTGCGGTGGATGAGGATCAAGTGGTGTTCAGGAAAAGATGGCTGGAGTCTATAATTATAGGACAGGATGTTTTGTACCACACGGTACACCATTTTGAATGGGAAGCATATGGACTCCGGTATTGAATGTCCTTAGCTGTAATACGATGCGAATACTAACAGAGAAATAGCAGGTATGGAAGAGGCGATATTGTACCATACACTGCTCCGATCGGCAAGACCATGTATATGAAGGATGTTGAACTCTAGAGTACAAAACAGAGCATCACAAAGCGCTCCTCCTCAACCTTCCTCATCCACATCCCTGACATTAATGTGCTTCTCATCATGTTGCCTCTTACCACTTCCCTCTTCGTGCACTAATATGCCCTTCGCCTTGCCCTTGCCCTTGTCCGATGAATGAACTTGCTCAGCCGAATCACCACCTGCACCGCCAGAAGTCAAAGATGAGCTCAGTGAGGAAGACCCAATACTTGCTCTGCGCATGTGCCATGTCTCACTTCTGAGATGATCCACACGAGGATCTGGTGCTTCATCACTATGCAAGGCCTTCTCCATCTTCTCGATTTGATCATGAAAAATGCGCTTGTGAGCAAGAACCAGAGAATCACGATGTCCTGCGAAAGGGTCATGATCGTTAGAAAAGTCGGACACCTTGCGGTTACCAAGCAGCTCACGGCGTTGTTTGCCCGAGATAGCAGAAGGACCAATGTGTGCGATCGGGCTTGGTGCTCTGTTCCTGGCTTCAACAACCTTTTGGATGGAGTGGCGACGAGCGGCAACACCAGGCTGAGGTGAAGTTTCAGCGTCGGCGGGCGTGACATATGGCGAAGCATCGTCACTCCCAGCTATGATGCCTGTGTCGCTGGGCACTGAGTCGGCAGGTATTTCGCTTGAGTCGACGGACTGCGTTGGTTGTATGGACTGTTCGCATGATTCATATGATTCTCCCGTATCATCGCGAAGTAGAGCTGGTTGCGACACCGATCTACCATGGAGATACCTCGAAGAAGGAGCAGACGAACTGTGCTGAGCTGTGTTTGCGCTCCAATGAAATGCTGCCATCGTTGTATTGACTCGACCGACTTCAGCTCCAGTGTTCCCGAAAGGATGAGTTGAGATTTCGTGATCCAAATCCGTAGCGGAAATTTTGCGCGAGTGTGTGACTGATGCTGCAGATTCTGCAGCAAGACTATCTTCCCAGATGACCTCGTAAATACTGTCGTGCGATTGGACGATCTGCAAGGTCGAACTGATGCGTCTGATAGTGTTTTCGGGCAAGTAGCGATTGGTCCAGGCATGAGTAATCGCCGGACCAGCCGCTGATTTCTGTGAAAGGAGATCTGAGAGACTAATCCTTCCAAGTACTTCAGCGGATGGATTTGCGAGTGGTACTGGCAATGTAAGCTGCCTCAAAAACGGCAGTGATCTTCGCCGCAACTGTAGCTCCTTACTAGGTCTTCGCAGCCTAACCTCGAGTGGGATCAACAACGACGGCACACTCCCCACGCTCTCCAGCTGTTTTGTTCCTGCAAATCCTTCGAAATCGTCCAGCATCTCGGACTCTGGCTCATTGGGATATCCGAAACCTGGCATGCACTCGACATCCTGCGAGAGGTTGAGGGGGTTATCGTGGGCACATTGATCGATCAGTTCCAGGCTGGGATCTCGAAGTTGCTCAGTGTCAGACAACCATTCTTGAATCGCATCCGATGATGTGGTAGCTCTGCGGGACCGTGTGACTAGCTTCGATCCTTTTCTTGCATCAATGAGGACGGCCTCATCAGGCGCAATCTCACGTTCATCATAGTTGACAGATGCTTCGGACAGTGCTTGAGTCTCAGGACTGTTCACAAGAGTGTTTATCGACTGGTAAGACCTCCTGGCAGGGACAGAATTGCGTCGTCGCGGACTTTGTGCACGACTCTTGAGAGTTGGTGTTATCGGAACACTACGCGATTTGTCTTCAAGTGCTTCCGACGATGACGCTGAAGTGTAAGAGTGATAGACTCGCGGCTTTGGGTTCAGATCGAAGTCGAGCCGTCTCATACCAGGCTCAAGCTGGTTCAAACTCGTTATGTCGTTCTTGTCTGGGATGAATGGAATTGGTTCGGTGTGACTGATGTCGTCACGAAGTGGTGGCGTCAAGAGGGCAGAGTCTTCCGAGAGTCGTCTTTGAGTCGTCAGATTGGGATGAGAAGAAGGAGTTGAAGGATCGTCTGAAGGAAGACGAGAGTGGAAGTAGTTCATAGGTGAGATTCGGTATAAGAATAGGTGGATGTGTTGGAAGCCCACTCTCATGCAAGCTTGATGATTGTTGATGGGAAAAGTAAGCGAAAGTCGGCACATGCGGGATGCTGAGGAGAGCAAGAGCGAAGGACGCGCTTGCCTATTTCCTCAAATCTCAGCAACAATTGCCAAGAGATATGTAAGTTGTCCTTTTAAAAACTCCTCCGGAACTCTCCGCGCCCTTTTTTCCTTGAATTACGACTTCGATATCTCTTCACTATCTCATTGACAAGTCTTTGGGATATGATAGAATGTCAAGTTGAAGCGAGTTGAGACGTGGATGGTGACTTGTTCTTCGCGCCAGCTGTTGACGAAGATACCTCATTACGCATGACAATGAGATGCGAAACTCTTGGCCGGTGATATTCAGTTGTGATGTGCTTGGGTATCTGGCTTTATTGCTGTGATATAGACAATGCCCTTGCCCGTTCCATCAGTGAGTGGCTCGTTTTTGATTATGTCTAAAAAGAGTTAGCGTCATGCATAAATTTGCAGGCAAAAGGTCGTCTTACACACCTGAGTCTGTGTGCCTCAAGTGGTTGGTCTACTCGTCCGTTGTCATTTCATATCTGCTCGCTCCTTTTGTCGTTTCGTATCTGCTCTTCCGTTGTTGTTTTATATCCAGGATCACATTGCACTTCTTCAATCATAGTCGCCCATTCCTCCACCCCCATCTCCATCATCTCCACCATCACCCATATCGCCATCGTTTTCACCATCGTCAAAATAGTTCTCTGCATTATAGTCTCCACCCATCTCACTATCATCCTCACTAAAGTTGTCCTCGAGGTCTTCTTCTCTTGCAACACCATCCTCGTCATCATCCGGACCCAGCCCATCTTCGTCTCCATCCGCCCTTCCTTCCAGATCATCCTCTCCCGTGTCTGCCAATCTCTTCAATCTTGCATCTGATCTCTTTTTCGATGCCGCACTAACACCTTTTCCACCAGATCTCCTGGACGGGTCGATAGTACTCCACAACTCCTTGGGAAAGAATCTCAGTTGATATTCTTTCGTGTCGAATCTTGGTAGTCTCCTTGCTTGCACTTTGTATTTTTGGCCCCAACTCGGCATGTCCTCGAATGGATCCACGTCTCGCTTCCTCTTCTCACCATGTCCTGCACTGTTGCCTTCTTTTCCTCCACTTCCAAGCAGCACATCGCCCAGTGGTCCAGTGTAGAATGGTCCTTCTCTTATACGTCCCCTTAGAGCACGAAATCTTGCCACGGCGCCAAGTTCGAAAGTAGTGGGTGGCCGAACAGAGGGAAAGCTGATGGGAGGAAAGGTATCGGTAGGTGCGGTAGAAACAGTGAGGTCGGGGTCATAGTCCCAGGGCATTTCAACACCGCCGATACGTGCTTTTCCACCTAGACCTGGACCACCACCCCGTCCGCCACGGAAGCCTCCTCTGCCGCCTCGTGACATTGTTGTTGCGTCGTGTAGGTTATTGTTTGAAAAGAAGCTGGTTGTGTTTCAGAATTTGTTTCAGTTTGAGACATTTGGTAAAACTTCCCCGCATTATACCGAGTTTCCAATCTGGGTAGTCCAGAGCTCTTTTCGCCGGCCTCCAAATTCCATCAACTTCTTGATGTTTCAGATGTGTGGCGTTGCATCGGGTGAGAAGAGAAAACAAAACCTCGTGTCAATAAGTCTCGAGCGAAAGACTATTGTGAATAGCCAGCATGAGTGACTTAGACCTCAACGCACGCCTCCAGGCACATCTTGATCAGGTGCAAGCAGATCCAGCAACACCTTTCGACGAGAAGCTATTTAAGCAGACCGAAGTCTTCCTTGTGGCACAAATACAAGACAACCCGACGCAATCTATCAGCCTCATCACAACACTCTCAAGCCTACTGCAAACACTTGAGCAAGACCCCGCCCCAGTAATCAGCTTGTTGTCCAAACTAGTCGAACCATTCTCTTTTTCTGATATCCTGAGCCTCCAACCACCAGTCGACTTTGTTGCTGGACTGGATGTTGCAGCAGTACCCTTCAACTCACTTGTTCTCCAGCTGCTGGCCAAAGCTAGTCGGTCGTCGAAAGACGTTGCCACCCTTGCAAACATGCCAGCAGTTGCGCAAGCACTAGTGAATCTCCTATTGTGTACGCCTGATGTTGGTGCAGCAGACAGAGCAGCGAATGTCTTGGTCGAGCTACTCACAGCAGACAAGGAGGCTTCCGATGTTCTGAGCCATGGTGTCGGAGCAGAATCTACACCAAAGCCTGGTGGTCAAGGTCTACTTTGGCGACGAGTCTTTGGCGACAAGGACGTATATGGCCTGTTCTACTCTATATGCAGCTTACGACAAGCTGGCTCATCGTCAATGGGCAAAAGGGAGAGGACTGTTGCACAAGCCAGATTACTTACTCTTCTGCCACGCCTGGGACGACTGGATTGGCATGCTATCACACAAAGTCATCATCCTGGAATTGAGCAAGAGTATGGGTTAAATAGTGGTCAAGGTCTTCTTGACTTTGTTTCGTCACATATGGTTGACACTAAAGACGATGTCCTTATACATATGAATCTGCTGCAGTTCTTCTCCGACTTGATCACAATCATTCGCGAACCTTCTTCAACAGACCCGAACACCTCTCTGTCTCTTGCATATATGATCTCAAAAAAGCTTCACGGTCGTGCTATATCCTTCTGGCTTGATCCAAATGATCCTTCACACGATCCCATCGATATAAGATTTCTATATGGACCATCCGCACATTACCTAGCAGCATACGCCTCAACCTATCATTCCGCTTTCTTGAACTCTTCCGAAAGCAAAGAAGTCATCACCCGTCTTTCGCAAGCTCTCTCCATCTCCGCAAATCAATGGGTTAATGGTGAATCACCAAAGCACGATCTCAACGTCCTTACATCTCTACCACGAACAGCTTTATTACCGCAACGATATCTTGGCACAGGCAGACAATCAACTCCACTTCTACTCGTGCCGAGCAAAGTTACAAATGTTGACGCGCTTGATGCTCTTGCTATGATTTTGCATGGACCAAGGAAAAGCAGCAATGAGGAACTCACTTATGGTGTCAATGGTTTCAGCACGTTAGAAATGCCAGGCTCTGCACTCAATCAGACAGAAGCCTCTGCAGCCTACGCACTATACACAACATACCTCCACTACCACGATACTCTTATCGCCGACCTCCTCACCCACGCCGATACAGTCGCACTGCCTGAAAAAGCACTTGCAGCAATAAATCTGTTAGCCTCTTTAGCATCTGCAAATTATGCTCCCTTACCTACAAACGAATCATCCTCACCGTCCAACGACTCCAGCGCACCCTTCCAGCCACCTACACCAACTCAACTAGCCACACTATTGAATCTGACCTCACCGTCACAACTTCCAGCTTACTCACCATGTCCACTACTTACGTCTGCGGCAACTCGCGACAAACTTCTCCCTTGGCTACTCCGTGCACCTCAAACCTTCTCTAACCTTGTTGGTGGGAGGGGTGATGCAGAAAGTTCGGCATACAAGATTGCGACAGCAAGGTGGGATTTGGTATTGGTTGTGCAAAGGAGTGTTGCGAGATTGGTTGAAAGTGGTAACAGAAATGACATTGCATGGGTTGGCGAGGCATTGGAAGCGAGGGTCAAGGAAGGTGTCTGGGGTGTTCAAGAAGGTGGAGGGGCGGGAAGTGTTGTTGCTACTTTGGAACTATGAGTGAGATGTAATCATGTTTATGGATAATAGACAGAACCAGAGCGAGATAAGAGATCAACAACACCACAACTTCCTCAGCTCTCTTCCATTCAACTACAGTCACAAACATTCCGGCCCACCAATAATTCCCTCACTGTTCCACCCAATCTCAAGCACAGCTGTCCTCCCTACTGCAGCCACCACAAAACTATCGGCTATTGCACCACAACCTGCCAAACAGCCGAAAGGCCTATCATATGCTCGAGCCCGAAAGCATCATGAAAGGCAGTGTTAAGATGGGTGTGCTGTTGCAGTCGAAAATGCTTTCGCCAGGTCCAACCAGGCATAAACCGTCTTCTCCGAAATGCTGATTCATGTCTACGGGATGGAATTGGTCTTGTTCCAAGCCTTCATGTAGTGCCTGCTGCGATTTTCCAGCCATTCGTAGATGATCAATCGATGCTGAACTTATCACAAGCAAAATCAATTGATCTCTATCTGCTGGGGTATCACCACATTGTGCATGCTGCAAGCTTCTCCCACGGCTTTGATCATGATGAGTATCTGCTGTCTCAAGGCGATCGCAATACTATCAGTCTTTCCATGCTGTGCGTGGCTTCCCTTGGCCAGTCAACCACAACCATGTTTCATAGCACCTCCACTATAAGCAACCACAACAGCACCACTTCCACACACAACCCATGT
>Ga0181467_101040_pt1 | contig 12762 bp, 18 predicted proteins | sample InSIn5gowninarea_2_FD_119079 | JGI IMG/M metagenome (GOLD analysis project Ga0181467, IMG submission 119079) | Clean room microbial communities from NASA Spacecraft Assembly Facility at Jet Propulsion Laboratory, Pasadena, California, USA -... ... | reverse complement strand
CACTGTTGCTGCGCGATAATGGATTTTTCATGGGGTGCATGTTTTTCGGCTTTGCGTGACGCTTGCCTGCAGCCTTTTGTAGTCTCTCCTCCAGGACTTTGTTGCCCAGAATCGAGTCAAAGAGCGTGTGCACCATCTTAGCCACAAGCCAGACTCGGGACACGTCCTTAAGCGCATTCATGCAGGTCGTCAAGCGTTGTTGGGTAGTATGCACAATCGATTGATTCGACGAGCGCATCTGGTAGACGTGCATGATGAGCGCAGAAAAGAGAGAATAAACGCTACGGGGCATGTCAGTATAACACGCGCGTGGAACCAGACTGATAACTTACATGAAGGCGGGGGTAAAGCGGAGTTCGTTATGGTTAGTCAAAGCCTCGACTATGGAAGTGATCATGCCAGCAGCCTGGTACGCGATGTTCTTTGATGGATACGCCAATTCTTCTGGTAGACTATTTGGACGGTTCATCTCTGGCGACGCACCAGCAGGTGGCATGTGAGCGCGATGAAGTAAACAGAGTGTGGTGCTGTGATTATTAGCGTCTGAAACCCAAGGCAAGATAATCGGCACATACTAATAATTTGAGTGGAGAAGAGCAGACCAGAAGTGATGCCGGTTCTTCTCCCAGTAGACCTCCTTGGGACAATTCTGAAGCCAGTCGGCCAGGGCCATGTCGCAGTGGGTAAGATCAATTGCGTTGTTTCGACCACGCCTTTGTGATGCGACCGAGTAGTTTTGAGATAGGACCAGCCCCATAATCTCGCACAGCTTGACGTAGTTCAAGAAGAACTGAATATGGATCGGATCCGGGGGATACTCAGCGGACTGCTCGGCTTCATCTTCGATAAAGTCGTCTTCGCATATCATTTCAACGTCGGAGTCTTCAATGTTGATGCCGCAAGGACGACCGAGAGCAACTGCGACGGAACGGTCGCGAGTAAAGAGGGTCCACCAGATGCGTTTCCACAGGCGTTTGTCCTGTTGACTGAGTTGGGACTTCTCGACACTGCGCACAAGTCAATTACAGAACAAAACATCAGATGGACGAAATCTCACCTTCGATGCATTCCAGAACCTTGAGCGATTACGACGGCAACTCTGCTCCAGTAAAACACGTTTTTTGTTACATCTGAAGCAATGTCAGATTGACACTCACGAGGGACCTCGCCTATTTCTCTCATCTTACCCTCTGGGCCCTCCCAATACCAGCCCATCAGGATGACGGCTTGGACAATGGTGACTCGATCGTCTTCGTAGTTGGCATCATAGAGAGCCTTTGCTCGTTTGTAAAACGTCATGGCGGCCGGGGTTGTAGATCCATTGGCATCCATGAGTTGAGTGTTTGTGCAAACGCGTGATCCGGCGAGGAGGATGGCTTGCAGAAGAAGCAATGAAGGAGGATTTTTGGGGTCTCGGTAGCGTCGCATGAACTTGTTGCGATCAATGACGGGCACGACAGGGGCGATCCAAGTAAAGAAAGCGTCAACCAGCTCGTCGCAAAGTTGTCGCGGAGGCAGCAGAAAGGCACCTCTCTCGTGCAAGATACGTAGTTCCAGCTCGTCGAGTTCGTTCATACGAGCGCGAGCACCACGCACGTTCTCAGGCAGTGGGTAATGTACAACGTCCGAGTTGCCGTGCTTGTCGTGTACGAGCAAGGAGAGATTCGACGACTCGCCCAGGTATGCAACACGACCGGCTTCTTTGATGGGGGCACGAGCGAACTTGGGCTTCATATACTGGCTCCAAGTCGCATCATGTATTTGCTGTTGTTCCTGGTATTTCTCCGAGAGAGTGGTAGGGGGCATGCCACTTGCAGCAGCGTAGTCGACGCCGTTCCGAGGGGGCAGTTGAGGCATCTGCATAGGGGCCTGACTGATGACATCGGAGCGTGCGGGAGTTTCGACGGTAGCGGGCGAGGGCTGGACGATGCTGCTGCTGTCTTCGCGATCACTGCCAAAGTTAGGGGCGTCTTCCAGAGGCAGGTGGTCGGCGTACCTGTTTGAATCCTTTTGCTTGGAAGACGTCTTCTTGCGCTTGGGAGACGGGATCTTGCATTCGATGTTGAAGGCGACGCAGTTTGTGCATGGCACACCGAGGCTGGCCGCATCGCAGCGGACCTGCTAGACGCGTCAGGATGGGGTTAGGAGTAGGAAACGTTGATCGGGCTGACCTTTCGCGCATGGCATGTCTGTGTATCGTGTCAGTATGATGGTACAGGAGGAGAGAAGTCGATCCAGACTTACCTCGCAAGCTCGTGAAGCGCGTTGTCTGAGTTCGTCGCGTCAGCTACAAGACAGGGTCTATACCAGTACTTTGTGTCGCGTACCTCCGGAAGCTCGTACCCGAGCCTCCTTGTTGACTCATCCCCGTCGGGGACTGCTGGTGCTGAGCATGCTGTGGTGTGTGGTTTTGCGTGGGTTGTGGCTGTTGCGCAGATGGTTGCTGCTGCGGAGGTGGTGGTGCGGACATTGCGCCGGCGGGGAGACGGTCGGCCATCGAGCTGTTGCTATACCACTCTTATATCACTGCTCATGACCAACTGGGAGTCGAGTCCTCGAGTATAGCCCTGCAGGAAGAGTTCGGGTGGGTTGCGAAGAAAAACGATAGTCAGGGCGAGCTTGTAGCAAGACGCATGTGAAAGGAAAGCACGAAAGTGGGAAAGCAGCAGCAGGAAAGGCAGGTCCGTTCGAGCGAGTCACACACGATCTTTCTCTGCAGGGGATTTGGTTACGACCGTGCATCAAGTATGCGACGACATGTTATGCTTGCTACAAGAGGCTGCATCTCCTCGATAGACTGTCTCCTTCGCGCCTGTTTCGCTGCAACTGAAACCCTCGATGATTTGTGCCGAGGTTCATCTCGAATCTTGCCGTCAGCATTTCTCCTCCTCCACCTTTTGGCCTGGAGCTCCGATCACAACCATTCCCTGCGGCCCTTCCCGACTTTTAGTTTCCTGCAACAACCTTCTTTTCTCACTCTATCATAAACATCGACTGTCTGTCGCAGCAGCCAACCCGTCATGCATTTTTATTGTGTCCTGCACCTTGCCGCAAACTTACTTTTGTGCTCTAAGATTATGCATCGGCCCCGAAAAGCATCAATGTCACGCCGTGTGTGTTTCGTCTTCCATGTTTCATCAAAGCACAATGTTCGGGGATCTATAAAACCGATGTTATGCTTGTGCTCGTGTTGCCAAGCTGACGATTGCCTTGATTCGTGAGATACATGAGCTTCGTTTTCGCATTCCCTCTGCAGATGGGTATCCTCGAAATAAAACCCTGCCCAGACCTGTAAGCCATCCTTCTATCTCTGTTCCTTTTTGCATGCATCGAAACCAAGATCTGCCAAATCTCGCAGTCTTCCGTCGTCTTTAATTAGCAGCCGCCATGTCTTCTCGTCCTGCATCATGACATTTAAGCCTTGCCGTCCTCAGTTCCGGCCTCCTGCAGTGCTTCAATAGCCTGCGCCTTCTGGATGTGCTTGTTCAAGCGGAATGCCTCAAGCATGACTGACACACTGTCCATCGAAATGAACTCCATTGCACCTTCACCCGGCATAGCGACTCTGTTCTTGATGACCTCCTCAGCCGAGATCCACTGGTACTTCTGATGTTCCTTGTCATGAAGCTTGATGGCGGGAGGATCGACGGCAATGACACTATCCTTGCGCACGAGCTCCTGACCCGATCCAGATCCTTGCATCTTGACCTCGTGTTCGACTCGTGCCTTGTCCTCTGCAGTGACTTCGACCACAAAGTTGACCTTGAGCCATGTCTTCTGACGCTTGCCCCATCCAGTGGAGAAGGTGGTAGGAGGGAGGATTTCGGTGAGGATGCGCTTCATTCTGAGACCAGTCTCTTCGAACAACTCGCGTGCAACCGACTCGCTGATGGACTTGTCGCTGGGATCGGCAGATCCGCCAGGCAGCTCCCAATGGCCAGGATAGCTGTCGCTCTCGGCACGCTGAACCAAGAGAAGACGATCTTCGTGGAAGACAGCTGCGGAGACGGCGACATGAGTGAAGCCTTTAGGCTGACCGGCAATAAATTCGGCAAGGCTGCATTCGACGAGCGGCATGCCTGGTATAGGGTTCGGCTTGAGCGCAGGGTTGATGATGGCTGCAGGAGTGGCGTCCAAACTCTTGAGACGGAACATTGTTGATAGATGAAATTGTGTTGTGGCTAATGAGGTGGTTGATCAGGGCAGGTACGATTGGTGTCACTGCTGCCGTAGGTAGTTGGTTGAAGTGAAGAAAGTTGAGGATGATTTAAAAGTGCGATTGAAAACGAGAGCAATCTTTGACCGTGTTGAACACAAAAGACGACGAAGAGAGTTCAACGAAAGGAAGAAAGCTGAAGACAAACGCGCAATTGACTGCCTGCAGTATGCGCTGATGGTTGTGCAGCACGAAAAAGTGAGTAATGTCGCACAGCAAACAAAAAGAGTGAAGATCAATGGGAAGCCGCAGAAATGAGCTGTTGAATGCTTGACTTGGGTGGTGGAGTGATGTGTCCGTGTGTCAATTCATGCAGGTCCGCAGGTGCAGGCAGATTGTTGATGAGTTGCTCGCAGGGTTGAGGAAGTCGCGTCAAACCAAGTATGTAGAGGCAGGTACAAAGTACATGTCAAGAAGAAGAAAACGAAATGCCGAAGAATCTCACAAACAGGTACCTACAGGCAGCCAAAAGAAAGGCATTGGCATACGGCATCATCATCCCGATCGATAGATTGCTAAGAGAAAGACGTGGTCTCGTGCTCTTTGTGGGGATAGCAGTGCCGATCCAGGCATAGGCTTTGGGGATCAGGATGAGACAGAAGCTACAAACATGTCTCGTGGCAGCGAGCAAGAGAAGGAACGGGACTGCTGTTTATGAAGCAAGACCGGCTCCCCAAGAATCATGACACATGCAACTGGAAGATAACAGCCGCCATTGAGATATGCAACATCCGGGAGTATGCATTGGGTAGCTCATGGATAAAATCAAAAGGGAGAGAAGAGACCGGAATGCCCCAAAAGGAAGTCCCGAACTCCGCAAGTCCCCCGCGCTTTCCCCACTCCAGAGTCTGGTGGAAGAGCAGTTCTCGGTCTTGTCGCCGTGCTTGTACGAGTACACAGCGAAACCCCTCAGCCAACCGCCGTCAACCAATAGCACAGGGAACGTGGTCGCATTCGTACAAATACCGACAGTCCTCCCTCGGAACTCAAAATGTCACCCTCATCACCATCCAAGAAGCGCATCCAGATCTCGTCATCCTTTACCAGTGACGCAGAACACTTTCACGAAGAGATACACAACAAGAAGACGGGCGAGACAAAGACCATCACCCACGACACTCCGCACGAATCCACTCATACTACCACCTATACCACGAACCCCTACACCGTCGAGACCAACGGTGCCGAGCAAAAGACAAAGCAAGGAGACTCGATTACTCTCGACACGGAACCTTCCCACTGTCCAGCTACCGTCGGCTACGATACCAGTCAACTGTGATCCAGAAACATACTAGACTCCAGAAAGAAGACACAATGTCCTCCAATAAGCCGCTTACTATCGCCATTGGTTGCGACGACGCCGGTTGTGGCTACAAGAACAAGATCAAGGAAGACTTCGAGAATGACCCTCGTGTCGAGAAGGTCATCGATGTCGGCGTCAACAGCAGCGAAGACAAGACTGCATATCCACACCCTGCCGTTGACGCTTCAAAGCTCGTGGCAGAAGGCAAGGCCGATCGCGCACTCCTGATCTGCGGAACTGGTCTCGGTGTCGCAATCTCGGCGAACAAAGTCCCTGGTATTCGTGCCGTCACCGCCCATGACAGCTTCTCGGTTGAGAGAGCTGTCTTGAGTAACAATGCACAAGTCTTGTGTATGGGAGAGAGAGTCGTCGGTGTCGAGGTCGCAAGGAGACTGGCCAAGGAGTGGCTGGGTTACAAGTTTGATGAGAAGAGTGCAAGTGCAAAGAAGGTCGATGCTATCATGGAGCACGAGAGGAAGAACTATCAGGATGTGCAACATGTTGAGAACATTGCTCTTGCAAAAGCCGCCTGAGTGGAGAATGGCCGTACATAGATGATTCATGCAGCTTTTTATGAACCACTGTTTCAAGCAACCGCTCGTCAAGAGCCATTTTTCTTGTTTCAAAGGTAAAGTGCAGCCCTGTAGTTATATCAAGGTTGACTGGGACACCAGAAGTGGAACCACTGGTAAGTGCCACGATTGTTGGTGTGCACAGACACTGATCAAAGGCAGGAGCTCACGCTGGACTCCCTCTCTCCTTCTTTCTTCGCTAACTTCCAATCGCAAATAGTCATGAATCCAGGTAGTGGATTGTACTTTCGGTAAGAATGCCAATGCGAGTCCCATATCAGTGTTTATATGTGGAGATGTACAGCTTGTGCCGTCACGTCACACGTGAATGAGGTGGTTTCCGCAACCTACGCTTTCCACACACACCTTCATCAGCCAACCAAGACGATGCTCGCTCTATCTGGATTCGTGCTATCCACATTGCACATCGAACATAAAAAACAAGCCTCCCAGCTAGATTCAGGTCTCTCCACTCTCAGGGCCACATAGGGTTTGGAAGACAACAACGGATCACCTTTTCTGATGCCTGCCTGCTATCTTCGACCTTGTTGCCGCGCAACGAAGAGTGGACCGCCGTCATGATTCGATCACAATGCTGTGTGTTTCGACTCTGATAAGCAACCAGATGTCTTCCACGCCTTCATGATTCTTTGCTCTTCACTTAGCTTCATTCTGTCCACGACGGAATTGTACAAAAACGTTCATTATACATGGTCGCCATCTCGCGCCAATTCTCAATATGGCTGCATTGACGACACTTATGCAGGCTTCGCTCTCTTCGAGCATGAACGCTCTTGGGATGGGCGAAGAGTATGCCGCCATGCAAGCTGACAAGGTCATGCTGGAGAGACATCTCGAATACCTCAAGGACAGCCCCGGAAAGACCATGATCGAGTCTATGGCGAGGTTTCTGGTTCTGCATCATCCGTCCGCCTCCCAAATCTCGCCTTCAAAACAAGCAGAATGGCTCCACTTCCCTGGAGGTCATGTATTCTCAGCGAAAGACGACATTACCGTGGGCTCATATCTCACAGAGGGGGTCAATGAAGCTATAGGTCAGCCTTTTGGATCCGAAGCAGTGCTCCTGTGGTATGGGTATACTTTCAGAGTCGTCTTGGAAGCTTGCTGATCGATTTCATAATGGTAGCATCCTCACGCCCAATACCAAAATCACTCCGCAGTCGCTAAAGTTTCACCACAAAACCTTCGAGCTGGTCCAAAAGTCTTTGCCTGACTTGTATCTCGCACCTGCTAGATTGATAGCTCTCCAAGTCGCATGGGCTTGGAATGTTGTGAAACCTATCATACCATACCACCATACTCACATACCATTCCAGCTCCCGTCTCACACAGCACCCGTTGACGACACCTTCTTATTCAACTCGGAGGGTGAAAGATTCACATTCAGGTGGCAGAAAGAGGTCATGCACCCCAGAGATGATCTACACATCTATGTTTGGCAGCCTCATCTCCAGAAGAGGCCTTGCATCTACTACTCGGCGACTGTTATCTTGCCGCCAGCCAACAATAAGTCACCAATACATCGCCGGTTAATGATGTTGGTCGAACCAACGTCGTTGCTGAACCGGCTTGCCACTCATGGTAGACATGCTTCTGGCGCCAGTCTCAACACTTCACACTGCTGGAATGCCACTCATGAAGTATTCGAGCTAGTCATGGATTTATTCTCCACAATGATTCATGATCTTAGCGAGTTCACGGTTGACCTACGAGACAAGATCAACAACACCGTAGGAATACCCTCGCCATCGAGTCTGTCTGTCTCTGCTAACGACCCGACTTAGCTGTTTACTGGCAGAAACTGGCCAACCAGGAGCAAGATACAGTATCTCTTACACATTGACGACTGTCGCATCCGAGCCATTGAGGATATCGTAGCCAGCGAGATTGTCTTGTATCGATTGAAGAACGCCACCGACAACGCGCGCTTTTGCTGTCAATCCCAGCTTGACAATCAAAATGTGAAAGAAGCCATTTGCGAAGCACAGATAGACCTTCGTGCCTTGCGAGAAGAACTATACATGCATGAGAAGACAGTTTATACTGCCAAAGGACAGATTATTGAGCAGATGAGCCTCGCTCAAGGACAGAGGGTTCTGATACTGACCGCCGCGGCTGCCCTTTTCATTCCGATGTCGTTCGTTGCGGTATGATGGACCACTCCCCTGAATATCAAACGAAGCCTAACAGATGGTAGGCAATTTTCGGCATGAACGTGACCATATCTTTATTCCCCAAGAACGACACGCCAGGATCAAGTGTTTCACCGTCGCCGAGCACCTCGAGTATCGTGACCTCACAACCAGTTTCCATTGCTGCACGTCAAGAGTCTTCAAGCATAGCTGCGGGCGTCGCGCCCGACATGGACCAGTATCTATGGCCCATGACTACATACTTCGAGATTGCATTGCCATTGACTGCTGGCACAATTCTGATACCCATTCTTATTGGACCCATGATCCGCCTGCTGGTTCAGACTTCTGCTCACTACCGGCCATACTGGCGTATCTGGCTGATCATGATCATACCAATGTATCTGGCCGGTATCGCCACCCTCCCCTTGCTTCGGACAAATGAAATGTGTGAAGAGGAATACCAAAGCCTCGATGGTTCTGTCAGCCATGACCCCGATACGCAAGTCACTGTGGCTTACAAATACGCACAAATCGTCTACTGGTCTGTCGGATACGGAGTCATCTTTTTGCTAGCAGTCTATCTCGTGGCGGTTGGATATTCTCGCAAACGACACCGGGTACGATGGACCGGTTTGCTCGTAGTCGTGCTAGCGTGTGCGATTGTCGATCCGATGGTGTACTACTCCGTCTTTAGGACCAATGCCCCGTGGGCTTTGATCCCATACCTGTACGCTATTATATCTTGGCTATCGCTCACCACTCGCGGTCTAAATTTCGGACGTCGGCTGGGCCGCCTTTGGAGAAGGATGACACGAGGCAAGGAAGGATCGAACAATCGATTCCGCGGCAATCGAGGCGGCAAGCCTCTCAACTTTGCGGGACCTGGAGAGTATGTATAAGTCATGCTCTGGCAAAACCTGGTCGCTTTGACAAGGCTATCTGTTTTTGTAGTCAGATTAATCATTCGTCCTGTCGACTACCCAGCGGGAGTCAATGCCTCTACAATTGGGGCTCCGACTTGTAGCACGGTTTGGAAGCTCATGCGAAAGTCCAAAATCGACTCAGCCCATCGCTCGTCGTGGTCGATGCCCAAGACGACTATAATCGCGATTGTGACCATCACAGAGACCGTGATCACGAGCCCGTGGTTTCGACTAACAACCATGACCGAGAAACGAAAATACCACAACAAACGCAAACCACGGCTACAGAGCCGACTAGAGATTTGAGAAAAAGACGAGTTTCTGTGAGTAAAGCATGGTGCGAAAGGGGGCACAGCTGATGATCGTAAACTTCGTTACTTGCTTGGATTTCGGAAACCAAATTATCCACCTGACCTGCGCCTCGCTCGAATAAGGATAAAAAGACCAGCTTCCTCCTTGCCCACATATGACCTAAGGAAATGGCTACTCAAAATATGGTGCATCGTCGCAAGATTCAAAAGTAAATGTTCTTGTTGATAAATGCAAAAAAGTGAGAACAGAATGTCGAATGTCAAATGTCAAACGGCAGGCCAGTTCACGAAAGTGTCGCCATCATCATGGCGATCTTTCTGGCCTGTCGTCTCTCTTTATCTGCCGCTGCAAGAAAAATAAGTCAGCATCGTTCTTGCACCAAAAGTTGCGGTCTACGCAGGAAGACAAAAGACACACCATCACCGCGCAGACCTGACGAGCGCCATCCTACCTTTCCGATCCTTCTCAACACGAATGACTTCTCTCTTGGGACTCCTGTCGCGTTCCACATATTCAATTTCTCGGTCAGGGCGACGCTCTCTGTATTCGACCATCTCATAACCAGACTGCTCGGGTCTGGCTAGGACGATTTGACCGTGGTTGTGATGGTGAGATTCGCGCTCGAGGCGTAGAGCGCGGGCTTCAGCCTCTAAAGCGCGAACGTCGGCATGGTAGTCGCGACTGCGGTCACGACGATGCTCGGGCAAGGTGATGATCATGGGCTGCTGTTGAGGTGGAGCAGGTCTGGAAGGCTCTTGAATATAGATAGGAGCAGGAGGTGGTGGAGGCGCTTGCTCCCTGATGTAGATGGGGGCTGGAGGAGCGGGAGCAGGGTTTTGGATGTAGATGGTCTGCGGTTGTGGCGGAGGCATAGGGGATGGCTGGCGGACGGTACGAGCAGGAGAGCTGCGGCGGGTTCGTGAGGAGCGGGCGGGAGATGGGGCGCGAACGCTGGGAGGATTGATCCATTCGGTGCGGAGATGCTCAAAGTGCTCCTCGGGTGGTGCGCCTGGGTCATCGTAGCGGTACGTTTTGGTTTCTGATCAAGTTAGCAAGACATATCTCACTAAGGGGGTGGTAAGTAGACATACTCGGCTCCTTGTACTGCTCACTGATGCGAATGACCTCGTCAATGTGCTCCTTGTCCAGCGCCCTTTGCACAATGATGAAGTCTTCCTCTTCTTCGAATGGATAGCCTAGGTTGATAATGGCTTCCTTGCGAACCAGCCTCTTGGGCATACGTGTCTTGCCCTTCTTGCCGATTTTGGCTGGGCTGGGGCTGCTGTGTCGGCTGACTTCAGTGACGCTGCTTGCGCTGCTACTGCTAGAGCTGCGAGCGCTTCGTCCACTGCGCTTGGTGGTCACACTGCGGGCATCGCTTCTCGCTCTGTCACGGTGTCCTCGTCGGCGGTGGACGCTCTTCTCGCGCATAATCTCAACATCCCGGTATGAAGCCTGAGGGAAGTAGTCTCGGCGTCTCACATCCTCGTACTCTTCCTCATGCCAGCCGCCAGGGGGCCCTCGTGAGGGTGAGCGACGACGCGGCAGTGGAATCGGGACACCGGCAGGAATGCGGTACTCGTCTCGCTCGTATTGGCGTAAGGGTCTGCGGTCGAAGGTGTCGAGACTGCTTTGTCTCCTCTGCAGTCCTGGTCTCGGCACATTTCTGGTCTCACGAAACTCAAACTCGCGGTCGACGATAGACTTCCTTCTGTAAGGAGCAAGCTGGAGATCGGCCAGTTCTCTTGGGTCTCGGTCTCCGAAAAGCTCACGGTCTGAGCGGCGGGGTCTGGCAGCAGGGCCGTATGCATCTTCTGCAAATTCTCTTTCACGTCGTGGAGGCGGGCCTCTATCGATTCGTTCTTCTATGCGGATATCTTGGTGACCCGGACGGTCATGTTCGCTGAAGCGGAAAGTCTCACGCTCTGCGACGGGGGCAGGAGCTCTGCGGGAGTAGCGTTCGAATCGGTCGCGGTCCCATCGTTGCGGTTCATCTCCGTAGGCAAGGTCGCTGCTAGAATGGCGACCGTAGTTTGAGCGTGACATGACGAACTATGTCTCTGACGCTGACCCTGACGGTTGCGTTGTTTGGTAGAAACGGTTGTGACTTTGTTGGTAGCGCGGGGTGGCTGGGTGTAAGCTTCACGCTCGAGGAGTCTGTCGCGCCTGTCTGTTGAGCCTTCTCTTGGGCAAATGTCTTGCTGTTTCTTGAATTTGATGTCAAACTTGTCAAGGTCGCACCTGCAGGAGACGAGAATGCTTACAATCAGGAAAGAAGGCGACAAGGGCGGCGCGGTCCATGCTGCAAGTCGGCGCCCAAAAACCAAGGCGCGAGTCAAACGTCATCCACACTTCGACGCCCAATGATCTCCCACGACCAGCCCCCTTGATTCTTCCCTCCTCCAATCGCTCAGACACCTTGCAGAGGTCTTGTGCCTTGTTTCCTGGTCTGCGGAACATCCCTCGACCCAATCGTCGCCAGCTACTTGACTGCATGTCACTCACCCTGCGCTTGTCGACACTGAGACCGTACTCTACTCACGCTTGCAAACGCAGAAACATGTTGCCTCAATCTCATGTTTCTGTCACGTACGGCCACAGTCAGCTGAAAACTGGGCATCCCGTCCGCTCTGCCATACATAAGCAGTTGAACGGCAGATTAGTACTACGGTGGGTGACCACGTGGGAATCCCTGCTGCTGTACGTTTTTTTCCATCTTTTGCATCCATGAAATATCATTTTTGCGCAACCCGTGGATCTTTAAGACGAAAAGACTGTCCACAAGCAAGAACGACGACACATCCATCATTTAGCCGTGAAGTCAACCGCTTCCTGGCTATACACTTTCCCCGCACAACAACTCATCTCGTTCTGGCATCATCTGCTCCATGCCTCGTCATGAAGAGCCATCTGAGCATCATGCAGTAGACACTGATCCCTGCCTGCGGGGTTTGCAAATTAGCTGCCATCTCGGCAATGAAGGTAGGCCAAGTATGAGCAAAAGTATTTGAAGCCAGATGGCCTCGCTTTTTGCTTTCAACTACATTCATTGAGTAACTCACGACTTTTGTGCTGACACTCATGGTCCATCCGAAATTTTTGCTGGTAATATTACTGCCTGCCGTTGCGCAGTGCAGCAGACTTGATAAAAGACAGACTCCAGTGGAAAACGAAGCCCTAGGAACACCAAACCTTGTCCACAATGGAAGCTTCACCGACGGAACTCCCGGATGGACCGTCGAACCCCCTGGGTTCATCCGCGAAGTAATGCTCTGTGTCG
>Ga0181467_101039_pt1 | contig 12770 bp, 7 predicted proteins | sample InSIn5gowninarea_2_FD_119079 | JGI IMG/M metagenome (GOLD analysis project Ga0181467, IMG submission 119079) | Clean room microbial communities from NASA Spacecraft Assembly Facility at Jet Propulsion Laboratory, Pasadena, California, USA -... ... | reverse complement strand
CATGGAGTAGTGCTGGCTCCCTCAAGGTGTCGTTCTACGACTGACCGTCACAAACGGCTCGCAATCAATAAACCGGACAGATCGAAGTACTGTATCCAACAATGGCACCGACCATGAAGTGTCTTGCTGAGACAGGTCTGTCATCGGCCTCGACAAACGGTTGACGATCACCTAATATCATCCAGCAACCATGGTACTCTCAAGTGGCATTGTCAGTGCTGTTGGAGCGGCACAAGCCCTGCCAGCTCTGGGCTTTGGAGCAGCAGGCATCAAGGCAGGTATGTTCCAACAACAACGACGGTCGTGCAGTCCAGCTTGCTAAGTATTTGCTGGTCCGGACAGGTTCTGTTGCTGCTATTGTGCAATCATCTCTGTATGGTGCTGTGGTTCCTGCGGGTGGTTGGTTTGCAGCAGCGACAAGCTGGGGAGCTACAGGGGCTATGGCCGTTCCCCTTGCCGTGGCTGCGGTACCTGTGGGCATCGGCGCGACTCTTGCAAGGCGGCATTCTTCACGCCGTTGAGTTTTCGACTACACGGTACTGTATTTGCAGTTTGGATTGAGAACGGTGGAGGTGTATTTCGCGAGCAACAAGGAGAACATCGACAGCTCCGTCACCTTGTTGAAGCGAGCAAATAGCGCGGAACAAGTCTGAGTCCGAGCGGCACAGATGGCTGGTCAAGAATACACCAAATCACGCCCGTCGTGAGCTCTGTCGCGTTGGCTACACAAGAACGGCGATTGCGTGTCTGAAGGCACTAGTCCATGGTGAGCTACCTCGGGAACGACAAGTCCCTAGCCCCGATTGTGTGGGTGTTCAATCTCACATTTCCCATGAGGTTATGAGTCACACCTTCGCCCTTGGTATAGATATCCCACGTCCCAGCGAATGTTGCGTTTTTCGGAATTGAGCCCAACGTTCATGATCATATCCTGGTAACGTAGAAGTGCCCTCTGTGGCTGTGACTTGTTAAGGAGATGATGACTACAGACATCCGACGACAAGTGAGATTTCAAAACATAGCATCATCATTGAAAGCAGCGATAACTCTTCTAGCTAATGAAGCACAGTCACGGACGAGAACATCGTGTTGAGCGACAGACAGATCGTTGCGCAGGCACGATCCGTGTTTCGTGGTGAACATCCTCAGCATCCTCAGCATCCTCAGTACCTCCAGCACCCTTGGCAAATTTGGAACGGAGGTATATGATATTCTATTCAGATCGACAAGATTGGACTGGTAGTTTGCTCAAACCGAAGCAATAGTACCGGGTCAGTAGATACTGGGATGCCGGACACTCCCCAGCATCACAGTCCCATCTCGATGGCCAGTGAGATGAGCGGGAGCTGGGCGAGTCATGAATATAGAAGGTGGCCTAACATAGTTGAGATTGATGGTGGTATCGAGAACGACATGTTCACAACACTGTTGATAGATGCTTGGTAACACGTCGCATCTGATTGAGATGAGCCTGTTCAGTCCAGTGTGTCTTCATCGACACCAGCCGGAACCCTCATGGTTAACAAGGCAGTGTCCGAAACTGGGCGAGCCTAGAAGAGATGACATCAATAGTATGTATTTCCTACGTACCTGTCGGTTGTACAGGCGATTCAACGCTTAGAAGGGAGAAAAGCAAGTGAATCGCTAGGGACTCGGAGTCGCTCGAGGCAAGCTATATACCCGAGGTGGCCTGACCTGCCTTTTGTTAGGGACCAGATCTGTAACAAATCGCCTCAATTAGTTATATATAAGTTGATAATTCAAATAATAAATTTAATTGTAGAAAAGGCAAAAGTGAAAATTCACATGCCAATTTTGCTTATGCGGTACATATACGGTCGTACTCTTCTTAACATTAATAAAGACTTAGATAAAGCTAGTAGTGTCGCGGGAATGATCGTACGACGCATAACGATAGGGGAGGTTGCGGTTATGATAGTGTTACGACCTGAACACGGCCGTATAAGGGCAAACCTAGCAAATACGGGATAGCATGTGACAATAGGGTCGAGACACGGTCCAACCAATCAGCATGAACCTTGGACACTATGGAATATCCCACTCGGTGGTGTATATCTATATGCCATGTCTAAGTCTATAGCAAGATAGTTGATACTCCGTAATCAATCTCCCTCGTCAACTCCACCCACACCTTTGAGACCTCATCATCGGTATGCTCCTGTGTCACTGTTCACACTTCTTGTTGCTAACTTGCTACCACCCACTCCTGTGATTAACCCTACTTACCCTAGGGTTAGGAACTTGCGTGATACATGGCCTGGCTGAAATACAGTACATGGCGTTCAAGTCGTATGGATAGACGATGAAGGTGGAAAGTGCTAAGAACTGCAATCCTGACCATTATAGTCATTCGGGAGATGATGGTAGTCAGGACTATGAACCTTTCAAGTGCGGGAGAAACAGTATCATTTTACTCCGGGTATTTCTTGCTACACGAAATTCTTATTCAATTGACTACCTAAAGTAAGCAGCACTCGAATATCAGTTCAACTTGCGTGATTAAAGAGGCTGCAGCTCTTCTACATTGACCAAAACCATGAGGAGATCTTCGAAGAATGATGGAATTCCATTTAGCATAGTTCGTTATTGTAGTCATACCAAGTACGATCGATAGGCCAGCCGTCCGACTGGCTGACAACAATTTGTGGTGTTGATTCTGGTGGCACGTTCCTTCATTGAACCTTTGGCCGGTCTACTTTCCATTTTGTTATTTTCAACATGTCACTCGACGGTTCTGGTGCTCTGCCAGTTCTGGAACTGCTACGTCGTCTCATGCACTGCATGTCTTGTTCTATCTCGTGCCGACGGTCTGGTTCCATATCAGTACTTTGAGCTCTTCATGACTCAGCTGAGCCTTGTTGCGCTCGAAGTCGAAGAACTCCTCCGGTATAGGCTCAGCAGTAGGTTCGTCATTAGGATCATGATATGGCTCAAGATATGGATGCTTCAACGCGTCGTCAGCCGTGATGCGTTTCGCGGGATTGAATGCCAGCAATTTTTCCAATAGATCCAGCGCAAGGGCTGATTGCTTGGGAAAAAGCATCTCGAGTGGTATCTTCTTCCTGAATGGCATGCTGATAATGTACTCTCTCGCTCGTGGTGATTTGATGCTGGTGTAGTCCTCCATTGCGGGTGTTCCCAAAACATCGAAGATAAGTGTCAACTGATGGTGATAGTCCCTTCCGGGGAACAGAGGCTCGCCGCTCAGCATTTCCGCCAAAATACAGCCAACGCTCCAGATGTCGATGGCTTTTGTATAGTCGTGGAACGCAAACATGATTTCGGGAGCCCGGTACCATCTCGTAACGACGTATTCTGTCATAGAGCTATAACCGCCTTCCACTGCAGCAGCTAGACGGGCGAGACCGAAATCGCAAATCTTGAGATCGCAGTTTTTACCTACTAGGAGGTTTGATGGCTTCAAGTCTCTATGAAGAACGTTGGCGGAATGCATGGCTTTCAGGGCCCGTAGCGTCTGGTAGATGAGGTATTGGCAATGTTCGTCCGTAAGCTCTTGAGTTCTGATAACTCGGTGCATGTCTGTCTCCATGAACTCTTGGATCAGGTACAGCTCGGTGAAAGATTTATAGCTGCGGGATCTCTCAATGTCAAGGACGCCGATGATGTTCTCGTGGTTGAAGTGTCGAAGGAACATCATCTCTCGTAAGGCTCGTACGCAAGATGTCCTGTGTCCGAGGGGGGTAATTTTCTTGATAGCAACCTGTTGACCTGAAGCTTTATGGAACGCCTCGCTGTCCTCTCGTCAGCATCACGCCACCTAGGATAGTTCCAGATCACCTACCAAACCACGCCACATGCACCTTGACCAATGACGTCTCCGACGTCATATCGATCCGACACCTTGAAAGCAATTTCCCGGGAGCCTCTTGTCGGCGGACGGCTGGCCATTTTGGTTGGATGACTTTGGCAGATGCTTTCTGTCTAGAGTGCCCCAGCTTCGAGGACGAGCAAGGAAGCCGATCTGGAAGCGTTATCGGTATAAGAACCTTTTCAACGGATGCACTGACCTACTCGGCTGCAACGGCCGTGTTCCCACAACGATCAATCAGAGCTGGTGATCGGACTCGTCGACCTTGCCTGTGCGAGGATCTGCATCATCCTGGGCCTCCGCAATGCCGCAAATACGAAGGTTGTCGTCGTCGACAGCGCGTATTCCTCATAGAGACCAGTACTCTAGCTCGGTGCTTTCGGACTCTCGGACGTCTTAGGTTCTGGTCTTTGAGTATTGGACCTATCCATAATGTTGTAGGGGGTCAATTCATGTTTTCGGTCAGCTCATCGACATAGACTTGACCGGGAAGAATTGTCTGCCCGGTATACGGACTACGGGTCTTTGCTGGTGTGTGCTAACAACCGTTGTCCACGCTATGGTTACGGTCGCAACTTTGACGATGTAACACGCTGAGACGTCTGTCCTAGCTATTTCCATTTTCAAAAGCTCCACCCAAGGACATTTTTCACGGTATGTCAGCACAAGTTTTGGCGCAGTGACCATCGCCATAACCAAAATGGATTTTTAGTTTCCATTCCTCGCCGAGCTTGTAATGTAGTGTCCAACAACATGCCACCGAGCGTTGCAACAACGCTGGCTTCAATCGAACTGAAGCCATGAGCGACAGTCTTCAGTACACAATTTGTGGCCATGAAATTTGGACAACCTTACTTTACTACCGTGCCTATTGCCAAGGATCAGCATAACCTCCCGCGTAGTAAATCACTCAGTACTGGTCAAGATCAGGTCGTGTTTGTGTTTACAGGCAATCTTTTGGTCTCCGGACCAACTTAGCGTACATGTGGCGCGTTGAGATCAATAGTGAGGACTTTTTTGGCTTTTGCGCTGCTCACTCCAGACTGGTCAAACGTAAATTGGAATTCTCACTTCGCTGCTTTCCTTTAGATTCTGCTGACTGCTCGCCTGTAGGTATTTTTAGCTTCCCAGCGTCTGGCCGCTTGGTAAGATGGTTCTGGAACTGCTTTTCGGCGAGCGTCTGACAACTTTAATGTCCTGTCGACACCATTGGAAATTGCTTCGGTCACAATTTCACCGCTGCTTCGAGAGGAAGTCACTGACCTCGTCATTTACGGTACGGTATTAGGTACAACCCTCTGCCTTCTTAAATTAAAGCCGACTTGCGCGCAGTAGTGACTGGCTGGGTTAGTATTCACGTTAGCTTACTGATGGTTAACAATATTTATTGGGTCTACAATCAGGATCCTATCTATCATATGATAATCAACACCATCGCCACTTCAGCTAGATAGGTGAGAGACATTAGCTGATAGAGTCGGGCATGTCGATCAGGACGGTGAAAGACGTCGGCCGAGGATCAGCCCGGAAAGTGAAAGCGAGATACGACAGTTTTCTACTAGGTCCAGATTCACGAGCTTCGGATGTACCCCCAATTCCAAGAGACGACGATGACGATGACTCCGAAGCTTCCTTAGAGTCCGATTCAGATATAGACAAGATGAAAGTATATGAGTTACGCTTTAGACGATGTGTTGTAGGCTCAGCCCTTGTTGGGACGGATATGTCCAACCCCTTAAGTCATCGATCTTTCGACCTAGACTCGGCCGACAAGGACGCAGTATTGGACCCAATGAAGTATAAGGATTGAACAGCACTGCATAGGTCTAGGATACTTGCTATAGAGGATACAACCAGAGTGTCAAATCGCGTCAGGTTAGAGAGTGAAGAATTCGAACATACGGGATTCTCCAACGAGGGGGATCCAACCTCTTATAGACATAACGACGATACTACCTCTGACCCGGCTGCTAATCTATAGTAAGTCAAGCTGCAAGATCAAGATAGTCGTACAGTTCGCCTACGACTTGACAAGAGCCTGCCGCTGACAGTAGGCCAGTAAGCGGAAGGATAATAGCCGGGAAAGTGAAAGATGTTAGTCGGAGAAGTCAGAGAGGTGAGTCGGTGAGATAAGAGACGGTAGGCCAGAAGGTGAAGGATGTCAGCCGGGAAGGTGGAGAGACCTTAGCCAGTAAAGTCAGAGCGCCGAGTTGTTCTAGGTAGGATCGTCCCAGGGCCGGGGTCCTGTCTGTGATTGCGATCATGTTGGTCGCATAGTACTTTTGGAGCGTCTTCATTATATCGTTCTGTAGAGCCTCAACGTCGTAACAAGTGGCCGAAACATCTGCCTTGAACAACGCTCTGCGTCCGTCAGACTCTTTCGGTATTGCTAGTTCGGCATTGTACAAATGATTGAGGAATAGTCTGAAAGCCTTTCGATAGTAGAAGAATTTCCCTTTGAGTTCGTGATCCGCATCACTGCCTGTAAGGTCAATCGGAGGTTCATTACTCTCGACCATCTGTGACCGATCTTTGTCGAATAATACATTGGAAATATCGTGCTGAATGCTCAATTGCTGAGCTAGGATAATTGACCGTGGCCGCTCGAGGCCGTGCCGTTCCGGAAGGCCATGCTTTCCGTCGAGGGTAGTGCTCTGTAGAAGAGCTTCACTAGTGTAGAAGGTCATTTCCTCATCACCTACGAGAGTTTTATACATTGGAGTTTGTACGGACTCATGGCACATTAGTGTTGTTCAAACCGCGGAGTGAGAATTACCCACGGCTTTAGCTTGTTCTGTGGTCTCGATTAATGTGTTACAGGCATCGTACTAGTGACTAAGACTTCGAAGCTATAGTATAGATGTCCGTAAACGTATAACCTAAAGAGAAGAGCATAACCGAGAAGCCGTTGACACTGCCTATATACCTACCGGAACAGTTGTAGACGATATCGAGGTCGAAGAAAGACTGCTCGAATTTTTCTGCGGCTCAGGTGAAGACTCACATGCGCTGAACTTGGTTTGCCATGCATCAGAAACCTGACTTTACTGCTTCACCTTGGACTCTGCTAGAGTTGGGTGCACGCTTGACGACAATTCGGTCGCGGGTCAGTCAAAGGATGGGTGTGGTTCTGGCCTCACCGCTCGAAGAGGCTCAGTGGACGGACGAAGACCGATCTTGGATTACGAGCCAAAGAGTTCGACGATCCCGGTTCGGACGTCAGCTCCAAGGCTAGACCGTGAGGCTTCACAGCCACGACCTGGAACATGCCGTTAGTTGGACGGCTGGCTCACACAACAGACCGGCTATGCCCAGACGCTCGTCGCGACTGACAGTGCTTCCATCGCAGCCCTCGAAAAACCCCGTAGAAACTTGACGACCGCGCTCGATCTGGTGAGGTTGCAACTACCCAGCTGATGATCGGTGAAAACAATAGTCGCTCTGGCTTCGATAGCCGCTACGGCCTTGACCAAGACCCCGGGAATACCTTCTGTAACTGTCCGGGTCAATGCACCGACACAGACTGGTCAAGCGTCAGTCCAACGGACAAGCATAGCACACGAGGATGCTATTCTTCGTATCGATCAGGTAAGGGTGAATCCTGGATACTCTCTGTTCGCTTCGCGTTCAAGGGTGTCGATGTATACGTCGACACCACCGAGATAACACAGGGCCTGCTCCATTCGGTGCTTGGAGTTCTGACCCATATACCACGACTTAGTGCCAGGAAAGAGGGTGGCATCACTTGCCTTGGTAACCTCGCGCTTCCACCACTGTTCGGCTTCTTTTTTGGGTTCGATCACGTTCCATTTCTGAGCTCGCATACGGGAGATACATTCGCATATCCACCCCCCTTGGACCTCAGCCATATGAGGGGTGAATGCGAGGGCTGTTGGTGCTTGGGGTCCCATCGGGAAGAACATGTTCGGGAAACCGTTGGTCATGAGACCGAGATAAGTCCACACACCATCCTCGCCACGCTTCACTTTCCATTTGTCTGTTAGAGGCTGTCCGTTTCTGCCTCGAATGTCCAAAGCCAGCATACTTCCCGTGATGAAGTCGAATCCGGTCGCAAGGACAAGAATATCAATCTCGTAGTACGCCTTTGGAGTACGAATACCGCCTTCGTCGATCCGTACGATTCCCTCCTTATTCAGATCGATAAGCTCGACGTTGGTTTGGTTAAATACTTCGAAGTATCGAGTCTCCAGGGCCGGCCTCCGTGTACCAAAGGCATAAGGAGGATCACGTGGTGCCAGGGTCTCGGCGACTTGGGGGTCCTTGATTCGACACAGTGTCTTCTGTAGCCAGAATTCGTACACAGCCCTGCTCGTTTCCTTATTTATCCGATAGTCGACGTAGTTGTCGCGCCAGAGTTTGGACCCTCCCTGCCGCCACAAGTTCTCCCACACGTCTTGCCGCTCACTCGGTGAATGATCTGACATCTTGTTTGTGTGGGTAATGGCGTAGCCGGTGGGTGTACGGCGCTGTTCAAAGATGGCCTCATACTGGTTTTTCAAGTCTTTACGTCGCTGAACGGTTAACCTCTCTTGTCTCTTGGGTGTGGCTAGGTTGGGAGTTCTTTGAAACACGACCAGTTTGCTCACCTCCCCTGCAATTGCTTCTATGAGCTGTACACCACTGGAGCCAGTCCCGATGATCCCAACTCGTTTTTCCTTGTATTCTAGGTCTTTCGGCCATTTCGAGGTATGAAACGCCTCTCCGCTGAATGTCTCGAGGCCTGGAAAGTCAGGGATATAGGGGATTGTAGCATAACCAGTACACGAGATGAAGTACCGGCAGGTCACCGGCTTAGCCGTACCTTTGAAGAAGAGACGCCAGATCTGATCATTGTCATCCCAGTGTGCTGCACTTACCTTGGTCCTCAGCCGAAGATCACACCCAAGATCTAATTTATTACAAACATATTTCAAATATCGTTGGATTTCTTCTTGACTCGGGAATTTCTCTGACCAGTCCCAATCACTCCACAACTTCTTGTCGCTGAATTCGTAGTAGGGAACCTCAGCATCCACCCCACATCCAGGGTACTGGTGGTATTGCCACGACCCACCTACATCATCACACGCGTCGACGAGAAGAACACCAAGGCCTTGCTGCTTCAGTAGGTGAAGGTTCCATAATCCTGAGAAACTGGCCCCGACCACTACGGCGTCAAAGTCGACGGCTGATAAGGATGACCGTACTTGGCGCGCACCGCTCTTCGTTCCGCTCTCCGTGATTGCGCTTGGATCCATCTCGACGGCCAACAATCGCGACGTTCGACCGAACATTTGTCTTCGAAACCTGGGTGTTTGATTAGCCTGAAAACTGACTGCTCACAAATTTTGAGGCAGAACAGATCTTGAGTTTCCAATGTCTTATAGTGACACCAACTTTTGAGACGAACAAACTTGGAAGGACATAGGCTGGTATCTTGCCCGGGGTATGGACGACCTGGCATCAGAATAAAGCTAGCCAAAGCATGTCATCCTCCGGCGAATGGAAACCACTATGGTTGCCTCGGTGACAGCCCGATCACAGACGCAACCAGTTTGACGCGCTGAACATCGACGGGACCTTTGCGGAGGCTCATCTAGTCTAGTGGAGAGGGAGGTGTCTTTTCGGGATGGTAAGCAGCTATGTGTGGATCTCGCCTTCCAAGACCCGACACTCCACGAACTCGCCAGAAGCGTTCATCGGACGAAACATATCGCACGTCGATATCGACGACACAACGCTTCTGTAAGAAGGAATACATTGTCACACGCCAATGAAGATTACAGGTGGACGAGGAGGGTGGGGGGCGGGCATCCATGAGTGCCGATGTGTTCTTCGGCCACACTATTGACCGGATCGGCAGCATGGAGCACATAGCTGACTGACGTGCACAACCTCCAAGGGTCAACCAAACACGTACTTGGTGCAAATATGATCATTGACCACGAGGGAGCCTGGCTACAGTTTGTCGATGGACGGTCCAATCACAGCACATTGTTGATTGGTTGAGCTCCTGTAGTGGGTCTCGGCCTAAATCACCCTTCCCCTTTGCGATATGCCACCACACTCTCCACCACGAAATGAAAGACTGAAAACATGGAACGTGAATTTTTGGACACGCCACATCCAAAGCGACGAGCGCGAGGTATGGCAGACCATTGATCAGCAGTAGTGGTGAGCTTATCTTTCCAGTTTCTGGCGACAGTGGCGGTTCTTCCCGACTGCCACTTTTGGCGAAACGAACTTGTCACCTTCTCAAAGGTATGAGCAAGCTCGCGTTAACACCTCAGAGTAGCGACATGCTATTACAGTAGGAACATTGATACAAGCATCCTTTCTTATACAAAGTCGTAGCCGGGAAACTGACAAAGCGGGTCGGACAAGTAGAACTCGAAGGACCGAAAAGCTCTTCTTGCTGGTACCAAAAAGTCGCTAACCACTCTTCGGCGTAGAACGTTCAGCTGACGTTGATGTCAGGCGTCGGCGAGTGAAGAGGAGCCACAACGACACCCCTCTTGATGTAGCAGACCATGCGACAGACATCAGATAGGCATTCTGGCCCGAGGTGCTGCAGTGTCCAGAGTTTGCCTCGTAGTGGTACTTGACACTCGAGGGCCATTGGCGGGATAATTCCCTCGCGTGGATAACAGTTTTGGCACGCAGCGGTGGGACGGTATTTGAATCGCTCAAACTGACCTATTTCTTGCAATCGGCATGAAGCCAGTGATCGTAGTGGTGTCACTCGCTGACGAAGCTTCGCACATCGTGACCAGACCCGTCAGATCTGTAGTGTCGTGCTCTGGAGGTAGCACATACGGCTGACGTGTGTAGTGCAGATCCCAGGTAGTGGACCTGTCAGTCAGGACGACATACCGATGAGCTTGCAGCCAATCGCTCGCTCGCCTATGTTTTTATGGTCCGTAACACTTCCAGTCTGCCTTGGAGCGTTCTGTCGCTCAAGCCATGGTGGAGGAGCTGGACTCGTTGTCGAATACGCGTTGCTCCACCCGAGCCCCGACTCCTAGAGACTAGGCGACAAAGTGGTGAAGGTGGAGACGTCGGATACAGTTCAAGACTGGTAGTAAGACTTGTTCGAGCTCTACTAGAAGGCCGAGCTGATCAGCAATGAGCCTAGCGATGGAGTCAAGGGCGCAAAAAGAGTGGTGACCAAGTCATAACGGCAAACCGCGTCTCAGCATCACGCTAGTACTTGCATCAGTCTTTCGCCGCGCGCGTCTGGTGCTCGGGTAGTCGCTGAGAAATGCGAGGGCCAACGAACGGCCAAGAAGGGCTGGCCGGGGGTATGAAAACTCCAGGACTGATGAATTCATGATCTCTTTGCCTACCTGACCAGCCCTTTACGAGAGTTGCTCGGACTTCGGCCAGGTCGGTATCCACGGACGAGGTGAAAATGCTCGTGTTGTCTCTTCCTCGCACCCAAGTACGGGTACAATGCTGTCGAGTCTCGCTTTGCTCAAAGAGCAGACTTCTTGCAGTCAGCTGTGTTGCTTGAGAAGGTCAGGTTTTCTCCTCCTCTTTCGACATCTTGGCCGGCTCGGGAGTTTGTCCAAGAATGGGGATGCTGGTAGGAAGAGATTGACAAGGTCTGCCACATATCGTCGTCTCCAGAACACTGGTCTCTGATTTGGCCCCTGACAGATCAGGCAGTGCACGTCGCGTAGCTGCACCTCTCGTAACGTAAGGCCTTGACATGATGGAAGCAGCGCATGAAGAGAACGATCCGACTGTAGATAAAAGACGGACGGACCAGTCAGATCAATGTCAGGCTGAGCCCGAGGAACCCGCCACGCCCTGTGGTACAGAACATATAGGTGTATACCTCTCCTGGTAGTGCGGGATTGCCAGATCTCATTTACAATTTACGCAGGCCGTCAAGCGCGTACATGTGGCAAAACACGGAGGTGGTGTCACATCAAGCCTAGAACGGTTTAGCCGCAATCGTTGCCTGCGCATCTTTGTTTTGGGACTTTATTTCTATGGCGACCACATGTCGACCACTCAGTCGCACCACGACGATGGCTTCTCTTACGAAAGAAGACGAGAAGTTCATCGACAAACATCCTCTCAAGATAGACTACGATGCGTTCATTGCTGCGTTCAAGGACGGTAGCACAGCAGCCTCTTGCGCATCACCAGAGCGCAAGGACTCATTGAGTCGCCGAGATGCCACATCGGACCTCTTAGAGACTCTTCAAGTGACTCCAGTGGCGAAGCGTCTCAGATGTCTGCAGCAACCTGTCAACAAACAACTTATAATCATTAATGCACGAGTGCAGTCTGAGACCTTTGATCTTTCTCCTTTCGCCGCTCTCACGAAGCTTGTGGTCGACAAATCCAGTGATCTTGACATCTGGCGTGTGGTCCTCCAGCTCATCGCCGACCTTTCTCGAGTGACGCCTCCGAGAAGCAGCATCCCTCCATCCTTCTCGGGGACACCTCTTCGACGATCGTCGGCCTCGTTCCGCGACTCGAATCAGAAACGCAACGACCTCTACGACCAAGTCTTGATCGAGTTGAGTGGACGGACCTACACCGACGTCCCCAAATTTGTCGACAAATACTTTGAACACAAGCCATGGTCGAGTCAGGTGGAAGACATTCTAAGGGAGCTCCCCGAGAACGACCCCCTGTCAAACTTTCCCGAAACACTCCACCCGGAAGAGGACGAGGTCTGGGCGTGGGTGGAACGTTTTCAGAACACACACTTGAGCGATGCGCCCAACAAGTACTACCGCACGAGGACGAAAAAGGAGCTGACGGGCGCGCCGGGGGACCGCCAGCTCGATATCTTTCTCAAACCCCACAGTGTTGCCTCGGATGGAGTCCACGACTGGAAAGACTGTCTTGTTGTGGGCGAACTCACGAAATCAGACATCGGTAAAAGGTCGAAAGAGAAATT
>Ga0181467_101032_pt1 | contig 12868 bp, 16 predicted proteins | sample InSIn5gowninarea_2_FD_119079 | JGI IMG/M metagenome (GOLD analysis project Ga0181467, IMG submission 119079) | Clean room microbial communities from NASA Spacecraft Assembly Facility at Jet Propulsion Laboratory, Pasadena, California, USA -... ... | reverse complement strand
TCTTCTTCCTCTTCTTCTTCACAGGTAGCATAATACCGTCTTAACATCAACTAGAACTGCAGCTTGATTTGTAGGTGTTCTTTTTCCTTTCGAAGTGACAATGACTAACCTTGATTAGGGTGGCGCGTATTCACATAGATCCCAAAAGGAGTTGGCACTGTAGGAAGGTATGCGCGACGAAAGAGTTGTCGGACCTCCACAGCATCACAACCGCAATGGTGTTCGACCCAGCAAGGAACTTTCAGGATTTCGTATGTGGCAGATAGTAAAGTGCTCGAGTGGAACAGCAAGCAATTGTGTTCGAGGTCGTTGTGTGACACGGATAGGGCATTTGACAAGTTGTAGTTGTGCCAGGCAGACCATTACGGGGATTCGCTTGGATTCAAGCTCTACTACCATATTCGGAAACAGGTTTGAGAGAGTACTTGCTACAGTATGCGTTTGCGACATTGCTCAGGTCTCTTGACAGTAATGATAGTCCACATAATTTCAAGCCATCTTCCATCCTTGTCTCTTTCACAATGCTCATGGAGGCTGATTTGCAATGTCGTCGAAAGAAGAGAGCAGTGATGAAGCAGATACTTGGGTCATCAGCTGTCGAAATGAACTAGCAGGCGTCACTAAGCGCTAAGCGCGGGCTCAAACGGGTGGAAATGCTTGCATGATGGATCTTACTGCATTGCATGTCAAGCTACCTCGAGCCGATGTGTAGTCGTGCTATGCCACACACTGCTCGCGACAATAGTAGGGAAGGATAGCTCGATAAAATCACCTCCCTTCAAAACTCTGCCAAAGGTGACAGATATAGGTAGGAGGGACATCAAGCAAGATGGGACAAGAAACATTGCTGAAGATATATCTACAGGACGAAGCCGAATTGGATAACCTTCTTGACTGAAGCCTACAACAAGATAGAGATACGCGCTGTAGATTTTGGGGTTGGAGGGAGTACGGTGGATGGCGCACTTATTCATCCATACGCTATGGGCTCATCTTTGAAAGACTTCGTCAATGACTTTCAAGGATCGTACGGAGACTGGACAGATGCGCCAGGATTTGATTGGAAGTCGGAGAAGAGTCTGTTTGCATTTTGGTTTGGGGTCAACGACATTGCTATCAACCACTTCAAGGCAGAACATGGTGAGGAGTATGTCCGAGCTCCTTTGCAAGAAATATTTGAATCTTATATGATGTCTTTGAATACCGTAAGACACAGCAGTAGGCCACTCGTTATTCATCAAACTCATCTGACATCCTTCCAGCTCTACGACGCTGGTGCACGCAACTTCCTCATCCTTACCTGCCCACCATTCGACCGCTCCATCATCGATATCAGCGACCCCTGGTATGCCCAACGTCATCTCAACACCATCGCCGACATATCAGCCTTCAACAGCCGAATCTACGACATGCTCTACTCTTTCCGCGCCAACCACACAGATGCTCACGCTTCTGTATTTGACGCCCATCGACTCTTCGCATCCGTTCTCGACCATCCCGTAGATTTCCCTGCAATGGACGGCGTTCATAACACCACAGGCGTTTGCAGAGAAGCTGATGCTGAAGATCAGCCAGGACCTTTGGATGTTGTTTACGAGCAGAATATTTGCAGGAATGGAGAGCTGATACGAAGTTATGCATGGACTGGACTGCATGCGACGTATCCGGTACATAATGCTACTGCGGCGCAGATTGTACTTGATTGTTTTGATGGTGAAGGGACTGGAGAATTTTGTACTTGAGAGGAAATGTAGTTTTGGATATCGTATGAGGATGAAGTTATGACGGGTTTGATACTGTTTCCATAACCATGCTCATGGCGACTCCCGGCTTCTGCCACATTCTACTTTATGAACTCATCATCATAATTACCCCTCCCATCCCGTTGCTCTTGCTGCCGCACAAGATCTTCCGACCTCGTCCATCCAAAAGACTTCGCAACCAAGCGGATACAAACAACAACGAACACAGAACAGACAGCTCATCAATCGAAGCCGGCTGGCTCACAAATTGCACAAATAATCGTCCATCAAAGGAGCCCTAATATCTTCGACAACAGCAGCCAGTGAAACTGGAACAGACTCTATCGCCGTCTCCAAGTATTCGTCAAGAGAATAGGCGTCGATGCAGTTGGTCCAGTGTGCTGGAATCGAATGGTCAGCAGTTCTGTACTCGGCTAGAAGCTGCTCAGCGGTCATTGCACGCACTCCAGGTGGAGGAGGAGTGTTGTTGTCCTGCCACGTGCTGAGTCGAATGTACGGGTTGATGGGGAAGCGCCAGGAGCTTGGGAGCGGCAGGTAGGTTATAGGCTGAGGGGTTGTAGGATCTGCGAGAAGGCGAAGAGGATTGATGTGTGTCTGTTGATCGCTGGACAATTGTTCCTTCTTCTTGGGTAGTGCTTGGTCGGGATCGCTATTATTGTCGTTGTCGTTCGCAGACTCGGTCTCGTTCTGATCATCATCCTCATCATTTGACTGATGAAGAGCATGACGTCTAAGTCTCAAGTGTTAGTCAGAAAGCTATAAATCTTCGTGAATATCGTTCGACACCTGGCTGACATTTCGTGTACGTCCTTGCACAAACGCACGGCGACAGAAGTTAAAGCTGCTAAGTTGTGCTGCACGACTGCAAAACCAGGCACTGGATGTTCCGGATAGCGATGCGACCAGAACGTTGCTGTTTCGAGGATATCGCTGTTGTAGTCATTCGCATTGTTGTGGCCTCAACGCGACTTGGAGTGTTTTCGTGCAAAATGGTGATCTCGGTGGCAGGAATGTCGGCGGCCGAGGTATCAAATGATTGGGCCATGATTGGACATGCCTAGCAGCCTGTTGGGTATGGCTGAAGCGATGTCTTGTTACATGGTTTGTCTAAATTCCTAGAAGAAAAAGGAACGAGGGTGAAGGTATCGGACGCTGGCGTGCCAAGCTGAAAGGGCAATAGGAAACGTAAAGCTATTTCACTATGACGATGATGTTTCAGATTGTGCTTAGATCGCGTCAGCTAAGCGCCGTCGACCCTACCATTCACAGATCTGCTTTCTTTCTTCTTTCACATCATCTCCATCACAAACTTCTTGATTCCTTGTTTTCGCTAGCCACAGAATTTCAAAGAAGTTATATTCCCTCCTCACCTTCATACCTCCGCACATCAACCACGCACCGCCGAACACGGAAGATGAGATTCGTAAGATCTGTGAAATCAACGAATTTCTCAACGAGCTCGCCACGAAACGCGCAGCTGCACTTGCAGATGCAAAACCCAAATCGAACAGCGACATCAAAGTCCTCGCCATGTATCGGGACTTTATTCGCTATATCGAGAAGCTGGCTCCGGAAACCGACGACGACGATGACGACAAAATTGGTTTCCCAGTCGACCGAAGCGAACTATTCCGCCACATCGCCGCATTCACGGCTTATCTGGTCGTGAATGCAACTCCTGGCAGCTTGGTGAAGGAGGATGAATATCGCATAACAATACATGATTGTCAGAGGTCGATTATATCTTGGATGTACTGGTATTGGGATGCCTTCCACCCGTCCACTCCAAAACCAGATCGTGCCGAGCTGAGTCGTATCATGCAAATTGGTTTGGTGAGATTGAAAAGACGCGAATTGTTTTATCGGAGCATAGCTAACTATCGTTACAGATGCCTGCCTGGGATAAAATAAAGGAACAGGCACCACTAGGCACCGGTATCGACGATCTATACATTGTGTACGTCGTGGAGTGAGGAGCTCTGCTTCGTGCATCAATGGTAAAGTCCTTGAGCATTTTCAAGAGATGAGGCATTTGGGTGGGAGCGATGGAACGTGCTATTGGCGCTGTCTGCGGAGAGTGATGCTTGTATATTTCAGGTCAAAGGAGAAGGGTACTGTTGTTGGCCAATGAATACAAGTTGAACAGCCATAGTTGTCAATCAAGTGTCGATTAGCTGTACATATTCGTCACGTCACTTGCGCTTCCCAGTCTCCAGTGACAGTTTCAAGGTTGTCCAATCAAGACGGCGATGTGATACCACCAGTTCGCCACTATACTTCAGCATAGTAGCTATAGAATCATGAGTACCTGGTGTAGACGAAACCTCTAGTTATGTGATGTGTGTTGCTTTTGACTTTACAGCCACATGTCAAGACATGCCGTATGTTAACCCTAACCAGCCGGACCCTGACAATCAGGACGACCAAGCTTATCAGTAATGTGGGGCAGTCTCAAAATTCCGTGCACGCACAACACAACGCCAAAAAACAGCAAAAAGTTGCAGACCACGGCAATCGACGCCAGTCGACGGATTGAGCAATGTTCGATGCAAAAAAGGGCAAAAGAAGAGGCCTGAGGCATTGAACCACACCCGATTTGAACGGATAACCTTTCGATGTCACAGATCTGAGAGACTGAAACTGGAGTCGAACGCGCTACCGTCTATTTAGGAAGTTAGAACCGAGCATATGGCCTGTATTCTATGATGTTAACTTACTGCGCCAGCGGTCCTAATTGGATTGATGATAAGGACGAGTTAGGAGGCTTTACAAACTTTCACTCTCCCTCGAATACCTGATTCCTGTGAGCGATAGAACATTGAGCAGCATCACCTTGAGATTTTAGCGTACTTCCCGTCTGTATGTGAAGGATCTTGTTACTCGATCCTAACTTCCTACATAGCCGGTACCGCGTTCGACTCCAGTTTCAGTCTCTCAGATCTGTGACATCGAAAGGTTATCCGTTCAAATCGGGAGCGCTCGCTGCGCTCGCTCGACGGCCGCTTCGCGGCTGTCCTTAATCTTGCATGCTATCCTATAATTTTTATTCCTCTCGTCGAGGTAGACCAATACAGCCTTCAACCTCACTTATGTTGATTCCGCAACGTACTTCTAGAGATGTATTACTGTGTATCGAGACAGGGCGACCTCTTCAAATGGCTTAGACGTTTGCCTACTGTACCCTCAGTCATCTGCTGTTACACCATATCAGCAAGCTTAGTAGAACGTTGAGGCATACTTCGATAACTCCTTATTCATGGCTTTCTCCTGTGAAACTCTGTCGATACGATATCAAGCTGAAACAGGCTGATAACGACGAGGGCATAGCCCACCAGCCAGACGCCAACGACTCGTTAAGATGTGGTTTTCAACCATTCGCGAAGAAGACGATGATATAAAAACTTGCGTTTGTTAGTCTCCGCAGGAGATGTGTCAACTCAACCTTCTCTTTCACTTTTGGAGAACGTACTAGTGTTATTTATGGGTTTCGCTCTGCTCTTCTGGTTCTTTGAATTTGGTGAATCCAAGAGCTGCTGGCATGGATTTGATGCAACACCGTACATTTGTATATTTCAAGACCCTTGTGGGCCGGACAGCTGAATGACGCGGACCTGCCGGACTCAAACTAGTCACCCAATTCACGGTATTCACCTTGAATATTACCGATTCCAGTTTTGTCTCCGACTCATTGGGCGTAGACCAGCCTGCTACTGCGGTAGTCGTCACACGCCTTTCAACAAGACAGCCTGCAAAGTTCTCCTTGCTCGATCCACAATGTGTCTCTAGAGATTTATACCGCATCCCGACATAGAGCGACCTCTCCAAGTATTACGATGGTCGGCACAATCATCTTTACTGAACCCGGACCTTCCACCCAGACCTCAACTACCTGGAGCAACCGTCTGAGATGCAGCGAATCTAGACATAAGATGCCTGCTGAGGAAGAGCACTGACACTCTACACACTATTATTATAGTTGCAGAGAAGACACACCAAAGCGTCAAGGACAAAGTGAGTTCATGCTCGTGTCCTTCTGCCTAGGAGATGAGAGCAATTGGGCCTTCGCTGCCTGCTGATTCGACGTGCGCGCTGCATTCATGGCTGTTGCGCCCGGACGAACTGCCGACGAGAGGTGTATTATGTATGGCGGATCAACAGGTGACAAGCAAAGGCGTCAAAACGAGCATGAAGATTCCTCAACATGGGCGAGACGTCCAAAGGATAAGCTGTATCAGGCATTGCAATCTGGCAGACAAGCATCCTGGTCTACATCGTTCGAATTTCCACATAACTTTGTGTTCGAAGACGAATATAGCATGCTACGCCGGAAGCTGCCGAAGTCTTTCCATAATGCTTTGTTCGTGTTGTGCCAGACGGAAGACCTCAAGAGAATGCAACAAGAGTGTTGTTTACGCGGAAAAGATCACAGGATTCGTTGAGCGTTTGCCTCATGCTTCGACAATATTTCGACCCGGCATGCCCTTCAACTTAAATCCACACGAAGTACTCTTTTATCGAATCAAAGATCTTTGAGATCACTAGTATCGGGATTCTGCGGTCTGTGACTTTCTCTACTTCCCGAAAGACGTCCAGCACCTGCTACACCTATACTCTAAAGTAACAAGACGGTGTAAAGGACACAGGATCCCCACCTCTCGCTCCAAGCGCGAAAGGCACTCGCTATTCCGAGGGTGATGTCAAACCACATGACACAACACTACACGGCATGCCATCCTGGTGTCAAGCGCCCTGATCGAAAGCATCTGCTAAAAAAGCCAGAATAGGTTAGCCCAAAAATCAGCTAATGTCGAGGTTAGGTTCGTGCCACAGTCTTTGGGAGGTATTGGTCCATTCCCGGAACCTCCCACCATAGCATGATGTCTTATCGAAATGTGATAGTGTGTTGAAAATCCGCAGGATTACGATTGCAACCTGCTCCGGCCGTATACCTCGATTCTTGGTAAATGCTAACTGTATGGAAGACTCAAGCCCAGCCTTCTACTAGCTGCATCGTCAAACGATAACCACATCTGATGATAATCAGATCATCCATTTCAACGCATCCACCGGAACGCACCCGCCACATCAATTGGTTCATTCCTGGCAGGAGAGCGCATCAAGAGCATCAAGAGGAAAGGTACCGCCACATCAATTGGTCCATTCCGGCGTCCCAGGAAAGGTACCGCCACATCAATTGGTCCATTCCTGTTCCCTGCCTTCCGTGTTCTCATCGTTCTGCGATGGATCCCTCACCATACCTGTTCAGGTCGTTGGAGAGGCGCAGAAATTCTGCGCGCGATGACATTGATCTGCCCAAACGCACCACTGCATCCCCCAGATCCCTTTGTGGTAGGCTAAAATCGTCTCCTTTCTCTTGCTCTTACAACATCAACCAACCCATTCTCACCTGTACGTCCTCATCTACTGAACGCAAATTGAACAGCTTTACTCACCCCTAAAAGTGACACTTGTAGTCACGATGGCAGTAAGTCTCTTACACACGCAATGATAACTTGGTACTCAAAACTAATTCTGCTGAATAGCGCAACAACAACAACAAGAACAACAAGAAGAGGAGTGCCACAGCTCCTTAAACCCTTGCTCCCGCCACCGCCGCTTCCGCCGCCGCCGCCGTAATAGTCAATGTGTCTGCTAGCGGTGTCTTCAATAACTACAATGTAAGTGTGAAGTCGATATCCTCACCAAAATATTGTACTTTATTAACATGACTAACATAAAATAGACCGTACCTCTCCCTACCGCCCCTGCTCCCGCTCCTGCTCCCGCTCCTGCTCCCGCTCCTCCTCCACTCGTGGCCGTCGAGTGCCCGCTCGCGTGCCCTTCGCGTGCTCCCCCCGGCCCCCAGAAGCGCAAGGCTGAGGGCGAAGTTGCCCCTAAGGCAAAGAAGGAGAAGAAGCAGAAGAAAGAGGTAAGGATAGCCTTTCAGTATCCCCCTCCAGCAGAACATTGTTCCTCTAAGGTCGCATATTTGAGATTCCATCTTTAAGATTGCATCTTTGAGACTGTCACCATGGAGGTTGTCACTGTTATGGCTGTAGTCGCGGAGAATATCATCGTTGAGTTTACCTCTTTAGAATTGTATCTTTGAGATTGCATCTTGAGATGGTTATCTTTACACTGTCGTGCTTGTGGCTGTTGTCGCAGAGAATATCATCGTTGAGTTTGCCTCTCTGGGATTGCGTCTTTGAGATGGCATCTTGAGGATAGCAACTTGAGATGGTTGTCTTTGACACTATCGTGCTTGTGGCTGTTGTCGCTGAGAACATCGCTGTTGAGGTGTTATCCCTGGAAAAATCATCTCTAAGAATGTTATATTGAAGATTCCGTCTTTGAGATTGCGTCTTTGAGATTGCGTCTTTGAGATTGCGTCTTTGAGATTGCGTCTTTGAGATTGCGTCTTTGAGATTGCGTCTTTGAGATTGCGTCTTTGAGATTGCGTCTTTGAGATGGAATCTTCTAAAGTATCTGTCAGGATGGGCACTCCCCACAACTCAACTTCTTCAAAAAACACTCTAATGCATCAGATATCCTCTAAACCTCGAGTGTGGGATCTTAGTACATTTGCGCCCTTCTCTAGTAACAGGAAGAAGTCCAGCACTTGTCACACCTGTACCTTGCGAATCAACACGGTGTGAAAGGCACATGACACCCGGTCTTACTCAGCTAGTGAAGTAATACTCGTCCTCGTGGCCGTATTATGCCTTTCAGGCTGGGTACAACTTACAAGGTAACTTGATACGTGAAATCTTCTAAATCTTATCCCATAATGCTGTACTACCATCCTGGGATCGGTGCGCACTAGGCTAGTGTTTCGGTTACATAGCACCTGCAGCACTCCTCACACCTCGAAAACATCTAGAGTTGGAAGATCGACTCAAATGTAGTGGCCGTGTTTCATCTTCCAGGATGGGCACACCTCACAAGTCAACTTGCTGCACAAAGTCTTTCGAACTTATTCCCAGAATGCGCCCGTACTCCTATCCTGGGATCAATGTGCACTCTGCTAGTGTCTCGATTGTCTAGTGCCTGCAGCACTCCTCACACCTAGTACAGTTGATATAGCAGGTATAGTGGACGTTGGGTGAACGTCTTGGATGCCATATTGATGAATTCTACGTGCTCATCAGTCAGCATCGCCATCGAAGAAAGCGGCGATTTTGTCGCCAGCAGCACATTTCGCCTACCAACAGGCAAAGTTGTAAACTTGGTCCCGAACGTCGACCAGTTTAAGCCACTACAGGAGTTTATCGATTTTGCAGTAGGTCCAATGGGGGATCGGGACGTGGAGAGTGGGCCGAGCGCAATATGGGATGACGATCTGGGGCCGTGCTGTGGAGGGAGGGAGAGGGTGCTCCCTAATGTTCGACCAATTCAGTTTCCCACTTATACATCGCTTACTGCTGTGATAACAATCTCAGGACAGCGAAGTGGATTGCGAGAAATCTTCCCAGACCTCAGAGAACACAATAAAGCCGACCTCTATTGCCGCCAACTCCCCCACCACGGGATTCCGGTAAGCAGGAAGAAGGAGGAAAAGGGCTTAAGCAACCATACTATGCGATGCAGGAAGATATCGTTGATATCCAAGTACGTCAAGCGCACAAGATCCAGGAAAGTGCCTTAAGCGTTGTCGACATTGAGATCGGCTGGGCATACGTGGATGCGTTTTGTAAACTCCACCAAAACGACAGCAGGTACATCTTTGTAAAGATGTTTGACGAGACCATCTTCGTCGATGCTAAGTACGATGGTTGTTTCGTCCACGGCTCCAACGGCTACTCCAAGAAGCTGGTACTGTTTGTATCATTTCCCACGTCATTGGCAAGCTTGAGCGCAGTATACTTACAGCATAATTCAGAGCAGCCTCCCCAAAATACCTCTCATGCTACTATATTAATAATGCATAGGCTGCGGTCAGCAACGCTGCCTATGATAACACAGACAACATTAACCGGAGCTAACTTAGAGCATCTATCAACCTCGAAGGTCTCGCCGATATACCTACGAAGCATTGGCAGAAACTACCTCCTATAGATGCGTTAGTATACTAGCGTAATCTCGACCATAGAGGTTGGGACGCATATGGTGACGTGGGAGGGGATACAGCTGGCAATGCTACGCCCTGAAGTGAAGGGATGATTGGAGAGGTAGAGAGCAATGAAAGGATCGCCAGCCATCGTAGCACAACAAACGACGATGCATTACGAATCTTCATCGCCTATATTCTCAGATCAATACAGATTGAGACACCAATCTAAACCAATTCATCTTGACGAGGCAATTTACCTCCAGCACACTACACACGGGCATCTTCATCACTCTGGTTGCTGGACGGTGCGTGTGATCTGCTTGTCTCTTGCTGAGATAGTTCGCCTGGACTCATAGTCGTCTTCCATGCTTGTGCATGGTATGTGAGACAGTTTATTATAGCGTCAAGCACAATATCTCGTCATTCAAGTAACAACCCAGCAGCAGCCAGCGGATCCTCATCATCCTCCGCCCACCCATACTCACTCGACCCATCCTCATCTTCATCGCCTCCGTCAACCTCATCTCGTCCTCTCTTTCTCCCCGTCCTCACCACCAAATCAGCGCTCTCTCCACCCAAATCACCCAGCTCCTCCACCCCATTCTCTTTCACCATAAACCCCACAACCCCACCTCCACCACCACCACTTCCACCCTTCACGACCTCGGCAAATCTCACAACTCTCTTCTCACCACCTCCACCAGCAAAATCAGCCAACACAACCACTCTCGCGCCCATCGCCGAACTCCACTCCTGGCCTCCCAATATCGGCGCCACAATCGCTTCCTCACCACGCTTGATTCTCGTCATGACTTGATTCGTTACTAGTATCGCAATATTCTGTACCGCGGCTAGTTTGTTCAATCGACTTGCTACTTCATTAATAACAGCGTTACGACGACCAGAAAGCCATTTAGTGTTGTCGTTTTTGTTCGTGCTGTTCTTGTTGTGCGAATAGTCGTCGTAGATGTTGCGAGGATAAGCGTGTTCGATGAGGGGAGACAGCGCGTCGATTATCAGGAGTGTGGTGTGTGGTGGAAGGGGCGCAGATAGCAGGGCGAGTAGGTGGGCGAGGGTGGGTGTGTGGTAGTGTGTCAATTGCTTGAGTGGTGAGGCTGTGGCGTCGTGGTGGGAGAGGATGGATGTGAGGCGTGGGATGGGAAGTTTGGATGCGCCGTCTATGAAGGAATTGTGGTTAGTTGGGATAAGTGTGAAGGGAGAGAATAGCATGTACCTATCCAGACGACCTGATCACCTGCTTGGAGCGCGTTGGCTGCTGCTTGTAGACTTTGTCATGTTAGCATTCGTCTTGCCTGTCGTATTCTTTGCAGACATGCTGACCATAGAGCAGTCTTGCCTGCGCCTGGAGGACCATATATCTCAGTTATCTTCCCGCGCTCAATCCCTTTTGGCGCATCTTGTGTCGTGGTCGCAACAACTTGCGCCTGCCGTGTGTTTAGTAGCGCATCGAGACGAGGTAGACCGAAGGCTATGTTTTGGTCATCGGGCTTGGTACTGGAGAAGAAGGCTTGAGAGGCGGAGACGGTGGGTAGTCGATCTGTGGAAATGTTAGTACAGGTTGTGTTTTGGCGTATAGGCGATGAATGTACGTGAGGAAGCAGGGATTGTTGGCTGCCGTGCTACAGAGTCATCTTGCATGCTGTGAGTTTGGAAACACTAGACATGACGTGGATGATCGAGTATGGTGTTTCGTCAAGATGTGAACAGCCATTCAGCTCCATATCGTAAATTCACAACTTTGCAAAGACTAGAACTATATAAGCTCGACAGGACCCTCCACGTGCACCAGATCTGTTGATCGAACATCTGCTAATTTGTGCTTCGGGAACTGTCATCTCATGTATCATATATGCATAAATAGAACAACTCATTCGCGGCAAAGTGAAAAGATTCGTGGCCATTCGTACTCGGCCTTTCGCTGTGCAAAATTTGATAGCAGACTGAGCCTCGCTGTTGGTGTCGTAATGGTGCCACATCGACTCAGGGGTAAGCGCGCTTGCCTCCTTGAGCGTCGTCATCGTCATCTTGTTGATTTGTTTTGTCTTTTGAATCCTGCCTTCACTTCTGCATCTTCCAATTCATTCTGCACTTTACTTTGCATTTGCCGACCCATCCGCCACACAAGCATATATCATCCTCTTCTCCTCTCTTCCTCTCTGCCACATCACCTCCTCCTCCTCCTCCTCCTCCTCCTTCTCATGCTGTCCACCCTACCCCACCCAGCATCCCAACCCTCGACACCAACCACCATTCAACTTGACTCACTCAACCCAACGTCCCATCCTCCTGTCCCCTGTGTGAGTGTGAGAGCCTGCTGGCCCCACGTACGCCCTTTCCCTCCCTCACCGCCTTACTCGCTTACTACTCACTCACTTCCTCCGTCCCTCCCTCACACCCCTCCCTCTCGTCAACTGTCCAATCACATCGAGACGGTGACAGCGGGGCTTTGACGCCTCGCCTGAGCACACGACGGTACAGGAGCGTTGTCGGTACAGTCGACATCGTCTCGACCCTCCCCTACTCCCCTTCCTCACTCCACCCCATCCACTCCACCACCGCCTTCAACCTCCTCCTCGCCCATCGCTCTTCGCTTGCTCGCCTTTGTCCCCTCCTCGCATTCCGCTAATCCGTCTACCTCCGATCTGTCCTCCTCCATGACCAACTCCTCCTCCTCCTCCTCTCCCTCGTCTGAGGCTGCAGGCGCCGTCTCTCCCTCCCTCTATTCCGTGGACGAGGCGGTGTGGGTGGAGCAGCGCGGGGTGTGGTACAAGGCGAAGGTGCTGCAGGTGAGGGATGCGCAGCAGCTGAAGGACAAGGACGACGTGGAGCACGCGCGCTACTGGGAGGTGCACTACATGGGGTGGCACGAGAGGTGGGACATGTGGGTGGGAGTGAAGGAAACCAAGAAGGCGACGAGTTGACGAGGAGGTGGTGGTGACAATGAAGCAGGCGCACTGGTGTTGCTGTGTGTGTCTGTGTGTCTCTCATGTGTTGCTGACTCCCTTGAGTGAGATGTACTTCTGGCGCTTGGGTC
>Ga0181467_101027_pt1 | contig 12909 bp, 13 predicted proteins | sample InSIn5gowninarea_2_FD_119079 | JGI IMG/M metagenome (GOLD analysis project Ga0181467, IMG submission 119079) | Clean room microbial communities from NASA Spacecraft Assembly Facility at Jet Propulsion Laboratory, Pasadena, California, USA -... ... | reverse complement strand
GGCCGTCCAAGCCCCGGGGAATTGGACCGCGGATGATAGCGAGAAATTCTTTGAGCGACATTTCTGGAGGGCCTTGTTGCAGAGGATGTTTCTGGATTTTGGGGTTGTGAGGAAGATCCACTTCGATTCCGCTCACAGTAATGACAACAACAATAACGTTGGAGAAGACACGGAATTCGCAACAGAACCCGTCATCGTGGGGACATTGAGCAATTCTTGTTTCAAAACGGGGTTTAAGGGCTATGTGAGGGGTGCGTTGGAGAGGTTGGTTTCGAGGTGTGAGGATGAGGGGTTGAAGGCTCGATTGGTGGGGATGAGGGAGAAGGTGACGAATGAGGTGATTGAAGATTATGAGAAGATGTATAATGGCAAGAAGCAGGAATTGAGTGTGGTGTGGAGCTTGATGGCTTTTAGTGCGCAGGTTGTGGAGAGCTTGGTGGTTGTGGATCGGTGGCTGTATCTCAGAGAACATATTGGGGAGGGTGAGGGCAAGATTAGAGATGCGTGGGTAGAGGCCATTTTTGATTATAAGCAAAGTCCGAGGAATTTGGTTGTTGTGGGGCTGAAATGAAGAGAAATATGAGTTGGAGCCAGAGAGTCCACCAACAATGCAGGCTAAGAGAACAATTGCAAAGATCGAATTGTGGCGCAGATCGTGGAAAAGCCATGATCACACCCGATTACAGTAACCTCAAAGCTCGCTATGCCTATGACACATCTGGATCACCAGTTGATATATGATCATCTGTACTACGCTTCGAGATACGGGGAGCTTGTCGCAGAAGCTTGTCTCCAACCATGCCTGGACTCTTCAGGCCTAATGATGAGCCGAACCATTCGCCAATCAAACCCCACCCATCCTCTCGCTCTCCTCAACATGCAACATTGCACCCCCACCTTCTAGCACCTCATCAATCTCCCTTTTCCCCATCCTCCTCGCAATACCCAACGGCGTATCACCCGCCAGATTCCTCACGTGCACACTGGCACCCCTCAACATCAGCTCTCTCACCACCTCTACATCCGGTCCTCCAGCTGCAAAATGCAGCACGGAATTCCCTGCATAGTCCCTCATCTCCAGCAGGCCGAACATCTCATTCTCTAACAGCTTCCGAACCTCAAATACATCGCCGCGACTTATTGCGTATCCTAGAGCTGTAAAGCTCTGTTGACTTGCGGACGTCTTCAGGTCTGGTGATGTGGGATGCGCGAATTGTGTTGGTGGGTTTGAGGTCATTTCGCCTCTGATCGAAATACTCATCTGCGCAACTACCTGTTCGTATGTCAAAGGCGGGCTGTCAAGTGCAAGTAGATATGAGAGTTTTGTTAACGCCGCTTCCGTTGTGAGATCTTGCCCGAAGACCGCGCCTGCTTTTCCGAGCGCTGAGCCGAGCGCGTACAGTGGTGAGACGGAGCCAGATTGACACTGCGAGACATTTACAATGACGATGCCACGTGAGACGGCGGATCGGATTACATCGATCAGGGAACCATCTTCGCCATTTCCTTCTGGGGCGTTACCTGCACCGAAGGTTTCGAGGATGAGACCGCGGAGACTGGGAACCCGGAGGACGCCATCGACCATGGAAGGTTTGATGCCTGGAAATAGACGGAGGCAGGCGACGTGGGCGGTATCGAGGTTGGTCTGGATTGAGAATTTCGCGATGGTGGTGGGACGACGGATGAGTGACCAATTCACTTCTGCGCCGGGGGCGGAGAGCTTGGCTAGTGGTTCGCAGTCTGGTGAAGCGAAAGCGTCGAATGAGGAAGTAGATATCTTGGTGGTGCGATTACCCCGAAAGAGTCTGTGGTGGAAGAATAGACATACTTCGGGGATCATGAATGTGCCTGCTAAGATTAGAGATCCCAAGAGGTTGCCGACTGCATCGGTTTGGAGCTCGTATATCGAAGCTTGAGATCCTGTGACAACAACTGGCTTGCCTAGCTGACAGAGCATGAAGGAGAGTGCGGAGCATGTGTAAGCCAAGCTGTCTGTTCCATGGATGATGACGAAGCCGTCGAAGAGGGCGTAGTTGTTGAATATGGTTTGGGCTATTTGGGTCCAGCCTCTGGACGAGATTGAGCTAGAATCGAGGAGGATAGGGAACTCATAGAGTGTGTAGCGCACGTGACGAGAGTATGTGCTGACTGGTGTGCGATAGCTGGGTTGGTATTCGCGGGTTGAAGCGTCGGTCATAATTGGTAGAGCTGCTGTCAGGCTGTCAGACTGATATTCTGACCATCTCCAGGGCTCGTATCTAACGCAATATACTCCTTTCTGCGCTCGGAATTGGATTCTGTAAGTTGACACCTTCAATGGAGCTTATACCCAGCTCGATGATGCCTCACTCTACGGCAAGAGAGTCGCCGCTTGGTGCTATATTTGTTTCCGACCGTCATTTGCATGATTGACTAACCGCAAATATTCACCTACTGGGTTTGGAGCCATCATTGAAGCAAGGCATTGGCGCCATGGCTGCCTTAACAAAGTCCGGCGACGTCACCAAGCCATCTGGAGACGGTCTCATACACATAGTCCCCCCAGTAAGGATGACCAGAACACGTGCTTCTGGATATTCAGACTCCATGTCGTGCCGTCTTGTCCACCGCTGCCAACTCCGCGTGTGTTTCCGCAACCTCCCCGCTTAGCCAAGGTAGGCTCCTTCCTGGTGATTTGTTAGCCTTTCATATTAGTTGTGTGGTTAGGTCGTTCGTAGCAGAAAACGGGTTTCAAGATGGCGACATCGGAAGGAATGTAACGGATGCAAGAATCGGCCCTCTGTGGTATCTTCTCCAACCACGAGCACTGACTGGAAAGCAAAGAATGGCTCATCGCGGCGTCACTGCTGTGATCAAATGGAAAGTACGGCATAGTTGGTTGGAAAGGTTTTGGAAGGATCATACGAACCCACCTATGTCTCCACCCTGTCGAGTTCCAAATGACAACCCAGTCTGTTCGCTGAGCTAAGCAAAGAAGCAAAGAGCGATATCAACGTAGCCTTACGCTGAAATATGAAAAAGCTCTTCCAGACTGAAGAATAGGCACAGACACATGAGATAGTGCTTAAATAGACGAAGAAGTGACAGTTTCGATTGTTGTGGCTCGAGTGTGGGTAAATACACCTACGGCCAAAGCTAGCACTAGGCTCAGGAGAAAAGGCGGTCACACCATTCTGCCAAAGTCGGCTGTGGGGTCGTGTCTTTGACAACAACCGACAATGACTCTATCAACATCAGACGGATTGCTACTTGCAAGTCGAATATCTGGGTCCCGATTGGGAGTGGACTACATACCTCAACGACTACTTCGTGAGATCAACGAGAGCTACACACATGCGCCTTTCTGCACATATTGTGTTGTCTCTTGAACGCTTCAACTGGATGCGAGCATCAAGAGTGCTTTGTCCAAATGATAAGATACAGAAGGCAAATTATACAATGTGGTACTTCGTGATGGTTGATGTGGGCCAAAGTCATTTGAAATTCGTCCAGGCTCTTGAATCGAAACTGCGTGGAATCCGCGACTGCTTGGGCTTCGTGAGTGCAGCCACGCGCTCCTACTCTCCCAGGCCTATTTCAGGACCAAGAAAAAAGCCGTTATGAGTTTGCATTACAAGGGAACGTAGGCTGTACTCACTTCGGGTCTCCGATTACATAGAGCCAGCTTTCGTATCACGGCTCTACATACGAAGGCTCAAAGCAACACCCCTTGATTATGTCCCTCTAGGTCCTAAGCTGGCTTTAAATAGAGGTCCTAGTCGGGCTAGGTACGAGAAACTCTCGTCTGTTGCTACACTGTTGCTCTAATCCCCGTCAAGGCCGAGCGGAGACCATCCTAGTTAGAGCACGACATGATAAGATTCGAAAACTCTACAGAGTGTGCACGAATGTTTGGCAAACACCCCTCTTTCTCATATTCAGCCTCTATTGTTGAACTTTGGAGTTTCTGTATCCAGCCGCCATTTGTCCGGAACGCTCATAGGCCATTGCTTACGTATCTTATGGGCTTACACTATTGTTACTTGCAGCGATTAATAATCTATCTTTTGTGACGCAAGTCTCCTGAACGTTTAGAATCACTGTGGGAATACTCTATCTCACTATAATGATATGGAAGACAGCTACCTTGATTTCTTGTCGCAAGCGCGAAGTGGAAGGTAAACACCTATCTGACCAAAATACTCACCTATTACTGAAAACTTCAAGAAGCTCATAGGAAAAACAGGCATTTAATCCTTAGCAACAAGAATTGTATGGATAGTTTGTGGGCTTCACTTATGAACAAGACGTTGTTTAAGCGCAGCTTTGCTAATCTGAAGGCGTGAAAATGCATTATCATAGACATTCCTTCCGCGTTCAAGATCCTGCTTAGGGAATAGGAGGTTCTAGGTACCTTTGTTATGGGTGAGCCGCAACTGAGGTACAAATGACTATCTTCAGCTTTATATTCAGCTTCATATCGATAAGCATCGTACTTGCCACTTCGGCATCGTGCAATAGAAATGAGACATGTGCAGGAAGCCTTGAGCCAGGAGGCATCGATTCTTGTCTCGCAATTTCATTAAGACCGCATTTCGACGAACAATCTTGACGGAATGGGTATGAATTACAGATCGATGTCAGACAAATGCACTGTATTTGCAAGACAAGAAGGATCCGAGCTTGGACATAGAGTTCTTCAATCTCAGCTTACATTCATCCTTCTAAAATTACGGCATTGCCCCACATGCCTGCACCGAATAGAGCCGCTGCTCTATCATACCAAAGCTTCGGATATGAAGCGTAGTAAGGTAAGTTCTCCTTGGGTCCATATCAATCGGGGACAAGCTTCTTGTAAGATTTTATCCTCGAGAAGATAGTCAGCTAGTAAATGATACCACTGTGGCTAAATCTGCACCGCTTCCGTTCATCAGATAGCCTCGTTTCTACATCAATCAAACCCTCCTTCAAGGCGCTCATCAAAAAAGGATACATCAGTCTAGCGAACTGGTGTTGTCTGCCCAATACATACGCCACATCAAGCAGTGCTTCGACCTCCATCCCAGCAGCGTGAATGACGTAAGATCGTTCCAAATTCTCTTCCCAGTCTTCCTTTCCCAGGTCTGTCTGCCATAGTCCCTCCCAGGGCCACGCACGGTGGAGACTGCAGATTCAGAGGCGTCTATATGTATGTAGATGCGTGTGTTTTGGAGTCGAAAGTAGGTGCTGTAGACGGAAAGGAAGTGCCAGAAAGTCAGGATAGCAGGTCTCTGTCTTTGCTCACCCAGACGTAATGGACTATATTCGGAATGGGTTTTGCGTTGTTACAGTCTGTTGTGGGTATCGCGTACGAATAAATCTGTGAAAGCGCTATCGACCTATATGACAAGCCCACGAAATTGCCGTAGTAAGTGTGGAATACGGTGTAGATGATGATACACGATGCGCAGATACATATTAGCAACGCGTGGGTTTTCCGTCGCCAAGTGAGCGAATGGTTTATCCAAGGGCTGAATATCGTGGTTTGGAGAACAAAGAGGTCTCGAAAACAAGACTTCCGCCAACGGTTTCATATATTCAGTTGCGTGCGGCAATGCTGTGACAGAGACCTCTCTCAGATGCATTTAAAGCATAGAACGTGTTACATGGTCCTCGCCTGATTTGAGGCTTATATGTGCCAATCCCAACTTCTTCCTCCATCGCAACGCGATGTAAACACACAAATTTACCCAATAGCTGAACATTGGAGGTATAGGGTGGAAGAGACGTATGGATGGACAATGGTCACCGCCAGTATATTACATCTTGAGTACTGAGTACATCAAAGATATGACGAGAATGTCTTTTAGCTATAATTCAAGCATAGGGACGACTTACGTGGTCGTTGCTTTCCTTGAGGCGCGGGTGTGCCAAATTCAAGTTCAAGACTTTGAGGATTAAGAGGAATGACTTTCTTGACCCCTTCGCTATCTATGGACCAATCGTCGTACATGGTAAGATACATTATAAGACAGAATATAGTATGTAATAAAGTGGCTCGACATACTTGCGTACAAGATCGATAGCTCTCGGGATTGCTACTTTTGAAAGTTATGTAAATTTGTTAAAAGATGTCAAGAGGTTACCTTACCAAAGGCCAACAATGTTATGATGATGTTTGTTATGAGAGGATTCCCGTTAGGCCAATTACAGGACATTTCTGTTCTATCTCTACACTGAAGAGGACCAATAGTAGGTTCGGAGAACTCGATGTTGAGCATTGCCTAGAAAGAAGGTACTGTAAGCTTTCCCCTCGGATGACATGTCTCCAATTGTCCGGAAAGGGCCCACTCACATGGTTTAGTGTGGAAAGACCTATGCAGAGAATGCTAGGCGTTAGTACGTGAGATAAATATTATTTGTGCTGCGAGAGCAGCGCATAAAAATAAGGGTCGCAAATACTGATGGCACGCACGATATGTGGTTGCGTCAAACAGCGTACTGTCAGTGAAGAAAACACCACCGTTGCGTATCAAGGACCATGTAACTGTCCACCCAGTATTGTCCGAGACGAAAGACACACTGAACTGATTCTTCGCCAGGACTATAAACTTTGGTGTCAGCCTGATCATCTCTCTGGTGCAGCTTCATCTTCAAGACATGACAAGCGATATACGAGCATTGGGTTTGCATACCTTCTGGCTTGACATCTGTGGATGCGCCTCCAACCCAATCAACGGGCACGCTATACCAGTCCCACCATCAATTCTGAGCGGCGAAAGGACCCCTGCTTAGGGTTTGGAAGACACACCTGTTGATATAAGCCCATGTACCGTATAAATGCCATCCACTAGCCTCTTTAGTTGTCGCAGCGACGATTGACTTAGCGAATCCCCCGAATCCGTGGAATTTAGCCCAGGCCATATGAATTGAGGCGGTTGTATTATTGCCAGGTCTGCTGGCACTTGCAGCGTGGCTTGGTACTAGATATATGTTAGGTATGGACAAGAAAGGGAGCATTCAGGCATCGTCACTGCTTATGTGGACGTGCATGAGCTTCTCGCACCTTTGTGAAGCCTTGTTGAGAAATCCACCCTGCAGATTGACTGTAAACATATCGTATATTACAAAGGATAGCAGCGAGAATGGGAGATCTGTAAGAACCCATGATGTGGATAGTACGAAGATTTGTTGGCAATGTTATCTTCTTGGTATATTATCGTAATAAGGGATGAGATGACAGGATGAAATGGAAGAGGAGAGATATTTATATGTTAGAGCCATGGTTTTTAATATAAATAGAAAGCAGGATCTTTTTGAGTTGATACACTGTGCCCTCGAGCGGCGGTGTTTAAAAAGGTCATCCATTTCAATGTCATGATCTAACAAGACACATACTTATCGAAGTTTTATTGAAAGTAATTCAGGCCGTCCTCTAGTGATTAACCTTCTAGTTTCCTTTGCCACTACTGAAGAGGCATGGAATACCAGAGCCAAGAATATTTATGACACACGCTTGTTCACGAAACATGCTTTCTGGCAGTACGCTTTAGGTAAACACGAAGGATTATCGTCTACAAAGTTTAGAGGCAGAGTCAGGCGCAGTGGACTGGGCGCCATATCTAGAACTTAAAATGCAGCACACTCAAGTAGAGTTGAGGTTATACTTAAACAAGCTATACTTAAACAAGCTTCGCACTGGCCGACTACACAGCTGTATTATTGTCGTTGGCTTTTGCACACTTCGGCTGGATGGCCTCGGATAAGGTTTGGAGTTTTAGGGTTCGCTGCTATCTGTCAAACTACGGATCAGCATTTTCTGCAATATCATATGCCTGGAATCCCACAGAATGTTTGGGACGAGGCTGTACAACGATTTCTTCGATCACTTGTGTGCCACTTGTATCAACTTTCTGGAGCCAGATGGCCTCTCAGGCAGACTGCCACAGAGCTACAAGCTCGCGATTTCCTGAGCGAATGACAGCCCATGATTGCAGATTTTGATCAGACAAATATTAGAGTGTGCTAGCTCGTTTCAGCTTCTGTAGCGTGAGGGGAAATCTTCGACATCAACAAAGACGTGCAGGTACAGCTACGAGTACAGGAATTACAGTGCTTTCACTAGAGACATTGCAGAGTACCTCGAAAGGTCAAATACTGTTCGATCGATAATGAAAGGAATAGTGCCCTGCTTTTTGAAACGCAAGTTTATAGGTATAGTGATTAGATATTGTGGTAACTATTCACTAGAAGTACTAATACTGGAAGAAGATCTAATATTATTTTAAGGTTAAGTACAGGCTTATTAACCTTAAGCTTTCCTATGTAACTGTAACATCCCGCCCTCAACTGCCCAGTATAGTATAAAGATTCGCACCACCGAAGGGAGTACAAGAAACTTCCTTTCTATTTCCTTTCAAACGCATGATTCGGCAGCCGTGCTATTCTCCTTTCCTTCTCTTTCTCCTTCCCCTTCCCTGCCCTTCCTTCCAATTCCAGTTCCAAAAGCATACACATATCAACTCCATCATCCACTTATCAACTCATCATCCGCCAAACCTTGTTTTCCGATGCGACACGCCTCAAACCGCTATCACCCGTACTTCTGAAGATATCGTGCTTGCCCCTGGAATCCTTTCAAGATTATTTGTTCCTGTGCCAATCCTGGTCTGTAGATTAAGAATTGTTACTTGATTTGTCTTAATTAGACTTGACTTGACTTGACTTGACTTGGCTTGACTTGACTTGAAAGCGCTGAGGTGAAGTGCGACTTTGGAGAAGATGTCGGGTAGTCCTAGATACCGAGTACCTGGTTGGAAAGAATTAGCCAGCTTGTGTGCTTACTATCTACTATCTACATCATCATCATCATCGTCACCTGCCAAAGACACTCTCCTATTCTTCCTCCTTTCCTTCCCTACGTGATCACCGTCTCCGAAGAACCTCTCACAAACCAACATTCCCCCTTCACTTACACCTAAGACTGGCTCATTAATAACACAAACTCTACAAATAATCGGAAAGTATTATTCTTCGCTAAGTGATTAATAGAGGAAGATCTCGGCTATCTGATTTCTGATTCCTGAGTGTAGTAGTCTACTTATAGCCATGGTTTCACTTCGGTCTTTAAGATGTGTTTCTTATTAATCTTAGATGAGGGATCTATAGTAATACCGAGATTTTGAATTCTGTTCTGTCTTGATTAATGGAAATATGTAGCTGAGAATGTAAAGACTAAAAGCGAGGAGGAGTTTTATTTGACGTAAAGATATATTCAAGAGTGATTAAACGCGCTGATTAATATACACACGTTTTTCCTATTAACTCACACTTGTTCGATATAGGTCAACTACTATTAATAAGTCAACAAATCGCCAAGAAAATCAAAATCCAAAAAAGACAAGAAACCCTAATCTAAGAAAGAGAGGAGCATATCTATACCGAACATCTATCTATCTATACATCTCACCAGAACTTTCCTCTCTCTGAAGTCATATCCAGCTTTTACATACCCAAGCTTAAAGAAAGAATCAAACTCATATCCAGCTTATACCTCTCCACCCCCAGAAAATAAGAAAACAAACCAGCAGTATCTATAAGCCATACGCATCTAAGAAAATAGCCAACCTAACTTCTTCACCAAAAATATATCATAGACCCACAAGATCGGATATCAAGTTTATCTATCTATAGCACTTCATCACAGACTCATTCTACTTGAATCTAAGATCATCAGAATGACTAGTCCTCAAAAGAATACAGATTATCATCTCGACTTGCTTCCGTAATGCAAATCTATCATGAATACCTTCCTAAGATCACCATAGCTGTAGCTGTTGTAAATTTTCTCGTACATAATTCATGAGCAACAAGGGTGGACATAATCCCCATCGTATCAGTCCTGCTAATTCATTCATCGCTTCGTCTTTTTCAAAGGTGGTGCCTCTACATCATCACCATCATTATCATCTTCCCCTTCTTCTTCTTGTTCCATGATAGCAGCAGCCATGGCATCGATTCCATCATCACTTTCGAAATCTGCATCGGAGAGGGTATCGCCTTGTTCTTGTGCTTGGGCTATGCAGACGAATTTTATCGTTAGCTAAGATAGCAGACATCCAAGGCAAGCTATGCGCAAGGAAAAAAAAATTATAGTGTAAATGGGAAGGCGAGAGGGAGGAAAAGAGGACGACATACTGAAATACTTGATTGCTCCTGGCCAGAGATCTTCTGTGATGGCTATGGCGAGTTCATCGCCGTCGGGGAATATCTCCAGGTCTAATGCGGCATCATCGTCATCTGCATTGAGCCCTGATAAAACAGCGCTGTGAGTTGCCTCCTTTTCTTCATCCCCATTGCCTTTTCTTCGCTCCTCTCTAGACTTGCTCATTACCTCGTTCGCCTCTTCAGACTCCTTTGCCGATATCCTCCGTCCTATATATCCGAACCATGCGAAGAAGCTCAGCCCTCCCAATCCACTACCATCAATTTTTTTCTTCAAAGCTTTTTGTTCCGGTGTCAAACCAGCCTTCTCCTTCATTTTTCCATTCTTTGACTTCGCTACGTCGACTTGCTCCGAGACATAGGCATCACATACCAAATCCAGCAAGCCGCCTGTCAGGTCTTTGCCCTCTTTCCAGTCTATCCTTACAGGTTCGGAGACTAGACCACACCAGTCTGATTTCGAACGGCGGTACCAGAATTTCTTTTCGAGGGTCTCGTTGCTGAAGTATGCGTTTTTGGAGAATGTCATGCTGATAGAGACGGATCGGGGTTCGCCTCGTGCTGGAGGTGATATGTCATTTGAAGTAGGTGATGTATCGTTAGAGGAAGTGGGAAGCTCGAAGTGTGAGACAGTGAGGGAGGTCAGAGAAGAAAGCAGGAGCGGCGAATCGGAAGGTTGAATATATTGATCGATCTCTGGGGGCGCTTGTTCGAGGACTAACGGCCAGAAATTGGGGATTCGCAAGATCGTCTCCGAGCGTCGGATGTAGTGAGAATGATATTTCTGTACTTGATGTCGGACTATTACGGACCGTCAGCATTGGTTCATGTTGACGTATGCAGTTGTTGTGGTGGAAAGAAGGGATCGCGCACTTAGATCGGTGTCGATGTCGTCTGCTTCTTGCTCGAACTCTGCTAGCTCCTCATATGTGACGTTGCTTTCTTCCAGTGCGGCCGCCATGGCTACTGCTGGGAGTAATTTCGACAGTGGGAAGGTCAGAGCATCAATTCCACTGTAGGCCAGGCGCGGGCTTGAAATGAAGGCACGAAGGGCAGAGAGGGTCGCAATGTCAATCCTACGGACGGAAACGGCTTGAGGATTGCAATCGGCCGCTGACAAGACCAAAGACACAAGAAGATGATGTGTTCAGAACCGCCACTAATTGAATCATGTATCCACGTTGATTTCGCTGCTGAGTTCTGGTGCTGGTGCTGGTGCTTCTTGCTGTATGGACTCTTAAATGTTGATGTGTTGACGTGAGGCTTGGTGAGGGGTCGAGTCAGCTAGCGGCAGATTAGTGTGAATACGAGTCAGCCTTGATACATCCCGATCTTCAACCACAACTCCTCTGTTGACTTGTTTCCCCATACTTTCCCTTATGATCCATTGCCGAGACAGTCCCACTGTTCTATCTAGACTTTTGCTCAGGTCTGGTCTATTGGATGGATCATGGCTCCAGATCCTCGTTATGTCGAGCATATCTAGCTGCCGAGACCGAGCTATGTGCTTGGTTGAGCAAGCAACTGAAACAAATTTTGTTGGCTTCCTCTCCGCCCTTGATTTTGTCTACGGTTACCTAATGGATATTCTGCCAGCATAAGACTTTTGAGAGTGCTACAGAAGACACCCATTGCCCTTCGTACTCCAGCAAGCCTCATTTCACAGTGTTTTTACATCGAAAGATTGCAACTATAATCATCGAAGCAACAGTCGGAAGCAGCTTGAACTTGCACCCTAACGGATCTCATCCAGGCTGCATCGTTACAACCGCTGTGAATATTTTCAGCGTGCTGGACATCGCAGGATCAATCGATTTTGTGTAACTTTAGGCCTCATCAACACAAAAGAACAAGTCTAATTACAGTCGACTATAGATGCCTCACAGTCAACTAGATGCTCACAAGCCGGGTGGCAGAGTCCCATGCAGACATGTGTATACGAGAATCGGCTTGAAGAAAGCCTCATTTCAGGCGGATGTGATACGGTTCGAGCTAAGAGGCACAGCTGTTGATGTTTGCTGACCATACTTTTTGTGATCTGCTTTGGAATGAGAAACGGGACACTTGCAACACCCTGGCCGTCGCTGAGATATATATCCCGCCATTTGGACGGGTCAAGAGCATCGGACTCAAACCATCAAAGGCCGCATCGTCGTTCATCCAACCATCAACATTCACTCATGCGCATAGGACGTCAATGCAGCAGTTGAACAAGGAAAGGTTCAGCCTCGGCCCACAACTACGTCATGCGTTCCATAGCATTGGTACCCTCCACCCTTTTCTCTCCTTCTCACTTACGGAGGCGTGTGCGAGAGGATGTAGAGAGCTGGATTCACGGCTTTCCAATCCTCAAATTCCATCTCCAGAACAACTCACTCCAATATTCTCAGCGGCCCTCCTTAGCTCCTCTCTCCTTCACTTGTTGTTCCTTTTCCGCATCTCGCTTACGTCTTTCTCTGTATCTGTACATATACTTCAGTGCCTTGAACTTCGCTCCTTCCTGCTACACGTGCTTCTTGGTCTCACTGCTCTTATGAGGTGTTGCATGGACTGTTGTCCGCTTTACTACACTCATCTCTAAACCACATACAGGGCCTCGTGCCTCAACACTCCAAGTGGCCAAGCTCTGCCCATGATATCGGTCGTTCAGCGAGGCATTGATGATCTGCGAGGTGCCTTGCCAGATACCAGAGTGGCAGTCGGCGGTTGGAGCACTGCAACATCATC
>Ga0181467_101015_pt1 | contig 13035 bp, 9 predicted proteins | sample InSIn5gowninarea_2_FD_119079 | JGI IMG/M metagenome (GOLD analysis project Ga0181467, IMG submission 119079) | Clean room microbial communities from NASA Spacecraft Assembly Facility at Jet Propulsion Laboratory, Pasadena, California, USA -... ... | reverse complement strand
AGTTCATTTCAGCAGCAGCGGAAGCAGCAGCAATGTATCCTCCCTCCACACTTCTTCATCTCATCTTATCCCGTCCTTTAATCCATCTTACTCCTCTGTCACATCCCTCCAATCACTCACTCGACCGAACAGCAAGGCAAATATCCCACGAATGCAATACAACACTTACACCCCCTGCCTGCGCGCCTAATCGACACCACATTTCCCCTCCCCTCGCCTGCCCTCCCCCTACCGTTCCTCCACCCCATTCCTTATCCCATATAACGTGTCTCTCTTCGTCCTCCCATACCAAACACATACTAAAGCGAAGCCAAGACATATTAGGAATCCACGCAGTATTCGTGTAGTGTGCTACCACCACAGGTATAGCATCTCCGCGTGGACGGAGTACTTGTACATCTAGACAAGCAAAGCGAAACAAGTAAGGCACGAACCGGTCAATGAGTGAACAAATGAGAGTGATACTATACTGTACTGTACTTACGAGCACATACGGTAGGCACGCGCCGTGTTCTCGTACTATATCAATAACGACGAGTCCTGTAGTCAACATACGAGGAGGAAGTACGAAGCAAGCAAGCAAGCACCTAGTCAGTCAGTCAGAAACGAAACGAAACCGAAGAGAAGAGAACAGAAGAGGGAGAAGCACAATATGTATGTATCATCAACGCTCATTTCACATTTTCCCACTCACGATACGACTTGGACAAAAAAATCGCTTAAACAACATCCATCCATTCAATCGTTTCACTGATACTTTATAATATTCGAAGCAAACAACAGTCTCGTTCCATGCATACCCCATCTCACTCCATTCCATCATCATACGTGACATGGCATGACATGGTAGGTAGAAAGAAAGAAAGAAAGAGAAGGGAAAATAGAACTTGTTTCAGGACAAATCACCATTCCATTTCCATTCCGTACTATATCTCCCCATTTTTATTTCTTTCCTTGATTCATAACCGATTCCGTACGCCTCTCCTCGCCTCGCATTTTTCTGAGTCATGTCCTATCTAGTCCACCTCCTCCGCCGCCGCTACTTAACCCATTCATCTTGCAATTGTTTGTACTGTACATGAGAGTAAAACTCGTAAAGGAGTGTTTTGATGCCTGCCTGCCTGCCTGCTGGGGGGTATATTCTATGTATTTTCCGAAAGTGTCGACCAAGGTTGAAAGGGTTGTGAAAAGTTGATTGATTATATTCCGTGTGATGGATGTGATGGAGTATAGTATGGAGGGGTTCAAACCGCTGTTTATGATACCAGATCATTTTGAGCAGTTGGTAGTTCAGTAGAGGCTGCACAAATTTGTGTAATATTCTTACTGTTTCGTGGTTGACCGTTACGAGAGTGGTGGATTCATCTGTCAAGTGCTGGTATCGGTTCGTTGACTGCTATACCCTGTTGCTCCTTATTCAAACTGATCATTTTGACCGTCGGCAACATTGTCGCTCAAATTGATCAGCAATTGAGCAAGACATCTCTTGGTAGCAGCATCATCCCTTAGGACTGCCGAAAACGTTGCATCTCTCAGCGGCTCCGGTAAGCACTGTCTCAATGCCTGCCTTGCACGATTGTTGTCGCTTAACCTCAAGAAGCACCTAACTACATGTTTCAACAACCGCACCGTCTGTGTTTCAACCAGTCCAACCACCATATTACTCAGAACAGTGCCGACGGCATAGAATCGCTCGTAAGTGGCGCAGATATAACCCAATCCAGTATCATCAAGTAAAATCTTTTGTACAATAAAGATAGCGACTGTTTTTGATAGCTCTGATCCTGTTTCCATAATTCGAAGACACAGAGGGATGATCTCGGTTGAGAGGAGGAATGTGATGGTTGGTGAAGAATTGCTACCAGGAGGTTGATTTGGATTGACTGGTTGTTGTGAAGCAGGTTCGTTCTTAACCAGCGCACCAATAACACCAAGGGATGTCAATCTTAGATATTCGAAAGGTCGTGATTTGGAAGTCGTATTGAGGAAAGGGTATAAGAATAATGGGATGTGTGCTATTCATGTTAGTCCAGTAGATAGTCAACTCGAAGTACATACCATTCAAGAATAGCCCACGTGTTTCATTGTGACTAGCAACACACTGCAGTAAAGCAAGAGCATTACATACTCGATTACTGGCTGCGGCAGTCAATTGACTCGGATTGAGCAAGGGATAAACCGATATAATCTCCTGTAACAAACTGGTCATGACACCGAAGCTGTGCCATAATACCAATGCAAGCTCTGGGACTTGCTCTCTTTTCTTGCTCAATTCCATCAGAGCACCCTCTCGTCTAGCAGGATCCATCAATTCCGCAACCCATACCAGCACTTTTTGATAATCTTCAGATAACTGTTCCATGACTGGTGAATCTTGTGAATTAAGCACACTCAAAGATGTTCCCGTATCTTGTGAAGTGTCGGTTGATGTCTGTCGACCATTTGAGTTCTGGTTGACATGATTTTGGTTGATGGCTATTCGAGTGTAGATTTGGTCTTGATTTAGCTTAGAGGGTTGCGCATGCGACATGGGATTGTGATTCTGCTGAGGAGGACCATGCTGCCAAGAGGGTTGATCACTATATTGTGGTGGGTAGAATTGTTGCGTGCCCAGCATTTCGTCTACTGTCACTACCGCATTTCAGTATTCGAGGGATATATAGTTGAGATTGGACCAGGCGAGTGGTACGAGCGCGGCCGAAACGAGAATAGAAGCTAAGCGATATAACTGAAAATGTCGTCGCAGAAATCAAAGCGTGCTAGCGAACAGTGAAGGTTGCTTTGGAAGGTCTAATGGGAGGGACTTGAATCTCGAAGTTCTCTGCTACAGTTACTACTCCCGCGTTGAACCTTAACCTCGTTCGACATTTAGGGTAACTTAGCCGGTTCGACAAGATTGAGGACATCCGCCGCTATGCGAAGAACAACAACCATGATCGATCTAATACTACTTTCTGTTATGAACAGTAGCATCAATTGCAGTTTCATTAACATTTCAGGCCTGTCACGGTTCTTTCATATCCAAATATAAGCACAGTAGAGCAGCGGAAATCAAAGAGGACCTGATTGCTCAGTAATACATTATCTATCTCAGCTAGTGTTCAAGATACCACTAAGCTAATACCTAGATAACTGCCATCAGTATGGCATAACTTGTTTAACGTTCGTCGAGGTCTTCATCTTCCCGTCCAAAGTGCCATTATTGGCTAAATGCTGTTCACAAGACCGTCCAAATCCATGAATCATCCCAAATATGTTCAGGTAACGCTAATAACACAACAGAAAAAAAAATCCTACAATCATCTCCGTGAATGTGACCTCGATCCTCTCGTCCTGCCTGCTGAGGAACTCGAACCTGCGATAGTATTAGTGGTTGTTTCGTCCATGCGGTTCTTGGGAAAACTCACTGCTCTCTGTGTAGTCGTACTCCGAGTCGTAGTAACTATACGAGCTGCTCGTCTTATCATCTCTTCTCTCGTCCCGCTGTCTCTTCAATCCTAGTATTAAGGCCAAACCACCGAGTAGTCCTCCGGCAGCTGCCAGCCCACCAAAACCGCTACTCCTCTTCTTCTTCTCTTCTATGACTGTACCACCACTTGGCCGTTGACCAAACCAAGTCCGGCCACCTGTAGCGGAATTACGGTGATGATGCCTCTCTTCATAGATCTCGACTTCCTCACGTCTTCTTCTTCGTTTTGGGCCAAGACCAAATATGCCAAGGACACCGTCGATGAGACCTTTGAAGCAGCAGCAGGCAAGAATCAAGAACAGTAAGAGAAGTCCAAGAAGGACACCAATGACGATTCCAGCAATAGCCCCGCCGCTCAAACCGCCGCTAGTGCTTTGAGCTTGCACTCCAGCTGTGGCACCTCCCGTGCTGACTGGAGATTGAAAAGCAGTTGTAGAAGAGGTATGAACTGTGGAGGTTAGAGTCGTCACAGTGCTTGTGGTTGGACGGAGAGCCGCACTTGCGGTATTAGTCGCAGTACTGGTCACGGTTATAGTGGCCAGACTGCTATAGTACGCCGAACTTCCAGGCACTTCCACACACACGCCGGCCTGCTGGCAATACTGGCCAGATAGACAGCACGTGTTACCACATGTTGTCTGTCCAAGAGCCCACGAGCAGGCTGATGCGGTTGCGGTTGCAGTTGCATAGACTGTTGTGGGAGAGACGTATGAGCTGAGAGTTGCGGTGACTGTTTTCAGGTCCGTCTGGACGTATGTGGTTGTGTAGTATTTCCAGGTACCGGTGCCTGTAGCCTGAACTGCGACATTGGTTGTAGCAGTCGCGCCAGCACCGCATTGTGCTTGACCTGCGCTATCGGTATAGCAGTATTGATTGCTTGAGCAACAGAGTTGGCCGTAGTAACCGCAGGAATTCTCACATCTCTTGACGTAATTCTGGAGATCCTCGAGGTTTTGGAGCAGATCAGGAATTATTCCCGCTATAGCAGGACGGACCAACGTGATAGCCAGAAGGGAGAGAAGTGACGAAGGTAGCATATCGAAGCGCATGGTTGAAGTGGTGCGCAAGGGCCGCGCTCGAGCTTTTTTGTGGTTTGTGCTCAACCTCCGGAATTTACTTCGTGGAGGAAATGTTGGATATGTGATGTTCACTTGATATATCGCGATGGACGTCGACGATTTCGATGGGATAGTGGCCGAGAACTCTGTCAACGAGCGTAATGAACAATAGAAAGAAAGCGAAGGACAGAATTACGAGAGTGTACAGTACTTGCTGTGGTAGACAGAGATGGCCCTTGATGTGGTGTTGAGCCAACCACCTCGATTTCACGTTTCCTGCCACACCTTTTTTCCGAGACACCACACAATGCAACTCTTTCGGCAATCTCACCACGTAAATCGACGGCTGGGCGTCCCAAACCTTGATACGATTTACCTTGCTCCGGAAGAATTCTCGAAGCTGTTTTGTCACCATCCCACTCCAACGGTCCTGGTGGTGACCGGATCTTGAATATCATGCGCTGGCGGAATGGAGTCGTCGCTAGCTTCATGCAAGATATGTTCCCCTCCAATTGCATCACTATATCATGATAGCATGGTTGTTTGGGCATGAGATTATAGCCCATGCTGCTCGCATGTTCACTGTCGTCCTCTTAGAGACCTCAAGGCGATCTGCCCAAGATTGATTTTGTTGACTGCTCGGGAGGGTTTGTGCTGCCTAGCAACGCATCGAATCGGGCGATCTATCGATAAGAGCAAGCCATATTGGTACAAGCCGAGGTCCTCCCCAACTTTGTAGTGGTGTCGAGCCTTGCACATCTACAAATACCACTGGCAGCATCAAAACTAACAAAGCACTTCTACTTGCACAACATTATTGTCTCTTACAGATGGAAACGAGCTGAATGTGTTTGTGGCATCTTGACAATTCGTAATGCATTGATTGATATATTCCTTTCAATTAACTTTTGTTGCAAACATTAAACACCTCGTGCTCCAAGCGTGCTTGATGACCACCCATAATTCTCATCACGAGTCCAACCATTGCAAGAAATCCGGCGTAAAGTAACTCACAACAATACCCGCACCAGCACGTAGTATTCCTTCTGTACTCTCAAAGGCCATAGTCTTCAAGTCGAACACACCGGCCTTTGCGCCAGCGTGAATCATAGCATATTCTCCACTGACTTGGTACGCTGCGATCGGCATGTCTTTCGCAATATCCTTCGCATCACTAATGATATCCAAATAACTCGACGCCGGTTTCACCATTATGATATCCGCACCCTCTTCGATATCTCTTTTGATAGCTCTACGAGCCAGACCTCGGCCGCCGGGTGGAAGTTGATAGCACTTGCGGTCACCGAACGAAGGACAGGAGCCCGCCGCGTCACGGAAGGGACCGTAGAGACACCCGCTGAATTTAGCTGCATAAGACATGAGGTTCACGCGATGGGAAATTCCTTCTTCAATAAGCTTGAGCTTGATTGCGCGGATACGACCGTCGTTCATGTCTGAGGGAGCAACACAGTGCGCGCCTGCCTTCGCGTAGGCTATGGCGACATCTGAGATACGCTCCACAGACATGGCATTGTTGATGCTGCCATCGTCGTTGAGAATGCCGCAGTGGCCATGCGATGTATATTCGCAGAGACATACATCGGCGACAATGAACAATTGTGGGAAAGCTCGTCTTATGACTCGAGTTGCTTGTATGACTGGTCCTTCTGGATCATCTGCTGCAGTTCCGAGCGCATCTTTCACGTTCGCAGCCAGAGGCACACCAAATAAGATTACACTTCGTAGACCGTGCTGAACAAGAGGAGTGAGCATCGGCACAATCTTGTTTAAGCCAATACGTTTCTGATTAGGGAGCGACGGGATTTCAGTGATCTCTTCAGGGTTGTCGGTAATGAAGAGGGGGTATATCAACATCGCTTTCGTCAGTTGTCTTTCTGCTTGCCATGCTCTTGAGAGAGGGTGATGGTAACCTGCGTGGAGCTGGGAGGAGATGTCGCCGGCTATGCTGACCGAGGTGGCTTGTGTTGAGGTGTAACTTCTAGCAAGACCTGGTCGTGAAACGGTAGATCGCGAGTCGTCTGAGTTTCGTGGCGAATCTTTAAAGGACATGTCCTTCACGAGGTTAGAAAAGGACATCGTGAGTAGTGGCGTGTTGCGCCTGTGTAGCTCCGGTCAGTGCACAGAGGGCGAAATCGCAAGATGTAGTGGCGATGTTGGTGTTCTAGGTGGAGGAGAGCTTTTTACGGTGCAGGCAGTGAAAAGAGGCACAGAGCTGGAAGAGATAGCAGTATTGCACGCGAGTGATGTTCTAACGAAGCCAGAGCCGAGCAGACACAGGACACTTTCTTTTTGACTTTTGTTACGTCAAACTCCGAGCTTACTTCTGCAGCCACTATGATTGGCCGACTTTTTTATAACATTGTATTAGTTAGAGGCGTCACAATAAGGATACATGTAGTCACCAAGTAATACCACCTTATCAGTAGCTGAGATGTGAAGATGGAATATGTTCAATCACAAGTTAAATAATGCTACGGACGTCTAAAAACAAATATTCTCGTCGAAGATCGCTTTTCAATAGCAGCGTCCTCCACTCTCTTCCTCAAAACTTACCTCAGAAGCGAAGCAGAGTTTTGCCTGGTAGGAGGCAACGACATCCCTCCACTCGAAGAACTTGTACTCGGACTTTCTGGCTCTTCCATCCCAGCTATCCTTTTGATTTCGATCATCCACGGGTGTTGTAATAGCTCTGCAGCAGTACTTCGGCGCTGTGGATCACGAGCGAAGCATCTCTTCAGAAAGTCCATACCCATGGGACTGAGCTGGTCACTGGTAGGCATTTGCGGCGGGTTACCATTTGCGATGTTGTACATGATTGCCCACTCATTGTCAAGCGTTGACCACGGACGACGACCAGTTGTCATCTCGAGCAGTACACAACCTAAAGACCAAATGTCGGCTGCACCTGTGAAGTTTTGTGTCGTTTCGCCACGAATGACTTCAGGTGACATGTACATGGGTGTGCCCGTGATTGTCCCTTGTTGAGCCCGAGGAGCATTGGCGCCTTGACCATCATTGCCGCGGTTTTGTAAGCGGCCTTGGTCAGGCGAAAGGATGGTTTGTCCTTGACGCGCAATGATCTTAGCTGCTCCAAAGTCAACATACTTGATGAGACCGTCGTGGTCGAGAAGGATGTTTTCTGGTTTGATATCCCGGTGCACGATATTTGCATTGTGCAGGTATGCAAGGCCCTCCAGCATCTGCAACGCGTACACCATGATGACTGTTTCGTCCTCAATTCGTCCATGCTCAAGCAAATTCGCCATTGATCCACCTTGGCAGTATTCCATGAAGATGTAGACCTTGTCACGATGAACTTCGATGCCATAGTACTGGACGACGTTAGGATGGTCCAATACAGCCAAAACACCCATTTCGTCTCCAACCTGTTTAACAATGGTAGGAACAAGCTGAGGGTCTGTCAATCGAATTTCTTTTACGGCCATCAAAGTGCCCGTATCCAGGTTAATCCCCTCGTAAACAGAGCCGAAGGTGCCACCGCCAACAAATTGACCTTGTTGCCAACGCATTGTAATGCTGGTAGCCGACGACGACAGGAATGTAAGCGAGCGATCTGCCTCGTTTGAGCCTTCCAAAACACGGCCAAGATTCGCTCGGACACTGTTTGCATCCTCGTTTCTGCGGCTATCACACACTTCCAATGCTGCCACTCTAGCTTCGGAGACTTGGTCGTGGCATTCGTCGTCGTTGCGCATTCTGCTGATGTCCAGTTTCTTGCCGAAGCCGCTCATTGCTTCAAGTTTCGTTCTCTCCTGTTGTGCTGCCAGGGTTGAGCGCGCTCCCATGATATCAAAGTGGGAAATAAGGACAGACATGCAGCCTCCGACCTTGGAGCGGATACGGCTATAATCTTCTTCAGAGATGTCAAGAATGTTCCTGCCTCTTGTCATCGCCATGGCGAATTCCAACGCTGCAACAGCCCATTTGAAAGTCCTTCGATCAGCGGCATCACAATCGTCACAAATGAAGCTGACCCAATCCAGTCCCAGCTTGGCCAGCTTCTCGTTGTTCATGACACGACGGTTGTAATCCATGTACGCAAGAGATCGTTTCCCGAACTCGGTCGCAAAGGCAAACAAAGATTGTATAAGTTCCGGACTTGCTTTTCCTTCACTCTGAGATCGTACAACTTCCACACTCTCCATTATAGTATTTGATAATTTGAACGTCGTCTTCTTGATCTTACCCAATTCGGTATTAACGCGGGTCAAGTTGGCACGTTGTTCAACCACAACATCCAGGTCTCCTCCGACAGCACTTACCAGCTGCATTCGAGCGGCTTGCAACCTCGTCGTCGAGCCGTCCGCAACAAGACGCACTCTGCCCAGCCGGACGTCTGTTGGTAAATCACGCAACTCGACGTCCATACGAGGTCCCTTCCAACTGATCTCGTTTTCAGGATGAATGATAAGAATATATGGATTCGAGGGGTCTTCGGGCTCATCCTCAGCATGGAATGATGTGCCTAGGATAGATTTGACCTCGTCCGCGCGGTCCCATAGAGAGGGCGAAGCAATATAGTAAATGTCCTTCAAGCTGTTCATATCCGATGTTACCAAAAAATGGCCTGTCAGAACTAATAGTTGCGAAAATTCCTGCAACTGATTGACGTTCATGCTCAGATTATATTCGGTGGCATTCTCAAATCTTGTTCGCAGTATACGTGAAAATCTGAACATTTTGCGTTGTCGGACTCGCACAGAGTCAAGTATGGTTTTGTACCTCTTCTCCATTTCGAGGGACGACTCGTCCGGTCTGGGTCGCAACTCCTTTTCAAAGGAACCGGTCAGACGTGCGAGCGACTTTGCGGTTAGAGAGCTGAACTGTTCTGCTACCTCAACGTCGCCACCTTCCAGTTGACGTCCAATTTCATTCGACAGACCCCACTCTTGTTCCAGAATTTCCGCTTCACGGAACGTGTTCTTGTTCGAAGTAAGTTTCCAATTCAACATTTTGAAATAGAATTTCAGAGCTTCTACAATTGTCGAATCAAAATTTTCGTCGATACAGGGAGGTAAGTCCCAGCCGGGTTCCGGGTGTGAAATGGCTAGATACTCCTGCTTGATTGTGCAAGCTAGTGTCATCAGAATCTGAAACTGTGAGATCATCTGATCAATTATCAAGGGTGACTGCTGTGCTGGCTCTTTCATGTTCCTAGCGTAAGAGAGCCTGATTTTGATGATTTCCTGTATAAGGCGAGAAGGAAAGTTGATGAGCGTGAGGAGTTCCTCAATGTAAGGTGGCAGATGTCGTTCTTGAAAAGCAACAGCATTTTCAATCAGGGTACTCTTAGCTTTAGTAATCACTTTACTGATGCTGTTGAACATACTGTTCTTGCCCTGGAGCGATCTGAGACCGTCTTCTTTGAGAAGTCGATCGATAAAGGAGGATTTGTCGGAAAGTTCATTAGACGCAACTCCCGGGCGTTGTTTTGTGAAGTCAAGCTCTGAGTTGCCAACCCAGCCTTGCAAGATTTGCAATTCAGTGTTGATTGTCTGGGTAACGTTATGCCAGGAGATGACGGCATTGCAACTGGCCTTGAAAGCATCTGAAGCGGCCCGAGACTGGCTCTGCTCTAAACGTGACCAATTGGAATACAGCCAGCGACATTTCTCGATTTTGCCGACAACCTCTTCAACTTGCTCAAAAGGGGACTTGCCAACCACGGTTTCACCCTTGATCTCGAAATCGACAATGCTTTCAATGATTGGACCAAGATAAGTGCGTGCCTCTTCAATCATCTTCCTCTGCATTTGTAATGGTCGACCGTAATACTTCGCACGCGACCCGAACCAGATTTCGTCAGCTATCTCCTTTTCACTCTTCCGTTCAGCCGTTCCTATGAGACGTTGCTTCTCTTGTCGGACGACATCACCTTGAAGCACCGAGGCCAACATTGAATGCCACTCTAACCGTTCCCTGCTCTGTGGATTTGCTATTTCTTCTTCGGATGGTTCTGGATTCATATCATCAGCCGTGAACACCTGCAGCTCTTCACCCGCCAAATCATCATGATTATGTTCGTTGATTGGGGAGTCATCATCCGTGCCCGAGTCAGTGCTTGGAGCGTAATTGAACGTAGATGCTCTGGAATCGTTGTCAAACAAGGGCTGCCGCACTCTTTGCACATATGCTTTTTCCTGCGCTCGGTATTGCGCACTTGGGTCAGCGGCCCTGCGTGACCTAGGATGGATATATGACTTGGTGCGATTCGAGTTGAGTGACAATTCAAATTGTTGGTTGGGTCTTCTTTGAGGCGCATATGTATTTGAAGGAGTTCTCGCAGGGGCGTTAGGTCGTAACCGAGGATCGTGCGGGTGGGATGGCTCGATCATGGTTACAGGTCTATCGAGGCTTGTCGAGCTCGCGCTGCCACTTCCAACACGAGGCCTACCACCGGCGGGGTGATACGATCCCCATGAGTTCAAAAGGGAGGGAGGATTATTGGCGGAGAAGGACATGGTTGAGGCTGGAGTATATATGGTCGACCCATCAGTATCATCGTAGGCTTGCTGAATTGGACTGAAATGAGGATAGCTGGAACGTGAAAGTGGTTCTTCGTCTGAGCCTGAAGAACTGCCGCCCTGTCCGTTATCGTAAACATTTTCCTCGTGCTCCATGACTGAAGGGAGACGTATTACAGGGACATGCAATTCATCGGACTTCAGCAGGCGGAACGCAGTGGGAGGGGGTTGAGCGAACGGCGACTGAAAATCGTAGGGGCGCACAGGTAGCGGTGTAGGAGAAGCGACAGCGGTGGGCAAACTCGAGGATAGCCTATTCAACAAGGACGTTTGGTCGAAGTGGTGTGGTTGACCTTGTCCATCAAGAAAGACTTGTTCATCGTGAATCGCAGGCGTGTGCTGTGGCGTGGGAAGTGTGGCGCTCGCCATGGTCAACTGATTTGTTGGACAGTCTGAACTCTAAACCAGGATTATTGGACGAGCCTCCAAGACAACCCGTTCAGGGGCTCAAAACAAAAAGACTACAGCATTGAAAGGATGAGTTGTTCATCTCTACTAAGTACAAAAGCTGCGCAAGTCAAGATGGTGGCAAGTGAAGCACGTCCCTTCGTGTCAGACGTATACACTTACCCACCAGCACAGATAGTGGCGGCGACGTGGTAGAAATAGGATTAAACGGGACCGTTTCTTGGTTTGGAGCGACTGATTTGGGCAAGGATTCTCGCCTGGAATACTCGTGCTTGGCCCGGAACAACATTCACGTTTTGTAAGTGTCGTCAGTGGAAATTGCCGCCTCGGGCTTATCAGCCGGTTTGCAACTTTGATGCCATCCACACCTGCTGTAGAGTAGTGTACGGAGTACTGTAGAAAGCATATCGACGTACGGTAGTGCAAGCTTGAGGTGGTCTTCAGTGCTCAAGACTGTCTACTCTCTACCTACTTGAACCGACGGCCGTGGACTCTACGAAAGGTACTGTATAAGGATGAGATGGAGGTGAATTTATTCTGCTTATCAGCCGCTGGAAGGTGGTGTATGTTCACTCCTTCAATCATTCTCGCATTCCACGTGCCAATCACACACAGAGAGCGACATTTAGCGCTGTCGTCACCCAGCGATATGAAAACAGCTTTCATAGAAGCATTGTGCCAGGATCTGGGATGTGAAATTCTCGGACCTCCTTCTTCTGCTGCCTTATTACTCGCATGTGTATTTTGTTGACACAGGAGGACATTGGCAATCCCTGGTTTCGGGCCGTGCTGGGTTTCAGATGAAGCAAACCCAGTGATGCTTCACCAGCTGCCATTGGACTACAAGTACAGCAGACTTGAGTGAGAGGATCGAACTGGCTCGTACGCCTTCGAGAGTATGGAAACGGTAAAGGACCCTTTTGAACGGCATGGGTGTAGGCCCTACAACAATCGAAGCATATACAATGAATCACTACCTAGGCAAGAGCAGGGGACAAAACAAGTGTTAGACATAGCTCGTCATTCATCATTTCGTGATCTCGTACTGGCATAACCATCGTGTTGCTGCTCAAGTGTGCCAACATAATCGTCAAGTCGCTCTACTCAAAAGAAATTCTTTATATCCCAGAAAATCATCATCTTCCCGTGGCAGGGGGCGGCGGATATCCTACTGGCGGCGGTGGGAAACCAGTGCCGCCCTGAACAGGCTGGGGCGGGTATTGCATGTTCCCGTTCGTAGTGCCATTGTTTCCAACATATCCAGGAATATAAGGGTTGTGATGTTGCGCTGTTTGGTCCTGTTGTTGTTGATTCATCCATCCGTAAGGATTATCATCGTGATACTGCGGTGCATTGGGCCACTGCGCCGCACCGCTCATGTACGGTCCGTCTCCTCCATAATAAGCTTGACCCGGCTGATTACCACCAGGCGGTGGGTTCATCGATCCGTCCCTTCCAAAAGGATTGTGTAAATTTGGTGCACTATTCGCGTAGCCGTTCTCTCCATAGACGCCGTCCTTCAACATACTCGCCT
>Ga0181467_101014_pt1 | contig 13036 bp, 12 predicted proteins | sample InSIn5gowninarea_2_FD_119079 | JGI IMG/M metagenome (GOLD analysis project Ga0181467, IMG submission 119079) | Clean room microbial communities from NASA Spacecraft Assembly Facility at Jet Propulsion Laboratory, Pasadena, California, USA -... ... | reverse complement strand
TTGCATATGACCAAATGTTCGCCATCACACTCGTGATATTCGGGATGATCTTGGCAGTAGAGATGTTGACGCGTTTTATGAAAGATCGTGCGATTCAAGTCAATGCAAAGGCGAGTAGCTAATCCGGTTTATGGCATTAAAATCTGATAAAGGTGGAGATTTACCGTGAAAAAATTTCATTTGCGCCTCTTTGCTTTAGTCGGTCTTTTGTTAATGGGAACAGCTTGTGAATCCGAGACAAGCGGGGAACAATCAGACAACCAAGGAGCGGAAGGATCGAGTGAAGAAGCCTCTCCCGATGAAGGAGAAGGATCGGCAGAACAAGACGATTGGCCTGATCCTTTAGTTTATGGCATTTTGCCTTCAGAGGATGAGCAGGAACTATCGGACGAATATGAACCGTTAGCCGGCTATCTATCTGATGAACTCGGTGTAGACGTTGAATTTCACGTCGGTACTGATTACAACGCGATGATTGAAGCCATGGCCAACGATCATATCCACGTGGCACATTATGGGCCATTTTCCTATGTGCTTGCCAATGAACGCTCAGGCGGAGAAGCTTTTGCCATGGGGATCGAAGCTGAGGGCGAGGAGACGTATCAATCTAATATTGTGACGTTGGAAGACAGCGATATTGAATCAGTCGAGGACCTTGAAGGAAGTGACATCGCTTTTGTCGATCCAGCTTCTACGTCAGGTCATTTATTTCCGATGGCCCATTTGGTCAATACATTAGACAGCAGCATGGAAGAAGTGGAATCTATGTTTGAGAACGTGACTTTCGCCGGAGGGCATGATACAGCCATGCTCGCGTTATTAAATGGCGATGTGGACGCCGCAGGCGTTGGCGATTTTATCGTTGATGATGTCGAGCACGAAAAGATTGATCAAGTTCAAATTGTCGATGAGACCGACGAGATTCCCCATGGACCGGAAACCATTCAAAGTGATCTCCCTGAAAGTTTAAAAGAGGCGGTAGAAGAGGCGTTTTTAACAATGGATGAAGACCCGGAAGTTCAAGATTTCTTGGAAGATCGAAATAACCAAGCAGGATTCATTGAAGTAGAAGACAGTACTTACGATATCATACGTGAGACATCTGACGCTTTGGAGATGTCACCGGAAGAGCTAATGGACTAAAAAAACATTAAGTTAAAATAAGTATCCGCATGGCCATCAAAAATGACCTGCGGATTTTTTAAGGATTTCATTGAAGTTTGCACAAGCCAATTAATAACTTAGTAGAAAATTTACGTTGGCTCCATACATCCTTAATATTTATTGTTTATAGTAGAGTGTGACAGCGCCAACCAAGATATGAGAGGAGGGCTCCCCCTTCCTTCTCTCAAATTGGCTGTCGCAAAGACAAACAGTTTTACACTTGGCATTGTAAGCACGAAAGCATCATTATAGGAGGAATAATATGGAAAAAAATAAGCAGAAGAAACTGATCCTCTTTTCATTTTGCATATCATTAATGTTTGTACTGGCCGCATGTGCAGAAGAGAATGGGTCGGATGAAGAATCTTCTGATTCTGAGTCTGATAATGGTGAGGCAGCAAATGAAGCTGCAGAAGATGAGGGAGAAGTGGAAGAGGGTACTGATGAATGGCCTGATGAACTTGTAATGGGCGTAATCCCTTCTGAAGAAGAGACGGAAGTGTCACAGCGTGTAGAATTGTTTGGTGAAGAATTAGGAGAAAATTTGGGCATTGATGTAGAAGTATTTATGGGAACAGACTATAACGCCATCATTGAAGGAATGGACAATGAACATGTTGATATCGCATTCTTAGGTCCTTTCGCCTATATTCTGGCAGAAGAACGCAGTGATGCTGAGGTGTTCGCCATCGGTGCGGAAGGTGAAGATGATATTACTTATCAAAGCGCATTCATTGTGCCGGAAAATTCAGAGGCTGAAGAGCTCGCTGATCTTGAAGGACAAGACTTTGCATTTGTAGACCCTGCATCCACTTCAGGACATATTTTTCCTCGCGCAGCCGTTATTGATGAAATAGGCGTTACAAATGATGAAGTCGAAGATTTCTTTGGTAATGTCAGTTTTTCAGGCGGTCATGACACTTCTATTTTATCTGTAATCAATGAAGATGTAGATGGAGCGGCAATAGCAACAGATGTGATGGAAGCTATGATTGATCAAGGTCAAGTGAGCGAGGAAGATTTCAAGATTATTAATGCTTCGGATGATATCCCGCGTGGACCGGACGCTTATCGAGCGGAGCTTCCAGAAGATCTTAAAGAAGAAATCGAAGCTTTTTATTTTGATTATGAGGATGAGCAGTTTTTTGAGGAACGAGGCATCAGCGGTTTCTATCCTATTGATGACGAAGCCTATGATATCGTGCGTCAAACATCGGGAGATCTGGGGATGAGTCCTGAAGAGCTATTAGAGTAAAACAGAGGAGTGGTTATATATGCCAATAACAAAAATTTTTGGTCACCGTGGAGCGCGAGGAAGCTATCCGGAAAACACACTTCTCGGCTTCCAAAAGGCGATTGAAGAAGGTGTCGATGGATTGGAAATTGACGTTCATATGACCGTTGATGGGGAGATTGTCGTCATTCATGATGAACAGCTGGAGCGGACGACGAACGGAGAAGGCTATGTGAAAGATCTAACCCTTGAACAAATAAAACAGTACAATGCCGGTTCTCGTTTTTCATATTTTCGAAATTACGAAGAATCTTGGGATCTTGAGAACGTTCCATCATTGCTAGAGGTCCTTGAATTGCTAGAGCCATACGATATCGAATTAAATATTGAATTGAAGACAGACCGAGTGAATTATAAAGGCATTGAAGAAAAAGTGCTCGCACTTGTCCATCAATATGGGGGAGATCGAAAAGTGATCTATTCTTCGTTTCATCTGCCTACATTACTTCGGCTTAAAGCGTTGGATGAAACGGCAGATATTGCCCTGCTTAACCGAGAGATTTCGCATCCCGATGATTATATACAAACCCTTAAATTAGAAGGGATACATCCTGATGTAAACACTGTATTATCAAACGTTCATCAATTGAGAGGCATGTTTGGCGATTTACGTGTTTGGACATTAAATGAAAGCAATGAGATTAAACAGCTTCTAGATCTGAATGTGAATGCAATCATCACGGATTATCCGGCAAAAGCTGTCTTCATAAAAAGTGAACGGATGTCTTACGCCTAAGAGGAGAACAACTCCGCATTGCAAGTGTTGCATTTTTAAAAATGCCACTCTTTTTGCGTTTATGTTTATCTGTAGGCGCCTCTCATCCCCCTCGTACAAAACAGCTGAATTAAATGATCACACCGTTTCCGACCCGGTATGAGGCTATCTGTTTTGAAGACCTAATGACTTCCGAGAGCCGGAGTTAGGTCGCCAAAGCTCTATCTCGTTAGTGATTAAAATAATCTTCGAAAGCCAGAAGGAAAGCGCCAATAGGCAGAAACGAACCAATCATTAGAAGGTTTCAAGTCTTGAATCACATGTGTTCACGTTTGTAGATTAGAAGAAAAAGATTTGTGTGATCGAACGATTCAGCCAAGTTTCTTTCTGATACAGCCCCGGATTGTAAGGTTCTCTTTATGGTAGGTGTAGTTGGTGCAGGAGGGATTGTTTGGGAACTGATCCGAGCATCCCGAATGTTGGCCTATAATGAGATGCTCGGGATAACCGTCGTCATGTTTATAATGGTGCTGGGAGCTGAATATTTTACGAGATTTCATAAACAACGCGCCGAATTGGCAATAAAAAGAGCTTTCAAATAATCTTTATATCTTAACCTTGTGGCAGTCATTGACTGCCATTTTGTGTTGTTGTGAGTAAATATATTTTTGCAGTAGCTGGATTAAAAGCAGGTATATTATATCGGCTAAAATGAGTCTACATTTAGGAACTTTACAAAATATTAACAGTAACTTTATTGTCCCTTTACTATTATCGACTAAACTAAAAATGTAGAGCAAAGTAAGTAGAGTTTAGTGCTACATATATTCAAGATCAAATATTCTTTTAGTATTTACTGAAAAGCGCATTAAATGCTGGTATAAGGAGTGACTTAAATGAAAAAGTATCATGGTGTCAGAAAAATAAAATTTGGCATCACTGTTCAATTAATCGCCATATCATATCTATCATTTTGTATTGTCACGTTGGCGACATCATCGACTATGGCTTCTTTCCATAGCGAAACGGGAACGCTGGAAGGAGATATTTCGGCTGCCGATACATTTACTGAATCTGCAGATGATGGACCTGATAGAGCAAATACTGAATCAACGGATGATGCGGACAAGCCATCAGAAGAAAAAGAAGCAGAAGAAAGCGAGGAAGATGAGAATGAAGAGCAAGAGATAGATACAGAGGAAAGTGAGGAAGATACTGACACAACTGGCGATGAATAATCGAAGTGAAGGCACGATCCGAACTATATGAGGTGATACAAAACATGTGGCGGGGAATTAAGAAATTCACCAGTGGGCTAATAACAACTGTCCTGTTTATATTAATGATTGCAACGTTGCTCGCGGTGATTTCGAACCAGGCAGCTGATGGAAAGCCAAATGTGCTTGGCTATCAATTAAAAACGGTTTTATCCGGTTCAATGGAGCCGGAATTCCAAACAGGATCCATCATCGCGATCGAACCGACCGAGGAACCGAGCCAATTTGAGAAAGGAGATGTCATCACCTATATCAATCCTGATGACAATCTCGTTACCCATAGAGTTCACGAAGTCGCAAACGATGCCGAGCAATATATAACCAAAGGGGATAACAACAACGCCGCGGATTCTGAACCGGTGCTTGCAGAAAATGTTGTCGGGCATTATACCGGGTTTACCGTTCCATATGCAGGATATGCCGTTAATTTTGCCACTTCGCCGGAAGGCGCACTTTTCTTATTGGTAGTACCCGGCGTTTTACTTGTCGGCTATTCGATCATCATCATCTCGCGTGCGCTAAGACAAATTGAAAACCCTGATAAAAAAGAACCGGACAGTCAATAACAACCGGTGAAATCGCTATATCGGGCCATAAGCCCGATGATGCGTTCACACATATATCAAATCTATTAAGGGAGGAATCATGATGGGCATCAAAAAGCAGTTGGGCATGGGTGTGACGACAGCAGTCCTCGGATTAATGCTAATCGGCGGAGGTACGTTCGCTTACTTTAGCGACAGCGAAGAAACAAACGCAACATTTGCGGCAGGAACGCTGGATTTAACGGCGGAACCGACGGAGGTCATTAATGTGGATAACATGGCCCCGGGAGATTCGATGATTCGCGACTTTGAGCTCCAAAATACCGGTTCACTCGATATCGACACGGTGCATCTGGAAACCGACTACGAGTCTTCTTATGTTGATGGTGATGACTTCGGTGAACATATTGAAGTTGAATTCCTTTATAACGCGAATAATCTTGATGAAGTCATTTATCAAACGACACTGGCTGAGTTGCAGGACATGAGCCCGGAAGCGATCAATGAACATATCTTCTATCCTGCTATTGGGGATGAGGGCTTGGCAGCCGGTGAATCTCACGATTTCGTCTTTCAGTTTAACTTCTTGGATAACGAAGAAGATCAAAATCACCTCCAAGACGCTTGGCTAGACCTCGAGTGGACGTTTGTTTCCACACAAGGTGATGGAGAAGAAATATAAGAACAAAAATATTGCTGCCGCCATTCATTTGGCAGTTAGCCCAATTCAGGAGGAATTTATATGAAAATAGGAAAAGGTATTTTTGCAGGATTATCAATACTTGCTTTGTCTACAATCCCTTTACACTCTACATTTTCATCGGAGGGGTCGTCACCCTCCGATAACGATGAACAGAATGGCGATGGAGCAGTGGATAATGTCATTTTTATGATTCCGGATGGTTTTGCCACGAGTTATGCTACGAACTATCGATTGTATAAAGATGGGGATGAGCCAATATGGGACGACATGCTTACCGGAATGATGAAAACAGTTTCTGCTAATGATCCTATTACGGATTCAGCAGCTGCAGGTACTGCTATGGCAACTGGGGAAAAAACAGACAACGGCATGATAAGCATGTCTCCGGATGGTGAAGAACTTGGAACCATTTTACAAGCAGCTGAAGAGGCAGGAAAATCTTCAGGTTTAGTGGCGACTTCAACGGTTACCCACGCGACCCCGGCGACGTTTGGTGCGCACACGGAAAATCGTAATGACGAACACCTTATTGCTCCGCAATATCTTGAAAATGACGTCGATGTTGTGCTCGGTGGCGGAAAAAATACCTTCCTCCCTGAATCCGAAGGTGGACTACAAGAAGAACGTCATCTAATTAATGAATTTGAAGAAGAGGGTTATCAATTTGTAGAGGATAGCGATCAATTACAAGCTGCTGAGAGTGAAAAAGTGCTCGGATTGTTTGCTGATGACGCTATGGCACCCGAATTGGAACGGGAGCAAACCAACGAGCCAAGTCTAGCAGAAATGACAGAAACCGCGATTGATACACTCGACCAGAATGAAGATGGTTTCTTTTTAATGGTAGAGGGAAGCCAAATCGATTGGGCCGGACATGCCAACGATTCAGCATGGGCCATGAGTGATACAGAAGCTTTCGAAGAAGCAGTAACTGAAGCGGTCGACTTTGCAAATGAAGATGAAGAGACGCTTGTTGTCATGGCCGGAGATCATGATACAGGCGGAATGACTGTAGGTGGTTATGACACAGGGGGTACTCAGTTAGAGATTCTTCATGATGTAAATAATACCGGTGGTTATATTGCCGGTCAATTGAACAGCGATCAAAGCAATGCCAGAGATGTCATGCTTGAATATGCGAACATTGAAATCACGGATGATGAAGTGGAAGCCATTCAAACCTCCGATGAACCGGATTTAGCGATCAATCATATTATCAGCAATTACGCAGGCGTAGGTTGGTCAAGCTATGACCACACGGGCCAAGAGGTTCCACTCTACGCACATGGGCCGGGGTCTGAAATGTTCACGGGACTTGTTGATAACACTGATGTACCCAAATCAATGGCTGAGGCCATGAATATTCCTTTAGGGCAAGAGAGTGAAGAGCCTGCTGAACCTTCTATTGATCAATTGCAAACACAAGTTGAGGAATTATTAAGTGAGGGAGCCATTGCAGATGATGAAACGGCCAGGCATTTGCAGACTCACTTGACCTCAGTAGGACATTACGAAGAGACCGGATCAACGGATCAGGCCATCGAACATATGAACGGATTTAAAGAATTATTGGAAGGTCTAAGCGGAGAGGAATTAATCTCGGAGGAAGCGTATGAATCACTTAACGCTGCTGCAGATGAATTAATTGAGCAGCGGGGATAGAGGTTAGTTTTAACTTTTTGACCTTGGATGGGCCAGCCTAGCCAAGGTCAATAACATTCGCGGCTCCAAAAAGCATGACAAAAAAATGTTTAGAAGGGATGATTAAAGGTATGAAATCAACGTTGATTAAAACATCTGCTGCAATGCTCAGTTTAGGTATATTGTCAAATGTTAATGTAACGGATACTGCGTATGCTTCTAGCAAGGATGATCAGTTATTTCATTATCCCGAAGGGAAAATAGTAAATGTTGCTCACCGAGGGGCATCTGGACACGCTCCAGAGCATACGATGTTTTCTTACGAATTGGGGGAGAAACTTAACGGTGACTATATTGAAATTGACTTACAAATGACAGCTGACGACACTTTAATTGCTATGCATGATGAAACAGTTGATAGAACGACAGATGGATCTGGTTCAGTAGAAGGTATGACATTAGAAGAAATAAAGCAATTGGATGCAGGAGCATGGTTTAACGCCGAAAACCCAGATAAAGCAAGAGATGAGTATGTTGGTATAGAAGTTCCTACATTAGAAGAGGTGTTCCAAAATTTTGGCACTGACGCCTATTATTACATTGAAACTAAATCTCCGGATATTAATCCAGGCATGGAAGAAGAGCTTTTAAGGCTTATTGATGAATACGATGTTGGTAATGAGGTGATTATTCAATCTTTTTCTTCTGATAGTTTGGAATTGATTCACTCAAAGGATTCAAGTATTCCTCTAGTTCAACTATTGGGTCAACCAGAACTTGGCGAAGGTACACATGAAGAGTTAGAGGAAATTAAAGAATATGCGATTGGCGTTGGCCCAAGCTTTAATAATATTAATGGGAGCTACGTTCAGACGGTAAGAGAATACGGGCTACACATCCACCCTTATACGGTTAACAATAAAGACGACATGAGAACTGCTATAGAATGGGGTGTCACAGGACTATTTACCGATTTCCCAGACAGATTTCATGAAGTTATCACTGAGTTCCAAAGCGCTTCTTATATAAAAGAACTTGTTGAACGTTTTGATGAAGAGGGTTTATTCGAAGATGATGAAGTTGTTCATGCTTTAAATATGCATTTAACAGCTGTAAATCATTACGAGAACCAGGAAGAAGCAGATAAAGTGGTTCAACATATGGGGGGATTTCACGACTTACTCGACCATCAACGAGACAATGAATTAATCTCGGATAATGCGTATGATTCACTTAAAGCTAGTGCAGATAACTTGATTCAGAAGTGGGGATAGAGATCTAGGTTCATATTCACATCATCCATGGGACAGCAATTCCTATGGTATTATACGCCAAAACGGCTTATGCCTTGGAAATGATCCCGGAGGAATGACTGGAGTAAGCAACTGAAGGCAGCCCGTATGGGGCTGTCTTCTTTAGGGCTTAGTCATATATTAGCCATAGCGTATGGAAGTCAGAGCTAACAACGGCCAAGGCTGTTAGAGTGCCGATGGCACCCCCGGTGATGCAGTCGGTCGGATAGTGCACCCCCAAGTACATACGGGAAAAAGCAATCAGAGCGGCGAGGGGAAGCAGTACAACAGCGCTAAACAGAGAATAGTAACTGAAGACAACGGAGATGGAAAAAGCAGCGGTGGCGTGGCCGGAGGGAAAAGAGAAATCTTTCAAACGGTAAATAAAAAATCGTGTATTCGGGTGGACGGTATAAGGTCGTGATCTGGGGAAGAGTTTTTTCATGATGTGGACGATGATGTGACTGATGGCCAATGCCAATAATGCTTCGAAGGCCCACGAACTAACAGGGGATGAAAAAGCCAGCATGACAGCTAACAAGATGCAAATCGTGAATACAGCGCCGCCCAGGTGGGTGAAGCGGGGCATCGTCCAGTCCAATACTTTGCACTGAAGACGGTGATTCATAAAGTTAAACAGCTGCACATCATAGCTTAAGAACCAGTTAATCAGCCGCACCATAAGACATCATCCCTTTCATGATGTTCTACTCACCTTATTATACCAGAATTATTATAAATAAATATTGATAAAATGTAAAATTTTGTTCTGAAAACTTAACAAATAATTACAATATAACCCACATTTCGCGCCCGTTTCAGCATGAATTTGAATTTTTGACAGGATTTTTGCCGTTTTCTATCAAAGGTTTAAGGAGCCAAATCATGAGGTGATCCCTTTGCTCAAAACGATGGAAGACATAACGGCATTTCAACCAATACGCATTGGCTCAACCCCTGTGATTCGCCAATTGATCGATGAAATGGGGTTGATCGAGCGAATTGACAAGCTTTCCCCTGTCAAAAAAGAAGACTGCAATGTGTCCGTGGGCACACGGATCGCTGCTTTAATCATCAACCAACTATCCGATCGCAAACCATTGTTCAAGGTCGAAGGGTTTTATGAAACCCAAGATGTTGAGCTCCTTTTTGGTCCGGGTGTTCAAGCAAGTGACTTCAATGATGATGCCTTAGCGAGAGCCTTGGATGCCCTTCATCAAGCGGACCTTCAGAAGGTTTGTATGCAAGCCATCCAAGGCGTGCACGCCTGCGTTGATCTCACGTGGAAGGGCCTTCATTTTGATACAACATCCTTTGTCTATACAGGCGCCACGAAAGATGATCCCGATGACGATGAAGCTTTAAAAATTGTCCACGGCCATTCCAAAGACCACCGGGCGGATGCCCCGCAGATCAAATTTGGATTGGGGTCGTCGCCGGAAGGCATCCCCGTTTATGCGGATATCCTAAACGGCAATCAGGATGATAAAACATGGAATGCCAAAGTGGTGAAAGCCCTGAGAGATTGGTACTCGCCGGAAGAACTCACGCAAGCCATTTTCATTGCGGACAGCGCCCTGGTTACCAAAGACAATTTAAAAGCAATTGAAGGAAAAGACGATCAACCGGATGTCACGTTTGTGTCTCGACTACCGGAAAATTTCAAGGTTGCCGAAACGTTAAAGAAAAAGGCACTCAAGAAAGACGAATGGGCGCATATTGGAAGATTTATCGACCGCAAAGGCGCTGCCTCCTATCACATCTACGCTGCCAAAGAGGAACTGCACGGGAAGACCTATCGGTTTCTCGTTGTTCAATCCGACCAAATGGATGGTCGGAAGGAAAAAAAGATGAACGATCAATTGCAGCGTGAACAGAAACGCTACCGCAACGACCAAAAAGAGCTGGAAAACCGGGATTTTGCTTGTAGACCCGATGCAGAGGCCGCGCTTGACGACTTTCTCAAGAACCATTGCAAAGGGTATCATACGTTTGAAGGCACTGTTATTCGTGAAGAGCTTCCGGGCAAGCGCCAGAAACCCGGACGCCCCAAGAAAGGGGAAGACCCGCCTCCGTCGGTCATCAACTATCGGATTCAATTAGAGCTGCAACCGCCATCGGAAGAAACCGTTAAACAGCTTCGCCAAGAAGCGTCCATGTTTATCCTTGTCACTAATGCAGGGCAAGACACGGCCTCTGACATCGATCTATTGAGAGGCTATAAAGACCAACAAACCGTGGAAAACCGTTTTCGGTTCCTCAAAAACCCGTTTTTTGTCGGCCGAATCTTCTTGGAAAAACCCCGCCGCGTTGAGGCTTTTGGGTACGTGATGATGATGAGCATGATGGTGTATAGCCTCTTCGAGTACCTTATCCGTAAAAATATGGAGAAAGAAGACGAGCCGCTGAACTTGATGGGCGGCGGTGGCCGACGAAGCTTCCGGCCGACGGGCACGGCTGTCCTGGAATTGCTGGACACCGTCGACATTATTCAGATGGAGATCGATGGTCAATGGCGGAGGTTATTACCGAATAATCAAGAGCCACAACTTGCGCGCATCCTCGAATTGTTAGGGATGGATAGCAGCGTTTATACGACACCAAGAAGCTCAAACGTTGTCGAAAGCCATCCTCAATAACCATGTACCAGCCATGCCTATGCCCTTTTTATGTCGAATGATGTTCAAAAACCACGAGAATTGTCTTACACCCATCATTCATAGATGTTCATATCATGATCGATGATACCTTACGTCGTAATTTGATTGCATTGGATTCTAACCCCTGCGAAATCTGGGATATAATAACGTTAACTTTATATTTTATTTACATTCTTCTATTAAAAGTAGGATAGGCATTAATTTAGATGAAGATAATCTGTATGCAAGGTGGTTTAATGTTTAAGGGCTTAGCCAATATATTTCGTGCAGCAGATCTGCGTCGAAAAATATTCTTCACCCTGGCCATGCTTATCGTCTATCGTCTCGGGACATTCATCCCGATTCCCGGATCCGACAGCGACGTCTTGGATTTCCAGGGTGAAGCATCGGCTTTCGGCTTTTTGGATACGTTTGGTGGGGGAGCACTCGGGAACTTCTCCATTTTCGCGATGGGCGTCTTCCCTTATATTACTGCTTCCATTGTCGTTCAACTCTTACGGATGGATGTCGTCCCGAAGTTTACGGAATGGTCGAAACAAGGGGAAGCAGGAAGAAGGAAACTGGCACAGTTCACTCGTTATTTCACCGTTGTATTGGCGTTCGTTCAGGGGCTGGCAATGTCCATTGGTTTTAATGCCCAATTTCCGGGACTTATTCCGAACCCTGGCGTTACCACCTACCTACTTATTGCTCTCATCATGACTGCAGGGACCACCTTTCTGATGTGGTTAGGGGAGCAAATAACAGCAAAAGGTGTAGGGAATGGGATTTCAATCATGATTTTTGCCGGTATTGCTGCCGGTATTCCGAATGGGCTCAATCAAATTTACGCCACGCAAATCGAAGGTGCAGGCGATCAATTGTTTATGGGTATTGTCACCATCCTCTTATTGGCACTTGCTGTACTCTTGATTATTGTCGGTGTCGTGTTTGTACAACAAGCCATTCGTAAAGTGGCGATTCAATATGCAAAAAGAGTGGTTGGCCGCCAGTCAACGGCCGGCGCACAATCCACACACCTCCCACTGAAGGTGAACTCTGCAGGGGTTATCCCGGTCATTTTCGCGATGGCGTTATTTATCTTTCCACCGACAGTTGCAAGCTTTTTGGGAGAAGACAATCCTGTTGCCCAATGGGTGATCAATAATTTTGATTACACGCAACCGGTTGGGGCAGTTGTTTACATCGGATTAATCATTGCCTTTACGTATTTCTATACATTTGTGCAGGTTAATCCGGAAACGATGGCCGAGAACCTGAAAAAACAAGGGGGATATGTTCCCGGTATTCGTCCCGGTAAAAACACGGAACATCATATTCGCCATATCCTTTATCGACTGACGTTCGTCGGTGCCCTATTTTTGGCCACGGTTGCGATTTTGCCGGTGTTCTTTACGACTCAACTCGGATTGCCTGAAGCGATACAAATCGGAGGCACGGGCTTGCTCATTGTTGTCGGTGTTGCACTTGACACGATGAAACAGATCGAAGGACAATTGTTGAAACGTAGCTACAAAGGGTTTATTAAGTAGCAGTGTAGGATAGGGAACACATAAAGATTACTTGGGTGAAGGTAAGCCAGATATATTTTTGAATTTTACTATATATTAACAATAAATTTATAATCTATTAACTTTTCCAACCCGGGCTTCTCATAAATCTCCTCCTCGTCGGTTTTTTGTTTTCATATTCTTTCCCGTAAAATGAATTACATCTTTAGTTTAATAGAGAAAAGTTAATAGATT
>Ga0181467_101012_pt1 | contig 13044 bp, 6 predicted proteins | sample InSIn5gowninarea_2_FD_119079 | JGI IMG/M metagenome (GOLD analysis project Ga0181467, IMG submission 119079) | Clean room microbial communities from NASA Spacecraft Assembly Facility at Jet Propulsion Laboratory, Pasadena, California, USA -... ... | reverse complement strand
CTTTGAAGAACAGGAGTATCATGAACTGCTCTTGATTCAGTATCTAGGAATTTGAGCATACCGAGTCAGGGGATAGGCTCGAGAGGGTAGGCTAGGACAGATTTCGGCTGGTGATGGTGTGCGTCGTACACCGACGTTTGCAGCTGACGAGATATGGATCTTTAGAGGAATATGGTGTGAGTGATTACCGGCAAAAGCACGTCGATCAGGTGCAGCTTGCCACGGAAATGTAGTAACCAATCGTAATCAAACTGCCAGAAAGCATGCACAGCCATTTTTCTGTGCCGTGGGTGTCAAGACACCAGTGGACGACTGGTGATGAATACTTGCAAATGTCAGAAGACTCCGTGAATCAGATGGCAACACGGCTGTGTCATCCCAGCGAACCACCCGAAACAAGCAAGCATGTATCTGGTCAACCTTAGGTGGCCTAAGGCAGTGGATGTTGTTGTGTATCCACGTTTCCTGGAGATCGACCGACCGATGAACATCCGCTGTCTGTGTTAGACGTTGTCCTGCCGTGTCTGCGACCATCAAGCGTTTTGCAAATGGTCTGGATTGAAACTTCAGATCACATTCTACTCAGGGTTCGAACACATAAGGGCGAGGCCCGAGGCTGGAAAGGCTAGTCGAATAGCATGCGTATTTGTCAGATCGTACTTGTTAGAGTAATGAGTAAGTGCCTACCCCAATGATCTTTCCAGTGGCTTCACAGCGAATGTTGATTAGGCAGACGCCCACTTTCTCGCACCCTGCAGTCGAAAGCTTCGAAGAAAGTTACCGTTACTCGGCTCCGGTCGCTTGAAAAGTAAAGTGCAGGAGTGGTGACCTATAGTTGTTCTGAAAACGAGGTAAGCAAGATATCCATGTAAAGACTAGATAGCGGTACTGTAAGGATTATCTGGAGTGGTTTTGTGTTTATTTTCAACAGTATGAACGGGGCTTAACATACCAGCTTCAGCATCTACCTGAGAACTGTCCTCGAGCGTAAAGAATTCGCAGGCTCAATCATCAGGCAGAAAGAGTAATAAGCTTGAGGGCGTTAAGATCGACGAGGTAGGCATGTAAGCTCAACCATTCAGTATCCGAGCTCAAAGGACAAAATACTGTGAGGAAAAAACCGATTGAGATCACTTGTAAGATACTTGGTTCTCGCAAGAATGGACACCGGCCACCGCGCTGGCAGAAAGGCAGCTTAAAGTGCGCTGTGATTAGAGGATGTGGTCGGCTGGTTTTGTAGATCCGATCGGCTGCGAAACCTGGGTCAGCGAACGCTTTCCTATTTCGAGGGAATGCATAATTCGCTTAGTCGGATTGACCAATCTATCGTATAGTGTTGGTCAAACACGAGCGCTAAATTGAAGGAGGGCATGCGGCAGAAGCAGAGACAGGTGTGCAGAGCTTCACCAAATCAATACACTGCACTTAAGCTTTGTTATAGTCAATATCGGAGGAGACCTGGCGCCTCTACTCGATGTTCCTAGCCCATCTTTCGGACCAGGAGGACTGATCGACTCCTGTTGCTTGGATTTTCTAGGTCATTGTGACCAGCTGATTTGTAACGAACAAGAAGGTATTTATTGGCTGCGTCTAGATCTGCCAGAGCAGGAGGTCTCATACAAGCATGATTGTCGCCCTTGCCATGTGTTCTATAAAGTTTAGTCTGCTGATCGGTCTGGCTGCTCAAGAGAGGGTAGACATTTGAATACTGTACACTGTGTATCCATTGATCCTTTCGCTCAGTTTTGTTTGGCCTGCTCAATGTATGCATTACGACGAGGCTACTGATACTGTGGAGCGCGGTTGGTATGGCGTGACTCAAAGAACGATCACACTACGGAATGCATCCGATTGGATGTGTAGCCACAGAGCCATTTCAGGCGGCAATGTGTGTGACTGTCACTCGAAGTATTGCCAGACGTGAAGATCGACTTATCAGACAAAATGGCGTTGCGATAACGACGCAATTTCCTTGAGTAATGCAGCGTCGAGGTGCATACTCAAGCGAACAAAAGTTGGACATCGCACGTATGTGGAGCCGTAACTCCATGGCCTTTGCAAGCTGTACCTTCAGCTCGCATGGTTTGAGGCCATTACGCGACGTGACCGTGACTGTAGAGATGAAACATCCCTTGTGCAGCGGTTAGATGACATGTTACAATGTGCTGAGTCGTGCCACCGTTTCTGCGTCAAGCCAGACGACAGTGCTGAATTCTCGGAAGCATCAGATCTAGCCTGTAGGATGGAGCTCAAGAGCGTAGGTCTGGACTGAGCGACGGAGTCCTACACAGTGGCCTGAGGTGGCTCTCCACCAGTTCGAGCGGAAGAATGGTACAAGATGGTAAGCGGAACGGTCCTTGACAAGGCGAGCATTGAGGTTCACGTAACTCAGCCTGAGAACTTGAACCCACTCTAGTCCAGTCTCAACATCAGGGCATCGGCCGTTGGCCCAGCATGTGGTCGCTTATCTATGCTGTAGTATCAATGTGCTCGGTTGTAGTCGCATGATGCTGGATGTAGTGCAGGTTAAGCAAGTATCCAATCCTGGCACCTTGACTTTGGGCGGAGCTCGATCGCCTGGGTTGATGCATGCCAGTGGGGCGATTTGGAGCATGTCAAGGTGCAACGGTCAACATTGGTCTTCACGCTATAGGTCGAAAGGGGCTGTTTGCAAAGTTCCTTGGTTACCCCATATGGAAACTCAAGCGAACAATGACCGAGAACTCAATTTGGTTTTCCGAGACAGTCTAGTGTGTGGAGTGAAGTGTTAGTTTCGGACCTCGTTCAGTTCAGCACGCATAGAATATTCTTGCGTGTATCATGGCCAGGGGCATGATCCTTTCGAATCTGCAAAACCACTCCGAGACAACCCCGTATACATAGTCCACATGGCCTGAAAAACAAAACAAGGACATCTGGCTTGCCGAGTCGTTATCTTGAGTGCTTCATTGGCTTCTAGTCATGATTATGCAATCTTGCCCTACGCCTGCTTTCTATCCAATGTACTGTTAGTGTTTCAAGGACGCTTGCGGCGTCCGTGTTCGTGTTCGCTGAGTCGTGGGCGTATTGGCATGCTGGATCTTGAATTGTCCTTTTGCTCTGTTGGTTCGCCACAATGACCAAAAGTCACGGAATTGAACAGCTTGTGAGATGTTTTTCGTGTTACATGTGAACGGCTATTCACGAATAGGGTGCTACCCGAGTTTATCTCCGAGTTGGCCAGTGAAACGCTAACGAGTCGTGCCGCTAAGGCGCTCGACCGTTTTACGTTACACAGATCTCGCAGCTCTGCATTTCCTGATCTCCATACTTTGCCTAGTATTTGTACAGTAGCTTGTGGTTAGCCCACACCATGAACGTGTGACTTTCTCGTCTTTCGGACATTTTATTTCGGCTCAACCGAAGCATAACCCAAACAGAGTTGAGCTGGTCATCGTTCGTACATTGACTACACGCGCCAATCAGAGATTCAGTGAGGTTCGTCAACTCCGACAAGGTCGATCGAGGTGGAGCGAGTTTTCCAGGTTAGCTGCTCGCGAGTATGCGTGTGTTCAGCCACTGTGCCGCTTCGTTGGGATGATTGATCAGCAATCGTTTCTGACTTTGGCTATTCATCGGAACCATTTCTGCCACTAGCCATAGGTGCATATACTACCCATGCGACTTACAGCCGACTCTGTCCAATTAGTCCATCTGACCAACTTTCAAACGCTAGTTGCAGAGTCACCAGTCTGGTAGCACATCAAGGCTGTGTATATAGCAGAACATGGTTGTCGAAGTGCATAAGGGTCCTGCCGCGTGCCTCTGAGAACAACCTAGGCCAGCATCAAATTGCGGCACTGCAGTTCAAAACTAAAGCCTGGCGATGACGCAGCCCCAAGGCATATTTGAGAGCAACTGTCGACGGGAATAACCACTTCTCTTAACACTCGATCGAACAGGACGAGGGGAATCGAGAATGAATACTGATATTGGGTTTCAGATCAACACTGCTCGTCGCCTGGCTGACGATGTCGCAAGAATTGGGGCGTTGACCAGGCACAGACTCAGTGGTCGGGAATCGGAAGCAGATAACGATCAGAGTCGGGACAGGGGGGAGCAGCAGCGGCAGTCGCCACAGATTGGCACCTGGCCTCCGTCTGCTTCAAACGCCCTTTCTGACACGTCGCTAAACGTGACTGTGGCGAACGAGGTGGTCCGAGATGACTTAGGTAAGTCTGTTGCTGTCGTTTCTATATCGGAAGTTTCTGACCCAACTTCGCAGCGAATCGTCTACAGGAGATTAAGTCGAATCTGCTCGACCTCTGCGAGCGTCAGCTCAACGACTTACTGGACGAAGCATCTCCTGGTGAAACCCAAGCTGAAATTGAAGACGTGGACAAACTCCTTGCCGAAATGCGAACAGTCAGGCGAAGCATGGAGACGGTGGTAGCTTTAGAGCAAGCACTGAACCGAACGTAACAAGAACAGTTTGGTACCGAAAATCGTCCTGTAGCGAGCAGAGCTATCCAGCAGATGATCTTGTCGAGATTGGGATTTGCATGTCGAGTTTCTTTGGCTCAGCGCGGGAAACGTGGAAGGATTGCTCGGTTGCTCGAATACTCACGGACGAGGTATATCCTAGAAGTGACACTCAACAGCGAAATTGATGTGGGACGGCTGGACATGTTACAGCAAAGGCAGCAGGCGTAAATACACACAGATTTCGGCTTTTGCAACATGCAAAACCACCTAGGTAGTGATACTACTTGCTTCTACGGAAACGTGGGAAGATGCACGTTTCATGCTTACCGCACAGTCCGTCAATCCACTAATGCACCCCATTCATGCGCGTTACGTGACCGCGTTCTGACGCGTGCTTTCCCGAATAGGAAGCTATAGACGTAGTTTGTCGATGAATGTCAATTGTTCCTACACATTCCTGAACAGGTCTACGTGAACGCTTTCGACCTTGGTTTTTCCGTAAGAGACTTGAAGACAGACACTCTTCACAAGCGCCACACCCACTATGTCTCTCCTCGTTGACAAGCTGAGGCCTCGTTCGCTGGAGGCTCTCACTTACCATGCTGAACTCGGCGAAAGATTGGCGTCTTTGGTTGGTCGTGTCTCACATCACTATCATGTGCTAACGGCATTGCAGGCGACGTCAGCAGATTTTCCTCACATGTTGTTCTATGGCCCATCAGGCGCAGGGAAGAAAACAAGAATTCTTGCAACACTGCGAGCCCTGTACGGTCCCGGAGTGGAAAAGATTAAGATCGATGCAAGAGTTTTCCAAACTTCTTCGAATCGGAAACTAGAGTTCAACATCGTCTCGTCCGTCTACCACTTGGAAATCACACCCTCGGATGTAGGCACCTACGATCGAGTAGTCATCCAGGAACTGCTGAAGGAGATTGCGCAAACACAGCAGGTCGATCTCAATGCGAAACAGCGATTCAAGGTGGTCGTCATCAATGAAGCAGACGGGCTCAGCAGAGATGCTCAAGCGGCTTTGAGAAGGACAATGGAAAAATACAGCAACAATGTGCGGCTTATCTTGCTTGCCAACAGCACTGCGGGTATCATCGCGCCTATTCGATCAAGAACGTTGCTTGTCCGAGTGGCAGCTCCCACCCATGCGCAGATTTGCGACGTTTTGACCGATGCAGGCAAAAAAGAGAACTGGAAGGTCATACCCGCTCTTAATCAGAAGATAGCCGAGGAAAGCGGACGCAACCTGCGACGTGCACTGTTAATGTTCGAAGCAGTATACGCACAAAATCCGACGGTCAATGAGACAACTCCCATACCACCTCCGGACTGGGAAGTGCTCATAGCTCAAATCGCCGATGATTGTATCAAAGAACGAAGCCCACAGATGATCCTACAAGTCAGAGCCAAACTGTACGATTTACTTACGCATTGCATACCCGCTACCATGGTCATCAAAGTCTTAGCTTTGCAGCTAGTGAAGAAGGTCGAACCTGAATTGAAGGCGGACATTGTCAAGTGGGCTGCATTCTATGAGCATCGAATCAAGCAGGGCAGCAAGGTTATCTTTCATTTGGAAGCATTTGTCGCTAAGTTCATGCGGCTATATGAGATGTTCTTCGCTGGCATGGTGTAAAAACTAAAGCGACACGGGCACTAAAACGACTACAGCACACCGGTCCAGCATGAAGGCAGCGTCCATGTGCTGTTGTAGATGATCACAAATTCAGGCAGCAAATTCACGAGTCATGGTGCACACCTCAAGGCAAGCATGCAGTACAGCAGGCGCATGCGTCGATGTCGTGCATCAGGTGTGTTACGGAGTGATGCGACACCAGCAAAAAACTCCCGTATCACGGCTGATGTGCATCGGAGGCTCGTGTAGAGACTCTTGGCGAATGGCGCACGGAAACCGGTACGAGTATGGATGATCACCACGGAATCGTCGAATTAGGTTTCTAGACGCCTGATCGCCACCGACCTCAAGGCCCCACCGCCACAGACTCAGGAGGCGGCAGAGGCATGGTACAATAATTCTGTCTTCGTGTTATTACTGCGTACCACGCACGCGAGCCGTACTAGCTTAGCTCCGTATGGTCTCGGCATGGTCCCAGTCGTCGATGAGGATGAGAATGATACCAAAGCTTCTGAGTAGAATGGAAAGCACATTCTATTGCACCGAGCAGCTATAGACAAGTAAGGTAGATTGAAAGAGTGTCAGCACTTGACCAACTAACCCCGATAGGGCGCTTGTCGGCATTTGAACTCCGAGGTTTAATCTTTCGATATACCAAACTTTGCTATGGTGATTGCATGTAGCGATTCCGTTTGAAAGGTGTGTAGAGATGGAGGTTCTTTATCTGCACTGTAGAATCCAGTTATGAAGGCCAACTTGAAGTGCTGTATTTAATCCATGATATTGTACTGTACTTAAGAAATAAGGTTAGCCGTCTGCCAGGTACCGTCGACAGCTATTGGGTGCGCCTAATAGTGGATCGTTGTTAGGTCAGGGACGACTGTGTTGTGCGCAGTTTGTACCTTCGCAGTTGTGGTAGGGGATGCCATTCTCACCACAATCACCCAAGACACATTGTATTTGGTTTTTGCTCACCTCCATTCTTTCGTACAGCAACGCTACAACGCAAACCTCTTATTCCAGTACAAGCAAACTGTCCGCAGCCCTACACTGCTCTTCCTAGACAATCGTTTACGAAATTTGTGCGCCCTCGAAAGTGGCTAATTAGAGTCTTCAACAAGTATCACCAACAGATTCTCTAGCTCTCCTCCGCTGGCTGGATCGGAGCTTCACGTTCGTTACCGCCTTGAAAACGCCTTTTCTCCTTGTCGTCATATACAGAGGAACCAGATCCACAGAGACAGCAGTCCAGAAATCACTCATCGCTGGCTGATCTCGCGAATATTATCTGTCTTTGGTCCATCATCGTTCCAGCCATTCACTACTCACTAATCAATGAGACAAAAAGCTTTAGCCGGTTCTTTGACACGCAGTACTTAAGATTCATTGTTTTTTTACATAATCTGGCGTTTGACTTGCACCATAACGAGGTTGGATTTGGCACACCATGTCCTCCAACGTTCGTTTGCCAGACTCAAAAGTTCCTCCACACATCCGGCTGAACTCGCAGACCGAAGATCTTTCTATACAAGACCTGTCAAGCCAACCGCGGTCTTTGACAAAACCAGCGGGTTTACATAGACCCTACTTACTGAACCACATCCAAACTTCCAGTGATAGACTAGTGCCCCCTGCACTAACCAGAACCAATCGCCATCGAGACGAGTCGCCAGTCCCTGTTTCGCCGTCCCTATCCGCCTTCTCATCTAGGAGATCGAGCTGGGAGTCCGAAATAACTCACGATTCGAAAGGGCTCGAAAATCCGTTCTCCGATCCTGGGTCCAGACCTGGTTCGAGGTCAAATAGCTTTGACCATGATCTGAACACTCAGACGGTATCAGAGAAATACAACATAGTACCCCTGGCCTCCGCCGGGCTGCTGCTTTATCCGGAGGACGTGGAGAAAGATGACGACTTACATAATCCAGATAAAGAAGATTCGAAGGACTGCGATATTTTCACGAAACGTGGTTTCGCCAATATTGGGGGTTTGGTCTTCATCACACTGGGCCTGCTCGTGCTGTTCATCGGCTACCCGGCTCTCACCTTCACTCAGAGGTTCAGTGTTAACAATGACCCATGTCGAAACAATCCGAACTGCTTAAATGTTGGGAAAGTATCTCTACTGAAGAATATCCGAAGTGGCTTGATCGACCCCGATACTCCTACGAGCGCATACACAAAGAAGGATCATCATGGAAACGAATGGAAACTGGTGTTTTCAGACGAATTCTCAAAGTCAGGAAGGACATTTTATGACGGAGATGATCCCTATATGGAAGCTGTAAACATCTGGTACGGTGTTACTGTGGATCTTGAATGGTACGATCCGGACGCCGTTACTACCAACGACGGTGTCCTTGAAATTCGCTTTGACGCTTTTCAGAACCACAATCTGAACTACCGATCTGGGATGGTTCAGACATGGAACAAGCTATGTATGAAAGGAGGTCGCCTTGAATCTAGTCTATCATTGCCGGGACGTGGAGACACGGTTGGATTCTGGCCAGGTCTATGGACATTAGGTAACTTGGGGAGGCCAGGGTACGCTGCAACCACGGAGGGTATGTGGCCTTATAGCTATGACAACGTCTGTGACGCTGGCATCACCCCGAATCAGAGCTCCCCAGATGGCATAAACATGTTGCCCGGTATGAGACTGCCTGCCTGTACCTGCAGTGGAGAAGATCACCCCACACCTGGCAGATCTCGATCGGCACCAGAAATTGACGTGCTCGAAGCCACCAACTCCCCGCTGGACGCTGCCGGCAATATGATCGGCCAGGTTTCGCAGTCGATGCAAGTTGCACCGTTCGACATATGGTATTATCCGAATTATCAGCTTACAGAAGTATACGACAACTCAATTACAGCCGTGAACACCTATCGTGGTGGGCCATATCAGCAAGCTGTTTCCGCCCTGACAAACCTTAACAACGAATGGTATGATGGTCAGCAGTATCAAATGTATGCCTTCGAATACACTCCAGGTGGCTCAGGGGATGTAACTTGGTTTGTGGGAGATCAAGCCACTTGGAGAGTTACGGGTCAAGCACTCGGACCAAACGGAAATGTTGGGCAAAGGGTACTACCAGAGGAACCTATGTCAATCGTCATGAACTTTGGCATGTCTGATAGCTTTTCGGCGATCAATTTCACAGGTATAGCGCCTTTGTTGCCGGCTAAAATGAGATTCGACTACATTAGAATATACCAGGACCCCAACAATGACGACATGGTGATGAGCTGTGATCCGCCGGGCTATGAGACGACAACTTACATCAATGATCACAAATCAGTTTATTACAACCAAAACATTACCAGCTGGTAAGTCTTCCTCGATGTGGTAACTGACGAGCGTTTTTGCTAACACATATCGTCAGGAGTAACTCTGGCTATTCTTGGCCGAAGAACAGCTTGATGGATGGATGCAAAACTTGATTTCGGGCTCGGTTGTCGACTGCTGTTTCTGGAGCATGATGTACGATAGACGCATATATTCTGATCCTTGCATTTTAGCGGCATGTGACAACACATTGGGAGTCCTGGGGAAGCAGGTATCTTCAACTGGGACTTGACGAGACTTCAGTTTATTGGATGGTGGTAGGGTTCAGCACAAAGCTTGACGACAGCATGCGTTATTCATGTATTGTGTACTTAAAAACACTAAACGTTATATAGTATTGATGACAGAACAGGTCCAAGGCAGTTCGAACTTCCGGATTCGCGTACGGAGGCGAGAATGAGCCCACGAAACGCAGACGACGGATGAACAAGGTCGGAGAAGGCAAATGAAGCAGGAATGATAAGATGCTTTTTGGCCTGTTCATCACCTTTGTCGGGTGTGTTTTAGTCCATGCTTTCACAAGAATGGCATGACTTGAACAAAACAACACGCCTGTTGGCTAGCCTTTCCAAAGGTGGTCAGCAGCTCTCATCCTTGCCCAATATCGAAGGCTTTGTTAATACGCGGTCTGACCGCCCGTGGTCATCTGTCCTGCTGGCGCGGTCCAAGCAAATCAATCGTCGAACGGATACCACTTCGTGATGATGGGTGCTGGGCTGAAACCTGCGGCAACTTTCTCGAAGTAGACTCTAACCTTGGGCACAGACTGTTTGGGGCTGTTAGCAAACCACTTCCTCAGCTTAGCTTGGCCAAAAGAGAGCACACCATCAGTCCACGACCGGTTAAATTCAGACATGGTTGGCGCTGGTAAAGGATTCACGCAGCACTCACTAGGTCGTTGGCAATAGCATATCTCATCATGAGCTCATGGTTTGTCAAAACAGTGATGGCACGGTCTTGAGTCTGTTGTGCAACGACAGAAGTTTCCCGCCGGCGGGTTGTCTCGTTACTGCCGCCTGTTATGGGAGTGCTGCTGATATGGGTGCTCGAGCCTTGCTGCCGACTGGCTTTGACACCGGCGCGTTCCATGTCAAAAAGCCCTGGACGTTCTGTGCCACAGTGACAAGCACACGGCAGACATGTTGAAGCCAATGAGACGGTTTTAGTTGAATATCGAGCAGGCACCGACACACGTGCCGTGTTCACCCTACTGTGAAAATGAATCACATCACGCGAAGTCCAAAACCCATGAAATCATGGTAGGGTGAGATGAGTTTAGAGCTAATAAGCTAAATCTGCACTAGCACATGATGCGATCGAGATCGAGCCGGTCATGTCCCAGCATTGCGGATCTTGGCTTCTGCTCGTACAGTAGTGTGCGGCGTTGGCCAGCAGGTGGCTCAATCCTCTTCCTTCACTATGCATGCCATGATGTGTCTCGTGACATTGCGGCATGGTCCTTTGCAAAGACTCCTCCCGTCTGGAAATAGCCTTGCCGTTCTCCCTCAGACTAGGCTCCTGCAACAGGGAAGGCTATCTGTAGAATAACCATACCCCTAATCGAGTCTCGGAGCAATGCCCTCTTCTAACCATAGTCAGCAATCATGAACATGGGAGAGCTATTGGTGTCGATGGCGCATTAGAGTTGGGTGGTGCTAGATCTGGCTGAAAGTTCCACAATAGTGCATCGAAGGACAATGGACAGTGTCATGACACAGTAGAATTCTGGAAACGCCGCGTATTACAGTTCGAGGATAGTTTCAGAACACCTTGATTGAGTTGTCCTGTTTCTCGGCGTTTGCAGCCTGCGCTCTCATTGATTGCATCCGACAACAATTTGATGGTCGATGCGAGGTTACTCGTCGTCACAACACTTGGACGGGCATAACAAGTAGAAGCAAAGACATACTCATCATCGTGAATGAACTCGAAAGCCCAGATGCAAAGTTAGCCCAAGATAGGAACCTGCGGCTGGGCGTTGAGATCTGAACCGTCTACCGTCAGCCAATAAGCAACCACAGTGGCTCATCCTCTGTGCACACTACTGTAAGCCACTTGTCCACCCCTCCCTCCCCTGTACATGGCCATCAACCCACAATCCACCATCCCCACCATGACCTTTGCCGCGGTGCTGATGACCATTCCTTCGACAGTCTAGAATTCGTGAGCTACATCCGACCCGATATCCTTAACTGGTCATTCTGCGCGCTTACGTGTCTCCTCGATGCTGTACTTGGTACAGGACATGGCTGTTTCATCACCGATGCTCACACCACAACATACTGTGCGTACGAAGCACGTGAATGCAGAACGTCAGGTCATACATCGAGGTTCGCTGTGCCGCAAAAGTGAAGCCACACAACCATCGTCGCTTCTGCCTAATACAGTACAGCACTGAACATCTCGAGCAGGACGCCTCCAAGAGAGCGCCTATGCCAAACATCTCTTTGTGCCCATCCCATTCCCGATCCTCCATCCTACTCATCCCTCGCGCCGAAATCGCTCATCTCATCACCGAGACTACCAAGTATACAATCTACAGTGCTCCACACACGGGCCTCTCCATCATCTCAACAAACCTACTCCATTCACTTTCCTACTATCATCATCCCATTTCCGCATCTCGAGTCCAAAGAATATGAAAGAAATGGCAGCTCCATTATTTGTTCCCACCTATCAAACACAAAAAGCCTCGACTCTCACGTTTTCCGCCTCGTGCTCTTTCATTCCGAACCCTAACCCTAGGCATATCCTCCCATGCAACACATGGCCCAAATGTAAACTGAAAGTCCAAGTCCAAGCTCAAATCACCAGCAAACAAACTTAACCTCAGAAGCAACTCTCCTTCTCTGTCCCTCTGCACTATCGAATTGATACACAGAACGCAGTCCAACCTAACCCAGCCCACTCTCCATTCCATCGAAATACTGTGCCTTATTCCTCTTGGCCTAATCTAATCAGATATGATCCGATCCGATCCGATCAGACCTGACCTGACCTGGCATTACTATCGGCTTCATTCCCTATCCGAGTCGGAACTCAAGCGAAATGGAAGGTCAGCGTACCGGTCAGCATAGTACAGACGCAGAAGGAAGTATGTAAACGAAAACATATACTTCCTATGCCTGTTTGCGGTATGCGACGTGTAAATATCTAGGAAAGTAAGGTAGGTATCATGCTTTCTACAGCAACATACATACCTATCTACATGTAGGCATGCTCCACCTCCGTCCCTCTTACAAAGGAGACAGGAAAAAGTGCCTAGGAAGACAAATGAGTCCTGGTGCTTGCATTATGCATAGATTGATACCTTACCATGTATGTATGTGACATAATGAAGTACGCATGCGTACATACATACCTATTCATGGTTCTCAAATATACGTACCTTAGCTACGTACATCCTCTCCTGGGCTAGGGATATTCTCCTTCATGCATTGCTGGTCCTACTGTATCTCGATGCCTTCGCTATATTCGCTCACGCGGTCATGGCTTGTCAAATTTTAAGTGAGTTGAAACGGACTGAGGGATGAAGAGGTCATAAGCTGTGAGCATGGCATGGCATTGCTTTACTTTTCCATCCTACAGT
>Ga0181467_100900_pt2 | contig 13102 bp, 17 predicted proteins | sample InSIn5gowninarea_2_FD_119079 | JGI IMG/M metagenome (GOLD analysis project Ga0181467, IMG submission 119079) | Clean room microbial communities from NASA Spacecraft Assembly Facility at Jet Propulsion Laboratory, Pasadena, California, USA -... ... | reverse complement strand
AGACAAGGAGGATCCTCAGTACAGTGACAAGGAGATACTCAACTTTGCCACACTCGTGTATGTCAAGCCGGGAACAGAAGAGGACGCCAACGGCACACCTGGCACGATGCCGCCTATCTACACCCCTCAGCCCATTGCAGTAGGGCCTCATTTGCCCTACTATGGCCGACCTGGTTGGCCTCTAAGCGTAGACGTGGCGGATGAGATGATGACTCTCCTAGCTATTAGGGGAAGCCAATGGTCTACGACAACACCTTTGACAGTTGAACCTCCACCTGGTACACAGTCCATCAAGAAGAATGCAAGGTCCGCAAAGGCCATCAAAGTTGAGCAAGAAGACGAAGACGACGACGATTTCACTCTGAAGTCGGTTCGCAAGGTTTCAAGCACGCCAACTGCCTCGCAGAAGAAGAAGGCTCAGCTGTCAACCAAGGGATCAGCCAGCAAGGGCTCTCCTAACAAGCCTTTAGGTGTAGCAAAGTCGAAGAGATTCGGGCTTTGCGGACTTTCACCAGATGCTGCTTTGAGCCGTCTGGTTTCGCATAGGCATTGAGGTGCAACGATGCTGCACCCCAGGGGAGATCAATGTTACGGCGCTTGCACTCGTATGCCAAAGCGAGCAACAGAAGCTGATCCGTACCGGCTATAAATGTGTTAGTCAACCGTGAACAATGGCGCATGTTGTACGACAAGACTTACAATTCCAGCGAGTCAGATGACGTGGCTGGTCGTAGGATTTGCGTTTCTTCTTGTTCTCAACTTCTTCAGCATCCGAGTCATACTCGTCGTCTGAGTCCTGCTGCTCAACCTTCGAACGACCTGGAGGAGTTGTCTTTTGTTTGCGCGCTCCTCTCTTCTCCACGAGAGCTTCGCCGTGCTCGACTGAGCCTGGGGCTTGATCGCCGTTGCCATGGCTGGAAGTCGGGAAGAAACCCTCCTCTTGGTCCAAGTTCTGGTGAGACGAGCCGTCAAGACCAAGAGGAACAGTGGAGGACTGACCACTGTTTGAGCTTGGAAAGGCAGAAAGCGATTGATGACCGTTCCAGCGTGCAGGTGCTGTCAACGACTGAGATTCGCGCTGACCATAAAGAGGCTGTTGAGGGTAGGCGAGACTCCCGCGACCACCATACCCGTTGGCGTCAAAACCAAGGTTATTGCCGTTGGAGTACATGCTGTTGGGCTGGTCAAAGGTTATGCCATCATAGCTGTTGTCGTTGTAGTTGTCGTTGTAGTTGTCGAGCGGCTCGGTCACGCCAGTCGAATAGCCATAGTTGGTAGAAGGATTGAACGGGTCCTGGTACATGTTGTGTTCCATGATTTGTCTGAGGAGGATGTTAGAGAACTGAAAGATGTTGATGATAATGGGCATGAGAGCAAGGGGGATACGGAACAAACTTACAATTCAATCCGAAGTCGACTTCGTGTTCGACTGTCTTGATCGATGCTGGTGAAGTGAAAGGAAGATTAAGTCGACGAGGTACACTGGAAGGGCTGCAACTGCAGTAGAAAAGCTGTTGAAGACAGAGTTAGCTAAGAGCGAAGTGAAGACGAGTCAGAAGCGAAGACGAAACCGAAGCGAAGGAACGACGAACGCTCGAACAAGTGAAGTGAAGTGAAGAGGGAAGTGCTTTGCGTCGAGGGAAGCGAGCAGCGCAGCGAACGAAGGAAAAGATAGGGAGCGTCGCTGAAGAATGCAGGATGCCGATGGCTGGTGGTTGACCGAATGTCGAGAAGACGAAACCAGAACGACAGAGGCAATCGTGCAAGGGTTTGTTCGACAGAAGCTCTGCGCAGGGAGGGGGAAACAAACTTACGATTATGTTGTAGACGAGTTGGAAAGGAAGCAATGCTGGACTGTGTAGCAGAGCGTCAGCAAGGTGGAAGTATGCGTAGGCGTTTGCGTCAATTGCTCTTGGAGGGGAGTATGATCGGACTGGTAGATTGATCGGCGTCGAGTAGTGCACACGATGCACGAAGAAAAAAGAGTCGAGAGAGGGATTCGAGGTGAAGAGTCGGAGAGTCGACTTACTTGAAGTGTCTGTTGATGGAAGAAGCAGCAAGCAAGCAAGCAGAGACGCGAGCGAACGGTGATGTTGACGAGGAAGCGAACAAAAAGCACCCGGCAACCAGCGAAGAAGTGAAGTATCCGGAGCCGGGGTAGCGACGGCGACCCTAGCGACGACGGCTATTGAGCACAGGCCATGATACGTCGAGACTTGGAGTCGGCGGCATGTCGATTGCTGGCCTCCACAGGCAAACTCTCGACATTTCCATCATCGTGCCTTGTTTCAAGAATTTCCCCAAGTCAACTCCGGCCCCTGAGACCACCCAACATCCGGTATCATGGGCTACATCCAAACACACCATGGCTCCTTGGTCTCGATTCTTACTTAACGCATGGCTCGTTTCCTCTTCCACCGAGGGCTGGGATTTCCGACTGAGGCTGCTTTGGATGAAAACCAGGCCCGGATATCGAAAGTGATCGAGTTTCTGCACCAAGGATACTTTCCTCAGGTTCTGGTCTCTTATCGGCAACGTGCAAGAGAACCGATCTGCTCTCTCGGTGAAAGATTTCTGTCAACAAGGATGACGGTGAGGTGCAGAGCAAGTCGTCCAGCGGCTAAACCATTCCAGATAGATGTTCACAACAATAACACTGCGTACCACAGGCGGGCATGCACCTCCTGGTGGGCTGTGTAGTCGAGAAAGGCCATGTCACGGAAGGCTGTTGAGTAACCTTCGATCCATGTCCTATTGACGAAGTGGTGTATGAGATAGAACATGGAGGAAGGAGACACGGCGGAGGTAGACGCTGGTTATGAAGAAAGAAGCCTTGATGGTTGTAAAGCAGGGACGGTGAGTATGAAGGATGAGCCACGGTGAATAGGAAGGAAGGAGCCACGGTGAGTATGACATGATAGACTCTGTTGTTGATCAGTCAGTACGCGTGATTATTCTAGAGTGACAGTGGTACTCACACTTTACACTAACTTGGCTAAGAGACTGTTTGTCAGTAAATTTTCACCCCAAATCTCAAGCACGTCACTGTTTCTTGTTAGCCATATTGTCTATTGGCTTTTGAAACAGAAGAAAAGTTGCACAAGTGAGATCATCTGACATGGTGGGAAGTTGAGTTCAAATTGTATGTGAGTAGTTCTTCTTGTTGCCAGGTCGCTATGCCTGCTCATCGGTATGTCTTGGTGTAATGGGAAAGGGGGAAGGGGAAGGGGGGAAGGGAAGTATCATGAGAATGAGAAAAGGAGGTGAAGAAGAAAGGGCAACTGGTCCAGCGCGTATTGAAGGGCGCTATCCATGGTGCAATCCACTAAAGGATCTAACCTTCATCTTCATCATTGGCCTCAGCTTTGATCTGGGGCTCTTCCTCCTTGTCTGCGACCTTCTTGAATCTCTTAGTGAGGGGGGTGCCTTCATCATCGTCCGATTCGTCGGCCACCTTGCGCTTGCGACCCTTTCCTTTGGACTTGGGGCCAGCGGAAGAGCCAGCAGTACTGCGAAGAGGTCATGGTCAGCACGAACTGGTGTCAATATGCATCAGTCGTATTGCTCACCCATTGCCCTTGGTCTTTCCCTTGGTGGCGGGGGTCTTTGGTGCAGGGTTGTCAGAGCCGTCACTGCTGGGGGAAAAGATTTAGTGAATGCGGTCTTGTGTCGTTCAAAGTCAACGACTACCTATTGTCCTGACCGTTCTTGACAGAGATGCGAAGACGGGACAGGTGCTTCTTCAGCGCAGCGACAGAGCAGGTTGCAGCCTCAGTGGAGATCTCAGCAGCAAGATCGTCCCAGTTGATGTTTGCAGTCACGCTAGCATCCTTCAAGATCGCCAGGAGGATCTTGCGGTCGGCCTCAGCTGTAAATTTTTAGCAACTCAAAGCGGACGGTGCGTGTTAGAGGTGTGCTGCCTTACCGTCCCAGGTAATTCCTACTTTGGGAGCCATTGGATATGAAGTGTCGGAGAGTGCGATGGAAAAGATCAATATTGAAGTGTCAACACGGCAAGTGTTGGATGGGTGGTGGATGGAAGTTGACAAAAGAGGAGAGATGGAGAAGAAGAGTAAGGAAGGTCGCAGATTGCGGTGGAAGTAGTGGAGTGTGAGAGTCGGGCGTTGTGCAAGTAGCTTTCACTCAGGTAGATGCTATCCGCTCACACCGGGAAGATTTTCGATCGTTCTCACTGGATGCGAGTTGAGTAAGAGTCAACCGAGTCGCACCGTCACAAGTGCTCCACTTTCGTTACCTCCAACACAAATATTTTGACAGAAATAGCAACTTGAAGGCGGAAGACTTGACACGTTAATTGAATGTGACCATGGAGATACTTTACGTGACTGGCCTCTACATGCCCGATTGCGGTCTTTTATGTAGGCGTTGTTGGTCTTCCAAGCCAACACTTTGTGGAAGGACATGCTTCCAATAGAGATATGGCAGTAATAGGAGGTATATCTTGACTGTATGGGCTCGCTACTTTCATACATCTCGAGCAAGGAAAAGCTTCGAAAGCATGAAGAGCGAAGGTGGAGTCGTCGGACACCGGCCTTGGTTACGTTAATCTTCTCTCAGATGTGAACAATGTACATGCGACAGTCCGACACTATAGATCCATGAATTTGCTGAGTTATACTTGTTTGTTGATGTAAGCATGGTGTCGCAGAAAGGAAGGCACGAGGTGAAGTTGAAAGACGCGGGTCAATCCGTGGCTTGGCAAACCACCTCCCTTCCTTCCAAATTCCACCGGACATCCGAGCGTGATTCTCTCTTCAAGTGCTTCGGTCCATGTGCCAGGCTTTGTCGTGCCCGCAAGTGTGAGACTGTATGGATTACTGCTGATCAGAGCCGTCTCCGTTGAAAACGCAAAAAGGAATTCATCTCTTTAGACAATCCCATCTATCCCGAAAGCACTCTGCATCTCTACAGTCAACGAATCTGGAAAGAGTCACGAGATGTCCAATGGCAGTTAAAAGGTATCTTTGGTTCAAAAGGCAGTTGCATTCTTGGTTGTAAAGTTCTGAGAAGGGGTCCGTGATGGTAAGAGAGCATAGTGGTACAGAAAAATGTGGCTCTCCCCTCTTCAGTAAGTGCAGTCGTTTGTTGGAGGTTCATTATCCTCATTGTTGTCGCTGTTCAATTCGTTGCTTCATCGCAAGAAAAATCAGAAAGGTCGTCGTGGAAGTTGTAGCCTTCGATCAAGCGACAGCCTAGTCACAAAGTCAGTCAATGCCGCTGTATTCGTTCGGAAGCCAAAACAACTCACCTCGTCATCGCCATCCAATTCGGGCTTGATGTCCTCTTGCTCGCCAGCAACAACATCTTGAGCATCGTAGTCGACTTGCTCGTTGTCGCCGTCGCTTTCGTCATCAGAAGTGGAAGCGACCTTGCTTATCTTTCTCTTCTTCGAAGCTCTGCCTTTGCCGCCCTTTTGGCCTCCCTTTCCTTTTGCTCCCGACGAATCTTCCTGCGAGTCTCCTTGCTCTCCTTCTTCATGTTCAGGGCGATTCTTGGTACCAGCAGCAGAAACGCGGCCAGTGCCACCGCGCAATACTCCACGGACCCCATAGTCTTTGGCGAGTTTGTTGAAGCGTTTGGCTCTGTTGTGTTGTTGTCAGTATGAGATCGTCCTGGTGTTGTGATGATGAAGAAGACTTACACGGCGTTGGAAGTGAGCTGTGTGTCGGTGGCTACGCCGTTCCAGTCGACCTGACCTGGGCCTCTGCTGTTCTTGATGCAAGCGAAGAGGAGGAGGATGTGCTCGTCCTTTGATATCGGAGCCATTGTCAGTGAAAGCACAGAAGGTGTTTCTCAAGGAGAGAGATGAAGGGACGAAGGAACGAATAAGTAGATAGAAGAGAGGAGAGAAAGGGAAGTGGGTAGAAACCGCCAAGGATGAAATAGGCGAGCTCGAGGAAGGTGTTGGAAGCCACTGGAGCTGTGAAATACATGGTTTGGAGTGATGATAGATTGAACTGACTGCGAGCAACCGAATTGAACCTGGGGGACTGTCGAGGACAGTGCCGACTGAAACGAATCACTCACTTGTGTATCTGATGGTTCACCGCGCGGCCCTCAGATAGTGTGAAAGACGGATAAGGGGTAGATGAGGTGGGCAGGTCTTGGGATAGTTGGACTGGCTGTTGATATAGCACGCATATGACACAAGAGTTTGATTGTGCGCTATTGACCCTTTGATGAGCAGACTATACACGAGGTTCCTTGTGTGAAGGTCCAGCTGTTGAAAGCACAAGAACACTACGAGTGAGGAAGAAAGACGTCCGTTGGGTGGCACGCACATGTCAAGCAGTTGGGCAAACATTTTGTACTACAAAAATGGTTCAAGACCATACGAAACACGTCAAATTGATATCCGCTGTAAAAGATGCATCTATTTAGCCTTGGAGCTGGCCTTTGCCTTCTTGCCAGCCTTGTTCAAACTCCTCCTCTCCTTCTTGCTTTGAGCCTCTGTTGAGGTGCCCACAGCATGTCCACCGACCTCGCTGACACCGTCTTTGACAGGCTTCTCGGCCACCTTGGGGCTCTTTGTACCCGATGGTGACTTGACTGCCTTCTCCTCTATTTGGTCCTCGGCGTTGGGCTGCTCAGATGTGACTTCCTTCTCCTTGGGCTTCTTGGCGGCCTTTGTGGCTTTAGGGTCAATGCCCTTCTTCTTGAGCTGTTTTGCGCGAGCACGTTGGATAATTGCATCATCCTCTGAGTCCGAGAAGCCACCGAACTCGTCGTTCTCAGCCTCCTCGCTGATGGGAGTTCTGTCAATGATCTCTTCGTCTCCATCCTTCTTCACGTTCTGCTTCTGCTCCTCTGAGCCTTGTGCCTTGACAGCGTTGGCGGGTGTAGGGCCAACCTTCTTGAACTTGGCGACGTAGAAACCGTCAACGTTGTAGGCATGGGGGTAGTATCTTCTGGTCTCCTTCAAGCTAGGGTGGAATTTCTTGCCCATGAAGCTGGTGAAGCCCTCCTTACCAAAGACAAGACCAGTGCTGACAAGCTTGACGTTGGGGCGTCTGTTCAAGGCGTACTGGACAACTTGTTCGTTCTCTTCGACAGTGACACTACATGTTGAGTAGACAATGTAACCACCAGTCTTTGATGCATGATCTACCGAGTCAATTGCGGCAAGCAAAAGCTGCTTCTGGAGATGGGGCAGACGCAGGAAATCAGCCTCAGTCTTGTTGGTCTTGACACTTTGATCCTTGGCAATGACACCAGTACCGGAGCAAGGAGCATCAAGAAGGACTCTGTCGAAGCCACCCATGACCTTGGGGAACTCGAGAGCGGAGTAGTGGCATACGATGGTGTTCTTCACACCGAGACGGTGAATGTTACCGATCAGACCCTTGGCACGAACTTTGCTGGCATCGTTGGCGAAGATGACACCAGTGTTGCGCATCAGAGCAGCGGCGTATGTTGTTTTACCACCAGGAGCGGCGGCCATATCCAGGACACGCTCGTTCTCTTGAGGAGCCAAAGCCATGACGGGCAAGAACGAACTGGCAGCTTGAAGGATGTAGTGTCCAGCAAGATATTCGGGGGTGGCACCCAAGGGGACCTGAGACTCGAAAACCTGCAGACCGACCTTGCTCCACTTTCCAACGGGCTCGAGAGTAACACCACGGTTGATCAACGAGTGGGCAAGATCACGACGGTGGGTGCGGAGAGTGTTTGTTCTGATGACCAAAGGACGAGGAGTCTCGTTGGCGTCGAAGAAGGCAAGAGCCTCCTGGGGAGTGAAAAGTCTCCAGAGCTTCTCGGCCAAGAAGCGCGAGTAGCCGTAGTAGGCGCAGATGTCGTTGAGAAGGGAGTTGATGTAGTCGGCACGAGAGCGCGAGGGATCGGAGAGCTCCTTGAAGCTGGTGAGGACACGGGTGGTCTCTGTGATACGGGTACGGAGCAGCTGGAGATCAGGAGCGAGGGTGGCTTTTCGGACAGCAGCCTCATCGTCGTCTTCATCGTCGGGAATGTCGGCGGCAGCAATGTTGGTCTGCATGGCATCGTCCTCCAGTTCGGCTTGGGCATCGGCAGCCTCTTGGGCAGCTTCTTCGTCGAGGCGACCTGACAGGCCGGCAATGTTGGCGGCGTTCAGAATCTCTTCGGCGTCTGAGGCATCCTCGTCTTCGGACCACATGGCGCGCTGCACGTCGGGGTCGTCGGAGTCCATGAAATCGTCGTCCTCGGCAGGCTCGTCGTCCGACTCGAGCACGCCCAAATCGTCGGCGGCATCTGAAGCGTCGCTGACATGTTCATCGTCCGACTCGACCAATTGCTGTGCCTTCTTTCCTGCAGTCTTGGGTGTCTTTCCGTTTGTTGCGAATTGGCCCTTGGTGGACTTCTTTGCCGCCGAGTTCTTTGGCTTGTTAGGATCGGTTCTGCGTTTCTTGTATGTGACCTCGGGCGGCGGGGGTGCGTCCTTTCTCTTTCTTGAAACCAGGGATTCATCCAGGGGTCCGGGAACACCCTGCTTTTGCATACGACGACTCGGTGCCATTTTGATATGTGATGTGTTTTGCGACTGAGAAAATTGGAAAATAATTGGCACAACGCCCGGCTCTCTCAAACTTTCTCGTACTTTTTCAGATCGCAATTTGTGGGGAAGCCGCGCCGATTGGCCCCCGGTGTTCAAAAGGACGACTATCTTATCCCCGTCCTCTCGATCAGAGTGCAATGCATTCAATTCTCAGCGACTCAGACACGCGCTTCAAGCATTAGGATGTGGTTAGATCATGCATTCTGGTGCTAATACGCCCAGAGGCTCCTTGTAGTTTTGAATTCTGCATCTCAATCGCTGTCATCGTCACTTCCATAACCAACCAAAGGCCCTGCAGGCTTGTCGGCGGCCTTGCTTGCTGCTCCTCCTGAGCCCGCTGTGAAGCCTTTCAATGCGCTCAGTGTCGATCCTCCAAGAATTCCAGAGGGTGCCTCTTGTCTTTTCATCTCCTCGATTCGAAGCGGTGCACCCTCTTCGTCCTCGTCTTGTAGGTCGCCAGCTTCGAGCAGATACGCCTCCTGCGGTGCTCCAAGTCTGGCCTTCTCCGATGCATACCATACTTCGTCGCTGGCTTCATACCCTGCCAATCCGAAAGTCCCCTCGACCTTTCTTCTCTTTCTTGCCTCCTCCCAGCCTTCACCACGTCCTTCGATCTCGGCGACATATTCTGCTGGCAGCGCACGGCGAATGGCATCGGCTGCTTGTTCCTCGATCTTTCGGACTTCTCGTTTTTGTGCTTGCGGGTTGGGGTCGACTGTTGCCCATCGTACGTTCAGCGTCTCGTTGTTGTCTAGCGGCTGATGCGCCATGGCCTCCTTTGCGAATTCCTGTACAAATGTTAGTTCGCGCTCATATGTTTGAGTCGAAGGTGTGTGACTTACGGCATTGGCCAAGTGGACGTACGTCACGAATGCTACACCTCGTGCTGGCAGTACACGGACGCGCTCAATCTGACCCCACTCTTGGAAGTGTCTGGCGACAACTTCCTCAATATCGTCGGACGTGTGAATCCTGCCTACGTATAGAGTTCTGTTGACGCGCATGAAACTTCCGACACCACCCATGTCGTCTCTGTAGTCGCTGAACTTGTCTCTTCCAAAGCAATCGACGTTGGAGGGGAAGATGTCGCCTAGCCCGCCCTCTTTCTCTACGCGCGAGTTTGGCAGACGGTGGAGATATTCGCAATCTTGACCTTTGGGGCAGAGACCGCGGGCGAAGAATAGACAGAAATAGCTGCCGGCGATGCTGTCGGCTTGAGTATATCCAGAGTCGAGGGCGACGTTACATCTGCCCTTTGCTTGTTGCTTGGAGGAGTATGCATCTTCGCGATCACCACCAGACCATTTGTTGTACCAGATGTTGAAGATTGTGCCGGTCTGAGCAGGCCTCTCTGATTGGAAGCCTTCCTGTTGTACTCTGGCGGGCCTCCTCTTCTTCTTGACCATGATCTTCTTGGTCTTCTTTTTCGGTTCCAGGGCAGCGGCATCCGGATTTGTGGGTACCAGGGCTTGTGCATCTGTGACTTCCATGTTTGCGAGGGAATTTTGATCCGTGGCAGTGGCCTCCTGCACTGGAGGGGTGTCGACGTCGGCCATGATTGCGGTATTCAGTATGGGGAGTCGCGTAGGTATTTGATGCAAGACGAAGGCGGTCGTGTAGTATGGGAGGGTCGAGAACAGTGATTGTGGTGATTGTATGAAGATGGCAAGAAGCAAGATTGACGCGCGACGGAGAAAGAGCGGCGGAGAGAGTTGAGCTCGGACCAGTCGTGGGAAGCTCTCCAGAGTGCAGCAGCGGCAGCAGCAGCGACCATCGATCATCACCAATCAACTAATCATCACCTCCTCCTCCATACACACGCCGTCAAGATGCCTGGGTTCGACTTCTCACTGCACAACCGCAACCTCGCCCTGCACGCTCAAGGTGTGCCGCTGCCCAAGGCCACCAGTACCGGAACCACCATTGTCGGCTGTCTCTACGATGGCGGCGTCGTCATCGCCGCAGACACAAGAGCAACCAGCGGTCCCATAGTCGCCGACAAGGTCAGCCATGCTGCTCCTTTCATACACAGGCGCCTATACTGACTCTCCTTCTCCTAGAACTGCGAGAAGCTGCATTACATCGCCCCCCAGATCTGGTGCGCCGGCGCTGGTACCGCTGCCGACACCGAGTTCACCACCGCCCTCATCTCATCCAACATCGAACTACACGCCCTCTCCACCGGCCGCAAGCCTCGCGTCGCCACTGTCATGACCATGCTCAAGCAACATCTGTTCCGCTACCAAGGTCACATCGGTGCCTACCTCGTCGTAGCCGGCGTCGACCCCACAGGCAGCCATCTCTTCACCGTCCACGCTCACGGCAGTACCGACAAGCTCCCCTACGTCACCATGGGTTCGGGTTCGCTGGCCGCCATGTCCGTATTCGAGACCCAATGGAAGTCAGGCCTCAGCAAGGATGACGCTGTCAAGCTCTGCGCAGACGCCATCCAGGCCGGTATCTGGAACGATCTGGGTTCTGGTTCCAACGTCGATGTCTGTGTCATCACCGCCGAGAAGACGACGCTCATGAGAAACTACATCACCCCCAACAAGCGCGAGCAGAAGATGAGGAACTACAAGTTCCAGAGAGGCACAACCGCCGTCCTCAACGAGAAGATCATTACCCGTCAAGACATCAGCAAATACGTCACAGTCCATGAGTTGAGCGACAACGATGCTGGTCAGGCTGGAGAGAAAATGGAGGTCGACTCATAGATGTCCTTTTTCCACAACCTCCACCGGAGCAATGACTTTTGACATTTTCTGTATTCTAACGGGGACACACGAACGGGAGCTTTTACATCCAAAGCAGCGCAGGCATTATAGGGGAGTTTGCAATTCAAAACGGTCTTGATCTTTTTCTTTCTTCAACATGTGTTCGTGTCTCGTTGATGACAATTATAGACGCCAGGTCTTTTGTACTTACAATCAAGCTGGGCGAGTGCCAGCCCGCCGTGATGATTGTCTAGTAGAAGGGCTATAAACTGCTCGGCACCACCAGTCTCGCATCAATATGCAACTGAAGCAGTTGTTGGAACGAGGGCCTCGTGTACACAGCGGCGATGCTGGTACTCGTACTGCTCGCTGCCATACTGCTTATGCTGCTCACTCCTTCTGTACTGCTTGTACTACTCTCAGTCACCAACCTCGCCCCCAGAAGACCCTCATTATCTACAACTCCACCCAAAGTCCCTTTTAGATAACATGCACTCCCTGACAACGACACATCAACACAATCGCTGAGTTTAGCGCAAGCAGCGATGCAACCTGCCAAGTCGGAGACGTAGACCATGGATATATCGCCGCCCGAGTGGTCGATTCCACATTCGACCACAAAGGTTTTGTTGGAAGCGGGGTCGGTGTAGGCAGTTTGATTTGAGAGCGGGCAGGTCAGTGTTGTTGAAGGCGTGGGTGTTGAAGAGATGGTGGGTGTGGAAGAGGTGGTGTTGATTGAAAGGAGTATTGTCGTAGATGTAGCGGCTGCGGGCTCAGAAGCCTCTTGCGAGCTAGTGATGGAAGAAACAGATGTGACTTCTGCGATATCGGTCGCGCTACCCATATCGACGGTGCTTGTCGGTATCACGGAAGTGCCAGAAGAGCTCTCTTCTCGGTCTTGGACAGCGGCGAATGTGCTGCCTATGTCGGTGGTCTTGCTGTTTTTGTCAAAGGAGCTGTAGTACGAGCATGTGTAGGAGTCACCGTAGAAGACTGTGCCTACACAAGCCGGGTTGGCTGCACAAGTTTGTAGGCAGTTGTCTACTGTTGCGGCCGCTCTCTTTGCTGGAAGACCAAGCAGGGTGCCAGAGTAGAGGGTGTCGGTCTCTACTGTGAAAGCAACTCCAGATATCACTGGAGTTGAGCCGTCGGCATAGATGGTCGGTGTTGGGCTCGCAGACGATATCTCAGGTGAGACGGTGTCTGTCGAATCAGGTGCAATCCCAGTAGTAATCGTAGTCTGTGATGTGTTGGTATTTGTAACAGCAAGAGTGGTGGACTCGGGTACCTCCACTTCATTCGTCGTGGAGGCAGTTGGGATAGTTGTCTGAGATTCGAGGGTGGATGTGATGGAAGACGTACCAGCGTCGGTTTTGGTGGTCTCAATGTCAGCAGCAGAAGTAGGACGACTGCTTACTGCGGCTGCATTGGTCGTGACACGAGCGCCAGCGCTAGTAGATGTAGCTCTTATACTTGTTGCTGCACTCGGTTCGCAGTTGGACGTATCGACGCTCGACCGGTTGAAATAGGCTTCGACAGACCGGATCAAGAGTATGTTATCTTGAAGGGGAGGTCCATACGTCCATGCATAACCGTTTGACCACGAATTCCACATCAACCATCCAGGACTTGACGGGTTGTTCCGGGTAATGGTCAAAGTCAAGACGCCGTCGATGTAGAAGTTTGTGCCGGTGGAGAGCCAATCATAACGATACTCGTGGAAGGCAGAGGTCATGGTGCTTGGGGCAGCAACAGCATAGGTCGTCTCTCCGTTGCCCGGGTGTGTTTGTTGGTTGGTAAAATGCACATGACCAGGATCTCCTGTTCGAATCTC
>Ga0181467_101002_pt1 | contig 13116 bp, 13 predicted proteins | sample InSIn5gowninarea_2_FD_119079 | JGI IMG/M metagenome (GOLD analysis project Ga0181467, IMG submission 119079) | Clean room microbial communities from NASA Spacecraft Assembly Facility at Jet Propulsion Laboratory, Pasadena, California, USA -... ... | reverse complement strand
ACACAACAGCCGGGAGGACACCAAGCTCCGGCAATTGTACCCCATGCAGAATCCAATGACCGTCCGACTCACCCACCTGATGACGAGCCGCGCGAGCACTTGAGGAACCCGGACTGCTGGTGCCGCAAGGAGCTTCGGACGTGCACGCATCCTGGACATCGCAGGGAGCCGCACTTGTGCAAGAGCAAAAAGTGCCGGCCCAAGCGCGAGTCGGCGGAGGACAGTGGGACCGGGGGAGTAGGGATGTCGAAGAAGCGGAAGGTATGGAATGTGCTCAAGGCTGTTGGGCGCGCCTTACTGGAGGGGAGACGGGGCCAGAGCAAGGCGTCTTAGAGCTGAGAGGGAAGGTGTTGAGTACAGCCATGAGGTATGATACCCTGGGAGTCCTGCTGTTGCGTCACTCATTGGCACTATTCGTCGTTTGTTACCAGCACCTTCGGCGCTTCGGAGACGAGGGACTGATGATGATGCGAGTCCTCCTCGGCTGTAAGGCCTGGGGCAGTTTCAGCAGACCGGCATGCGGTAGAGGAGATTCCCGAATCCAAGGCTTCTAGTCTGCCAGCGGGTGCGCTCCATACTTGCGCATCCCGACAGCGGTGGCCACGAGAATGACGCTCGTATAGTTGCCGGATACTGATCTCATGAACCCTTGCCAGACTTCGATGGCCGAGTATATTGCGTCGTAGCAACATAGTCCTTCTGCGGTCCCTTGACCGTGTGCTTGACCTCGAACTTTCGTAGCACAATGGCCTCCATTGGCAAGGTATATTGCGTCCAATACATGTCGTCCACGCAGAGATGGTCCGCCTTTGCGATACACGCACCAGCTTTTCGGGCTTCGCGCGGAGGCACGAAACTCAGATCGTGGAACAGATAGTCGATCTCGAGGTCGTTCTCCGGCTTGACGAACCAGACGCTGAGCTGATCGTTGGCTTCGGAGTAGCGGTAGACGTACCGCCTGCGGGCGAGCATGCTGATGCCGCTGGCGGATGTGAAGGTGCCGGATTCGGTGTAGAGGACTAGAAGCGATGGATGTCATAAATCAGTAGGTTTATCAAAGATCCGTGCCTAGGCACGTTCCCTACGGAAATGTGGTGTACGACAGTGCTTGCGCAAAACGCACCAGCGTATCGATTTCGCGGTGTCTCGGAGAAGGCATGGGGCAGCGTATACCGGCCGAGGGCCCGCAACCATCAGTATACTTACATTCGAGGTCGAAACGTTTGCCGCTCTTGTCGGCAGTTGGTAAGCGTGGGTGGAAGCTCGCTTGCCCTTCCAGCGTGCCTGAGAAAGCCGGGTCCTTGCTGACGATACCTTGAAGCGATGGGTGCAGAGGTTAGTGTATGTCTGATTGTTTGGGGCAAGGCACGCTCTCCGGAACATAGAAGTGCGGGATCTTGCTGATGCTGAACTGCGCAGCAGCGTGCTCGTCTTGCAGCGCTTCAGAGAAGCGTGTCTCACTGCATATCATGCCCAACTGATGCACAGGTTGTGGATACGTACGTCTGCTGATCTCCCAGTCGCCGTGCATGGCTCTCAAGGCAGCTCTGGCGACGAACCGGCCGTTATCCACGCAGTCGTGCCAGAGATCATGCAGGTCGGACATGATGGCATTTGCTGCTTGCACCTCATCGGTCTTGGCGGTCGAGTACCGGGCAGGCGATGGACAGCCCTCTCGCTCTGCAAACAGCCCATTATTTCTTTGCAGTTGAAGATGGCTCGCGATGTCTTCGATGTAGCCAAGATAGTCTCCGAACCAGTATTGGGGTACATCCAGCCCCTTCTGCTGCATAGCAGCACGAAGTTGTACTAGCTTCTCGGGATCCTCGTACGGCCGCTTTGTTGCTGGCGGAACTTCATGCAACCACCGGTCTGCCGTCAAGCGTGCCTGCATTTCCATCATTGGCCAGTACGGACCTGTGAAAACGATAGGAAGGGATGTCAGTAGAGCTCTGATGTCCTGGACTCCGCTACCGATCGAAACCTACCCTCGTAGAAGCCGAGAAATGCTAGGTCAGGTACGGTACTGCTCATTGTTTGCCATTGATCGAGTATGAGAGGTAAGCGGGTGCTTGTCGGGTCGTAATTTAGCATCTCTTTCACATCATCTGTGAGAAAGTCAAGGGCCGTAGACGGAGTGTAGCCGGTTGCGTAGATGACCTACAGTGGTGGTTGAGGGTCAGCAGAAGTCTCAATACTAGGTGACAGGACGAAGCAGCGCTGGCGCAAGATGCGCTAGCGTCCTGTCTGTCCAGTGTTCTGGGGAACGTGCAGCCTCAGAAGGTCCAAAAGTCTGTCTCCTCAACGTGGTGTTGGGTCTACGCAACGGCGGAGCAGGGGCGCTTGCCAAGGAAAGACTTTCAGACTCTCGGAGGAGCCGAGGAGCCAAGGATCCAGTTCATAGGTCCAACTTACCGCCCCAATGTCGTCAATAATCATGCGCTCCCCGCCGCTCTCGACAGTGGCCGTAGCGGAATCAGGCATCGCACAGTCAACGCCCGTCACCCGGCCAGCTCTCACGTCGATGAGACCGCTGCGGACGAACTCAGTATAGCTCTCGCTCAACGCCACATACACAGTTCCCCTGCCGTCGCCCTTGGCTGGACTTCTCAGCGCCTCGCTCCCGAAGTCCGACTGATCGCCACCGACCATAGTCTGCAGCGCGTTGTGAACGATGTCTCGAACCTCCATCGTCTGCTGTCCGGCATAGCTGTCCATGCCCACTGGCCGGCGCGCGAAGTCGTACAGCTTGAAGTCGATGGGCACGTATGTCAGTGAGCCCTTCTCGTACTCGTGGTATGGTGGCAGGCCGTAGATGGGGCGCGGCGTAATGTGAACGACTTTGCAGCCTCTGTAGAGATCCCGGCGGGAAGTGTTGGGTGACCACGCAGCGTCGGAGAGCTGCATGGCGACTGCGGCTGCTGTCTCGCCTGCGGAGTTGCCGCCGCCGATGAGAAGGATGGTCTTGCCATTTGCAGATGCGCTGTCTGGGAAAACCTGCGACAGCGTGCGGAATTGCGAGCTGTGAAGTGTCTTGACCGGAGGAGTGCTGTTGCCGTTGGCTAATCCGGACTCGTCGTGTTTCGGCCAGCGAGGCGTTGCGAAGAAGCCAGACGCCACAATCAGATAGTCGAAGCCTGCATTTTCACATGCACTAGCCGAGTCCTCGGTTTCCACCGTCCAGCGAAAGGAGAGATCTTCCATGTTGACATGATCATGCCGCGTGGCTTTGATCACCTTCGTGCCTAGCTTGATGACTCCATCCAGAATGTATCGCCGTTGATACTCCTCCAGATACCGGTTGGCCTGCCACGCTTTGGGAAACATCGGCACGTCCCTAGCCTTGGGAATGCCATTCGCCGTGGTGCTATCACGTTCGCTCTGCAGGTCTACGTCCTTCCAATTCAAGTCGCTGAAGCCGACTGTGAACCGCGAGAGATTGGTAGGCGTCTTCGGATCCAGGTAGCCGTCCTTGGTTTCTTCGTCAAGCGCCCAGATCCCGCCTGTACGGTCGTTCTTCTCATACACCGTGACGGTGAAATGTCCGGTTTGCAAGGTCTTCGCGGCAACCAAGCCAGCAGGGCCGGCACCCACTATGCAGACTCGCTTCTTCATGTTCGCGTACGATGCCAAGATCTTCTCGGTGAAAAGAAAAAGGGTTGAGAAAAGGCAGAGAGTATCCTTGAGGCTGATATAGGCCAAGCTTCCTTCAATGGGCACAGGAGGGATGGTCGATGGCGGACTGTACCATATTGGGCGTACCCTTATACACGGTCTTCGTCGGCTTGAGACACATCCATTGCTATGCTTTGCTGCGATGCCATTGGGACATCGACAACGAACGGTGTCGTCTTCACAAGGGTATACAGCGGTTCGTACCGCAGAGCCGCACGTTGGCCCTGCATAAGCGTCATCGGCGCTCGTAAAACTATCTGCCATTGATGAAAGCCCCGCCCTTGACTGTGACATTGACTCACATACCACATCCTACGCCCGTGAAACGACGACTCACTAAAGCTATCGAGACAGCATATAGCCCTCTCGTTCCCGATTGATCAGTCTGACTACACATCCGAATCGCCACCTTTAACGAGCACGTACAGCCCAGCATGGAAGGCCTCCGCACCGCCTTCGCGCGCGCGAAACGCGAAAACCGCTCCGCCCTCGTCACCTACACCACCGCCGGCTACCCCACCATCGACGGCACGCCCGATGTCCTCCTCGCCATGGAAGCCGGCGGCGCCGACGTCATCGAATTGGGTGCACCCTTCACAGACCCCATTGCCGATGGCCCGACGATCCAGACGGCCAACACTGTCGCACTGAAGAACGGCACGACCACGAGCAACTGCCTGGACATCGTACGGCAAGCACGGAGTAGAGGATTGAAGGCACCGGTGCTGTTGATGGGGTATTACAACCCTTTGCTAGCGTACGGGGAGGAGCGGATATTGCAGGATGCGAAGCAGGCGGGCGTGAATGGGTTCATCATGGTGGACCTCCCGCCGGAAGAAGCGGTCCGGTTCCGTGGGCACTGTACGACGTATGGCTTGTCGTACGTCCCGCTCATTGCGCCGGCGACGAGCGAGAAGCGGATGAAGCTGTTGTGCAGTATCGCGGACTCGTTCATATATGTCGTGAGCAGGATGGGTGTTACAGGTGCGACGGGCGTGTTGAGTAGTGGGCTGCCGGATCTGCTGGATCGGGTGCACAAGTACTCTGGCGGGATACCTGCGGCGGTCGGGTTCGGTGTGAGCACACGAGAGCACTTTGTGGAAGTTGGGAAGGTGGCGGAGGGTGTTGTCATCGGCTCCCAGATCATTAACACACTCCGCAAGGCACCCGAGGGCGAGGGCGCCAAGGCGGTGGAGGAGTACTGCTACAGCATCACACAGCGCCGGAACACCCAGGTCTCGCAAACGAATGGCGACTCGAACGGCGTCTCGCACGGCGTCAGCACAGATGCGAATCGCAACGGCGACGGCAGCGGCTGGATCAACAACCCCAACTCCGAAGCACCAAAAGACATCTCGACCGCAGACCCCACCCAGCAACCCGCATCTGAATCCGACCCCTCAAACGGCACCGTCCACGTCGATGCCGTATCACACGGTACAGAGGGTCCAGGTCTCGCTGACCAGCTCGAAGCCCTCAATACCTCCGACCCGGATGAAAAGGACCCGGAGTTAATGCCGAGCCGTTTCGGCGAGTTCGGCGGGCAGTACGTCCCTGAATCGCTTATGGACTGTTTAAGTGAGCTGGAGAGAGGGTTCGACGAAGCGAGGAATGACCCGAAGTTCTGGGAGGAGTTCCGGAGTTTCTACCCTTACATGAGCAGGCCGTCGTCACTGCACCGCGCGGATCGGCTGACGGAGCATGTGCGCAAGACCGCTGAGAAGGGCAAGGGCGCGAATATCTATCTCAAGCGCGAGGATCTTAATCATACGGGAAGCCATAAGATCAACAACGCCATCGGGCAGGCATTACTAGCCCGTCGGTTAGGAAAGACGGAGATCATCGCCGAAACGGGCGCGGGCCAGCACGGCGTCGCCTCCGCCACGGTGTGCGCAAGATTCGGCATGAAGTGCACAGTCTTCATGGGCTCCGAGGACGTTCGCAGGCAGGCGCTGAACGTCTTCCGGATGAAATTGCTAGGAGCTACAGTAGTGGCCGTCGAAGCCGGCTCTTGCACGCTCAGGGACGCAGTGAACGAGGCGATGCGCAAGTGGGTCGAGCGGCTGGATACCACGCACTACATCATCGGCTCCGCCATCGGACCTCATCCGTTTCCGACAATTGTGCGGACGTTCCAGAGCGTTATTGGGAACGAGACGAAGGAGCAGATGCAGGCCCTCACTGGTCGTCTACCCGACGCGGTTGTGGCGTGTGTCGGTGGCGGGAGCAACGCGGCGGGTATGTTTGCGCCTTTTGCGCTGGACCCGAGTGTGAAGCTCTTGGGTGTTGAGGCAGGAGGCGATGGGGTGGAGACGAGCAGGCATTCTGCGACGCTTACGGGCGGGAAGCCGGGCGTGCTGCATGGCGTGCGGACGTACATTTTGCAGGACAAGGAGGGCCAGATCACGGACACGCACAGCGTCTCCGCCGGCTTAGATTACCCGGGCGTTGGGCCCGAGCTCAGTGGGTGGAAGGACACGGAGAGGGCGCGGTTTGTGGCTGCCACTGACTCTGAGGCCTTCATCGGCTTCCGCTTACTCAGCGAGTTAGAGGGCATTATCCCGGCGCTGGAGACGAGCCATGCTGTGTTTGGGGCGATTGAGCTGGCGAAGACGATGAAGGAGGATGAGAATATCGTCATCTGCTTGTCGGGCAGAGGTGATAAAGATGTTCAGAGCGTGGCGGAGGAGCTTCCGACCATTGGTCCTAAGATCGGCTGGGACCTCCGCTTCTGATCGCATCGTTCATCGTACCGCGCGTGCACTCGGTTGGCTGGGAGAGAGTCATTGGGATTGGGAGATACCTTGGTGCTTGTCAGGAGGGATGCACTGATATGAGAAGAAGTACATAGCTCGGGGCTTGCTCAAAGCTCATCACTGTGACGGAAGCGAAAGCCTTCCTACTCTTGCTACTCGCACCAACTTCTGAGCGGCTGAGCCTCACTTCTTGTTGTTCTTCTCTGCACTGTTCGCAGCCCATAGTGGTTGAGAGTATGCTCGAACCGGAAGTGGTGCACCGTCTCACGTCGCGAGGGACCCTTTCGGCCGTGGGCGACTGTCCTACCACGCCGCAGACGAAATGCATTGCGCGTTATGTCGTGCGTGTTCCGGCAGTGCCGTCGAGCGTCGAGTCCATGGAGCGTCGAATCCACGGAGTGTCGAATCGGTGGTCGACCTGAGACCTTTCAATGACTCGAAGCGATAGCCGTGTCTAAGAGCGCTGCCATAGTCCATCATTGAGATACCCAGTACCTGGAGTGTTCAGAATCAGTGACTGCTGAGACCCTTCTTGCCTGGCGTTTGACTATCTCGGTCCCTGTGATGCTAACACTGAGTGACCGCCGCTTGACTGCTATCCAGTGACTGTTGCTCCCCTTGCAAGTACAAGTGCAAGTACATTCGTTTTGACAATATACTTTGATCTCCAATCCTACAACTATCAATCAACGGCCCAGTACCGCGGTCCAAAAGAAACATCGGCATTTAGCACGTCAAGATCCATTACTAATCCTAGACCGCGAGCCAGACACCCATAATGCTGCCGAGAAGAACGCCAACTCCCAGCAGGGGAAGCAACTCGCCGCGCCGGTCGCCCTCGCCGACGCTTTCAGAGCTGCAACGCTATGTTGACCGGCTGAATCCGGATTCCAGTTCTCCGGGTTACCCTCCAAGGCAACAAAATCGATCCCCACTTGGCGGTTCCCGATCACGTCGTAGTTCGGAAACCCGCTCAAACCCTCGACCTGCGAGTGCCGCGGGACGTCGTGGCATCACCCCTGCTGTCTCGAGCGGTATGGTTCCTGGCGCTCAACGAGAGCGGCAACCTAGAGCTCTTCAACACAACGATATCCGGCCTCCTCAACCAGAACTTGAAGAGTTTGGCTTTGCCCGTCGAGGAAGTCCGGCGCCTCCTAGAGTTCCCGACGAGCGAGAAGACCGCCGGCTCTACTCTGCTAATCCGAACCAATCCATATGTCAGGGTGAACTCAACGCCGGCCCACGTGGAGATGAGATGCTCGAGCAGGCTGGTCTACTGAATAGGGCCAATCTGCGGATCGAGAGACTGCCGAGAGGCTCGACGGCCGGCGAGTGGTTGGCGCCAGAACGACTTGAGCAAGAGCAGAACCTTTATGCTGTACCGAACACTCTGCTGATTGCGGGTATTGCGCCTGCTATTGGGGCTCCGGCTTCGAGGGGTCGCTGGGCGGATCCAGATGAGGACGAGGCGCGGCGTCAGCGCAGAAATGAAGGCGCGAAGGCGCGGCGGCGCAAGGATAAAGAGTTGAGGGGAGGATGATGGTGAAAAAATTGCAATATCCAGGACCTCTCCCTCAAGAGTGAGTCCTGGCTATCTGTCTAAGTCCGCGAAGCCGCAGCGGGAAGCCAGCCAGGGCTAGAGTCGTGCTCTGAGATCGACTTTGCTAGCCTACAGCCTACCGCGCACAGCCTCTTGCTGTGTCTAGGGTCGGCGCTGAACGGTTTGTTGCTAGAACATGTTAGTATATTCGACCCCGACCCCTGAGCATAAGAGTCAATGCCGAAACGATTAACTTACTTCGACGCGGTACTTTGTACAATTTTTTCGAAGTAACTGCCTAGCCGGCACTTTCGTCTTCGGCCAGCGTTACAGGAGTCCACGGAACACTGTCCTGGCAGTCGTATCGCCGTAGTGACTGAAGCCCGTTTTATCTGCGGCTGTAGGAAAGGCTAGGGAGTCGTGACACCCTTGCTATGCTGCAGAGCTCGCGGTCCCTACGATGCTACCAGTCAGTGACTGCTCGATCTCTGGCACTCGGTGGACGCTGCACGAACAGTAGGTACAAGTAGTCTTCGTTTTGATAAACCCTGGCCTCCAGAGCCACAACCATCAGCCCACAACTACCCCCCTGAAGCCATACCTATCGATACGAAGGCAACCAGACCAAGCAAGAACGACTCAATCGCTTACACCCATTCCCAGAAGCCGCCCGCCACTTGTTCGCGATGTCTTCTTTCAACTATTACCGAGACCGCAACTCGCCAAAGTCTCCGAACCGGAGCGCGTCTCCGGCAGGGTCAACAAAGTCCCAAACGAATTCCGATGTTGGCCGGGAGTATCGCGAGCAGTTTGGTACTTTCAGAAGCCCAAGCCCAGATCCTTTCTTGCCCATCTTCCTCTCGAGGCCGGCAAGCCCTTATGGACAGTAGAATCGATCTCCCTCCCGGAGTCCTCAGCCACGTTCGGGCTCTGCAGGCAGATCCAGCTCTCGACCTCCAGGTACTACTGCGACCCGGCGTGGCATGGCCCTTGCCATTCCCAGCAGATTCGGTCCGGATGCTGAACGCGGGAGACAGCGCCAGTCCAGTCAATACGGCGTGGTGTCTCCCAATGTAGGTACTGCTACAACGGCTTGGTGGGTAGGCAGCAAAGTCATGAACGATTGGATCCCCGTACCCGTTCCGGAGATGCTTCTTCTAGCGATCGCACCGTACGTGCACATTACACCAGCTAACAGCCTGTCACGACGTCTTTTGTGACAAGGAGACGGCAATCAGTTAAAGTGCGATACTGGACTGACCAGGGCTTCCCGGAAAGTCGCCGGAGCTCGGGCCCGAAGCTTAGCGCGTCCCAATCAGGAAAGCGAGCACTTGAAGCATGCCAAGGCGGCCGCGGTTTCCGCTCTGCGGTCCAGCCTCGTGCGGTATCAAATCTCTTCCTGATCCTTCATGTTGCTGCCTCCGTCGCTTTCCTCATCGGCATTAGCGGGTAGAAAGAGGCCAGACGGCGCGGAGGCGTGTTGCCGTCCTCCGGCTCCTGGCTTGTCATGTCCGTTGCGAGGTGTGCCTCACTTATAGCCAACATCTCGTCGACCATGTGTTTGGATCTCCGTTACAACTCTTCACTTCTTCAGCCGCGGACTTCTTTTCATCCTTTACTCAGCGAATATGAGTACCACCAAACGCTTCGTTCTCATCACCCGCTGCTCCGAAGGCGGCACCGGCGCCGCTCTAGCCAAGGAGCTGCACAAACGCGGTCTCCATGTCTACGCGACGGCGCGCAATGTCTCCAAGATGGACAGCCTGACTCAACTCGGCATCGAGACATTGTCCCTCGACGTTACTTCCGAATCTTCCATCGCCGATTGTGCCGCCAAGATCCCTCGCCTAGATATTCTCGTCAACAACGCTGGCGCGCATTATCCGGCGGCAGTCACCGACATCTCTCTCCCTGACGCTAGGGCTTTGTTCGACACCAACGTCTGGGGTCCGATTTTGGCGATCCAAGCTTTCCTCCCGCTTCTGCTCAAGTCGCAGCACGCGCTCATCGTGAACCACACGTCAGTGGGAGCCGATGCTAGCATACCCTTCCAATCCGTCTACAACGCCTCCAAATCAGCCTTCGCCAGGTTCTCGCACACTTTACGCATGGAGCTGCAACCCTTCAACATCGCCGTCGTCGAGCTGCGTACAGGCGGCGTGGACACGCAGATCGTCAATAACGTGCAGGCAAAGCAATTTTCTCTGCGTAAGGGTTCGATCTACGAGCCGGCGAGAGAGGTCTTGGATCCTGGGATGCGGCTGGAGTGGGTCGGAGAGTTGGGCATCCCACCGGAGCGGTGGGCGAAGGAGGTCGCGGATGGCTTGTTACAGAAGAATCCTCCGGCTGCGGTATGGAGCGGAAAGGGTGCTTCGTGGGCGTGGTTGGTAAGTCACATTGATGAACATGACCCTCGCCTGCACTCTTCTCCGACAATCTTTGAGGACAGCATGCCTGTGTGTCTCTCGCCAGGTTGTCCGGCTCAAGCAACGAATGCTTGAGATACGTCCTTAACCCTCCACCCACAGCACGCTTCTCGACGACACCCGGAAGGCACTTTGCTAGCGCATCGTTCAATGGACTGCGTCGCCTTACTTGCGTATACTTGAGATACCTGCTGACCCTCTCGCGCGTTAGGCTAGCTTTGTCCCTTGCGCAAGCTTCGATGGAATGTTCAGGAGAATGACGAATCTGGATAAGGTTGAAGCTATCATTCGGAAGGGACGTTGAGGTTGTCGGGGTATCGGGCTTTTGGAGTCTGTCAGTGTTCGTCCTGGGACCAGAATGCGGAAATTTGCTGTCCTTGTGTCATATCGTAGATGCAAGGAGGAAGGCATCTGGATGCTTGCTGATGTATGCAAAGTACCCCGATATGGAAACCCACCCTCGCGCCATTAGCGCGTTGGATGCATCTGCGACGGTGAGTGGCCAGCGGACAATCAGCGCTTGGCCGTAGCACGATCCCACCTCATCGCATATCTGCTTTATCCAGACCGGAATCGAGCTGAGAGGACACGCTTGAAGATCAGCATCCTCCGTGAATGCCACAGTCGACATGAGCAGAGAGACAGCAAGGAAATGCGTTGTGACCACACGACTAGCAAGGCTCTTGCCGAAGAGTACATCATTCCGGTTGTGTCGTGACAGCTTGCCGAACCTCCTCGTTAGCTTACGGTATGCCGCTGCTCCGGCGATGTCGGATGTTGTGTTCTCGATAGTCGTGTTGAGAAGATGCTCGTAGAAGCAGTGCATGTGCTCCTCTACGAACAGACAGGCGCTCTTCTGCAGAGACGCCCCAGCGGAGGACCAGATACGGCGATCTATGCCAGTGGTAGAGCGATATTGATGCGGTGATGTGTAATCTAAGCTATGTTGACTCAGCTCAATTCTGGAAGAGATGTGCGTAGCCAGATCCGTGAATACGAAGGACTCTTGCAAGCCGTCATCCAGATGCATGGATTGCAGCTGTAGAGCCCAGCAGGCTGCCAGGAGGGACTCCGAGTCCAGTGGCCTCGCTGGGGCAGCACTTAGGGCCCGCAACAGTCGCAATGACTCTAGGCGGTGGAAAATGGCTCTCGGGTGTTCGTCACCCTTGGTGCAGATTCCTAAATGTGTCGCAGAGAGTGCCAGAGTTGCGTGTAATAGACATGCGCGCTGATCTGCCTGATCAGGGAGCTCTGTGAACCAGCGGCGGTCGAACTGTCCAGGGAAGAACGCTCTCCCAGCCGTGAGAAAGTGGTGGTGCAAGCGCATTTCATCGCGATGCATTACAGCGGTCTCAAGACCGAGGGAGACGGGCAATGAGTCAGTGAACGCCTCCCTCAAAGGACGCTTCGTCGGGCTGGCCGTGGCCACGGCATACTGGCAGGCAAGCCCGTTCCTTATACACTGATTACACCGTGGATGGTCTTCCGGGCACTGGCAGTGGACGTGAACGTCAGGCGCTTGTCCAGGCTATGCTAGCATGCTGTATCTCCTGAAGAGCGTACCTTGACCCGTCTCGTTTTGCATGCTGTGCAACCGTTTTTGGCTTTGGAGTGCGGCCGCTGTCGCGCCTTCTGGAGGATGAATTTAGTGCCACCATCTGAGTACGACACTACACTATGGTTATAGGCGCCTCGCATCGTGTACAAAAACTTTGGAGAGGAGAACTGAAAGGCTCGTAACAGGAAGGGGTTGGCTCCGCCTCGCGGCTCTGCGGTAAGAGCCGTGTTGCACGCTTGTATCGACGACACTCCATCCCTTGTCAACCTCCAAGCCTTCTCACCTTCTTGCACGATGATGGGGCAGAAGACACCCCTTTGTAACGCACGAGCTTACGAGGATCTACTTAGCCGAGGAGTGCTGTACAAGACCTCGCTTCCTGTCCGTCCTGCCCGACTTCCCGCGGCTACACGCGATGAGAACTAAGTGTGCGCTAGACGCTTGAACTACACTACCTATCTACCAGACAACACAAAATTCGGAATAACCGACATCTTATCACCAGGATGCAGCTCCTAGACGAGCGGTCCCACCGCCACCGCCGGGACTAGAGACATGGCGCCTGGAATGCCTGCTGTTGACACCTCCGGGCTTTGAGCAACCTCTATCCCAGCGCGGCGAAAAGACAATAACCCCCTTAATGGGCCTTGGCCGATGTCATGCTTGGATCTACCATTGGTATCCTTCAAATCCCTCCCCGCCCGCCACCACCGCCGTCACCCCGCCTCATCCGCTTATCGTATTCGCTCTCCTGCCACCACTGCCTCACGTGATTTGACCTCGCACTCCTGTACGCAGTATCCTGCGCCAACCGCTCCAGCGCTCTATACGCCTCGGAATCGCGGTCCATCCGCACAGGCCATGTGGTCTGCTGTGGCTGCTGTTGCTGCACTGGACTCTGGGCACGTGGGAAGTCGAAGTAGTCCCGCCCAACGCCGGTGTGATACTCCGCTGCGGCCCCTGCTCCTCTCGGTACACGCCAGCGCTCTTCAGACCCTGGCGAGGCTGCCCGCCGCCCTGCGGGGCCCAGCATGCTTGGCCAGTACGGCATAGCTGGAGCGGCGTAGGATCCATCGGCGCGGTACGACCCCACGCCAGGGGTCTGCTGGGAAGCCGGAGCTGACGATCTGCTGCCGCGCTGGTTTTGTCGGAAGCCCAAGG
>Ga0181467_101000_pt1 | contig 13162 bp, 10 predicted proteins | sample InSIn5gowninarea_2_FD_119079 | JGI IMG/M metagenome (GOLD analysis project Ga0181467, IMG submission 119079) | Clean room microbial communities from NASA Spacecraft Assembly Facility at Jet Propulsion Laboratory, Pasadena, California, USA -... ... | reverse complement strand
CCAACCCTCCCGCGTAATAAGCCGCCATAATCAAATCACATAAATCTCTTGCCTCCCCATCCTTCAACGGCATATGGTGGCCCCCCTCAAAATCCATCTGGAAGCACACATCCCCCTCGCACTGCCGATGTAACTGCTTACACCCCTCAATGATATGATCGTCCCGCCCCCAAGCATGCACAGTCGGTATCGTGCGTAACAACTCGTACTCCTCCTGTTTCACGTTCGCATGAACAGCGATGGGGGGATATGGTCCACCGACCATGACTCCGAATTTGAATTTGTAGAGACTACCGCCGAGTTTCGTGCGCTGCTCCACGAGTTGGCGAAGGAGTAGACCCGGGACGAGACGTGCGCCCTGAGAGAAGCCCATGACACCGACGAAGCTTTGCACGCCGCCGTTCTCATCCATGATCTTCTCCAGGATGTCGTCAAGGACTTTGGTTTCAGTGGCGGGTGTTTCTTCTAGATCGTCCTCGCCGATCTGGAAGCGGCGTGATACCCAGCGATAGAAGGGAGCACAGCTCTCGAAGACAGGAAGCATGCCGAAGCCTGGTGTGCCTTCGATGGGTGCTTGGGCGAAGACGAAGCGGAATTGGGATTGGAGTGCCCAGATTAGGCGGCGGGATTGGATTTTGAAGACGGTTGCATTTGAACCGCCGCCGTGGAGGCAGAGGATTGCGGGGAGGAGGTTGCCTGAGGCGTCGTGGATAGGTCGGGTGGAAGATTGGTTGGCTGGGGTTGTTGAACGAGATATGGAAGGGGAGGGTTGGCCTGGTTGGGAGGGACCGAGAAGTTGGGATCTTGTTGGTGCTGCCATGGTGGGTGTGGCTGGGATTGGAGGGTGAGCGTGGTCGGTGCGTGCGTGTGATCTGACGCCGTCACCTTTGGTTGTAGTTTGGATTCTGTTGTAATTGTTCAACAGCAAGTCTTGGTATACGTTCTCCTTCTCCGAAGGTCGAGCTTTTCTTAGGTTTGTGGTTCAATGGCAAGTGGGACAAGTTGGACGGACTATTCTTGATCACGGACCAGAATTGAGTAACAAGACGTTTTGCTTGTAGAGTATCAATTTCGAGATTAGTGCATTCACATACGCATGTTTGACAATTTTATCTACTGTAGGAAAGAGCATCTTCAATCTTGTTCGATATTTGATCTCTTCGGCGTCCTAACACTCTATATATAGTACAAGGCTTATGCTACATCCAACGATTGGGCTTGGCGGCCTGATAGCCCCTTTACATACCATTGATATGGGATCTTCGTACAGGCTGTAGTAATTAGTCTTATCATCAGAATGCATAACGTATGCTACAACTGAAGCTTTTCATCATGCCAGTCCCCAGCAGAGGAGGAGCTGCTTTGTGTCCACCTAACCTTGGGTGCATCAGCGAACCCCAAAGACATCTTACGACGTAGTTGTCTCCCAAAATGCCCAAATATGCTGTATCATAGACAAAGCAGACTTTGAATGTTCGCGTTACTGCATGGCGCTTGTTGACCGTGGTGCAACGGGTGGAAGTACTCGAAGAGAACGATATCCAGCCTGACAAGTTCTCGATATCCAGCCCACTGGCGGGGAACTTGACCTTGACAAAACTGCTGTGTACTGAGAAACGTGGTTGCCTCTCCCTCTGCTAGCTTGTTTTAATCGACAATCTTGCCATAGAAAGGCACGCCGAAGGCTTCCAATAACAGTCGTGCATCTTTATCGGCTCTTGCAGTTGTATGAATAGTAATGTGCAAACCAGGAACGAGCTTCGGCGGATATGCGTCGTAGTTGCTCTCGATCTCAGGAAATATGGCTACAGTATCCGGTTCAAATCCAAAAGTGATATTTCCACTGTTGTCACCAGTTGTTGCTCTGATTCCTCTCCAATCCTTGATTCTCGGCATGACCACATTGATAACCTTATCCAGGAAGTGGTACATCTGCTCCCCCTTCAGGTCGACGGTACATGCAATGTGCTTGCCTTTCTGCAGACCCCAGCCGGACTCAGGGTGTTTCGAAACGTGGGTCGAAACTCGCGAACCAGTAATCTCTTGTAATGCCATGCCTGCAACATGAAGAACGCCAGAACCCTGGTATATCACGTCTTTACAATAGGTATGCACAGTAACTCTTTCTACCATAGGGACATTTCTGAAAGTAACAGGCTTTCTCAAAAGCCGTAGCACATCACCACCTCTTGGTCCTCGGAGTTGTCGATTGGCAAAGTATGGGTTGTCGCCTACCCATGATCGTAGTCGTGGACCCTTTTCTAGAGGTCGAAATCCCGGTGGTCGATGTTGGTATGTCAATGTCATGAAATCTGGAGCAATGGTGTTGTGGTAGGTGGTTTCGAGTCGCGACTGGGAGAATGGACCTGGCGCAAATTGTCTCGATGCCGGATCAGTCGGCGGAGGCGGTCTGTGAGGTGCTAGTGGGCCTCTATCATATCGTGGTGATCGATATTGATATCTACCAAAATTGAAGTGTTAGTCGTACGTGCTGAGACTGACACTGGCGTGACAATTAACTTCTTGTGACGTGGAAAAGACATACCTGCTTGATGGGAGAGGAAGTTTCCTCTGTCTGGATGGCTTTAAAGGGTCGAACTCCTTTGCTTCCTGCTCAGATGGCGGTGGAGTATGAAAAGAGCTGAATTCAAGATCTCCTTGCGCATCTTCCTCAACTGCTGCAGCTTGTGTCGATGCAGCTCTCCGTAACTCCTGTCGGCATGAACGGCATACTGATCGATTTTTAAACAGCTGCGACGGTTGCAATATCCTCAGTGATGATTTCATCGTGTTCTGGTCTATGGTGAGATGATGGCAGTGAACAAGTGCTTCAGCGCAACCAAAAGTTCACCGCACGTCCAGCCTTGCGGGCGGCGCAATCTCGGTACATTCCTTGGATTGTGGTGACTCCGCTCCCATCACTGCAGTCTGGCAAACGCGATCACAAACTTCACACTCACCACCACCTCCAGTACATGCAGCCGTTTGCTTGGACATACGCAGACTCCATTCTTTCCTCAGTGAATGTCAATGGCAGGCATTCCAAAGCTGTGGTCCGCTGCTAAACATTCTTCTTAACCACGACTGTCGGTCGGAATGACACTGCACCCATACCTCCCTCTATTATGGAAACGCACGCCGAGGAGGCGACGAAGTATGTAACGACATACACCTGCCATGGATGGGACTAACAAAGCGTGTATAGAGCCGTGATTTCGGCTGAACGAAAAGTGCAAAATGCTCTAGATCAGAAGGAACCTGACTATGCGAGCTTTGAGCCTCTACTTGAGAAACTACGAGTTCGAACGGGGAATCTTGCTCTACTTACCTTGACTACCGATCAGTCTGCAGAGAAAATCGAGTCGCGACTATGGGAATTTCATGTCAAAGTCAATGGCAAATTTAAGCCACTCTTGAGAAGCTTTAGGGAAGGTTCGGCCAAAAAGAAGCACGTTGAACGACGTAAAGCGCATAAGCAGTACACCGACTTCATCAAAGCTAGTCAGCGCTTCTACCGAGCTTACGTTGAACGATTGACTGCGAACTTTACAAATATACCAAAGGTCGAGGCAATCGCTCGTAGATTGGCCAAAGAAGGCTTGACTGTGCAACCACAAAAAGCTGCATCCGAAAAACACCAAGAAACCTTGGAGAAGTCTTGTAAACAGTGCATAATTCGCTTGGGAGACCTGTCAAGATGGAGAGAGACTGAGCTACGTCCTAACGAGTGGAACTGGGGTCCAGCCAAGGGGTATTACAACCTCGCTTTGACGTTGGACCCAGCTGAGGGTACCTGTTACAACCAATTGGCTGTCATCGCCCTGAACGGGGATGACCATCTTGGAGCAGTCTACTACCTTTATCGTGCGACCGCTGCAGCAAAACCATTTCCTACCGCACCGGACAACTTGAAAGTGGAGTTCGAAAAGGTATTGAAGATTCGTGTCGAAGAGTCTTATGGCATGCTCGACAAGTCTGACGATACTATCGTCAGCACGCTTGAGAAGCGTTTCTTAGCATTCCATGCTCACTGCTTTGCTCGACCCTACGATTTCGTGGCCTTCCAGCAAAAAGCTACCGATATCCTTGGCATGATCACATTGTGCTTTCAGGCTGAGGAGAAGACTGGTGGTTTTGGTCGATTCATGTATCGCGCCACCCTGATCAACATGGCTGCCGAAAGCCTGGCTAAGTCAGGCATTGAGAAGCCAGTCACACAGAAGAAACTCACGGTCGAGAAGCTAGCTCAAGAAATTGAGCGCAACTGCCAGAGCTTCTTCCTCTTCCAGCGCTTCAACTTGATCTTCTTCCAAGCTTTGTTAAGGATTTTGGCTCGCGAACTTGGTGAACCAGCATCTGAGGGCCAAGACATATCTGATATCTCACGTCTCTCCCCGGTGGTCGGTAAAGTCCTCCCACATCTGCGCCAATATAGCAGTTGGTTTCTTAGCCATATGCGAGAACTCGTTGAAACAAAGTACAAATCGAGCCGAAAACTGCTGGAGCAGGTGTCAAAGACATACGCTCAGACGCTTAACCTTCTTCGAAGCAACATTGATGTGTTCGCCTCCTCGCAAATCTCATATCTCCTTCCTGAAGACGAGCAGACCCTTTCGTTTTTGCCTTACTCGCCTATAGTCTCTAAATGGAGGCACCAAAGTCCTGATGGTACGACGAAGCCTGTACGGCCTGTAACTGCTGAAGCGAAAGACTTGGACGAGCAGGTGCACCTTGCAGAGACACATCTTCGCGCTACAGACCTTGTCGTTGATGCGTTGAGGTTGTTGAAACATCAGGTAAGCTTATATCCAGATATCAGGCATATCTAACCTTTCCAGGAGGACCTCAGTTTAAGTACTGTTCCGCTGGCGCTCGAGAATGCTCAGTTCGTTGAGCGTGAGCTTCCGGAGGCTGAACTTCCTCAAGCGCCACCATCTCCACCCAAAAAGCTCTGGCGTAGTAGTAAAGCATATGTTCGTGGTCCGTCAACGAATGGTACCACTGATATGCCAGGTACTACAGCACCAGAAAACGCAGCGCCTGTTGAAGCCCAGCCAACCGCAACTCCGGAGGTGGACATGTTAGGTTGTACTGACGTCCACCAGGAGGAGCCTGTTGGTGGTTCGATGGAACTTCCAGCTGTTGAGCCAGCTGCGTTCATGCAAACAGCGGCTGAATCCCTGCCAGCAACTCTAAACAGCTCAAGCATCATGATCGGCACACCAGGGCAGACCATCACAGGTGTGACCGCCATGGATCTGGTTCGGCAAATGCAGCGTTCTTCCGTTGGCAGTCCTGTATCGCAGCGCTCTCCTGATTCTGGCAAGAAATTTAGTCTCCCTGCAGCTCTACCGAGCCTCTACAATACACCCTTTGCACCAACTACGACCGAGCGAGCCCAACTCTCGCCTCGAATTGATCTCAGTCAGAAGCGATCACCGTCTTTTCACACGCCGAATATCAGCTCCAGCGCCTTTTTCCAAGATCAGCTGGCACGGCAGGAACAGGAAATCCAGCAGCGATCATCTCCTCAACCGCCTTTCCAGCCTACACCGAGCTGGGACACTTTCGGCCAGACACCTACTGGTATGGACTCGATGCTGCGTGCTTTTGAATACAACAAGACCCGAACGCCGTCACCCTACGCGAGCAATCACTCGCAAGTCGGTGGTCGGAGTCCACAGCCAAAATACGTTTCTAAGCCTGCTCCGTTTGGTGTTATTGGACAAGCACGACCTATATCTCGGGGTGCTCCCACAAACGGTCAGGGCTGAGGACGAATCGTCTGTGAAAGAGTGATTTGTTCTGCTGGGTCAGGATTGCAGGATGTTCAATTTCGAAGTTTGAAAACGCAAAGTGCGTGCTAAAACCAAGGGCAACTCGATGCGCTTTCATGCACTACTTGGTGGCCATGATGCCCTCCAGCATCCCTCCTAAATCGCCTTGCCCACCACATGCAAGAGTCACGTATGACCTGATTCACTATATTTTCTATTCGAATCGTGGCGGCATTCCTCGAGGTGATAGCATCTTGCCTCAAATCAAAGCTGTCTGATCAGAGATCAGTGATGCGAGCTTCACGCCTTATACGCTGCCAATGTGCTCGCACGGCTGAGCTACCTCCGCACCAACACCAGCCATTTCGTTGCCAACAGGTGTCCTCCTGGGCACTCGAATTTGAGGCTTGAAACAGCGCGGAGAATGCCGAATTTGCTCTAGATGCAACAGAACAAAAGAACGTAATTTACATCACGAACGAACAGCCGAAGTTGAATACAATTGGAAGAATTCAAGACAAGACAAAGACAAAAGACACTGGCGGCGAGAGGTGGGAATACTCTGCACAAGAGCGAGTATTGATATAAAGCATCGGACTTCTTGGTCTTGGCTGATGCTGCTGTCCTGCATTCAGGCGTCCTCCTCGCATGGTTAATGGACCTCTTGATGATGTCTACGGGCTTACTAGGGAACATGAAAATCGCACGAGAACTAGTAGATTGGCAGGCAAATTGCATAGCACATTCGTTCACCGTGTGAAGAGCATGAATATGATCTGATTTGCCTTTTTGGCATGTCTATGTCTTTGCTATGGTCATATCCCTGATACGTGCGTTCTAATCTGTTTGATATTGATCTATATTCTCGTTATGCTGTTCTATTGATCATGGCTTTTGTTGAAAGAAGCCCCCCAACCCTCCCTCTTCCCCTCCTGAACGCCATGCTAAGTTGATTTGCAGTTGCCAGTCCAGTTTTGCTGGCACCTATGTTAAACCTCGAACAGAAATTGGAGTATAGAGTCCTCAACCAGACAATAAGTGGTTTCCTCTTAGAATGACCAGTGGACATCCACGGATGTCACACCCACGCATGGCATGCTTCTCAAGGGTTGGAATGACCACAACTTCAATGTGACCATCTCAGTTATCCTTTCCGTATGTCTTCTTTGGGGAAGGATACGAAGGTCCCAACTCCTGCAAGCTAAGTTTGGCGAGCCATTGTCCCTTCTTGACACATTCCTCAGTAGAATCATCAGAAACAATGCCGGCAAGGAATCCTGCTGCGAAGGCGTCACCTGCACCGGTGGTATCGACAATGAGTTTGGATTCGATAGGCAAGACGGAAAACTCTTGTGCTTTATCCTTCCCACTGACTGCCACGATGGTTGGGTCTGTTCCCTGGGTGATGATCACGATCCTGGGTCGCTGTTTGTTCACTTTGTCCACTTTTGAAAGAGCCTTTGCGATATCCGGAATGCTGGTGTTGGCATCTAGGCCGTTATTCTCTGCCCAGGTCTTTGCCTCGTTCTCGTTGCCGAATACGTAATCCGTGTAAGGGAGCACCTCGGCCAGTTGCTGCTTGAAGAATTGCGGGATGAAACCGGCGGACAATCCGAGGCAGAAGGGCTTGTTCTTCTCTGCGGCGTGCTTTGCAAGTGCCATTGCAGCTGGAGGGCAGACGGTGAGATGGTATCCGCCTACGTAGTAGACGCGACTGCTCTCGACGAGAGACCAAACTTGTGGTTGCTGGAGATGATCGATCTTGTATTCATTTGCGGCTGCGAGGTGAGTGCACATGGTGCGGTGGTGGTCTGTTATTATTACTCCACAGCGGCCGGTTGGGTGATCGGGGTCGACACGATATTCGACATGGACACCTGGTTGGAGAGAGTTGCTTAGTCATGGTATCTCTGAGGGTTGGTCTTTTGATTGTGGTACATACCTTGTTCTGTGCATGCTTTCGTAGAATGTCTGCATATTCGTCGTCACCTACACAACCGATGTACAATGTGCTGTTTGGTGGCAGCATGTATTGAGCGCCTCGTGCAGTGTTCTGAGCTCCTCCTCCTGCAATCAACTTTGCATCGTGATTCTTGATCAAGTCGTCGTAAAGTTCGAGCTGTTTTTTGTTGTCTTCGACAAGGATGGTATCGTTCAATTTCATGCCATATTCAGCGATCATTGCCTTGTCACCTTTGCCCTGGATATCGAGGAGAGGGTTCTCTAGACAGAGAAGAGCGTAGCTTTGTTGAGGTGCCATTTTGTAGTTTGTAAGATTTTGTGTGAGGAATTCGTAGTAGTTGTAGGAGTACAACAGTAGTATTCAAGATTGGTAGCAGGATGGACAAAAAATGTCTACGAGGGGCACTGCAGATCTCAACTTGCGTCAAACTGCAGTTGGGTGGGGCCCATAATTTGATTCCGCAGAGCTCAAGCTGTGATTCGATACCGCATCCGTGCAGTATCGGCATCCATCAGTTGTCCTTGATGTGCTTGTCCAACATCTGTCAATACCATTAGACTATACATGTTCCTAATCGCTCAAACCAACAACTAGTCATCAACATTGAGCGTGATACTTCCATCTTGTTGGTGTCTATTTCGACTACAGCACTGCAAACAATTGTCTCCGCCTATTGCGCTTAGCTGCTTCCCGAGCAATTCGCTGGACTGCTTCATCGTCCATCCTCCGTCACAGCAATCAAAGTCCAGACGCGGTCACTCAAACTGTGAAACCACTGCTGCTGGATTAGATTGTCTCTCATTCACCCTTCAACATGGCAACCGAGCTCGCCTCGATCGTGCAATCCACACACATCCAACATGACCCCGACCCAGACTTTGATATCAACCCATCCACGGCAGCCTCAAGAAAAGTCCCTGCAAATGTGATATCTCGCGATGACCTCTATCCTTCGGATCACGATGTATCTCACATAACCGACGATGCATCAGACACGTCCACACTTCCCTCCGATATCATTGTCCCACGCCATCGGCACACACCTGGCCGACAGCACATGGCACTCCCAGATCTAAGGTTCGAACAGACATACCTCGCCAGCATAAAGAATGCAGATACAAACTGGACAGTCGCTTACATTACAATTCGAGATCAAGTACTGCTACCACTTGTGCAGGGTGTAGGTTACCATATGTTGATTTTGGGGTGGAGACACTGGAACCAAGGAAGCAAGTTTGTGGGACAGTCGCTGGGAGCTCGAGTGAGACGGTGGTGGTGGGAGGTGAATGGATGGAAGAGACCGAAGAATACAACGCCTATCAAGGAAGGGTTTACCAAAGAAGCTAAGGACTTCTACGTTGGCAGATTTGGCAGTGGGATGGGAGATTGATCAATTGATCGGTCAATCATATGTTTGGATTTATCGGTCGAAATGTGCTTGAGCACGCATGCACTGTACAGATCATGGAGGTCGCTAGGCATTCGAAGAGAACCAGTGCGGCCAGAATAGCTTTGGCTCTATAGCGTGAGCTTTTATAGCTAGGTTGTTGGCTCAGTGTTAACAGGGTGTTACCAGGGTATTGCACACCAACCTACCGTTTCGGAGTTGATGGTTGTAAAGCATGGCATTGCGTAAGACAAGTCTCGAGAAGATGTCTATTCGCATCAGTTTCCACCAAGAAGACATAACTAGAGAACAAACAAGATATCTCACTCTTCCTTGCACCGCGTAGTCTGTTCAGGAGACCATCGTTGCAGCTCTAAGATAAGTCATCACATTCTACAACAAAGAAAAATATCCAGTATAAAACAGACCAACTAACTAAGTACCTACCTAGCTAGCAAGCACCGCCTCCTCCCCTCCATCCTGACTCTGCCCAGCCTTCTTCCTCGCGTCAGCCGTTTCCTTCCCCACCTCCTGGCCCTGTCCAGCGTGCTTCTTTTTCGCCTCATCGAACTCCCCACTCTCCTTCATCTCCTTGATAACCCCAGCAGCAACCTTACTCGCCTCCACACCCGTCGGCACACCAGAATACATCATCGTATGCACGATCGCCTCGGTGATCTCCTCCTCGCTCAGGCCGTTTCTGACAGCGCCTCTGATATGTACGCGTAGCTCGGTGGAGCGGTTCAGCGTCATCAGGATGCCAATGTTTAGGAGGGAGCGTTGTTGGCGGGTTAGGCCGGGTCGGCCCCAGACGGACCAGGCTTCGGTTATGTATTGTTGGTGGGTCTTTTGCATGGGGTTGTCGACCTGAAGGGTGGTTAGATGGGAGGGATAGGATGGGAGAGAGTAATAGAGGAGTTGAGAGATAAGAGGTGAATACATACGCCTTTTAGAGCGTTTTCGACGTAGGCGTCTCCTACTACTTCTTTTCGGATTTGAAGACCTTGTTTGAAGGCTTCTGTTTGCTCGAATTTGTCGCCCATCTTTGCTGAGGTTGTTGATGTGGACTGGTGTAAAAAGGTTGGGTTGGGAGGAAAGGCTCTTGTTTCTTGGCTTGCTGGACAAATTCGGCAAGGAAATACGGACTACGTGACAAGAGCTCGAGGTATGTGATTTTTATTCAAGTTATTCGATTTTCTCCAACTGGTACGTACCTCTGGCTAATCGTTGACGTTGTGCCGTTGTGCTTATGAGGGGAATCACGAGGCGAAATATCTCCACCAACTCCAATGTTGGAGGATATCAACTTATGTATCCGCAAATATGACTGAGGAAGAACCTAGGTCATCAATGATTAAAATACCGATCTCCCCCGGCACAAGAGAAGCTTGCAGTATGTTCACATTCTACAGCCTCTTCATCAGCTTTGGTGGCCCGAGATACGCTCACAATTCTCATCCGACGTGAATATCAATATCTCACCCCTTTATTCAACATGGGTGACCAACAAGAATGGAATCTCCCAAATGTTACGTATGGCTTCATTGGCATTGGTGTCATGGGTTATCCAATGGCACAGAACCTTCGAAAGCGCATCCCACAGTCTTCTCAGCTCATTATCTGTGACGTCGTGGAGGCACAGGTCAAGAAATTCCTTGCTGAAACTGAGCCGAAAGAACACATCGCTGCAGCCTCGACACCGAAGGAAATTGCTGAAAAATGCGACATCATCATAACCATGCTGCCGAAGGGTCCTCATGTTCAGGAGGTCTTCACGAATGAGTCTACAGGCCTATTAGCTGGCGCCCCGTCCTCTAAAACAATCCTCTTCATGGAATGCTCGACCATCGACACTTTGACGTCAAACAAGGTCAATGACCTGGTCACGAAGGCTGGACACAAATTCGTGGACGCACCTGTTTCTGGTGGCTACAACGGAGCTGTAGCTGGGACACTTACATTCATGATAGGTGGTTCAGAGGAACTGTTCACTGAGGTCCGTCCACTAGCCGAGGCGATGGGCAAAAGGGAGAATGTGTATCATTGTGGAAAACAAGGAGCTGGTCTTGCTACGAAGCAGATCAACAATTACCTTGGATTTGTGTCGATGGTTGGTACCTCGGAGGCATTCAATATGGGTCGATTGTATGGGCTTAATCCCAAGACGCTAGCTAGTGTGGTAAATGCGAGCACTGGTCGCTGCTACAGCAGCTCCGTCGAAAACCCCGTCAAAGGGGTTTCGCCGACGGCATCTACCAACAGAGACTTCGCAGGTGGATTTTCGACAGAGTTATGTCGTGGCGTGGTTGAGATGGCTTTGCAGCTGGGTGAGCAAGTCGGCGCAAAGAGCGTGCTGCGCGATGTTGTGCTGAAGACCTTGGAAGAGGCAAGTGAGGATCCTCGATGTAAAGGCAAGGATTACAGAAGCATTTATCTGCATCTAGCCGATATTCAGCAAAGCGACAATCACCTATAAAATCCATCGCTGAGGAGAGGGATTCGGTCATTGGTGCTACTTATTCCCTTGCCCGGAGCTCTTTCAAAAACTGAGCAATTCAGGCACTTGAAGACAACGCAGCTTTGCCCTTTACGAGCTCCTTCAACCATCTACTTGGTACACGAATGAGGCATAGATCGACGGAGTGGACGCCCACGTTTGTACATGTTAGTAAGCTGCTTTCTGGATGACGAAAATGCAATCCCACCAGGCCATCATTACCGTGATATCTTTGCAGACTGGTCTCCTTGGGTCATTTGATTCGTCCAACCCTGCACAATCTGCAGCATGGACTCGAGCCTGAGAATGCTGAATGAGGGGCAAAGACGTGTTTTGTGGGATAAAAGCTTGCTCCGGTCCGGGGTCGCATACGGAATATTGCCGAGGACTCCATTGATTGCCGCAAGCTGCTGCGAACACCATGCGCTAACAATCACTGGGTTTGTCCATGTAACCTCGGCACATGTGTGCACAACGGAGAGGTACCTCGTGGAGTGACCGGAGGAGATAGCAGCGGCTTGTTTTGGTTGGTGCAGGCAGTGACCAAGCGCGGCACATTGGGCATAGCGCAGCAGTAACCGCTTTGTCTTTAGCGCTGCTTTGGTGGATTTGCTGCAAGATGTTTGGCATCACTCCCACCTGAAGTCACCCCAATGTTCAACCCCTCACCATTTGCGAATTCCACGAGGAGAGCTTCATCGCGACCATGGAGGTTCAAACAACTCCCACCGGCAGAGTCAAGAGAAAACAGTCTGGCAACAAGACAAAAACACTTCCATGCCCTCATTGTCAGAGACTATTTGCTAGGCTTGTGCGCTGTCCATAAGCTCGTGGTATTACTGGAAATTTACTGACTGCTGGGCAACAGGAACATTTGCAGCGACACATTCGAACTCATACCAAAGAAAAGCCTTTCGTTTGCGAAATATGCACAAAGACATTTGCACGCAGCGACCTCCTCGTCCGCCATGAGCGACTGGTTCACCCGGGCGTCGAAGATCAACACACAAGCCGAAAATCTCACAAGCGACACTCTACCTCCCAGGCCAACGGCGGTCCCCGGCGACAACATACAAACAGCGATGCCTCGCAGAACGAGCCTACTTCACCACTGCTGCAACAGCATAGCCATACAGACTCTATGGATATAGTGCATCATCAGAACCAGTCACTCATGTCCTCGCCTGGTGCGCAAGAAGGAAGAGGCATGATGGACATGCTGGATCCGCAGCTCATGCAGCCGCACAGTGGCATGCTAGCAATGGACGGCTTGAACCAACACCAGACTTCTTTTCCGGGTGCGCCCGCGCTCGATCCATCATGGGGCTACGACCTGAACTTGCTCTCGCACGCTGCTAGCCACGTTGCATCCAACACGCAGCACGAGTATGGCATTCCTGAAATATCCCAGGTGAATCAAGAGCAAGTGCAAGATCAAGTACAACAGTTGCTACCAGTCACGCTGGACCAACAGTATCCGCCGCGTACACTACACGACTATAGCCATCAAACATCGTTATTCGATAGCCCGGATCTTG
>Ga0181467_100991_pt1 | contig 13257 bp, 14 predicted proteins | sample InSIn5gowninarea_2_FD_119079 | JGI IMG/M metagenome (GOLD analysis project Ga0181467, IMG submission 119079) | Clean room microbial communities from NASA Spacecraft Assembly Facility at Jet Propulsion Laboratory, Pasadena, California, USA -... ... | reverse complement strand
TGATTGGATTGGATCTGAGTAGATAGGATAGGGAATAATATAATATGATAAGATAATAAGTCATAAGGGAAGTGTAGTAGGCTTAACATTTAATAATGTTCTGTGAAGTGAAGTCGAGTGATATGTGTTGTGGTGTGGTGCGTGGTGGGTGTTAGTTAGGTGGTGGAGGGTTTGTTTTGTAGAATGGATCAGTATTAGGGATAGTATCTCTTCTCATAGTTATTTTTAAGTAATCATAACCCATAGTATGATTCTAGTTTTAAGAGAAAGATACCTAGGATTTAAAGAGGACACTCATCTATAAAAAATCGTAAACAATCCTTCTTTTTCTTAGATAAAGAAGTGAGTAAATAGTAGGATAATTTATAAACGAAAGTCTTACTTATAACGTCGTTTAATATTAAAGATCTTACATACGACTTAACTTTGTCAAATATATATACACACACACACACAAGAATCTGTTCCTTGACACAATCACCGGCCCAGAAAGGCTTGCTTTTATCTTTCTTTGTCTTTATATTTTTTATCGATATCTTTGGCTTCAGGAGCGTCTTAGGGAACGGGCTAGAACATAGCATAGTACAGTATAGCACAGCAGGCATGCAAGCGGGAAAACTTGGGTGAGTAGTGATTGGTGGGATCAAGACATCACGTAGTTCTTGTTCTCTCAGTTGTTCTTTGTTGTGATGTAGTAATGTTTTAACCGTAAAAATGGTGGAATCAATCCGGACTCCGGCGGGTTTCTTTGTGGGGCGAGTGGAGGTGTGTTATTGTTTTGTTGTTTGACAGTTTTATTGTTCGTCGACCTGGTGGGATTCAGCGCTCTACTGGATTGAAAAACAATCGTTAAAATTCGAGTAAGTGGTTTTGAGGAGTTGTGTGGTGGTTCAGTTTCTGGGTGTTGGAGGTCGGAGGTTGGAGGTTGGAGGTTGGAGGTTGGAGGTTGGAGGTTAGAGGTTGGAGATTGTGGGAGTGTCTGATGAGGAGTTGTAAGGAAGCTGACTGTCAAAGGGTTTGTAATATATATGTCTTGAGCTACAAACATGATAGGCTTGGTGGTAGATCAAAGTCATGAAAGTCTTTGCTACTGTCTTGATTAGAATATTTGGTTTGTGAATCCTCACTACTACGTATAGCGCTGATCAAGTTCAGTCAGGATATGTGTTTGTTTGAAGTGTTACAAGAAAGAAGTGGATGAAGTCCATCCTCCCTCCCTTTTCCTGCCCAAAATCAGTCAGCAAATTCTGTTTGTTTGTCCTTAAGGTACAAGCTATAGCAACACTATGCTGGATCTTGCAAGCACTTGATAAAGGATAAGAATAAGAAGTACACGCTCTTCTCACCGCTTATAACTTGGCTTTTGGCTTTTTGTCCTTCTTCGAGCCTTACCGATTACTTCTCATTTCCACATTTTCCTTTCTTACATCCTCCAAAATATCATCAAACGACCACCAACCAACAGGATGCACACACCACTATGAATTTGTGTTTGAATCACTATCGCTACGAGGCCAAAAGAGTAGATTGTTTTGTGGAAGTAAGCAGTGTCGGGCTCTTGGAAACTATCTCTTTGTGATTGCTTCCATGGTGATCTAGGGAGCATGTTCCAACCTCTTCTGGTCTTTTCGACGCAGGTGCTAGTTTAAGTAGCTCATATACGCTCGACGGACCAGCGGGCTTTAGCAAGTGACTCCCATGACAAACGAGATAGCCTTCTAGGTATATAAAAACAAGAAGTTGACACCTGGATGATGATCATCTCCAATGAGATGACGGGAGCTTCCTGTAAAGATATTTGTGTTGAGCAAAGATGTGCCTACAGGCACATAACCCCCAACACCGAAAGTCTCTGAAGCCACCGAAGCAGTTGAATAGCGTAAAGAAATCTGACTTTAGAAGCCCCCTTCCGCAGTGCTGTGTCGACCAAACCAAATCGACACTGCTTCAATCAGCTGAGATTGCTCTAAATCGTCAATCCCAGTCATGAACTCAGAGACTGCCTCTGTTAAAGATGCTACGTCAGATCGATTAGCAAAGCACGAAGATGATGAAATCATTCCCAGAAATATGATTGCTTGCTGTAACATAGTTGGAGTGATATCAGAACGGGAGTTCAGAGAAGGTCCAGCGATATCTAACAACGTTTCGTACATGAAAGACTAATTCGGATACCTCGATCAAGTACAAGCTGATGTTCTATGCAGGAATGGTGCAGTTCAAACCGAGCCTTGAAGCCCATCAAACCGCATTTACTTCAACAAGCAGCCCGCCCGGCCGAGCTGAATACTTTATCCAGATGCTCACTCCTCTAGTGATCCACAAAAGATTAAATTCAGCCCCAAAAGTCAACCCACCCATCACATAGGATCCACACCATCCCACAGAGATGCAGAGCTTCGCCTAAAACCCACCCTCCGCCCACCTTTGTGTTACAATACAAATACCTTATCTTCCCCACACAGCCTCTCACCGATCTCGGAACTTCCCAAACAGGCCAGTCAAATCTAGCTTTTGCCTTCGCTTTGGTAGATAGCACGAATGCTGAGTATCCCCAGATCTGACATTGCCCGATGAACTGAGAAGCCTTGCTCCGGGATGGTAAATTCGTGAGTGAGGACTGGAAGGACACGTAATACGCGAACTATGTAAGGGCTTTCCTTTCGTCTTGCCGTGCAGGGGAGATCCGAGCCTTGAAGATGTGCAACAATTTGTAATATGGTGATGGGAGGGTCGAAAGTGGTGGGTGGGGAGTGGGCGAAGGGAGAAGAGGTCGTTGTACGACGCTAGGGGTTGGATTTGGAGAGAGATGGTGAGTCGATTCGGTGCTGATACTGCCGTGCTGGCTGCTCGGAAGTGGGAACTGGGGATGGGTTGTGCATCACCGCGATACCAATTTCATCGCTCTTGACTCTTTACACGATTTACCCGCAGTACTTTCAACATATTCCGGCAGGACAACCCCAGGTCAAGCCTGTTCCTCCGCCAATACCAAGTATCATTAACACTGCATTAACCACCCCTCCGAGTCCTTCTCCAGCCATACCACCCGCAGCGATAGCATATCCGTACATCTCCCAGCTTCGTTTATTCCGCCGCGACCAATGCCAGCTGACCAGTGCTCCAATGCACATTGCAGTGCCGTACTGTGTATCAGGAATGACGAAGCCCATTGCGAGGACCATGAAATTTGGATGATACTTTCTGACCCATTCGAGCTTACCCCTCCAGAAGTAGTGTCTGACAAGGACCAGAATAGATCCAACGCTGGCAAGCACGATGGAGAATATTACTGATGATTTAGGTATAGGAAAGTCTTCTGATGATACAGTTACAGCAACAGCTACTGCACGCCAAGCTGAAGCAGAGGGTACGAAGAATGCACATGTCGCTGCATGATCTGTGGAGTTGATGCATGGGTAGGCGTAAGAAAAGAGAAGATATACGGAAGGGGCGAGGAAGACGGCTAGCAGAGTCCCAATGGCGCAGGCGTACCATTGCTGAAGTGGTGAAGTACGGAGGAGGTAACCGATACGAAATTCGCACGTAAGCTCTATAGGATGTGAGACCTTGGATGAAAAGGGGCTCGAGTTCAATATACCACTTGCCTGACCTGCTCCAATCGCTGATATAGCGCCTCCGAGCAGATTCAGAACCTGTGAATCTTGTAGCGACCATTTCGGTCCTTGCGTTGTTGCACCTAGGACTATTTGCGAAGCTTTCGATGCTGCTCCAATAGGCGTGATATCTGAAACAATCAATGTCGTGGACAAACTCGGAGAGTGGCTCCTACCTGTGGCACCTGTCGATTGAATGGCCAAGAATGAGAAAAAGAAGGACAGGAAGATCGCCAACAAAATCTCCAACATTGGCATGCCATACTGTACCCTCATGACGACACATGTGAGGACTAACGTTATCAGTAGCCCCGAGAGCCATAATGGAGTGGATACCGGAACGTCGTGTGGAGATGGAATCTTTTCCCTAGATTCATCGGTGTTATCTGCATAGGTCTTGGAGCGGAAGGCAGTTCGTTTGCGTCCAGATATAAGACCTTTCGAAGTCGACCAGAGGATCTTGGTACTGAGTACGAAGATACGCCATTGACATGCAAGCTCTATTAAAGAATCAGTATATATGGAGATAGGATACTCTTTGCATCGTTCTGTCAGTACCTACCTGTCAAAGAAACAGCTACCATGCACAAGACTCCAGGCCATAGCAGCCAATATCGTGGACTTGGGTGATCGGCTGAAGCAAACTCGCTTGCCAGTGATTTGTACGAGACGAAGCCAGCCCAGTCTGGATCTTTGGTAACTGGAAAGCCAAAAGCCTTACCTTTGGCTACAAGAGTAGGGCCAATTATGCCCCTATAAAGTCAGCATTATTTCTTGTGTAGAGAGGAAATCTCACCATGCGCAAATGCTTCCAGCCAGAAATGTGATCGACGTATTGAGACCTGCTATCATCCCTGTTCCTACAAAAGCTGGAGTAAACTCTATGAACCATCCCCAGCTCTCCAACGCCAGTAAGAAACTACTTTTGAAGCCCCAATTATACACCCAAGAAAAGATATGCCAATCCTGACTGGGTTAGCCTCGAAACGAGTCAGGGCCGATTCGCATACCCATATCAATCCAAGTGCGAATGGAGACAGAATTCGTTGCGTGACTGCGATGATGAGACTTAGGCTCAGGGCCTTAGTTTTTCTTCTCGCATCAGTCGCACCCTCAGCTTTCGTGTGAAGGCTTCGGATAGTAATGGCTGTTGCTGATGGAGTAGGGAAGACTAGGTTGAGTTCTTTGGCTACTTGAACTATGAAGAAGTTTCTCACTGTACTTTGACATGCTTAGCAGATACCTTCAACTTACCATAGTCAGGATGGCATGGGGATTACAGATGGTGACAAACGTGGAGTAGAACAGAAGAGCCCAAAGAAACCGCCCACAGCAGTTAAGGCTGTAATCCTCCAAAAATCTTCTTGTGGGTTTCTAAGTAGTCCCAACTGGTATAATGCTGGGAAAGCAGTTGAAAAGATCATAGCCATACCACCAGTGGCAGTAGCGGTTGTCTGAACGATGTTGTTCTCACGGGGACCAAAGTCGCCGCCTAGAATTGACGAATGACTCCAGTGCTTGGAGCATGCCCTCAGGACCGAGAAGCCTACAAGTGACTATGTTCCAAGATTAGCGGCCGACCGATATCGAGCTGCTTGTATGCAGAATTCGTGCCAAAGAGCTTCAAGAGTCAAAGCTTACGGAGAAGATAGTGCCGGAGAAAGTCCACCCTGACTTAAGCCCCATGTAAATGTTGGAAGCGTTCACTAAAGCACCGCACAAAATCCCAAGAGCCACAGCACGAAAGGTGAGAGCATTGCGGCGTTCGTCCGGAAGGTCATCGAATGGTTGGAAAGGATTCTTTGCAAATGAGTCTGAACCCAGTCCGGAGTCTTCACCAAAAACCCTATCATGTTGCTCTGGTAGGAAGGGCTCATTGACACTATCAGAGGAGAGCCTCGCAAGCTCGGCGGCCTCATATAGGTCCAGTAAAGCCCTGGACCGAGGGTCAGAGCTAGCTTCTCGCAATGGGAAGGTCTTGAGGGTCTCACTCATCGGTCGTAGCACTGAAATCAGAGAGCTCTATCGAAGAGCTCATAGCTGATGATCACTTATCAAGCATGATGTTGTGCTTCCAGAGGAAGATGAGCTGGAAGCGTTGTAGCAACAGCAAGTCCATGTGAAGTTCAAGCTTACCTAACAGAGAGTTTTACGGCCTTCTCGAGCATCTAGGGCGGTGAAAGATAGCGGAGCGCTAAGACAGCGTCCCAACCAATCTATAATAGCTTTTTTTTACCCGCCTGTCCCAAACGAGGTCATTCTGCCCAGAATGACGCGAGCATCGGTGACCTCAAACTCGTCAAAGAAGCTCCTTACATGTCTCGTGTTCTATCATACTGCCATCCCCACACCAGGAGTCAGGGCAGGCATCGATCTTTCGAGTCTGCCAAGGGTATATCGAAATCACAAGCTCGAGAATACTAGGAGGTAGTGCATTGCCAGGGTACCGTCCAGCACGTTTGCCATATCTTCAGTACATCTATGGCTCATCGATGCTGCTGTTGTCTACTTTATGAACGACCATGTCGATTCCCATGCCACGACTTTGTATGTTGTCAATAAGCGTGCTGCCGCTGACGTTGCCGTCTCATGCCACTCGAACGACCCTGTCGATACCGAGTCTATTCTGTGTCATTAGGAAAAACTTGATTCAATAAGATTTCAATGCTGCTCGATGTTTCATAAAGCTATTGAGGTAGATGCGCATTCTGGCCTACTCGTAGTAACAGACAAGGCAGATAGCAAAATCAAGTGATACTTCTAAGCCATCTGAGGTAGCTCCGATTCCCCTACTAAGCTTTCATTCTTCATACTTTATGTTTGATATACTCTCGCATACAATGGTACATGTCGTTCTTCTCATTCTCAAAATCTAATCTACGCTAAGCAGAGTATCTCACAATTGTGCAAGCAATGTTATTCTTTTTTGGCAATCAAACTAATCCCCTTATAAACATACAAGCCGCTTGTGAGCTCTGTATCTGAGAGAGCCCCGGAGAGGACGCCAATCTTGTCAACACGGACCACGTTTCCGGCAACTGTGATAAAACGTTAGTCGAGAGCTCATTTGCCCCAGCTTGCGGAGTCTTGCCTCTTTCATAAACAAATTCTGCTGGTCTCGCGAGCATAGCTTGGTGTTCATCGTACATGGCCATCCAACCTTACCATTTAGCTTCAATTTGAATGCAGCAACTTCGTCATGGCATACTTTCAGGGTATTTTCCAACACGTATCTGTTGAGAGCGTCCTGATTTGTCAAAGTCCCGATGGTATCCGAAGGTAGATTCTTGTTCTTGTTAAGAGTCGTCCCTGAACGCTTGCAATGCATCATTGGACTATCCTGATACATCCCGTTGGACTGCGACCACGGTTGAAATCGAGTATCATGATTATCAACGATGCTATGCTGGGATGAGTGCTTTAAGACGGTTTGATGCGCTTGGTACGTTGACGTCTGCACACCTATATCTGTATTTATACCAGGGTTTATTGGGCGGAGATGGTTGATGTTTTGGCTGATTGTCTGTGTGTTCTGAGGCTCTTGCTCCCAGTCAGATAATGATGGAGTAGTTAAGATAGTGTTTGCTCTACCTTCACTTTAGTATGCAGCAGCCTGTGCAAGAAACAGATGCACCATATCAGCGCAGAGCACTTACACGTCCAGAACCCAGTTCTGTGTCCAAACATCGGAATCGCCATTATGTTGACCAGCACAGATCATGTCATCGGCCTGGCCATGAGCCTGAGATGCAATCATTGTCAGACCGGGAGATTCTGCGTCTTCCGATTGCGATTGCGTTCCATATTTGGCTTGTGCAGTCGTGATTCGCTTCTCTGACAAGGGTTTAGTACGTACATCTAACCAACAGCTCTCGACTGGCTTACTTTCTCGATGTTTGCGTTGCGCCAGTCGATTACGTTTTCTTTTAACATCCTCAGGAGTCTGAGCCACGAATGATTGAAGTTCATCTGGAATCATTGTCACCTGATCATAAGCAAAAGCACCAAGAGTCAATGGATGCAAGTGTGTCCTGCAGGTAGTAGCAGCATATTAACAGCTGCTGATATTTAGCTGTCTTTTACCTTGCAGCCAGGCATGAGAACCAGAGCCCCTACGATCGTCGAAGCCAGGCTCATTGCTAGGAATAGACTATGTAGCACGAGTGTCATGCTATCTACGTTCAAAGCTTTGGGTTTCGGAACATTGCTTTAAAGATGTATAACGCTTGTCGGTCCATCCTGCCTAGGGCTGAAATAAAAGGCACCTTGACCGGATCATTCGAATAAGATCCTGCAAAACGTTTCGTACATCTAAACATAGTCATTGGCATGTTCCACCGTCCCACATCGAACGGACCAGTCGACGCTCAACCGATGTACATCCAGATCCAAGGCGGATTTTGAATTCAGAATAGATGTGTTTAAAACACCCAATGCAATGTTACATGATTCGGTGGCTTGCTATCGTAGCCACTTCATCGTCAAATTGCTCATTTTCCATTAGGTGCAACAAGGCCATTTCGGCCGTTGCGATATTGTTGGTTGCCCGAATGCTATCACAAATAGGACCGCCTCGTACTCAAATTGGCATCTTCGCGAAAGGCCCAACTTTAGGATAGTACAAGCCCGGAACCTCGGCCAGTACGATATCACTGACCTTTTCAGCTCGGCAGGTTAGCTTGACTGGTGTGATCTAAATGAGCATATTGCACGTATAGATCAATCCTCACTGCGTCACACAACCTTGATGCCAAATATACGGACTTGCAGCTTTTAAAAGATGTTTCGACGAAAAATCTATATACCCCTTCTAGGCTAGTTCCTCTTACAGCAATTATCCGAGTCTCTTTGGTGTACGATGAATTCGCACGCTCCCAAAATCTCTCCTTCGTCGTAGCGAATGACATATGCTCAGTTATTTGTTTTCGTGTATTGACGGGAAGGCTACACTTGTCTAATTAGAACATGATTGCAATCCCCACAACTGGCATCGTATATGTATCGAATGTCACGTGTACGCAAAAATCTCTGCTTGAATGTATCAAAAGCTACGCTTATCGCGTAGCTCTTTTCCAGCAAAGTTTCCTCTCACCATCTCAAATTCTAGGCAAAGACCTGACATTTACTTCCAGGCAAATAAATACATTCACATCTCACATGACGTTTGACACGTGATTCGCCACTTCCCATGCTGCTAATGGTTTCCGGACCATCTCGATTGTCCATCTCCACCTCCGCAATGTTTTCCACACCAAGACTCCGAGAATCGGGAGGCGGTGCTCATATCAGCATGGGGTGGAACTGAGAACTCGGACTTGCTATGAACGCGCGATGTGGGTTCGCCTCAAGCTTTACGTCACCAAAAGCTTTAAACTCTTTGAGACATGTGCTTTGCGCTTACATCTGTTCCAACCAATGATATGAACATAACACTCCGGAACTAGGGCGGACTATAGAGCTTCTAGCTGACTTCTAGAACACAAAGCATGCTATCTAACGGAGTATTCTGTGCCTGTGCTGCGCTTTGCTCTGCCCCAGGTAAAGCCCGAACTCCGTTCTCAACACATGTAGCTCTCCGTTACGTCAGCTGGAAAAGTGATGCTGTCATAGACATGTGCCAAAAGGGCCCCTCATTCGATAAGTCCGTAACGGCCCTCTAAGAGTTAGCGAATCCGAAGATAGCGAATATCTATGACGGAGACCAACAGAACTCTGAAGGTATTACATATACATCTTCCAATACCTATATAATCCGACCATCTGCACTCGTCCATATCTACCTTTTCATCATGCAAAGAACCTTCTTCACACGAGCCACTCAAGCAAAGAATATCATCCGATCATCACATCTATCATACACAAGACCTATTTCCACCTCTACCATCAAGATGCAGAACCAGAACGAGTATGGACAGGGCAAGTCCCATGCCACTGGCGACTCCATTGTCCCGGATAAAGTCGAGGAGCTTGCTCCTGAAAGTCTTGAGAGGAAGCTTCCCGAGAGTGTATGTGTTCTATCAATTATGAGTTGATGTATGGCTGGGATACTGACTTTTTCCGCACAGGTCCATCCCACCGGCGATGAGAACCAAAGTCAACGTGTCAACCACGCCAAGGAGGGTGGTAGTATCGTGCCAGACGCGATCGCAAAGGTTCTGCCGAAGAAGGTCGAGGATGCCGTCCCAGACGCCATTCACGACACTGGGTCGTACAAGAAGTGAGCCTCCCGCGTGCAAATTAAGGATATCATCGACCTAGAAATGAGGTCAGTGAATGCGGGAATAGAGATGAAAGTTGTCAGGCCAATGTACATTAGATGAATCAAGTCTCACATTGCCGTGTCTCGAACCAAGAACACTTCTCATCCGATTACTTTTTACGTGATATCGAAAAAAATATGAAACAGCGTTCCTTCCATTTTTGCGACCTTACGTTGTTGAATTTATGTTATTAACTGCTCTCGCCATGTTGTCACAATTATCGTTGCTTTCGTGAGCAAGTTCTCGCCCACTACAGTATCATTCCCCCTCGGCAAATCCAGCTCCAAAATCCAAGCAGAATCCACAGGTTGATACTCTAAATGCATAATCGCCCCATTGACAAATGCTGTCCCCTCCCCAAACATTCCCTCGCATTTCACGATTTCAGGGAAGACATTCGGCACATCCTTCTCACTCAAGGTGCCCCACCTCACTTGTTCCCTCATTCATCTTCCACCTCACAACTTTCATACCATGACCCTCATAAATATGTCCAAAACAATGCAACAAGGGTCTCGTTCTCCGTATAGCCCTCATCAAATGCTCGCATCTCAAGTACTCGCCCCTAGCGTCGTCTAGCATTCCCATAGGTGGGCCATGTGTCATGATGATATCGACGGCTCCAAAATTCGGGATCGGATTGACAGCTATATTCTTAGTCGTTCCTCCTTCCTCCTTCTCTGGACGAGAAGAAGGGTTAAAGCGATCTTCATCCCGATAATAAGGGAATGCCCAGTCACAAAACTCCGGTTGGTATGGAGAAGCGTAAATATTGAACCTTGCACCGTTACTGAGCTCGAAGCTGTGAAGTCCTTCTTCAAGGTAGGTCACACCTGCATTTCTTGCAGCGGGTCCAGTCATGACTTCGATGGCTTTTTCGTGGTCCTTCATGGTTCGTTTGAGAACAAGATATTTAGACCAGTAGGTTCTGTCAAGGTCCAAGTCGTGATTACCTGCTATGACGAGTTTGAGCTCTGCATCAGTTTTTGAGAGCATCTCTAACACTTTCTTGTAAGAAGCGGCGCCTTCCGTGCTGGTCAGGTCACCGCAGTGGAGTAGGAGATCGAATTTAGGGAGGGGTAGACGGAATGGGACATCCTGCTTCTGGTTACGGAACTCATGCTGTGAGTATCGGAGATGATCATGATGCGTGTTGGGATTGTGTCCGTTTTGTCTCTGGGAGGTTCCATTGAGAGCTTTAGCTCGTTTCCTACTTGAGGCTTCATGGTGGTCGATTTGATGCTGTGCAGAAGGCGGTGCATCCGGTCACTCACGGCTGAAATGCTATCTTACGACGTTGTAATAATATGTATCATGATGATTGTTCAAACAAGATCTGTCAGATGATAGCGCCGCTCACCTCCTGTTAAAGTGTTGGAACAGATAGGTGAATGTCAACCTGCTGACTTTATGGCAACTGCTCGCTTAGAACCGGGTAAGCCTGAAGCAGCAGGCAATTTTGAGGATACTGGGGACTCTAGGATTCTGAACTCTTTATTGTAGCGTGTGTAGGCATGTTTGTAATAGGCTCATTCTCAGCCATCGGCCTCTTGACAGCCTTGGCCACTGCTTGCATTCATCTGTAATGCCCAAAGCTGGCTCCACCTTATTGCACAGACAATCCATAGCGCCAGGGCAAAGGGAACAGCTCAGATGATAGTTGTCACTAAAGCTGGTCTGCCATCTACCACAAAGTCTCGAGTTTCATTGTGTAGCAGGTTAGCTGAACAAGTTCGATATTTGAAGATGCTCCTCGCGCTCACTGGCGTCGCAACACAGCACATTGGCGAGAGCCGACAGCGAGTGCATAATGAGCATATGCCTTCAAGCTTGGAGTTGTAGGAAACACCTTGGCTCATATATTCTACTCTCCAATGATATATGTACATCCCTCTGGGCCCATCCAAACTTCGTGGACGTCACTGGCCTGAACATCCACTCTATCGCCAACGCCAAACATCTGCTTCTCAACGTCTTTCTTTTCAGGATAAGCGACAGTCATCTGGCCCTTTAAAATGAGATGTGTAGTCAAGCATGGGTGGGAGTGAGAAAGGTAGTAGGCATTCCTTCATAGCGGTCATTAGTTGGTCCTTGTGCGAGCAAGGTTTGTTGACTTACGGCCTATCGGACCAGGTGAAGACGTGGGAAAAGCCCCACGATCGTACCTCGTCTTCGCCTGTTCGCTGGGTTTGGTGAGCCATTGTGACCGTAATGATGATCACTAGCAGATTTACGTTGACATCGGATTGACTCCACTCTACGGCTCGGCTCGGCTCGGCTCGGCTCGGACCATGCCTGCTATAACTTACCTGAGCAGAGGAAAGAACCCCACTGCTTTATCTTGGGAGGTTCTTGTTTCAACATCTCTGATCAAATATCGCTCACTATTTCGCACTGGCGCATGCGATATCGTCACTCGCTGTCTCTGTCTCGTTGTGTCAATTGTCTCACCGAAGTCCGTCCTTTGCGTCCTGTCTTTCTCCCATCTATAGCGAATCTCAGCCCAGCTGAACCCCTCGATTCGAGTAGTGATACGAACCGTTGTGTGGACTATCGCGTTCTCGACGGCCCATACAGCCTAGCGAACCTCTTGATGGCTCTGTGGCTATAACACACACGATCAATGGCAGATTCCAGCAACGCCTCGACCTTTCAAATAGCTACGATCAGTCTGCCCAAGACCAAAGTACGCCTCGGCTGCTGCCATTCAAGCAATAGGGACGTCAGCCATCTGGCGACGTGGATCCACAAGTGACGTGCAATTCTTTCACACATTCCAATCAGTGGAGTCAGAGTTAGACGATCAGCATGCCGATACTTGTGCCTTCTGGCAAACAATTCTCCCTTCACAAGCTGATGGCTATGTCGACGATGCTTTCTCCAACCCATGCTAAAGGCCCTTTCACTCAAGGCAATGGCACGAGTTCTTCACCAACCCATCATCTCTATCTCTCGCATGCAATCCAAGATCACTTACGCCGAGTCTTCGACACCCTTTGCAATGCAGAAGCAACTATCACCCACGACCAGTTCGCAGCATGGCTTGCAAACTCACAACACCAGTCGATCGAGAAATTGAAGGATAGCTATAAGTTCGAGGAGTTTTTGGAGGCCATGTACTACAATTATGTATTCGAAGCTATGAGCAAGATGGTGTTCGAGGACAAGGACTTGACCAAACCGATCAGCAATTATTTTATTAGCAGCAGTCACAACACCTATTTGATGGGCAACCAGCTTTCTTCGAAAAGTAGTACCGAGGCATATACAAAGGTATGTATCCATCACGCTGGAGAAAGTTCTCGCTAATCTGTCTAGGTCCTCCTGGCTGGCTGCCGATGTATCGAGATCGATGTACATGACCAGGAGGACTGGGACAT
>Ga0181467_100990_pt1 | contig 13260 bp, 18 predicted proteins | sample InSIn5gowninarea_2_FD_119079 | JGI IMG/M metagenome (GOLD analysis project Ga0181467, IMG submission 119079) | Clean room microbial communities from NASA Spacecraft Assembly Facility at Jet Propulsion Laboratory, Pasadena, California, USA -... ... | reverse complement strand
GGGGGTAGGAAGGAGGAGGCAGAGAGGAAACAGAGAGGAGACAGAGAAGATATATACTAGTGAACAGATATCAGAAGACTAGTAAGATATATCAAGGTATATTCCTAACCTTCTTTCCCTTATTTAGACTTAACTTTTATTCTACTAAACATCTCTCATTTCAACGTTCTTATATCCTTCCATATTTGATCATTCTACTCCTAACTTCTACAGTACACCTTACAAGTGCGCCCTCCCTCCTTAAGCTCCAATAAGAAAGCCTCCACCACCAATGTCCATTTGATAATGATCCCTCACTTCCCACAACACGACCTACATCCAGGATCCATCCTCACTCACCTCTTTGATGTTTCATTTGTTCGCGTGACTTGTGGCATTGCCTTGTTTACTCTGATATATAGCTCAGCAGCATAGGCGACGAAACCTCAACATCATTTCCACTTCAACCATTAAACATACCCGTCGCTATACAAGATTATGCTTAACAAAAATGCAATTCTGCGCGAAACCTACAGTAGTCCTGGATTCTGCCTCATAGTTACCTTATTAACACTTATTTTTCTGGAAATGGAAAAGTCAAGTTAACATAGAGAGAGATCAAGGTAGAATAAAAGTCTGGATGGAGGTCGGCTCTCATAGACACTACTGTAGTCCAGTGGGCTTACCCTGTATTGAGAATGCCTTGGCTGAGCAGCTTATTAGCTTGTTTGTCGAGATTATTCGTCAGCGAAGGATTCTTGCGAATGAATGAATGAATGTGGTTGTCGCAACTGCAGAAGGTGCCAAGTTCTTTTTTTCCTATTTCTCCTTTCTTTCCCCCTGTTCCAAAAGGATGGGTGCATTTTTGTGGAATTCTGTTTTTCGTCCGATAGTTTTTGGATAGTCTGATAATAAAGGTTTATTCGACACGAGCTTTTATTCATCCGACACGAGCTTTTATTCATCCGACACGAGCTTTTATCCGACGCGAGCTTTTATCCGACACGAGAATGTTACGAGAACGCGATTCATTGAAAGCATGGTGTATAGATGGATGTGTGATAGGACATGCCAGCGTCTTTACCTACTTCTGGTGAACAGGTGGACGGACAGGGCAGGGTATTGACTCCGTACCGCTCTACAAGCTTTGGGGCGAGCTTCTATATCCAGGTCGGCCTGAACCTTTTCTCGTAGTGTATAAGCTACTTTCCGCTTGTTACTCTCCGCTTCATTATTGCCTCCACTGCCCCCTTTCCCCCCCTTGCCCCTTCCTTTCAAGAAAGGTTTCAAGAAAGGATGGTTCTCCCTCCAAAATACCATCTTCGTCCGGTGATTCTCAAACGATCCACGCATGCCAGGAGTGTATGAATTCCCGCACTCCGTACTGCTCGACGAGCTGCCACATACTAGAGAGAGTGGTGCGACCAAGAACGACATAACGATGTAAGACTTCATCGTGTCACACTCTGATCAGACTTTCAGGAGGGGAGGTTTGGGGAGAGACTTCCATTTTGCCTTGGTTAAAACGCGTTTTGACTGGACATTACTGTTTGGAGTGTTGTCTCCATCCCAGAGCGCTATGCAAGCAGGGCTGAAGCAGTCGATATTGTGACACCCGCTGAAAGAGGTGGGTCGCGAAAAGTAAGTCTTTTTGAAATATAAGGATGAATCTAGGCTTTCAGACTTACGAGGGAAGGTGTAGGCAGGCCATCTCTGTGATTCGAGAGGTGTATATGTCGTCGCAACACTTTCTTCATGATCTTTTGTCGAAGCGTGATGGAGCTGGTTGGTGCATTTGAATGACCTCACCTTGGTGTCAGCGACCTGTCCGAGATTGTCATTGAGTCTTTCTTTGAGATGCAGGACTTCTTGCGACAAAGGCTTTTCTCATAGAAGTCTTATCAAGTCTAACTTGAGTCTTTCTCCAGCTTGACGGGGGGTTGACATGCTCTAACAGTGCTTCTGAGATCAGTGCTAATGAAACAGAAAATTACTTTCCCACAGGACTAAGAGACTGAGACATGTTGATAACAAAAAGCTATTCGTACCCATAGCTTGGACCCAACTACAAAGTCAACTCTTCGTCACCGCCAAGGATGAATGTGGATCTCCACACGTCCTTAGCTTCCCCAGGCACAATCAATCTATGGGCTCAGAGATATCTCATCTCTCCGACTCACAACTGTATCCTCGACACGCACCACAACCTGTCTACGGACGAGCCCAACGTTCAGACTCAGCAGAGATCCAGACAATGTACGCCTGCGTGCGGACTCCATGCGGGCGCTAACGCTTTTGGGTAAAGACCAAGTACCTCTAGCGTGTTGGTGACAGGAAAGTATACGATGATAGGAGATGAGCCGATGACAGTAAAGGAGGTGAGAAATTGACAATTGAGATCTCTAGGCTCGCGCTTATGAAATAATCAAGTTTATTGGACAGAATGACTGAAACATTATGCCACGGGCATGATAGGTATTGTCCAGGTTGTGAGAGTTATATTAGAGCCGTCATAGATGATACTGAAGTACATCTGCAAAGGAGATTGTGGACATTGTGTAAGGGATGTTTGAAACCATGAGTAGTAAACACATATACAAACAATGGTCCGCTTCCTCCATACAGTCAATGCCCTTTCCAGCCACAATGAGTGGATGTATATCAAAGTCTGAAACTCCAGCCGGTGAATCAACCACCATTATGTCCGTATCCAAAGACAACACAGCGAACCCAGTCGCCTAAGACACCCAACTCCAGATCCTCCATATACAGTCATGTTGGTACACCGTGTCCCTATCACCCACAAATAAGCAAGCCTCAGATGCCTCGAAACCCCAACACATTTGCCGCTCCCCACAGCCCATACTCCTCCTCCGCCCTCTCACACACACCTCCACAAACGACCCTCCCCCTCCCATCAACAGCCCAATACCCACCCTTCAACCACCGATCACCCCCCTCCCTTAAGTCCTGCACTCCCCTCCCCGCAGTCCCAATCTCTCTCTCAGCACCGAGCTTCCGCATCTCATTCTGAGTCCAGGGATTCATCACATACCACGTGTTACTCTGTCCCAATCCCCAAGCCGCGTATAGTTCGTGCGCGGGCGTCTTGTCGTAGATGATTTGGAGGTTGCTTGGACCGCCGAGCGTGTCGATCCAAAGGCGCGTGGAGGCTGGGCTGCAGTGCGAGATGAGGATGATGGGGAGTTTGGGGTGGGTTGAGGAGAGGGAGCGGGCGGTTAGTAGGGCGCGGGCTGCGACTGTTGCGAGTTTCATTAGTCTATATACAGTCTCCAATTCAACCATGTCCCTGTTATTCAAGGCCAGCGGGAACATAGGAGAATGGAAGGGAGAGACAAACAGGGACAGCCACAAAACCGCAAGAAAACAACCAAACACGGTCTCCCATCCTGTCTCGGGAACTGCAACTCCCGCACGTTCGGCGCCATGTCACCCATCTTCGGCGCCTCCGCTATCTGCATTATCACCTCCTCCCCTCCCGCACCCGTCTCTGTACCCGCTGTCCCACCCGCCCACGCAGGCAGCGACTTGGGGAGTTGGATGTTGGTGTTAGCAAAGGGATTCGTCATGGCGGGCATCTTCGAGGTGTCGAAAGCGGGCATGGCGGGCATTTTTGAGGTGTCGAAGACAGGCATGGTGGGCATTGTTATTGCGGGCATGGAGGTGGGGAGACCGACGCGCCGGAGGGCGAGTTTGGTGGCTAGGTTTTCGAACATTTTGATGGCGGTTTGTTGGACTTTGTCATGAAGATTAGGTTTGGGAGATGAAGGGCAAGATGGTGAGAATATAGGTGGAGAAAAGGTGAAGGAGGTTTGTTGGTGAGAAGGTAGTTTATGGTTTAAGGTTGAGGATGTTTTGAAACGTGAGGAAAGCGGCTATGCTGTGTGCTGTGATCCTGGGCCTGCTGCGCTCTTAGCGGGTGCAGAAAATGCCCTTCGAGATGCTTGAGCTTCTTGTCGATGGAGAGATGAGGTTGTATGTCAAAATTAGGGTGTGCTCCTTTTCTTCGGTGTGCTTGCAAGCTTCCGGCGGTACACCTTCAGCTTGTCCCAGGAATCTGCAATTGTACTCCCTCGTCAAACCTGAAGGTCTGTATCTTTTGCATGTAGGCGTTGGTCGTAGTAGTGTCTCGCTGCGCGTACTTTCATTTGAGGTGTTCCTATAGTTGAAATACCGACTCTTGTTCATAGACAAGACTTTGGTCGTCTTCGTTAAGGAACCGGAATATGTAGTCTAAGGCAGACACTTCCACTTCATGCCTGAAGGTACTTGGTCTTTCAAGCTCAAAGGCCAATGCGGATCTCTTTTTCATCCCGATCCTGAGTTTTCAATGAGCTCGAAGTGGTTATTCTAGCTTCGTTACCAAATCCAAGTGTGAGGATCTTGGGTCGTTTCTAACAGAAAGAAACCTTCTTCCCTTGATCACTGGATCTTATACCGCTGGAACCTTGACTTATGATGGTTACGTCAATGCTTACATATCTACTACTGATATATAAAACCTTGAAAGTATTCTTCGATTATCATCTAGACACGTTCTACTAGGAATCAGCGATAGATAGGTTGGAGCTCGATCATGTGACATGGTCATGTGGTCTCGGATCAATGGCCTTTAGATGCACTACATCAACCTCTGTTTTCATAGACTCATGGCAACCTTGCTAGCAATCCATACTTTCTGCCCTCATCAAGCTCCTGTACTGGCTGGTAGAGGTTGATTCCTAGACAGACATTTCTGAGATATGGTTTTGTATGGTGCGAGTGACCAGTATCCAGCGCTTGAGAACCGAATGCATGATTATACAAAAAGGTGATTCAGAAAGTTCCAAGCGGATATCATCTGTCCACAGCCATGGTCAAGTCACAGATGAGGCAGATGAGAGGATTTTGGATCGGACAAAAACCATGTGCTCATATTAAAATCAACCGACTCCATCCTCCCGTGCTCACACTCCATCTTCTACACGCCCTCCTCTCCAACCATCCCTTCCCTCCTCGCCTCCCTCAACGCCTTCCGTTTCGCCGTCCCCACCCCATCCACACCCCTCTCCTGATCCCTCCCCAACCACGGCTTCAAACTATCCCCCAACATACTCCCCGCCAGGAAATAAACCACCAGTCCAATAATGATCAACACAAACGCAATCGGATACAGATAATAGATCGAGTAGCCAAAGACCTTGATGCCGATAATCACACCCCAGAAATTGCCCGTGAGGAGGGAGATATCGAAGAAGGCCGCCGAGGCCATGCGTAGTATGAGCGGTGCGAGGGAATAGAAGATGGCGAGCACGAGTGTGTATCCGACGAGATACCCAGCGACCTGTCCATCCCACGTCGCGTGTCGAAAGGCGTGACGATCGAAGATGGCGGCTGTGGTGCCGTTGATGATGATCCCGAACAGGCCTAACATACCTAGGACTTCGTAAGCGGGACGTCTACTGACGAACCATTCCTCGAAGACGTTGGAGAGACCGTAGAAGGTGGCTCCGGCGAGGCCGAATAGGTCGCCTTTGAGCATGGTGGGTGGAGAGCCGCCGTTAGTTCCTGTGATGTGGTCCGATGCGAGTAGGATTCCCATGCCACCGCAGCAGAGAAGAATGCCGAGGATTTGGAAGGGTTTGTAGCGTACGTGAAGGAGGAGGAAGGATATTATTACGACCGTTATGATGGACCAAAAGTTGAGGAGTTGAGCGGAGAGGAGGTTCGTCTATGGGTGATTAGTATGGACGTCATAACCGGAACGAGATCATTCATGAGAAAATTGATCCGTGATGATGGGGTTGATGGGGGACGTACATCTGATTTTGTTAGTCGATGAGCATAGAAGGGCTTGGAAAAGACACTCACATCTATAAGCAAGCACGGTAAAGTAATTACCTTCCACATCAAGGAATGAGAGACAGATATACTTCCACCCATCCACCATGAGTATCTTGAAATACTTCTTGGGGCCATACTTGTAGATCGTATAAGTGGTATATATCGCTGTCAAAAGAACATAATTGAGTAGTGTCTGGAAAGCGGGAATGGAAGTGCCCTTGTTGACTAGCAAAGTAGAGAAGGTGTTGGTGCCCGTGATGCAAAGGGCGAGGATTTGTCTTGATGGAAAGTCAGAGGGATCATGAATGTTTAGAAGGAGGCAGACTGACCCGAGCGCAATAACGAACCAAAACTCTCTGGTCAGGAAGTACGCATACCATCTCGTATTCTTGGTTTGCAGGATATCAACGGCATGTTCCAACACCTCGGGCGCAACCGCATCCTGTCCCTCAGCATCCACTCTCGTCACAGTACCAAAGCGTGGGCTTTCATTGCGTCCCAGCCCATCGTTCGCCTTATCATGATAGACATCATTCACGGGACTCTCACTTGCATGAACCTCGGTCTTGTCTTCGTGCTCTCTCGTATCCATCTTTCTCTTCTTCGACTTATTCTCCTTTGAGTTTTGATGTGGGGCAGATGATGAGCTTGCTACAACGACCTCGTCCTCGGAACTGGAGGTATCTTCAAGTAAAGGAATCTCTGAGATTGAGGTTGAATACGTTTTGAAGAGAAATTGACACAATCACAACAAGTCTTTCTCCCTCCCCACAATGAGCGCAAAGACTTCAAGTCGCTCACTGCTATGCCTATCGAATCTGGTTGGACATTGGCTGCTGTCAATGCTTCAATATGAGCTGTACGACAATATGGAAAAGATCTAAGCTGGAGGGAACCAGCAGACGCCGCCATCTATATGACTTCTCACTCTTGCATAGGTGGAAAAGGATGTGTATGATCTAAAAGGAAACTAGTAAGTTGGAGGTGGGGAACGGAGGGGCATATAGTTCACCGGATACGGCAAGCCGGCCGACTTATCATGCCTAGTTGACTGCGCTTGAAGCGATATGATTGGTGGAAGCTCTTCCCGACGTCCACGCTTCTGCGGGCCGAGATCTTGGCCCACACTGAAAGTGATATGTAGTTATGTACAAATCCGAGGGTCAATGCATACTGGACAAGTGAAAGATGGGATTGGAGGGTGGTACCAAATGTGTATGGTCTTGACTGCAGCTTGGCACGCTTGGTACGGTACATAGCCTGATCGCCAATGCATGGAGAAGTCTGCATCAATCCAGGCCTCTATGAAGGGTGGGAGAACTTAGAAGGATGGACTCTAAAAAACGGCACCTCGCCAGATTTTGGGTCATGAGACAAAGCGCTCCTCAATGTTGGCCTCTGTATACCTAGGGCAGATCGATGCGCTGATCTACTCACTGCAGGAATCGCTTCAGATTCCCTCCAATGTTCACTGCATCCAATAAGAAGGTGTCATGTCCAAACAGACTAACATCTTCTCCCAACTCCACGTGCACGACTTTCTGGTTACCTCCCAGTCTGAGCGTCGCAGCCATTTCTCGCTGTTGCCATGCCGGAAACAGGATGTCGCTCGTGACTCCCATTACAAGAACAGGGTGGTCCTTCAATCCCTTCAATCCAGCCACCAAATCTGCTGGTGGTGTGGTAGATGTGATAGTCGGCGCACTCATATCTAATGTTGCAGATGTGTCGGCCTGTTCTTCATATGGCGTGTCAGGTGGTGTCAGGCTGCAACGAGCTGCATTCATATCTGGAGGAGGTCTTCCAGCCTTTTGTTGGGCTGCTTTCTCAGCTCGTCGTTTGCTCGCTGCTTGTTGGTGTGTCGCACCTAGGTCGAACATATCCATAGCTTTGCTAATGTAAAGAAGACTATTGGCGTCAAATTCTAGGCAGAATTTCTCGCCCTGGTGGTCCAGGTATGTTTCGATCAGGTAGTCTGGACATAGTGCCGGTGGTTTGCTTGCATCTGCTCTTCTCCGTCCAAATCTGTTCTCCCATTCTGTGCCAGACCGGTACGTGATTGTCGCTATTTCCCTTGCTAGCTTCATGCCTATATGTGGTGGAACTTTGTCATAGTAAAATCCTCTGCTCCAATTGGGATCCATCATCAGGACCTGTCTTTGCGTGTGTCGTAGAGCCATACTGTATGGATGGCTTCGCGCACAGCCCGATATGCTTGCTATCCTATTCACGCGTTCTGGGAACAGAACGCCTGCTGCAACAGATTGCATCCCTCCCATACTGGCTCCGACGCTCGCATATAACTCCTTAATTCCCAGGTGATCGAGCAACCGGAATTGTGCCCGCACCATATCTTCCATAGTCAGTATTGGAAACCTCGTAGCATATCTCTTTCCATCCGCAGGATCGACACTGCCTGGTCCCGTTGATCCATAGCATCCTCCTATGACATTCGTGCATACTATGAAGTACTTGTTCGTATCAAGGTATGATCCCGGTCCTATGATTTTCTCCCACCACCCAGGCTTAGGATTGATATCTGATGAGTGAGCATGCGAAGATGCCGAAAGTCCTGTGTGCACCAGTACTACATTCGATCTATCTGCGTTGAGCTCTCCCCATGTCTCGTACGCTATGTCGAAGTTTGGAAGAATGCCTCCCCAATCCAAGAGTAATGGTTTGTCGCAGTGGTATCTGAGTGTCGCGCCGCTTGTGTATGTTGGTTCTGGACCACTAGTCATTGTTTTCGCTTCGAGGGTAGCTGATCTGCTCTCAAGAGCGTCAAGACACGGGAAGGCCATTGCAGGGTTGGAGGCTTCTGCCGAAGCTGCTCTCCGTATAGTCGTGCCATGGTAATGTCTTGTAGCATGATTCGCAGATGTCAACGGTGATCTGAAGCTCTTTGGTGTGTAAAGAGAGGGAAAACCTGAGGATAATTTCCTTGTTGATCTCGATATCGTTCTCGCAGTAGCTGCAAGTGAACTCGTGGAACTCATGGCTCGTCCTTCAGCTTGAACAAGACATGAGAATTGATGAGCAGCTTCCCACAGTTGCAGTATATGCTTGTAGAGAAATATATATCTCGGCTTTGTAATTGACATTCTCCAAAGAATATTGCGTGATGGCACTAAACCGAGCCTCGGCTTCGGATGGAGTCGCACTGTTTCAGCCACAGTCCAGCCCTGCACTCCGCAGCCCGCTTAGCTTATCGATAATGTACGTCACCGTGGCTGTGCATCAGTGAAGCAAGAAACAAACCATTAAGTTTGAAGCTACAACTGCCTCTTCCCATTCCATAATACAGTACTGCACGCTCTTACCTATTTATCATTAGATCTGCAGCGAAATGGCATCACTGGGTCACTACGTTTACAACAAGATGACTAACATGTTTTCCAACACCAACTTGTCGAATTCCTCCAATACGGAGAATCCTATTCGGAGGGGCGAATGGGACAACGCCTACTATCATCCATCTACCGTAGATGTGCTGACTGTCAAAGACATCCTTCTCGCTTTGCCGAAACGTGATGTACTGCCTTTGGAACTAGTAGATACCATAATCGATCATGCCGAGTACTGGCCGCGGACTATTGCCAAGACATCGAAACAGATCAGAGTCAATGGCTCACCACGACGCCCCGAGGCTGAAGAGAACACCTTTGTCGTGAGTGTAAGATGTGACCCGTCACTAAGAGTGACTAACCATGCTCATAGCTACGAACTCTTCCTCTCGGCTACTACGAGGAAGGCAGCTTCGAAGACGATGCATACTTTACCACCAAGCCCAAACCATGGCAAGAGTCAACGGAAGGTCTTCCAAACGTGACTAATAAGCTTCTTGAATATTGGCAGAGTCGCTACCCATTCAGAGGTAAACAGGCCTGTCGCAAGGTTGTGTTCAATATCAAAAGCCATGATCAGGGTTGGGGAGGGGAACATGGTACAAAGCATACCTATAAGAACGCTTGGAGTTGGCTTGATGTTGGAATCGAGACGCTTCGTACTCATGAAGAGAGTAGGTACATGTACGTCTTATATAACAATTGGAACTGACAGGAGGAGATACTTCAGCGCAACGTGCTTTGCAACAAAGCGAAAACGTAACCACCAACAACAACACCGATAACGGGTTCGAGCCACTCCGCTTTCACAAATTCAGCACAGACGAGAACACCATCAACTCCCTTCGCACTATCCTCCCCACCACCGTTCCAACCCCTACTTCATCCAACATGCACATCAGCAATCCTAGTGTTCCATTCAGCTTCCATCATCCACTCCTCCCATCCTCACTCTGCCTTCAGAAGAACCGCGTCTCAGAAAAGAGTACCCAAACCAATATTATCACTTGGCGCTGCACGGACGATATCCATCCCGAGAGCCAGGAAGGTGATGAATTGGAGGAGAAGGGTAGAGGACGCAAGACATTAGATGGCGAGTTTGTGAGGGGTTTGCAGCCAGGTGATTGTGTGACGGTTTGGGCGAAAGCGAGGTTTCCTGGGTGGAGTTGTGTGGTGGAAAGTATCGGTGTGGAGGTCTATTGGGCGGTTTGAAATGGCGGCTGGGCTTCTCTGCGAACGGAGTACACATCGGATTTGGGTATGGGTATGGAATAAGCAGATTGAACGATTGATGACTTTGAGAAATGACCCTGATATGCATTTCGAGGGCAAGATCCTGTAGTCTTACTTTCGTTATAATATTCGCCGCGAGGGCGAGTACGTTCGTTCAGGGTTATGTCCTGCAAGACTTGGAGACACAACGCATTGATAAAGCTTTGCTGTGCTTGAAGTAGCAGTGTAGAGAAACGTCAGGTAGAAGTAGGCGAAGTGCCAGATGATGGGCTTCGAGGAATTGTTCATAACATGTAGATGTACCAATGGCGTTTATTACATACCAAGTCCTTCCGCGTGGGACTTCATCGTGCCATATGATCACTCCCATCTCGACGTCGATATAGAACCATAATCTCAGAGCCCGCAACCCGTTCCTCTCCCCAGCATTCGTCATCATCAATTCTCGTTCTCTTCGCTTCCGTACTCCTCAATCCCCTCCTTCTCTCACGGATCATCATACCCATCCAACTTCTTCCTCGGACCCCTCGGAACTACATCACACCCATCAGCTTTTCATCCTCGTTACATCAACCGTATACATATACATACTCGGATAAGTCATCGGCACAACCGGTCTCTGTCCATCCCCGAGCCGATTCCGTATCGGCGGCACCATAACCACCATGATCGGTCCCAGCGCTGAAATGAAACAGGACCAGAACCATGCGGGGCGCTCTTCCATGGTCCATCGGAGGTATCTGAAGGGTTGGGAGAAAAAGCGTGGTTGGCGAGCTGCCATGGTTGGCTTTGATGTATTAGCCAGTATCCGGATGATATTATGAGGGACTACGTACCGATTGGAGGCAGCTGACTGCGTTTGAAGTATCGATTGCTGCTGTCGTCTTCACCGTAAAAGAAAGAGGTCCTTCTGTGTTGAGGTTGAAATCAAGATCACGTGCACCTTACCCCTGCCGCGTGAGTCTTGGCGCAACGTTTCCTGAAGCTCCGGACCGCGCAAGATCCACGAAAAAGCGCAAAACAACCAGCGAAAGCGACAATGCGCTGGTTCCTCTCTTTCTTACTGCTGGGACTGCTGAGTATTGTCTCGGCGGTGAGCACTAGTGGCAGTCGATTGCTGGTAGTACTGGATGAAGTGGGTGAGAAGAAGAAGTATGGGAAGTATTTTGGGGATTTGGAGGGTAGGTGGATTGGACCATTGTAGAGGATTGAAGCTTATTAAGAATACAGAGAGAGGTTTCAAATTGAGTTACGAGTCGCCGAAGAGTGAAAATATTGGGTTGTTTGATTTGGGAGAGAGGGCTTATGATCATTTACTACTTTTACCTACAAAGTCGAAGGGTAGGTCGCTCTGTGAATAGAGGTAGTGTTTCGAGCTGATTCGAAGCAGGGCTGGGGCCAAATCTGACACCTAAGCTCCTCCTCGACTTCATCAATAATGGAGGGAATATTCTACTAGCACTCTCGGGTGAGACTGCCACGCCCACAGCCATCATCTCACTCCTCCTCGAACTCGATATTCACCTGCCAGCCGATCGCAACGCTCTGGTAGTTGATCACTTTAACTATGACATCGTTAGCGCTCCAGAAAAGCACGATGTAGTGCTTGTTCCGAGACCCGCTGGCTTGCGGCCGGATGTCAGGAACTTCTTTAGTGGAGATGGAGACGGCGAGGTCATAGCTTTCCCGAGAGGAGTGGGACAGGCTATAGGGAATACAAGCCCGCTGTTGACGCCAATACTCCGAGCTCCACGGACGGCATATTGCTACAACCCAAAGGAGGAAGCAGAAGGAGTGGAAGATCCATTTGGAGTTGGAGAGCAATTGGCTTTAGTGACAGCCATGCAGGCGAGGAATTCGGCTCGGTTTACGGTGCTTGGCTCTGCGGAGATGCTTGAAAATACTTGGTTCGATGCCAAAGTCAAGGGTGGAGTTGCATCTAAGGACAGTAAGACATCGAACCGAGCCTTCGCTAAGGAAGTCACGGGATGGACCTTCAATGAGATTGGACTTCTAAAGGTCAACAGCATCACTCATTACCTCTACGAGAACGGAATGAAGAGCAATATCACCAATCCTCAAATCTACAGAATCAAGAACGATGTCGTAAGTCACAAATTGCTCCTACTTCAACCTCTCACTAATTCCACCAGACCTATGAAATCTCCCTATCCGAATACGTCTGGGACCACTATATGCCCTTTGTCCCTCCCACCTCCGATTCTTTGCAACTAGAATTCAGCATGCTTTCCCCCTTCCACCGTCTCCCCCTCCTCCCCTCCCTCACAACCTCCAACTCCACCACCTTTACGACCTCCTTCCGTACCCCGGACCAACATGGCATCTTTAATTTCAAGGTCAATTACAAGCGGCCCTTCTACAACAACGTGGAAGAGAAGCTCCAGGTCACCGTCAGACACTTCGCGCATGATGAGTATCCAAGGAGTTGGGAGATCAGTGGTGCGTGGCCGTGGATTGCGGGTGTGGGCACGACGGTCGTGGGGTGGGTTGTCTTTGTGGCAATTTGGTTGTGGAGTGCCCCAATGGGTGAAGTAGGGAGGGGGAAGGTCAAGAAAGTGCAGTGAAGAGAGATGGAGATGATGAGTGGGAGTGGGTGATCTCAGTGGAGGTGATGGGATGTACTATAGGTCAGATATGTATGAGGAATAGATATGCTTTGATAAGACCCCAATTGGCATATGCGTATAATTACGCCTAGATCTGACTGGTTCTTTTGCCTGCTTGCTGGATTGGTAAAGGTACGTACACTTTGTGATATTTATACATGAAATGAGTTAAAAGTTAAAACTCGAGAGATACGCGAAGAATTCCCTCCCTTCCATTTCATAAAAGGAAAATG
>Ga0181467_100985_pt1 | contig 13276 bp, 7 predicted proteins | sample InSIn5gowninarea_2_FD_119079 | JGI IMG/M metagenome (GOLD analysis project Ga0181467, IMG submission 119079) | Clean room microbial communities from NASA Spacecraft Assembly Facility at Jet Propulsion Laboratory, Pasadena, California, USA -... ... | reverse complement strand
TGTGGTTGGCCAATTTCTGTGATGAAGACTCTCATGCTAAAGAGTCGAGGACCATGGTCATTCGATAGTTGCGCATCGGTAGACGTGTAGTGGATGCCGTTGATCGCAGTGACGGGTCCTGTCTGTGCGGGAAAGCATACGATTGTCTGTGCCACTACTCATTCCTCTCGTTGTCACAAGGGGGAAGATCACCGTTTCTTCTACCTGGACTGACTCTGGATTTAGGCGGATTGGTTGGTCTCGACGAGAGGATTCCACCGGGTGATCTTGCAGAGGGCTGAGAAAAGGGATGCCGCGAGTAGTCCGACGAAGAGGAGTAATTCGGTCTCTGGCCTGTCGCGACACTTTGGCACGATTGAGCAGCTCGTCGAATATGCCACGAAGAACTGGCGCGAAAATCTCGTGACGACGGATATCGTGAGGGAGGACGAATTGGAAGTCTTGACGAAGCGACCATTCTTCCTTCTCGTCAGTATCGATGCTCCGATGATGACACGGTGGGCTAGATATAGAGAACGATGCGAGGTCTTGGATGAGGTCATACCTGATCTCGAAAGCTTCATCCACGCGACAGATCTCGATTTTTATGGTTCACATCTGGGTCACAAGGATCTGACAAGCGGCGAGACGGATCAGGAGACGACTGGGAATGCAGTCGTCTTTCACAAGGCATCTCTGCGGATAGTGAATACCTATAGAACTCTCAGGGACCTGTATCGTCATCTCGACGAGCTCGACATGACGAATCCCGATCGCATAAGACCATCCTGGGACGCTTATTTCATGCGTCTAGCCTCACTTGCTTCCCTGAGGAGTAATTGCATGAAGCGTCGCGTAGGTTGTGTCCTCGTGCGAAATAATCGTGTCATCTCTACGGGATACAATGGGACACCTCGAGGCATCACAAACTGCAATGAAGGTGGCTGTGGACGATGTAATTCTGCTCAAGCGGGCGGCGTGGGTCTCGGGACGTGTCTGTGTCTGCATGCAGAGGAGAATGCGCTCCTGGAGAGCGGCAGGGAGCGTGTCGGGGATGCCGCAACACTCTACTGCAACACATGTCCCTGCCTGACCTGCTCAGTCAAGATTGCCCAGGTTGGAGTCAAGGAAGTCATCTACAATCAGGCGTATAGCATGGATGAAAAGAGTGCAGAGATCTTGAGAGAGGCCGGAGTCCTTCTGCGGCAGTTCTCGCCTCCCTATGAAGGATGACCTCCGAGGAGGAGACAAGGCTTGGCACATGTCCCTATTCCCCAAGATTCAACTAACGCAAGATTGTAGTGTCGGCCAGAAAGGCTTGAGCTGATCACTAGTAGAATTAGATTTGATCACTAAAAGAAATAATTCTGATCAGCACAAGCAATTGACATGTGAACTTTCTGTGGCTGAGATCTGCTTCAGTCTGACGTACTCTTGCTCGCCCCTTACCATCCTTCTGGTCTTGTATGCTAAAGTGAATAGGGATGAGCCAGCGTTCTTGACACATGGTAGAAAAGACCCAAACAAGGAAGACTGCGCTGATAGTCGGCTGTGGTGTGGGCGGCGTAGCTGTGGCAGCTCGACTTGCGCATGCCGGTTTCGATGTCACGGTGGTTGAGAAGAACTCCTTTTCCGGTGGTCGGTGTTCCCTCATCTACGATGAAAAGGATCCTGAATACCGGTTCGATCGTGGTCCGTCGTTCTATTTGATGCCAAAAACCTTTGAGGAGACTTTTGAGGATTTGGGGGAGAATGTACATGACTGGATCGAGCTGAAGAAGTGTCCACGTAATTACAAGGTGCATTTTCACGATGGACAGATTGTCGAACTAAGTTCAGACATGGTCAAGATGAAGGCGGAGGTCGAGAAGTGGGAGGGACCGGAAGGGTTTGAAAACTTTTTGGCTTTCATGAAAGAAGCACATTATCATTACGAAGCATCCGTAAACATGGTTCTGAAGCAGAACTTTGAGTCGATTTGGCAATTACTGACCCTTCACAACCTCAGGGAAGCTTTCAACCTGCATGTTCTCAACAAGATTTACTCGCGGGCCAGCAAATACTTCAAGACTGACAGACTACGACGTGCTTTCACGTTCCAGACTATGTACATGGGCATGAGCCCATTCGATGCACCGGCCACTTATAATCTGCTTCAATATACCGAGCTGGCAGAAGGTATCTGGTACCCTGTCGGTGGATTCAACAAGGTCGTTCAGTCACTAGAGAAGATTGCAGAAAAACACGGCGCTAAATTTAGATATTCTTCCCCGGTCCAGCGTATAGAGATCGATATGAAGACAAAAGAAGCCAAGGGAGTGATTCTAGAGACTGGTGAGCGTCTCAGTGCCGATGTGGTCATTTGCAATGCAGATCTGATTTATGCATATGGCAATCTATTGCCCGAATCTCCGTACAGACAGGACCCGTCACTGCGATCAACGGCATCCACTACACGTCTACCGATGCGCAACTATCGAATGACCATGGTCCTCGACTCTTTAGCATGAGAGTCTTCATCACAGAAATTGGCCAACCACAAGGTTTTCCGGTGTGGGGAAAACTTTTGGCAGCAACACACGGGAAAAAGTTCAATTCGGAGCGAGCAATCTCACAGATTTTGAGTCTCTAGCAGTGACACACTGAATGAGTGAATCAAGAGTATTGATGCTAGCCTACTTTTCCTTCCTCCCATGCATTATTTTCCATCATGAACTTCATTAATGCCGTCCCTCTTAACTTCATCTTATGAATTTTAAACTCGACCAGTCTTGGTCGTCCCGTGGTTCAAATCAGGATTGATATTGCCACCCTGGTTCGTCAACTTGGTAGCCGCTTCACCTGCTCCCCGAACATTTCCGACATCGTTGTTGCCCGAGGGATTGCCGGCATCCGTGACCTTGGCCGACGTCACATCACTCTTCTGCGGTGCCTGTTGGGCAGACATGTTGTGCAACTCGTCTCCCTCCACTGACGCAACGAGCGAATCCACCACCGAATTGGATGAGTCGCCGATCGCCGGGTCCTCCGAGCTCACGTCGTTGTCACTAGCGACATGACCGGTGGCTGGCTTGGTGCTTTGTGGTTTGGTTGAATTTTGGACATATGCTACAACAATGTCAGCTTCTTCGAGTCACACGACTTTGACTGTATCTCTACGTACTGTCATTTGCCAATTGGTCTTTTCCCTCTACGTTGGATGCCATGATTTCTGATTGTCTTTTTGATTCTGGAGAAGGTATACAGGATTTTCTGACCTAGCTTTATGGGAAAGTTTAGGAAGGCAACAGTCGTCCAACTTGCAGAACAGAGGCTATCGTTACGTCACTATGATGCACGGAACTGTCGTATGCATCGGATCTCAAAAGTCTTCCAAATCCAGACAAAGAAACATTGTTCTGATGAGATGATGCAGGTACAATGTAGTATGCTTTAAAGAATTAATCTGCCGTCGCTATGAATAGTGCTGTAATCCCCGTACCCCCTACAAAAATGAATACTGAAACCTCATGCGGCGAATGTCCCGTGCTTCTCGCTCATTTATATTTATCTTCATTCAATTTCCTCTGATCTGGATTGATAGTATTTCTCAAGCCGAGAAGAGTCTTGGAGATCATTTCGGTAGTCCCAATCAACGGACGTATCACAGCGACCGGAACTGACTTTGCCGCGACTCGCACAATGCCTCGTGAATCGTCTTCACCCTCGAGATCGCGAGGCAGTGAGGTAATGGCATCACGAGCCGTCATGACATTACGAGCCATGCCACTCATGGCTTGGGAAACACCCTGCCGCAAATCTCGAGGCTGATTCGCGTACATGCTCACCGCATGTGTTGATGATTTGTCTGCACCTGCTTCCACAGGATTCAACATTGTCTCTGCAGATTCGAGTATGCCCTGTGTCCCGACTGCTAGTTTGGCACCCAATCTGATAGCTTCTGCTCCAGTATTCTTCGCAAATGCTGTGAGACCTTTCCTGATTCCAGGTACCACAGTGCCATCTCTCTTATATTCGGCAACAGGAAGCATCACTAGATCTCGCAGACCACCTCCAAAGCTTGCCATTGAACGCAATGGTGATACCCCTGCCAGCACACTGCCCAATTGCGTTGACTTGATGTTAGCTAGCCAAATGTCATTGAGAGACTGGAAGACTCTGGGAAATCCACAGACACCATAGAGAATAACATGCTTCAAGATCATGTTGCTATCTTCCAATATGAAGAAGTTTTTGAACTCCGTCGTGCGACCGCTTCGCAAGCTCTTGAAATCGACTCGCTTGGGTTTGTAGTCGATTTGTATCGGTATTGCCTCTATCTCGAATTTTTGAATGAAGATCTCCTCGGTCGGAATGACAGCAGGCAAGATTTCCCCACTTTTGAATTCGAAGAAACGAGTCAGGAATTCCAAAGTGTCTTGATCAACATGTAGACGCAAAGGTGATACTTTAGCGTGGACGATAAGCTCAGCAGCGGCTAGGGCGGTCATTGGTTTGACTGTAGTCAATAGAAACCTGGCCATATTGGACAGCTTCTCCCGCGAGCCAAGCCCTCTATGATAGGTCAAGAACTTTCGCCAGGTCGAGGTTGACACATTATCAATAATGTCAATATCCTGAATCGCCAAGTCAACCTGATTTGAAACCTGATCCGACTCGATATCGAACAATGCAACTGACGCTGCGATGCCACTAGCTTCTATTCTGACCTTGTGCATCCTCGATCGGCCCAGTTGCAATGTTTTCTCCGGTGCCCTGGCGGCATATGATCTGTTCGGTCCTGTTGCTGTGCTTTGACTAGCTGTATCACTGACGTTGGCCTGAGATAACTCGATGTTGATCGATCTAGTCACATCCTCTGTCGTGGCTCCATTCGGAAGTGCTATATAGATCGAGTTGAAAAGCAAATCCCCAACTTCATTTGAATCAGTAGATTCCGAGTCGTCGTCTTCGTCCATATCGTCAAAATCTCCACCACTTTTCTTTAGTCCGGATTTATGAGCCTTGGCCACAGCACTGTCGACAGCCTCAGCAATTCGTGATCTTGTCTTGTCCCAGTCATAGCCATCGTGAAGGTTCCAAACGACGAAACAGTTGCGGGCAGACACGTTCACCTTTTTATGGACTCGTCCCTCACCTGATACAAGGTCAGGTGACTCAGTTCGATTACCTGTCGGGGTACCCCCGAGAGTCTGCGTTGATGAGGCACTCATTCCGATTGGGTTGCCAGAGAACCTCTCGGAAAGTTCTCCTTGCGAGAGTACCTTGCCCGAGTCCTTGAGCTGATCCCCGCCTTGATCGACACTGGGAAATTGCACAACTTCAACACGAGAAGTCCGATCATGCCCATCGAGTGGCTTTGGGCATTGTCCAAGGACATTGCTCTCGACATCGTGAAAAATGTCGATCAATGCACCTTGTCCCTGTTTGCTTCCGAGATTGTATTTGAGATCATCGCTGATCACCAAGGGTATACGCAGCATACTGACCAAAGCCACTAATGTCGCGGTAGAGTCTGCACATGTAGTCAAGGTCAAAATCGCCCCAGAGATATCTGCTTGGTAGGTCGTCGTAGAATTGTCCATCAACAGACTTATCTTTGTCTCGATTGTCTCGATACTGGCAACATGGACAAAGCCAAGCTCGATGAGTCTTGATGAGACAGGATCACGTCGAATGCGTTTGCTCTCGCCTGGATCGTTCTGCTTGCCACCAATGTCATCAATGAGGAATAGATCCACAACTCCTGGATGTATGGAGATTGGCTCACGAGCTCCTCGAGACTTGTATAGTCCTGAGAAATTGGACTGCCTGAAATAGAGCAAGCCTTTTGCTGTGGAAGTATAGGGGTTCAAGGCGATACTTGAATTTGATACATCCAGCAGTAATCTGACTTGCATAACATCATGCGCTGCCGGCGAAGTGGTCGAGACAAGCGAATTAAGCTTTTGAAGAGATCGCTCAATGAAACACGACGTAGAAGTGAGCCAAGGCATGTCCGCAAAGTACTCCCATTGTGTATCAGTGAGCAGTAAACGAATGTGCCAATTTCCCTTCTCAACTCCTTTCAGATTTCGCCGAGCCCTCACGCTGAACATGGGTGAAGCTCTTGGGGTCTTTGCTGCGTGTAGGTGTAGCGCTTCGGATAGAACGGTGAACTTGGAGTCTAGCAAGTCTCTCGCCATGACATCGATCCGCAGTATGTCAACTGTGAAGATATCGACATTCTTCATGTTGTGTGTGAACATAATTGAGATGCGGCCTAGAGTCGCATCCATATGGTGAAGGTCCGATTGTATATTGACTTGCAGCTGATCAAGCTCAGAAAGCACAGTGGATGTGAACGGAGGAGTAGTGATATGGTCTGTCTTCATAGACGCGGGTGGCATAGCAGATTGAAAGCCGAGAAATAAGTCCTTGATAAAACTACAGTAGAAGTCGATTCTACTGTCAGACAAATACGCTTTGACACTTCCAAGAGATATCCGGCTGATTCGATCACCGGTCTCCTTGCTTTTCTGTTTTATAAGTTGAAGTTCACGTTGCCCGTCCTTATAAGTTCTATCTGGAATGGCAAACAATTCCTCGTAGTTGACGAACTCTAGGGCTCTTTGTGGTGGCTTTGATTTCATCCAAGTCATGTCTATGGCATTAGCAGTCTCATGCTGAATGCTTAAGAGGATCTCTTCCGCCAACAGAACTTGAGAATCCCTGAACTGCAAAGTGAGACGTGATTTAACATCATCGTTCTCAAGTAGCACAATATTCGAACTGAGCACCAACTTCAGAGGAACATGATTCGATTCCAGGACGACAGTGATTTCTGGGCAAGATAGTTGGACATGCTTCTTCTGTGTCACACCATTCGGTGTACCTCTCCTGGTCTGTGGTAAGCACGTCTCGATGACATTATACATTTTGGAGAACCGGCCGACGTATGTTAAAATGCTCGGAAGCGATGCTGATACCTTGAATTGCTGAGCCATACCTTTGATGCTTTGGTGCTCATCCCACAGGATGTCTAGAAAGGGCTCGGACATATGCTTTCCATAGAAAACCTCTTCTTCACCAACCATGAATTTCACTCTTTCAGTGTTCAAGGAACACCCGGCGCCTTTCGTGACGAAGGAAGTTCGTTCTAGAATGAACTTAATAGGTAACAATGCACTGCCGGATTTGACCGCCTCTGTAGCCAGTAACTCATCAAAGACAAAACTGCTTTGCACTGATGCAACACGAAGCTGCAACTTGAGAGCCGATCGAGAGCTGGCGGACTCCTGGGTCACAGATTCTCGAGACTGCCTAGCTCGGTTGGCTGCTATATGTGATGCAAGCGCGAGAATGGATGGGACTTGATTTTCTTGAAGAGTAATGCCAACAGTTTGGCAGCTAACATCTAGTGTGATCAGCTGCTCATCAATGCTCATCAAGGCGTTAAATCCTTCCTCCACGGACACGATTACGCCTGGCTGACAAGAATGACTCTCTTCATGCTTCCGAGCTATGGCCTCATCTCTGCCGGTCAGGTCCTCCATCTCATCAATCTCTTCTTGTATCGCAGAGTGGTAGATGGAAGTGCCAGTCATGGCGCTCATGTAAATTGAGCGAGCCTCACTTCGACCAAAGATGGTGGACTGCATCAACTCGGCATCCTCAAAGGAGGAAGAGCTCGTCGACCTTGAAGATACTGAATTCTTCCTGACTCCAAAATTGCGGCGTTGAGCTCTATCAGACTTGAAGAATTCCACCTGCAGCCCCATTGCCTGTATCTCTTTTGTCTTGTGTAATTCTCGTGGGCCGTATGTGAAGGACTGGAGGCTCGCTCGAATGTCACAGTCTGAGGATGGATTCTCCAGATTAATCGTCAAGCGACTCAGGTCCACCTTCAGATTGTCAAGTATGGTTTCCAACGCACGTTGCAGCATGGCGGACTCGGGCGCATCATGGGTGCCAACTCCAAGCTCGGTATCAGAACAGTCTTGTAGAAAGGACTCTGCAATATCGCCTGTATCGTCCGGGAGGCTATGTTCGTGCTCCGAGAAGGACTCGTTGACTTCTGGCTCGACAGGACGCACATTGATGCTGATACCTCTGATCGAGACTGATATCTTCCCAGTAAGTATATTATACAGCGGAACCGCAATTTCGAGTGTCTCTATAGTCCCCTTGATAAGTTCGAGACCTGTGCTCTGGATGAGCTCATTGACAACCTTCTCATGTTAGAGAGTTTGGTGAGTGAATCACACGACTCACATCTTGACGAAGTTCAATGTTATTTAGCGACAAGAGTCCATTACTTATCTGAAGATCTAATTCCTCATTGGACAGATGACTTCGAATGAGCGGGCCTAGTGTCCTCTTGAGAGCATAGCTGACTAGGCGACTCTGCAGATTCCGGGGCACCGATTGCGCAATGTTACTGATGAAATCCGTGCCAAAGAAGAGACGCATGACTCATAAGTTCATGGCGCACTGGCACAAGAGCGCAGCACTTGTCACACTTAGATGAACAACGCGACTCGAGTCTTTCAAGGGGACCTTGTTGTGATGATCCAGAAGCGTCTGAGTGTCAAGTGCTTGGATACAGTGCGGGCGCTTACGACATTCGCCTCTGTGTGTCAAGTTGCTTGTAAACAGCCTCTCCTGGCCCGAAATGGACGAGATTGTGGAGTAGCAAAACGATCGATCGATCAGCGACTGATCTGCTCTTCTCTTCAATGGCGATGCTCTCACTCTCCCAGTTCAGTACTCTTCTGTCATGCAATGGTTCGGAAGCAAGATTGTTTGGAACTGCTGGACTGATTCGATAGCTAGCCATGCTTGTTACTCATTGATCGAGCCTGCCGCCCGTCTAGCATAAGACACCGTGTTTTGTCCACTGCATGACAATCGTCTATAGTCGCCGAGAAATCTCAGCCAAATATTGTCTTCATCAAGCACTAATTCATAGATATTTCAAACATTTGATTAGCGAAAGGCACCATGTCTATCATGATACATTCATTCACGTCACATGACAGAGTGATCTACCTTAGTTTGAATTTATGACGTGTGAATGAGAGCTGGACCGAGTTGGTTCAGAGACTCCTTGCAATTCAAGAGACTTCTTGACCACTACCAAAAAAACTGTCTGTGCACCCCGTATCTGTCAAATACACACATGGGAAAAAGCATGCAAGGCTTTCAAAGGGCAGGCAATCTCTCTACGACTTGACGTTCATGATGACAGTGCTACATTTGCCTACGTCCATCACAAAAATGAAGGAGGATGTGGACAAGCACCTCACGTATCTCGTGTCGTTTCTCATTCCCGTTTCCCTCCTGTGACCATCACTGTTTCGTGACGACCAGGAGCCCAGAGCAAGTCTCTTCGAAAATTTGTCGATGAAAAGGGACAACAGAGTAAGTCGAAGCACGGCAAAACACAACCTTTTTCCCTTCCACAGATAGGTATCGTATGACTAGATTGGCACCTAAAAACAGCTTCGTGCGTATTTTTGATATCTATTGCAGGCTCAGTCTTCTCGAGTAGTTCTACTTTTGTTCGATAAGCTTGGCGACATCCGTGTAAGCACCTTGCTTGCCTAAATCCAACATGTCAGTCGATTTACTCCAAAGGGCCCAGAATAGCCATACCATTGTCCCATTTGGCCACTTTGATCTCCATCTCTCCTCGCTTCTCAGCGACAAGACGAGCTTGCTCCTTCAGTGACTTTCGAATCGTAGTTGCACAGATCGATGCATATTTGTTATACCTGCTCAGTGTCAACTATTCAGCCCAACATTGATTTCGGTGGATTACGAGAAGACATTTCTCCATGCGAAAGCCATATTTGTCGCAGACTTGATATGAATGAGCAATTTCTGATGACTTGCCTCCTATAGGTCCTGTTGTACATCTCTCGCAGCGTCCTTGCAAGCTTCCGATGTCGGACTCGGCAACATCTTAGCCTCACGTGCATTGTAGGAGCCAATCAGAAAAACTTTTGATCTCTCCTCCTGGTGTACACGTGCATGAAAGAAAGAGAGGTTAATAGCGGTAAAAGCTGTTTCTTCAATTATGTCCAGGACTCCGCATCGCTATCCAATCTAATCAAATCTGATGGTATGCTAAACAGTTCTAGCATCATCTTCATCGTGAATCTCTCCGGGTCTGCACAGTCTATCTCCTGCTCTGACTTTAATTGATACATGTTTTGCCTTGACTCATCACTCATCGCAACTTTACTCAGACATGCCCTAATGGAGCGATCTAGCGCACGTAGTCCGCCTGAGTCTTCGATGCGTCTTTCGAGAAATCTGTAGACATCTAAGCAAGCCCTCTGAGCAGCACATCTCCATTTGGCAATCAAATTTGGCAGAGTGTCCAGATGCTTTAACTCGATGCTCAATGCAAATTGAGCGGCTTCCAAGTCCTCCGTTAAGGTACGTATTTGTCCTTGCATTTCAGATTGTTGAGCAAGGAGCGTGAGACGGAGACGATTGTCACAGCGGTCTTCGTACTCACTTGACGAATCTTGTAAGCTCGATCGTGTCACAGTTGAGGAGTGCTTCGCAGGCACTTCTGAAGGCTCAGCATTCCATTCTGCTGCTAGAGCAGCATCTCGATCAAGCCTCAGCTCGACACCTCCGGCGGTAGCCCAGCCACGATTGCTCTGGAGTCTAATTCCATTGTCCGAGTGAGCCAGTACAGTATTCGAATCTTTCTGTTCAGCTTTCCAGCATGCAGGGTCGTCTGAGGTCATGAGCATTTGATCTCGAGATGAATTAGCCAAAGCGCCAAGTGTCGGATGTGTGATGCTTTGATAAGCTGGTGAGCCTGAACTGTGCTCCTGCTGTGTAGTGCTCGTTGACGTCGGGTCGCACATCGGCGCTAGTCCTGTAGCTTCTCCGTCTGATAAGAGACATGGCCGCTTACTGTCGGGAATGTCGCTAGAATTGACAGATTCAGGCATGACTATATCATGATCGAAACTAGCACGAATCCTGCCTGGATCTGGACTTCTCTCACGCTTCTTTATAGTCAACCTCTTGAATGGCTGACGTACACGAGGCCGACCTCGATTGTCTCGCTGTTCCTTGTCTTGTTGAGTCAAAGAAGCCTGAGTTTCGTCAAAATGGCACTCAAGAAGATCACACGACATCTCCAACACTCTTGGACGTAAAACGTGTTTTCGGAACGGTCGCCTGAGTGATGACTGCTTGCGGTTTTGTAGCGCATCAGGGATCAAACCTTTGTCGCACACATCTTGTCGTGTAGGAGACGATAGAGGTTCTGGCTTATCGACTCTGGGAGATATGGTCGGTACCTTATATGGACTTCGTAGCTTGAGTGTCAGATCGGTGGATTTTGTACACCGCTCCTGATAAGTCTTGTCAACAATGTTTTCCATTCGCACACGCACAACTTCTTCTTGGCACTCCACATGTGCTTGAGACAAGTTTACCAGTGAATCGCCAAGGGATGATCTGGATTCGTCAATTGTCTCATGATCAGGAGACTGGCATCCTTTCTTCTGAGTCATTTCTGAGTCAGACTCACCTGGGGCATCGGCTATTGGAGGAAATTTGGTCAATTGAGATGATTGCCAAGATGAAGACAGTTCATGGCCTGGCTCTTGCACAAGAAGAGGAGTATAGCATGTCCGTTCTTGCCGTTCGACCAAGGACTCTTTCAAGTGTATTAAATACGGCCTTAGCAATGATGATGTTCTTGGCTTCTTCAATTGATCTTCAGCACTGGTAGACGATTGATCTGGTATCTGCTTGTCTTGTGCTGACCAAGTGTCTCTTGCTGGTTGAGCACGAGTGTAATCCAACAGCTCCATGAAATCATCTGTCTCTGGAACGATGATTCGTAACACCAACTCAGTCATGAACCGCTCGGGTACGCAACATTCCTGGATTAGATCTTGCAGTACACTCGATATCAGAAGATCTTCGAGTACTTCGTCACTTTCTTTCGCGGCCGGAAGATGCATAATCCAACTCTTCCACTTAGCGTGCTCGTCTCTTGTGAAGCCTGACGTCAGACTATTATGAGGGTTATTATCAGTCTTCGAAATAGCATCTGAGGTCTTCTTGCACCGTTGATCTCCTCCATGTGATCTGTCTCTGGTAGGCTGCTCCACGAGCACTGGCTGACGGGTACTTCCGGCATCTATACATTGCGGATTGAGGACCGCTCGAGCATGGGTCACAATCCTCTGACTCTGTCGTTTACTCGTCATGTAGTGCAGAGTGATGGGTCGAAGTTGTTCAACCAATTCATGCCGGTAGCCTCGCTGATTTTCGCGTTCCTCACATGTGTTGCCCACACTGCCACAGGGAGGAAGATCTGAGCATGTTTGTTCGAGTTTGTCAAGCAGCTCACTCAGATAGAGGTGAGCATCATCAAGCAGAACTTCTTCCAAGAGAGCGTCCAACTCAGCTCTGACTTCGAGCTCTTCTTGAACGGACAAGTCCATTAGAATGATACCAAATATTCCCTAAGAAGCTGAATACACCTCGTGCTCATTATCCGTGACTGTCGAGAGTAGCAAAAACAGTCTTGCAGTTCGTTGTATCAAGAGACGATGAGAAGAGCATAAGTGCTATGCAAGAGACTTGACAAGTTGATCACTTCAGAGGTTGACACAACAACAATCGTTTGATCAGTGCAGCATGTGCAAATGATCCTGCACTCCACGATTGATGACCATGTATGTGACTCTTGGCAAAGTGCTCTAGGACATCAAGCATGCAGACTTCGTAGGGAATGCAGAGCACTAAGACTCAAGACCATAAAGTGACCATGGAAATTCTTCGAGAGACTTGACCATGACTCCTCTGGTTCCCAAGATATCCTGCACTGCTTTGTCGTCATAGAGTGCCAAGATCTCCGGATCAGGAACCCACAAGACATTCATGCCGGCGCTCAGGCCTGCCGTCACTCCCGGAATGCCATCTTCGAGAACGAGACACTCCTCTGGACGGATGAGTGTCTTTCCATCTCGGACCTGCCGTTCATTCAATTGAGCCAGAGCATGTAAGAAGATATCTGGCGCCGGCTTCCCTCGACCAACGACCCGTGGATCATCTCCGCAGATGATCTGATCGCCAAAGACAGAGAAGAAGTCCTTCAATCTGCTAGACTTTAGTGCATAATTGCTCGTCGTAGAGGATGTTGCAAGGGCGACTGGCAGACCAATCTCTTGCAACCTCTCGAGAAGTTGCGCAGCACCCTTCATCGGCCTGACATGGGGAAATCTCGACAGCTGTAGGTCGCGCTGCTCCTGAGCATACTCCTCCACAGTCA
>Ga0181467_100984_pt1 | contig 13297 bp, 17 predicted proteins | sample InSIn5gowninarea_2_FD_119079 | JGI IMG/M metagenome (GOLD analysis project Ga0181467, IMG submission 119079) | Clean room microbial communities from NASA Spacecraft Assembly Facility at Jet Propulsion Laboratory, Pasadena, California, USA -... ... | reverse complement strand
TCTGAGCTTGTTTCGACGATTCTCCTTCGAGGTGTGGGATGTGGCTGTCGCAGCAGGAAGGAGATGACTCCGTTCGTTCGGCTCATCGTCAATAAGGAGCGTATGTTCCGGGACAAGTTGCTTCACGCCACCCAGGAGCTCAACAATAGTGACCGCCATAAGCGCTGTCAAAAAGTCGAGACCGGGCATCCCAAAAGCCACTGCAAAGGGGTGAAACGGTGATAGTTCGAGGAGTGGTGTCCAACTGACAAGCCGTCCCAAGCTGTGTACTCGACAAAAGAGCGCCCAGCATGTTGCCCATAGGAGAGGGAATACGAAGATATTGACTGTGTTCTCGACTTGTGTTGCGTGGAATCGCTGGCTTGCTTTGATTGCAACGATACATACTGAATATACGAAGATGGCGACGACAAGAGCTGCGGGGATGATGAGCTGAGCGCGGTCCAGCCAGGATGCAGCGACTGCGCCTGGAATTGCTATCGATAGTGATATTGTCAAACCTATTGCCAGTGCCAAAGGTGTGAATAGGAAGCGGTCTTCCAGGTCGCTTGCAGTTTGCCACAGCAACAACGCGATTAGGAGAGCCGTCAGAGGCAGTGAAGCCGAAGTGCCATTGACAGCTGCGATGAGCGTGATTGAAGCGTACACCAGAGCATTCTTCGGTTGCATGACTTGGCTGATACAAGTTGGCGTGATGTTAACCTGCGAATTGCTGCGTGTTGCGGGGCCCTTCTGTGTCTGACGAGCTCTCGAAGGATGGTGGCAAAATTGGCGGATGACAGAAGCTTGTGAGGATGTCGGCAGGTAGGTAGACAAGCTACAATCTGATGATGACTGTCACTCTGAGCGTGAAGCAAAGCTCGTTGGAGCATGCACGCAATAAGGCGGGCCTTCCTATCACTCGTAATTGTGCTTTGATCTGCCGGCTTTAACTTGTGAATGGTGTTGTTTTTGGGACTTCACTTTAGCTTTCTCAGCTCGAATGAGATCCTTGACATGTTCACGTTTGTCATGGGAGGTCTCGCCTTGAAGGTCTAGATTTAGCAGGGAAGTATCAGCAACAGGTTACGGCACCGGCATTTCAAAATAGAAGTGTATGTGTTACTGACCTGCTTCTACAGCAGTAATAAGTGTATCCTCTAATCTGTTGGAATGCACGTCAGGACTGTGTATTTGTAGCTAAAGCAGACAACTGCTTACTTCTTCAGACAATCTTGCGTATTGTCGGCTTGAGTTCTGTGACGCATGGAAGAAAGCACGACAGAATTACTGTTCTTGGCATAGAGAGACTGGAAGACACACTCCAGGCATCAGAAGAGGTTCAAGACGAAGGCAGTCACAGTCAACGCTAGTCAAGCTACTTACCGAATCGTGCAATGCTTCAATTGCATGTTCAGGCAGCCAACGACTTGCGCGCTCCAGGTCGAGCCGGACAGTTGCTTTGGTATTGAGCTTGTTAACATTCTGTCCTCCAGGACCAGATGATCTGGAATAAGTAATCTCATAATCGTCTGCATGTCGAGGTGGTGTTAGTCCGCCTTTGAGTTTGAATTGTTGTATCCATTCGCGCGCTGCATTTGATTCTGTGACAGAGAGGGCTCGTCTGAAGAGGACTAATGATATTCGCATTGCCTTGTTATTGGATAAATGAAGGTGTCTGGTAGACTGAATTGCTCGTTCTTAAATAGGTTTAGATTTTTCGAAATCCAGTTGGCATCTAGACAAGCTAGTAAACGAAATAAAGCATCTTGACCATGAATCAACTTGGAAATAAATAAACAATTTAAACATGGCAAGAGATAGAAGTAAATCTCCAGAGCGAGAGAAGGAGAGACACAGACATGAAGATGGTCACAAACATCGCAGCTCGAGGCATCGCGATGAGGATAGCGAGGACGAGCGCAGAGAACGACGGCGGCGTGAAAAAGACAGCAGCAGCAAAGATAAAGACAGGAAGGAGCGACGTAGACATTCAGATTCTGAAGACGATGAAGAGAGACGCAAGAGACGGCATGATAAAAAGGAGAAGCGTGGTGCTAGGTGCGTTTACTTCTCGTCTGGTCATCGGTCTGTACTCCACAGCTGACAATACTCGAAACACAAAACAGAGAGACATCTGAAGAGCGAAGGTTGCGCAAGAGGTCAAAGAAGGTTCATGTCGATGAAGCTACACTGCTAGCTGCTGAAGAACAACGTCGTGCTGCTGCTGAAGTCTCGCTGTACTCGGCTGTCGACAACCCTTTTAACGATGCCAATCTTACAGACCGTTTTGTATGGGGCAAGAAGCGCGAAAAGGAAAAGAAGCAAGGATTAACAGCAGAAGAAGCAGCAATAAGAGATGCGCAACGTCGTGCAGAGGCTGAAGAGGAACTCGAGCGCCTTAATCGTCGCAGAGCAGACAGAGAGGCAGAAATGGCATTACGAGAGGAAGAAGCTATGAGGACAGCGAGACAGCAGGAATCAGCACAGATGGCAGCTTGGCATGCAAAAGAAGATGATTTCCATCTCGAGCAAGCTATGCGTCGTGCAGCTATTCGTACACGTGAAGGTCGAGCGAAACCTATCGATCTCCTCGCTCTAAATCTCAAGTGGAGTCAACCTCGCATACCCGGGGAAGAGGCTGAGGATGAGGAGGATGAAGGCATAGGTCTAGATGTCGACTTAGAAGAGCCCTATCTCATATTCGACAATTTAACTCTGGAAGAAACGGAAGAGCTCTATGAAGATATCGAGATGTACATATCTATGGAGAAGAGCGAAGCCAATCTCGACTTCTGGCATGCAATGATAGTAGTCTGCTCTGCCGCACTCGAGACTCTCCGTTCGGAACGAAACCTAGGACGAGCAGCTTTCCTAGAACAAAATCGAGCGAATGAAACTGTCAAAGATCAAATAACAAATCTACTGCGTGGCAAATCGCTTGAAGAGCTTCGACAGTTGAAAGATTCAGTTCGAAATAAATTAAGCAGTGGAGAACCTATCGATGTCGAATACTGGGAAGGCTTGTTGAAGGAACTTGCAGTTTGGATGGCTAAAGCCAAACTCAAGACTATGCACGAAGTTGTCCTACGAAATCGACTCGAGCATCTGCGTGCTAAACAACGTGACGAAGCCGCTCAAGTGCAGAATGAGCTGGCAGACACAGTGGAAGAAGAAGCTGCAAACAATGCAGCAACAGCTGCTGCTGCCGCCGCCGCGTCTAGCGCTACCACAGACGGGGAAGCACCAGAGGTTGTTAAAGAGCAGTGGTCCCCCGCCATGGCTCCTAAGATCGTCACGAGAGTGCCGATGGAGGATCAGTCATTGCAATTGCTGGATGCTCGCGAAGAATACCAGAAGCTTGTGAGTCCCTGTGAGTGTACTATAAAGTTCCCGCTGATCGTTCTTGTGCGAAACAGATTGCCGCACGTCGTGCTGTTGCCCAAGCCCGCTTTGTGCCTAAGAAGCGTGCTCCAGCACCCGATGCTGCTCCAGCCGATTCAGCCGATGCCCTTGTCAAGGCCGAAGCTGCGAAAGAACTCGATGAAGATGAGGAGATTTGGAACGCACAGTCTGAACATGTCAGTCAGACATACAGCTGGCAAGACAAGTATCGTCCGAGAAAGCCTCGCTACTTCAACAAGGTTATCACCGGTTTCGAGTGGAACAAATATAATCAGACGCATTACGAGTAAGCACCGTCTTACAAGTAGCATGATTGTTACCTCTCTGACTTTCATTTTCTTACAGTATTGATAATCCGCCACCAAAAGTCGTGCAGGCGTACAGGTTCACCATCTTCTGTCCGGATCTCGTGGATCAAACGAAAGCGCCTACTTACAAGATCATCAAGGAACCCGGCAATCAAGACACATGTATTCTGCAATTCAAGATTGGACCCCCTTATGAGGATTTAGCTTTCCGTATCGTCAATAAAGAATGGGAATACTCACATAAAAAAGGATTCAAGAGCACATTTGACCGTGGTGTTTTGCAACTGCACTTCAATTTCAAGTACGCATCTCTTATTTGCTCTTCCATGTCCCGATTCCGCAGGCTGACCTTGTCTTTCTCGTCCCTTAACAGACGTACTTTCTATCGCAAGTAAAGCGATCATTCCGCTGACCTTTGCTCTGCGAGGCTGTACTGTAGCGGCTCGGCGCTGGCATACTGTGTATCATATTGTCGTGAAATCCATCTATTCGAGGTTCAAGCTGCTTGCTTGCAATTGCAATGCCCATGCAGATTCTTGCAAAGTTGTCGACTATGTCGCTAAACTGGAGCTGCGGGTAAGGGACCGCCACAGTCATTCGTGTGGAAATGTGATTGCATGTCATGCTGGGCAGACAAGGATGATACTAGAGATACAAGATGATTTTCTGTTGCGTTGTGATTAAATAAGTAGGAGGCTGCTCAAGCGCCTACAGGAGAAATTTGCCTTGGTTGTGTCTGTATTCCTGCAAAAGTGCAAGTCTGTCTACGAGGAACAGAGGAAGATCCTATCCAGACTTATCTAAATGCATCCCCCCATTCACCAGGATATGCGTTCTCTACATCACTGCTGTGTATGAGACCTTGCTTGTTGAGGCGTGTTTTCGTACCATAAGACCGGCTATCCGGTCCATACTGGCTCAGATCATGCAAGTCGTAGGCAGAGACAGCTCGACGGGGAGTAATGACCGGAGAATGTGCTGACATTGTAGAAGACCTTGTATATAGCATGCGCTGACTCTCATACTCAGGCATGGGAGCCAGTCCATTTGTTCCTCCTGTTAGGTACGGAGCATATGCTAACGATGGCCCAGGAGTAGTGACGCTTCTCCGGGGTTGCATATTGGCCATGCAGTTCATTGAGCCATTTGCTGGAAATGTGCGCATTGCACTAGTACATGATGGATCGACTGGACCCAGTCCAGCAGTAGAATGCGCGTAATGGCCAGTATAAAAGACTGACGGTGTTGCGCTTGCGCCTGGACTGGGATGTAATCCAGGAGAAGGCAGAATCGGAAGGGTTTGTGAATGGCTTATAGCAGCATTCGCAGGTTCTGAAGAAGGACGTTGGCCGTCTTGTAAGCCAAAGTAAGGTGGTACGCCTGCACTGAGCTGTGGCAGACCCGCTGCCGGATGCGGGCTCTTGATCGGCTGACCATCTGGGTAAGTTGTGTATCTGAAAGTCGTCTCCGTCGAGGAAGGGGGTAAAGTGTACGATGACGAACTTCTCTGATATACAGGATGATGACCGTTGGGAATAGCATAGGGTCGATGGAATGTGGCACCTGGTGGTGCGATGTATGCAGTATTTTCCGGTTGAAACCTTCGCTGACTTGTTCCTGCACTACTTTGAAGCTGCCAGGTCGCGGCTGGAGATGTGCTGTACTGAGCTGCCGAGCTAGAATTGTAGATCCCTGACGAGCTCAACCCTATTTGCCCATTCTGACCGCTTGAGTAAGATGAAGCAGCATAAGCTGGAGGCGTATTGATTGTTGACAAAGGCGGCCCCATGTAAGTATCATACGATTTTGCATTGGTGGAAAGCACGCGTGGTGCATTTGCATTTACTAAGGGTGAAGATGTACCGGAAGACGAGGCATATGTGGACTCGTACGCGAACGACTTCTCTGTATGACCGGCACTATGCCGAAGTCCGCCGGACTCGACAGTGGAGTCTAGGGCCAATGGAGAGCTTGAAGGCGATTGTCCCCTACTTGACGAGCGAGAATACCCAACTGAGGAAGGAGCAGTCATGATGAGCTTTGGAGAGACACACAAAGTGCTAGATTGTTCATTCCTACTAGATGGAAACGCTACGGGCATCGCTGTATTCGGTCTCGAATTACGAGAGGGTAAGACAGATTGATTCGAGCCATCTTGTTGGCCAGTCATAGTCAGGGTTGCTTGAGGTCCAGCGAGAGATAAAGCTAAAGCTTGTGGGCGTAAATCCTCAAGGGATGACATGCTCAGAGGGAAGTTTGGAAGATAGTTGGGCGCCGGGAAGGTGAATGATGATGATGATGACTGTAAGCTTGAGGGATTCTGTTGTGACACTGTGTCATATTTGTAGCTAGAGGTGCTTGCGATAGGTACGTATGAAGCATTTGACGTGGAATACAGAGGAACAGGAGCACCGAAATGGTTGTTGAAGTGAGAGTTCTGTACAGTGGCTGCCATGTTGGGCTGGGTGTTGGCTGACGATCCGGGAAAAGATGCAGGTCGACCGTCTTCTTGAGCAAGGTGTTGCTGATATTGCCCGTCACCAGACGATCTGGTATAGTGTGGCGAGTGTCCCATTCAAGATAAAAGGCCGACCGCTGTTCACTGCTGGAAGACAATATATGCCTGTAAGATTTGGAGAAACTTCTTCCGTATTGTCGGGAAGCCAGCCGGAGTGTTGACGTCTGACGTGGCAGCAGGATGCTTCACCAGACTTAAGGTGTACCCTACCGACGATGCCGCCGTTTTAGAGCGGAGGACTGGCTCGCTCCGACTCCACGCAAGCTCGGGTCTTCGAAGGAAGTCGCCTGCAAGACACGTTGGTCGAGGTGTTTTGAAGGGGAGACGGTCTGTTAGTCCATGCTGGCAACCATGCTTGCACCCATACTCTGCTACTTGACTGGGGGAAAATCGGCTTACCGTTCTGCTGAAACGCTCACAAATGCTGACAGAAATGCGACAGAGCACGTGCTCGCTTTCTGACTCTTCTATCAATAGAATAGACCAAAGGCGGCTCAGTCAATTGATGCAGTTGGGTTGTTACTTTTATGTGTTCATTCTCTTCTAGCAATAATCGCTGGCTCTTGACTCGGGTCTTCGGTTGCTTGCGACAAATTCCGGCTTGCGAAGGAAGCTACTGGTGGACCTGTGATCGTCTTTTTTTTTTGTGGCTCTTGGGAATCTCTTTTACGGTTGGAAACAGAGCAGCAACAGGACAAGAGCTTCCACATACTCATCTGATGCCTCGCAAGTATAGATGTACCACTATGACCATGCTCCTCTTGACATGATACACCGCTGTGAAGAAGAAAGGCCGCCGATGAGGTGAACTTCCACGCGCTTCCTATGTATGGGCGGTGCAGTGCAGTGCAGTGCAGTTGCAGTTTGCACACCCAACCAACTTCTCTCGTCGGTACGAGCGTATGGGAACCCAGGCGCGACATTGTCCATGGACTACGGTACTGCTACGGCACGACTGCTGGATCTACCATTCTTGCTGATTATTTAGCTTGCCTTCCCTCCGACTTGACCGGTTTCTTTCTGGTGCAGATGCGACCACGTGATATTTGACAGCTTGTACGTAGCTTCTCCGATCGGATATAGGGAAGGAGGGATATCGATGGTGTAAATCATTAATACCGCCGGCCGTGCACTAACTTGGTAACTTTGTACTACGGTAGACAAGCTTTCGCTAGTCCTGGTCACGCCCATTGCCCATGTAAAGTATGGATCTGCAACATATATCGGTCGAAGAGCTACCTTCCGCTGAATTCATGACTTTCGGCTTCGCGCTTTACGAAGATGTCGCTGAATTCATGACTTTCGGCTTCGCGCTTTACGAAGGACATCTTGTTCAGAAGCTTGATGGCGAGGTTCCGCCAATATCATCTGTGTCTTGCGTTCCCCACTACCGGTACTGGCAAGCAGATGTAGAATCGGCCTCCAGCTTCAGACTTTACTAAAACATGATTCACGATTCCTTCCAAAATCAGAATCGATGGACCGGAGGTAGGCTGTTGAAGCGCTATCTTTTGTACCTGGGAACATCCTGCGTGATTCAATAATCGGGCATGAATGTGATGGTCACAGAAGAGTCTAAAGGCCAGTTTAATCGAATCATTGACAGTATAGGTGCTGCTATGTCCAGGTATCTCGAGGTCTTCATCACGACTTCTCCGGCCGGGCGGCACTTGGATTGACTACTACGGTAGTCATTGCTGTGCTGTCTACCACCAGACAGCTCTGATCTAAACATGCCGAGGCTTCCTTGAAATTACCGGGAAGGTGGAAGAGATGTGCATGTATAGAAGGCTGTATACGAATCTCTTCCACGAGGATATATCTTTGTGCCTTTCTTTCTTTCTTTCTTTGACGTGTCGCCAGTGACTGCTCCTAGACTTGCAGAAGGTACGAGTCTTGCGGAACCATATTGCACCTTTAAGAAGTAGCGCTCTCCAATATCCTAGTATATCGGTTTCTCAGAGAGTCTTGTTCTCCGTTGTTTGTTCCATTCTGTCCTTGCCATACCGTAGTTACTTACTGCCAAGAAGTCGTTGATCAGCCGTGATATATAAGCGTCGTTTTGAACGGCAGGTATAGACGACGACATGAGAGATTCCTGTGCCATGATGCAGGCTAACTGTTCCTCGAATATGCATGGGCGCATGCGGCTAGGCTACAGTATCCTGAAGCTTTCTTGAAGGGTTCCTTGGTGACTTTGCCTCAACCAGGCTGATCGACTACGTACAGGGTCTTGGTTTTAATGCTATATCTAATCTCCAGCATGAGCTTGTGCTATGTTTCTTGATGTGTTGGAAGAAGGAGATTACCCTTCTCGTGAGTATGCTGTGATTTCCTCACTCCATTCCTGCCGGCCTCTCCACGCTTCAACTTGGCTGCGGCTGCGTATCAGTATCAGGCTTGCCAGTGATAACAGTCCATCTTGTTAGAATAGCAGGGCTATCCATGCACTGCACTGCACTGCACTGTAGCAGCAAGAGATTGATGCAACCATGTTCAGAGTAAGTCAGAAGGAAAGATGATTATTGTAAGACTTGAAGCAATTATTGCGAATACCAGGTATACATTAAAGTCTCCGGCCGAAGCTGCGGTTGAAGATTCGGCATCCTTAATTATTGTAGCAGTCAGTCACAACACTGATCTCTGAAATGGTATTACTACTAGATGTATGGCTGTAGATCATGCCATTTGGGTATAAACAGCTCTCAGGCACATGTTACATGGTACAGCAAACAGCAGTACTGAGGTTGACTACTTGGCTACTTTTGTATGAAGGAGAGCGGGAAAGAAAGAGAACCAGTGCACCTTTACCCTAGATACCGTATAATCATAATGAAAGATACTAAAGTGACCAAACTTCCTACGATAAAAACTGCCATATCTCCTCGTCCTCGTCGTTCAATGAATCCGATGACTTCGCGTGATAGTCCCATCGTATTAGCAGCTGAGAGGAGCCGCCGCTGTGTTCCTGAGGGTGCGACGAGCAACACTGTCAGCTTAGAGACAACATTCCGTAAGTTTTGCCTGCACCTACCTTTCAGAACATCACGCTGGGTCCCAAGATTCCCTAGTACTGCCTGTCCTTGAGCAATGAAGGCATCTAATTGACTGCTTGTATCGTTAATGAACGAGTTCTCTTCCAGAGCAGCGTTTGTCCTTGGTGTATATAGGTTCCTTGCAGAAGCTCTGTTATTATTGTTATAGTTATTCCTGCCACTTGATGATGATAGTGGATCAGGCGTTGATCGCTGGCTATATGAGAAAGGTGATTCATTACCACCTAATGAAGGTGACTGAGGAGCTGTACGTCGTTGTTGCATTGCTGCTGCATTACTGCTTCCTGTATGGACTCCTGTTGACAATAAAGCTGTTCTCTCTGCTTCTTGTCGCTGTAAGTTAGTACATGATCAGCATGTGACCAGATTGCACCGTAGTTCCTTGGAATAAACGCACCTGCGTATACTGCATCTTCTTGATATTGTCATATTGTGCTTTGAGTGTGCTGTAGTCATTCTTTATCCGCTCTACTCGGCTGCCATGGTGGATGTTAAGTGTCAGGAGATGTGCGTGCATGCATGCTGCTTGATGGAGATATAGCAGAGAGCAGGAGAAGGCACGAGCAATTGCATCCAAGAATTAAGCACCTCCAATATGACTTCTTCCAGTTGATACAACCTCCTCCTCCTGACCATGCCACCCTTTAAACACATCCAATTCAACCCACCTTTGCGCTTTCGCCTTGTTGGCTTCCACCAATTCCCGCTTTGCCATTCCCTCGTAATCCTCCACAGTACGTTGAAGAGCAGCAAGTGAAGCTACAATCTGTCCATTCAATCCTGCTGTATCTACTCCATTGCCTTGCAGTGATGGACTGACTCTGCTCGAGTAGCCGCCATTACTGCCATACTTGGCGGGACTGCTGCTGCTGCTGCTGCTTGTTGATGCATCTGCTTGACGCGATAAAGACCCCTCCAACAATGCAAGATCCGATGTTATGCTCTGTGTCTGCCGCAGCGCATGCGTATATAACGCATTCATCGTTGATGTCGCTCGTCCGCCTTTGGAAGTTGATGATGCCTTGAACGCAGCAGCATGTGTTCGTGCAGACACAAAAGCCGGGATACTGCAAGAACCTCAGACATTCGCCTTTAAACAAGGACGAAGCACATATAGGAACATCTCAACTATGATGACGTGCAGTATAACGAAACTGCCATACGATCCTGCGGCTGTTGCTTGTTTTCCCACTCGAAGCTTTTCGATCCCAACCATGGAAGATCTTCGCAATAGCGGAACACAGCTGTGCTCTCAATGTCCGACGAGTGGACAACATCTGATCCTATTCAAGGAGTATCCATCTCTATTTGTGATGTCCCTCGACGATGTCCACCTATATGTCCAAACTCTAACTAGACTCTAACCATACAGCCTACAGGAACCGCGTGGCAACTCAGTTGGACGCCTTTGACGAACCACGCATAGTTAGAAAATGGCAAGCAGAGGAACAATACTTCGCAATGCGCTGCGTATTGATGTCGCTGCGAGACCGTTGTCACTCGATTCTCTCTGTCCTCCTCATCCCGATATACCCACCCCCCTTCCAGGTGCTCGGCTGTTGCAGGTCTTTACACCACTGACATGACTATCAAGACTAACTTCCCACGCGAAGACAGCCGCTATACACTACTCACCATCACACCCAGCCATCATCCTCATTGTACCTTTTCTTTCCCTTCCTTGCCGTACCTATCTTATGAGACGCAGGAGTAGCCTCTTCTTAACGACTTCACGAATATCGACTCTCGCAGCTAATTTATACACATCGTATCAGCCAGTCGCAAGATGGTTTATGGTGGTGTTGGAGATGCAAAGGAAACGACTACAGCGGCATCTGGTAAAGGGAATCAGCATATTTCACCACTCCGACCTGAATTTGGCAGTCTAGGATTCAACTCCGCCGAGCGATATCTACCAGCGAAACCTTGGCCACGAGCAGGTGACAAATTACAATGGACAGGCGCATGTCTCTTCAATCAAGAAAGTGTCAAAAGAAATCTACATTCCACCTTACCCGGTGTCTTGCAAGCTCGTCGACCTATGCAACCTTTCCTCACAGACAATGCCGAAATAAAACAAAATACAGTCGTTGAACTTCTGAAACCTTTTATGGAAATGAGACCTGTTTTCCCTGCTTTGGTGAATGGTCATAGGGTAGTGGTCAAGTTGCATCCTCTTATTTCTTCAGAACGCTGCAAAACTCTTGAATCGGATAATTTGGGAGCGCTACCTGATGGACTTGATGTCGTTCGTGAAATTCGGGCGTACGATGCTGTTGAAAAACTGCAGGGCTCGCTAGTCCCACATAACTATGGTTTCTATAAAGTGAGCTGTTGTTCATTAAGGTCATCGTACGAGCCAGCTGATTCATAAGCCAAAAGGTACAACTGCCGAGCGGAGCACACTGCCTCATGCAAATCCTTGAATACGTAGAAGGCATAAAGCCCGTGACATATGTAAATTCACTTGGCCCAACCGCCAGCTACGAGAAAGTGGATGCAATGGCGAGTAGAGCTATTCTTCAAGTGTTGACAAAATCTTAAAGACAGTACAGACATGCTAATCTGTTTATGTGCGATCCTACCAGCTCACCGCGTTCTTCAAGTCTGTCATCGAGCTACATAAATGCAACGTCCTCCACGGGGATCAAGCGGATCGTAATCTCTTCCTGACTTACCCATTGGATCCTATGAGTCCTAAATTCGTAATCTACGATTTCAACTGTGCTCATGTACTCAATATGAGGCAAGAAACAGGAGATGCGAAACGAAAAGAATCCTTGACATGGTTGAAGGCAGATACAGGACGGGTCAGGTTGTTCTTGAAACATGAACTGAAAGCTCTTCGTCCTTCAGTTGAAAAGTGGTTGCAGAGTGAGAATGGCAAAGCTCTCATTAAAGCTTGGACTACACACCCTACCGACCTCACGCCGGAACAGAGAGAATTAAGCTGGTATCTTGAGCCCGCTGTACGAAAGTGCAAATTATGAGCCGAACTTGTCTTTAGCACACTTGAGAGGTAGACGAATTGTCACCTAGATAGTAATCTGTATTATCTGATATGTATAGTAGACTGATGTACTGCTAATTGCGTCGAGATATCTTGCATTCGAGATTGGAAAGAAGATGTATACTACGTATAATACAATATCACAGAGCACCGTTGGCTAGAAGGCATGCAAGATTTGACAAGGCATAGTAAAATTAGACTGACATTCATACGTAGCTGTGACTATATACCGCCAACCCTTCGTTGGCGCCGAGGTGTAGGTGCGCCGACTGTAGACAAGACAAGAATAGTCAGTAGTTGCCGCAACTTTGGTAACTAGACTGAATAGCGCTCACTCATCGCGACTCTCGGTGTAGCAGCAGCCGACTTCTCAGCCCGTATCCGTTCAGACTTCTGTTCTGCCGCCTTTGCAGCGTCCCTCGCCATCTCTTCTTCAATCTCAGTCTGCCTACTGAAATCTTTATTGACTAGCTGCTTCTGACGGTCTGAGAAATGCTGATGTCGAACACTGAAAAAGACGCTACCAACTTCGGCGAGCCATGTTGGATCAACTGCTGTGACTATACTCGCGTATTGTTTTGCTGTAAGGATGAGTTCGTGATAGATGATATATTCAGGTGGTGTACCGAGACCGAAGAGAGCTGATGTTGGATGGAGATGCATCGTGACACCGGTACGCAAGTTGAGGTATTCAGCCATGCCTTTCGCTTTTGCAGCCTGATGGAAATAGCCCGAGCAGATGCATTTCCTGGCGGTTCAACCGGAACGATCAGTATATAGCTAACCGCAAGCAGACGGGTATTTCTGCTTACCTGATGACATCCCAATCAGTTCCGCTAGCAATGACATCCAGCTTTTCCTTCTTCATGATGTCTTGAAGTTGTTCTCTAACTTCTCTAGCCTTCTTCATAATCTTGCCATGTAAGAAATGCTGACCTGCCCATCTCTCAGAATAGTTGTTTGCCTTCCATTGCATGTAAACGTTAAGTAGCGTCAAGTGATCACTTTCCGGTACCACAAA
>Ga0181467_100906_pt2 | contig 13297 bp, 7 predicted proteins | sample InSIn5gowninarea_2_FD_119079 | JGI IMG/M metagenome (GOLD analysis project Ga0181467, IMG submission 119079) | Clean room microbial communities from NASA Spacecraft Assembly Facility at Jet Propulsion Laboratory, Pasadena, California, USA -... ... | reverse complement strand
TTGGTAATGATGCTGGGGTAGACGAGCAGGTCGTAGTATGTCAATGTCTTGGTGTTAGCGGTTGTGGTTGTGGTAGTCCAGGAGGTGGCGGGAGTGAAAGTGCGAGTGGGGTTGGCAACCTGCTTGGTTGATGTGACGGTAGGAGTTGGTGCGTAGAACTCGGATGTGATGGTGCTGGTTTGAGACTTGGTGGCAATTGGGGTTGAGGTGCTGGTGAAGACAACTTGAGGAGTAACAATAAGAGTTTCCTGCTTGCCAACGTTGATGCGAATGTTCCTTTGAGCGGTAAGACCAGCACACTTCCTGCCGTTATTGGAGAACATGATAAGTGAGTATAGACCAGATGGGAGGTCTGATTGCGAAACAGGGCAAATCGCGGTGACAATGGTGCCATCGGTACCGATGGTGGTGTTGCTGCACTCGAGCTGGTGGCCATCGGGGAAGACAAGGAAGTTGTTGGAGTAAGCGTTGCTCTGGCAGCCAGTGTAGTATGAGGAGAAGTTGAAGGAAGTGCTCAAGTCGACGTCCTGGAAGTAAGTGCCACCGTTGGAGAAGTCAACAGGGAAGGACTGGCAAGTCTTGTCGGGGTTGGGGCACGTGGTGTTGAGATCAGGTCCAGATACCTGAGCAGCAGCAGTGCTGGCAAGAGCCAAAGCAGCTGCGGCGGTGGCGTAGTAGGAAGGCATTGTGTATGATTAAAGGTAGATGATGGTGATGTGATAGCGAGTGGATTGGATAGGATAGCGTCGAAGGATTCAAGAACGAAAGTGGTACAAGCACAGCGGGCTCGATGAAATGTTTAGCGAATGACTAAGGTGAAGGATGAAACAGGTGAAGTCGTTGTGTTTGAGATGATGAGATGAAAAGAAAGTAGCGGGAGAGGCGGCGGGCTTGCTCTTATTTAAGCTGGATGCAGTAAGCAGAGGGCCAAGTTGAAGGAAGGAGGAGAACGGCAATCAGAGATGCCTTTCGCGTGTTGGAAGGGCGAGGGAACATTGGACCACAGTATGACGATCCTTATGCAACTGTTCCACGCTTTGGGTCAACGCCGAGCACAAGGCATAGCTGCATTAGGTAGATGACGCCAAGTTGGAGCCAAAGGAGAGTGTGCTAATGTGGGTTCGTAGCCAGCTGAAAGACTGAAACGAATAAAGATCAAGCGGGACAACAAGCGCGATAACGTGAGAGCGAGGGGAGGAGGCAGAGCAAACAAGGTGGTGTGGTCAGCAACAACAGCCTTGCTTACTCTGGAAGCTAATGCAATGCACGGCCTCTGACTTGGCGGCTTGGCGCTCGTGGGAGGCAGAATTAAAGATAGCTTTGTGCATTAGCGTCAACCATGCTTACGGCCCGCTGTCCTGTCCACGCTTCACCACCACTCCTTTCAACATTAAAACACGAAATCGCGATCGAGAGATTACATCCCTATTTACCCTATCCATAATCCCTTGGCCTCGATATCTCTCGACGTTGAGTTCCGATGCACTACCGTAGGTCATGCTCGTTGTGCTTGGATGTCGTTGAATACGAAGCATGAGCCACACAGCATGAGCTTTTGTGCGCGTGCCTTCGTCGTGCTTTAGCATGTCACTCGAACGCTCGAGCTCGTATACCTCCAGCCCCCATACTCGCTACCAAAGGATTGTGCAGGATCATACACGCTATACAGATACGACAGTGAGCCTGCGGTTTCCCAAGGTTGTTTCTTTACGCTGATCAAGATGGACAGGGATATAATGAAGACAATCCACATGGATCTGTGTCATGGTAGAAAACAAACGATTTTACACGCTTTACTTGCCTGCCACTTAGCCGACTTAAGCGAAACGCTCAGGCCAAGAGCCCTAAAAGGAAACCTGCATAGTGACAACACAAGTATCCTTCAGCTTAAGCTTAAAATAACAGCAAAAAGCTGACAGCCTATATATAAGCAGAGCTGCAGCCTACAAGACCACCTGCTTGTCCTGTCACATTCACCCCCTCTACTCGCGCAATTGCAATAGGAATTGAGAACAGGGCCAAGGTGTGGCTAGTAATATCTAAATCTTGAAACGTAAGGAGATCCAAGCGCTCGCCACCCGTTTTCGGTGCAGTGACCGAACCATGTTGCTGGTAAGAATGATCGTCATGCACTAAGCAAAGTCAATGTCGCGGGTACCTGGTTTGCTGACACACCTCCCGTTTCTCGAAAAACAATTACAAGCACGAGCAACATCTAAAGCATGTTTTCAAACAAGAAACGCTTCAGGTATTTCGCATAGCCACAGCCTATGTCGAGCCTCCCTCTCATTTTATGATAGTGCTTTATCTCGAGTCTTCGACGTTACCCTGAAAATGCCACACCAAGCCCCTCCCGCCGCCACGATCGGTCTATCTCCCAGCGACAACAGCGACATGCTTGCTTCTTTTCGCTTAAGACGGCAACTTGCTTTCGACTCAATGCGCGGAATGTTATGCGTTGTGATTGTTGACATCTTCTGCTGCTTCTTTTGCGACGGACAACATATTAGGGGATCAGCATGGACGTCCGAATGATCGACAGTGCACAAGCATTTCGGAACATTCAACTATGCTCGAGCTCCGACTTGGTGTGCGCGTTCGCTATACCCTGCTGCGAAAAGACTATATGTATGCAGTGGTGTAGCTTGCTTGCACTGGATTTGTGTAGGCTGGTCTCCTTCTTGAGCTAACCATTGCTACTTCACAACGGAAGCCCCTGTCCATCCGTGATCCTGTTGCGTCTGCACTTGTTCTCCTCCACGTTCACTCACCTCCACACTGTTGATCACATCGTTGCGCAAGCACGCTCACACGCACGAACTGTGATGATCTGTTTTGCAAAACAGAGCCGTTGCCTGCTTCGGGATCGGCGCGAAGAAGAGCCTCAGTGGACTTCAATCTTTGACATACAGGCTCATTAATCAGGCCTGACCCAGGGTATAAGTGGTGCTTGTGAAGCCTTGATAGGAGGCGATTTGTACGCCAAGCAACTCAATCTCGAGGTCCGACAATGTGGGACACTATGCCATGAAGTCCGATGTTTCATATGCTCTGCAGGCTTATGTTGTCGTACCAAGAGTGCATAATCAACACCAGCATCTTTATCCAAGGTCGTTCTCCACCACGTGCTCTTGACGACATTGATGCTTCACGCTCAAGATAGAAGCGCATACTCTCGGCAAATCCGAGGTGGATATTCAAGCGCCGGGTACTCGGGCTACCGAATGACACTCCGGCAGGACTGTCTTCATCCTTCACTGATTGGATATCAGAAAGCCGCCAAGATGTTGGTAGCTATCAACACCGATCTCTTGTGCGTACCGTGCAGGCATGTTTCAGCCACACCGATTCATCGTTCATTGTTCGCTTGTGCGTTGTGTAATCAGCACATCCACTTTCATTTGTGCTGCCAAGGAGCATCGTCCGTGACTGTATGAACGGAAGACCGGTCAACTTGGTTTCGGTCTTGTTATTAAGGCGTGGCAATAGATTTGGCCAATGCTTGAGTTGGTCTCAACATTCGGCATGGTAGGAAGCTGCCCGGAGTCGACTGTTCTGCCCTTCTCGAATTTCGTGATGGCGTCTAAGCGTAGCGTTTGATGTTTGCCTATGACACCCTCTGTGCGACTGCCAAGTGCTGTTTGGACGGGAGCCTGTCAGGAGGGTAGTTGTTTCTCACCTGCCATGTTGTAAGGTATGCTTAAGTCCTCCCTCTCAAGTCTTACTTCTTGGATGCAAGATTTCGATGGTGGTTTCCTGTTGAAATTTTGTTCGAGAAACTGGCGACACCACACTTGCGACGTCTATATCTCGTCTCGTCCTTGAGTACCCAGGAGACGTCCAAGTTATGCTCTCGTCCATCGGAAAATCTTAACATTGTCACAACACAATCATTTAGCGTGCTCAGAAAATTCAAATGTGGTTCTCAGCTCCAGTCTCAAGAGATAACATGGACAACGTCATAGGATCAAGGGAACTCGGAGATGTTGTTCATCAGATACACACCATCGTTGAATGCTTTTCAATAATTCCTCATATCGACAAGGACACAGAGATTACAGTATCTTCAAAGAGCACCAGTGTTACTTAACTCTCTGGAATCCATAGCGCAAATTCCAAGATCACCATTGGACATATCTTAGTGTGAACCTTTAAATGTCAATTGCAGAAGTTGCCAGAATGATATCTCTATCGATGATGTCGAGCTTGCCTAATCTGCAGAGAAGCTTGCAGTCTTGGTGATCCAGGTGCTCCATTTACTTCAGATGCAAAAGATTGCATCCAAATGCTTGACACATGCTAATCGAACGTCAAAGTTTTTTGTAGAACTAGTTTTTACAAACTATTTTGAAGTGGTGTACAGGTGAGTAAATGATTTTTGGGCTACCTTAAAGTAAGGCATAAAAATTCCTTATAAATTATATAATATAACGTTTTTTTATTATAATAATAAAAAAACGCCATAAAGAAGCTAATGAGTTTCGCTTTAAGATGCTTTTAATCTCGGGAAAGTAGTAGTTAAGGTAATGGCTTAACTAGCGTAAAGCCCGTAGTCGAGACTGAGAGGTCGATTGCATTGAGGCCACCATGCCGGCGACAGTATTGTTGAGAACATGAGTACGCAAATACAGAGTACAGACGCCAGGGAAGGGGAAGAGGGAGACCGAGCAGTTGGCAAGCACGTGACAATATGGTCGAGCTTGCGGAAACATGCGCGAGTGGACCCTGAACGAAATCGTGAGCTTGAAACTCTGCTGAACATTTTCTTCTACAAACAACAACATCAAGCATTTACTCTTGTACTGCGCTGTGCACCATGCAAGACATCATCGTAAGTCATTTCTAATTCCCTCTCTGCCCATCCTTACACCTGATGATTTGTCAAACCGCATAAACTAGAGTCTTTGACCTCAAGGGGAATGAAACTGCCATTTGCAAGCACGTCAGTCTGAAACATCACAACCGTGCATTATCATTTGTTCCAATCGTTCAAGCTGAGCAACAGCTAACCAATATCGTCAGTCAGGTCGCAAACAATGTCTCGCAACAACTTTTCATGACCACTAAACCCGAAGGTTAGCACAATCCTCTCTGTATTGGAGGCGTAAAATGGACATACTCAAATGATGATTGCACTCAATATACGTTAAATGGAATTACCGGCCTAGGTCCTTCGGGACCGTTGACGATATCTTTGCGGCTATTGCTGATAAAATTGTCCAATTTGCGCTTCTTTGCAAAGTCTATATGAAGATGAAAAAAGTTCATAGCTAATTGGCTTCAAGTATCTGCAGAAAGCACCTTGATATGACCATCGCCAGCTTGTTCCCTTGCGTCCACGATAAATTTATGGTACGTTCACCACTCTCGCTGAAATATGGTTGAGAGCTATAAGGATGAATGGCACTGGGCTCCGACAGTACACCTTAGGTGGCTGGTTCCTGATGGATATGCCCTTTTGTGGTAGGCCTAGAAAACCTCACCCACTGATATGCTCTGTCATTACACTGTCCCAAGAACGACTGTGAGGTCAGAATCAAGTGCTAATCTGTGCTTGTTCAGAACCAGAGCAACTTTCTCTACTTTCAATTACGATGCGAATTAACGCTATCAACAGTGATGTGTTTATCAGCATGAACAGTTTGGTAAGCATCTCATTCCTTCAGTGCTGTTCCTCCCCATCTCGCGTTGTATGATGATACCCCTTTTAGATGACGAGTCTTATTGGAGTTTTCCATGCAGAGACAATCTTATAATTCCATTCATGCATTACTGATATCAATGCTTGTCCTCTTCTCTTCATGAATGCCGAATGTTTGTTACAAGAACTTAGTGCTAATGATCTATCTGTAGCATAGTCCTTCCATCAACAAGACCACGCTGCATGATCATATCACACATACTAGGTTAGTCACTCTTTAGCTCGCGCCTTCCTTCTATGATGATCACCACAAAACACAATGACAAGCATATGTCCAAGCTGCCTAGCAGCCAAGACGAGCAGTTCTTCAAGTCTGATCGAAGACAGGCATCTTTACCTCCAATGATTTCACACTTGGTGAGCATTGCTGATCTTGTTCTTACAGTCTATTCTCTGTTCATCAATTAGGACACCTGGACCATCGATATGAAACTTCATGGTACGTCTTTTACTTTGCGTTCCCTTGTACTGCAATGTTTTATGATGAATTTATCCTACATCTCACGACGGTCGACATAGTCACAAGTTGGCGTTGATGAAATGCGTATTGACTACGCGTTAATTCTGATCTTCTCGCATTACACCTTTTCTAATCCTACGCTTTGTTGAGACTATCCAGCTAACAGTCTACCAAAGTCAGGCCACTATTGCTTTCTTGCTCTCGCAACACTTGCATGTTGTCGATTACTCTATCTCGTTCACCATTTGTTGTCGACACGTCGATGCTCATGGAGAACGTTATTAGGCGGATGACTGGATCACTCCACCATATCTGCAATCTTCCGGCTTCATATAGATGTAGTTTCAATCGAGTATAGATCTCTTCTCATCTTTGTCGTGCTTGTCATCGGCCACCTTTTTTGAAAGTCACCCTTTCCCCCGCCAAGCCATTGAGTTATAGACCCTGACCTACGGAACTTGCCGGCCGCCATTGAAACTTCGAGAAGCTCAAGGAAAAGCCAGACTTTACACATCTTCAAACCTCAATATACAACAACACAACAACCAATAATTGAATTTCTTCTCCCAGCCTCGTAGCTACCTCGTCCACACTGCTTACCTGTATCTAGTCACCGCTCAGATAATAGACCTCTCGATTGGTAAGTCAATTGATCACCTCTCGCACAACAGAAGAATCAAAGATTATATGATTGAAACAAAAGCTGGCACCAATCGTATCAAGGACAACTGTACTCGTCCGTCTATGCCGATTAGTTTTGCAGGAGCTACGTCTCCATGTTCTGAACATCATTGGTTCCTCGTTGTGTTAAAGAGGAAGAGAATATCGTCAAGCTCAAGTGGTCTTACTGACACGCTTTTGAATAGATACCTTCATACTATTTCGTAATTGCGACATAATCAGCGGATCAAGATGGTCTTGCACAACCCCAATAACTGGCATTGGGTCAACAAGGACACATCAGGATGGGCACGCGAATACTTGGACAAAGAACTCATTGGTGTGTCTGCAGAGGACAACGGAGTGTCGGCGCAGATTGACAAAATATTGAGCATGGACGGCGATGTAGACGTCAGTCAGCGCAAGGGAAAGGTCATTACCTTGTTCGACGTAAAACTTCAATTAGAATACAGCGGTATGTACATCATAGCCCATCCAAATAGTCCACAATCAAAGCCCTCAAAACTCATTTGTGTCTCCGCTCCTTCCAGGCAAGACAAAGGATGAAGAAGATGTCAGTGGTACCATCACCGTCCCTGAGGTCGCCCACGACACCGAAGAAGACGAATTCGTTTTCGACATCGACATATACTCTGAGTCCAGTAGCAAGCAACCAGTCAAAGACCTCGTCCGCTCCAAAATCACACCACAACTTCGGAAGAAGCTAGCTACACTCGCTCCTGCACTCGTGGCCAACCACGGCAAAGACATCCAACATGGCGCCGGCGAGAATCCGTCTGCAAATTTCACGCCTGCTCGTGTATACTCCAACTCATCCATCTCCAACAAAACCGACGAGAACAAGAAACCTTCCTCAACTACCACATCCTCAAACAGCAAAGGTCCTTCTGTTAACACAACCACCGTAACTGATACCGAGGAATTTCGCACCTCCGCTGCAGAACTCTACACCACCTTCACGGATCCTCAACGTATTGCCGCATTCACCCGTGCTCCTCCCAAACTCTTCGAAGGCTCAACTGTCGGCTCCAAGTTCGAGCTTTTCGGCGGAAATGTTAGCGGCGAATACACGGAGCTGGTACAGCCGAGCAAGATCAAACAAACGTGGAGGTTGAAGCAGTGGCCTGAGGGACACTTCTCCACCCTGGGAATTGAATTTGATCAGAATGACGTTGATGGCGTTACTGTGATGAGGGTGGAGTGGAAGGGTGTGCCTGTTGGGCAGGAGGAGGTTACGAGGAGGAACTGGAGAGAGTATTATGTTAGGAGTATCAAGACTACATTTGGTTTTGGGACGATCTTGTAGGTGGTGAAAGCGAAGACAGCTTTCGAATATTTGAGGGATGGCAGAAGAAGAAAGAGAAATTATAGATGAGCAAGAGGCATGGCCAGGGTATGCGCTATGAAGACATTAAGACGAATTATGAAGAAATGAAGATAGAATAGGAAGACGTAGACATGTGCTACGTATGCCCATAAAAGCCCAACCAATAGGCCATTACCAACACGTCGTACTCCATCCACTGTTTGTTTCATTTATGCTGTGTTTCAGAGCAACACTCGAGGTGATTGATCTCGCTTGAAACATGCATGCCCCACTAAAAAGCTGAGAGGCTGAGCAAGGCCTCGCCAGCGACTATTCTTAGTCAGGATCTGCACTCGAGTACCTGGGCCTTGTTTTGGCTGCGCTTGATCGCTGTTTCTGTTTCTCTTTGTTATCTTCGACAGCGCCTGCCTCGTCGTCTCGTCTCGTCTTAACACCATTCTTGCCCCATCCCTTAGACATCTAACAGCTTTGTTGTTCGCTTGTCTTGCTCAGCGCCACCTACAAATTGCCAACGTCATACAAACTGATCCCCGATAAGCGCCGTGTCAGTTCTCGTCTGGAAGGACTCGAGAAAGTCTGTTTTCGTATAGTAACATCGTCAGCATGTTCATTGGATTGCCACATACCCAGGATGGCTTGCACCCCAGCACAAGGGAACATGTTATACTACGGCGGCAGCAAAGTTCAGCAGGAATGTCTGGCAAGACAGAGGCAGTGATTGTTGTATGTACAGCTTATTCAACAGTACTACAGTATTTACTGACAACTTACAGGTCGCTGTCGTGCTGGGAGTTGTCCTATGCCTTGGACTACTCGGCGTTCTGCTGCTACGGTATCTTCGAGTCCGCTACGACGAACCCATATACATACCGGGAACATACTTGAAAGACAAATGGCGTAATTGGTTGCCCAAATCGGAGAAGAAGAAGAGATACTCCTCATCCTTGCAGAGAAGATCCATCACACCGGGGCAAATGTCATCCTCGCAGCTCAATCTCTCCACCTCACAGCCGGCGTCTGGTGCAGCCCCGGACAGACACGCTAGTGTGAGAAGCACCATCACTCTACCATCTTACACAGCAACAGCGCGAGCGAATGAATCTGTTATGGGCCGAGCAGGAGAAAGAGCAGGAGATACTATTGTTGAGTATCCTGAGGACGAAGAAGAGATAGAACAGCGTCGTGATGAAGAAATGGAGTCCCTGTTCCAGATAAGACAGGCTCGCCGGGATGAACGGCTTGCACGAGAGGAGCGAGCTCGACTTAGAAGAGAAGCACAAGAAGCAGGAGATCAAGAAACGTTACGAGCACTTCGAGATCTAGCAGCAGCACCGAGAAGTGCCGATGATCCTACAGGACAGAGAAGTGTTGACGCACTGATTCGTGAGCACAAAGCAAGAAACCGAGCTCCAAGGACAGCAGCGGTACAGTATGCTGAGGTCGGAGTTGCTCGACTTGATGGAAGTCGAGTTCGTGCTGATTCAGCAGCTTCTGACAATGCTCCTCTTCTCGATGCAGCTGCGGGTATGGGAAGTGGTGGTAGACCAAGGGCTGGTACTGGCGATAGCAGCCGAAGTCGATCACGAACTCCTGGCAGACGTTTCTTTGGGCACATTCGAAATATCTCTCAGTCATCATTACGAATCACCTCGAACGACATGTCTGATGACGAAGGTAGCATTGATGAACTTACACCGCAACCTTCGAGAGCGCCGTCACGCATGAACGAGCAGGACATGACCGATTCAATGATTCCAAGGACTCTCTCAGGACGGGTTGTGGATCCGCCTCAGTATACCAATATTGAAATGACGAGCCCGGATATCAGAACGCCTGAAAGGGTCGCGACAAGAGGTACACCTGGGGAAACACCGCCTTCCTACCCCTGGCTACCTACTCTTGGTCCTCTGCCATCCATTGAGATTACGACGTTTGATATGCCAACTCATGACAGGTCGTGATTGAAGAAGCCATTGATTTTGGGGTTCAGCGAGGTGTTGGGGGATTGAACATGGTGAATAAATGGAGGCGTGTTTTTACGACATATGATTTGACGCTCTTTACGACCATTCGCTACCACGTATATATAGTTCATAATTATATCCTTGTGTTCAAGATATGCTACAATACATTAAAAGGAGGCTCGCAAGGAAATTCGAAGCACGGACCACTCCTTCGCGTATGCAGGTACCAAGTACCGCGTTTGAAACATCATCTGATGTGTAGCTATTCGCTCGCTCACTCCTCTCCTCTGCTCCTTCGCCCAACTCGTACGTCCTTTGCTCCAGATCAGAAACACGCCGTATTGTGATAAAACAATACAAGCAGCACAAGCTCTTGTGTAGCACGATCTCGAAGCTTACGCGCCTTCTTAAAGTATCGGCAATTTTTAAGCTCCACCTGACCTCATTCTCGACCACCTGGCTTTACATTGGCGAAAATAGCTGCTGTCGCTCACGAGCCCAAGTACAGCTCGAACTCGCTTGCACGGCCAAATTGCAGGAATAGCTCAAGGCATTCGTACACAACACACTCCTTTATACAACGGACACTCCAGAAGAGCCAAAGATCTCAATATCAGAAAGAGCTTGATCATTCTACAAAGTGCAGCTCTACTCAAAAGGATAACCAAAGTCGATCTCAACGTTTTTGCTTCGCTTCGAGCTATCAAGAACAATGTCAGATAGCAACGAACAAGAAGTGCCTCAAGGTGGAAAGGACATCGTAGATGACATGCAGTCGACATCGCTGACGGCAGAGCAGCGAGGCGAGGTTGAGCAAGAGCCGCCCGCTAATGTTGCAGAGTCCAATGGCGTCGATGCATCCAACAACGACTCTGCGGAACATCAGGCGCAGACCAATGGACATGCACGACAAGAGTATGATTTACCGATCAGGAATAAAGAGAGCGAGCATACCGAGAAGGTCGTCTCTGCGGTTGAGGAGGATCCAGCCAGTCTGGAGCCAAATGGCGTGGTTGAGAAGGACCAAGCTATAATAGAACGGGAGGAGCCTGGAATGTCAATGTCGGCAGTTGGAAAGGCACAAGAACTGGAATCTACAGAGAGCGCACCAACTCCATCCACGACACAAGCCCCAGAAAACGCGAGTCCGGCGAAGCCGAATAGTACAACTCCAGGAAAGTCACCTCACGTTCCGACATATCTCAGGCCGACCGCATCAGCGTCTTCAAAAGCCTCTCCTAAAGCTTCACCGGGGCGGATTTCTTCTGCAAAGACGCCGCAGAGCATCTCCAAACTCAACACCAATCTGCGCAAGGCGTCTGCCAAGAAGCCAGCTGGTGCTGATGCCGCTTCTGCAAAGGACACACCACAAGCTGTAGAAGCCAAGGTCAAATCACCTGTTCGTGGTGCACGGCTCTCCCACCTCACCGCACCCACTGCAGCATCTTCTGCTAAGAAAGACGTCCCACCTCCAGCGGCAGTACCATCAAAGCCTCTCGGCCGTGCCACTTCAGTACGTTCGAAGAAACTTGTGGAAGGATCGCACTTTCTAGCACCAACTGCATCGTCTCAGAAGAAGGATCTACCACACCAAAATTCTTCCACCATTCAAAGGACGATGAGTAAACGAACCAGCCTAACAAACAACCCTACCCAACCCACGGCACGCAAGACATCCACAAGCACCGCACGAGCACATCCAGGCTCACGAGTACCATCTGGCAACTCTTCTGGTGGGAAACCGGCTTCAGGTAGTTTCCTTGAGCGGATGACGAGACCAACCGCTGCGTCTGCTGGACACAAAGCTGATGCCGTGAAGAGTCCGCCATCAGCGAAGAGTGGTGCTGGACTTGGTAGAATGGGCTCGATGAGGTCGAAGGGAGGTGGTGTATCCGACGCTGCGAAGAGGAAATTGGGCGGTATGGAGGGAAGGGATAGTGAGAAGAAGCAAGCCCCAGCAAGCAGCATTGTAGAGGGAAGCATAGCTAAAGAGGTCGGTCCATGATATGGTCGCAGAATGACGTGGAGCTGATATCGACTGCAGGCGAACGAGAACACGACGAATGGCATTGCGAAAGAGGAAGAAGGGACCAATGCTCCCAATGGTGATCATACCGCCCAAGGAGGCGCACAGGAGGTATCTGGTGTATTGAGTGTGAATGGTGACTCTGAACGTTGAAGAGAGAACAAAGGCTTCGTGAAGAACTCGATTAGGCATTACAGAGGCTGGTACGAGAATCTGCGACCAGCACTGTAGAAGAGTCTTGAGGAGAAGAAACACTTCTGTTGCAGAATAAATACAATCCAGAGCATTTCCGTCTTCCTCTTCGTTTGACTGCACTAGAAGACTCCTAGCGTCGGTCATCTCTTGATCCATACCCAACCACTTACAGACATATATGGTATGTAGCTGATGATGCCTGACCATTGAACTGCCGGGTCTGATAGGCGCTTGAGTGTATGGCAGAGTGATGACCATCATATTCGTATTTTGAAGAAAATAGTGGTTCCTATACTTTCGTCTTGAACTTGTTTTGAGGACATCACCATCCCATATGGGCCGCAACGGTAATCTCTTGTCTCGCTCCTCTCGCTCCTTGAAGGTCCGATCACGTTTTTAGAGGGGCACGTGTGTTCTGTCGTCACGTTAGCTTCTCACTTTACTGTCATTGTGAAACTGACCTCTCCTGAGGCTGAGCTATCGTTCTTTACAAGACCATGTTTCAGATACGTTTGAGAAAACTATAACCACGTACCTCTACACACGCGTCCAGACCACGAACTACAACAGTACAAGCACCATTTTAAGCTTAGCCGCAGACTTTCTGGATTCCACAAGCCAAGAAAGCCGCACTTGGCGACACCCCACAGCGGAATGGTCTGGTGTCTTGTCTTCCATTTTGGTGGCCGAAGACACTGGTCTATGATGGCGCAGGGTATACTACACCTCGACTGGAGATGGAGAGGCTATATGACAAACTTTTCGCTGTACAAGGATACACCTTGAGAGCTTCCAAATACGTAAGTGGAAGGGGGCTGGGGCTGAGTCGAAACCTTGCAACTACTGGTTCAGCGTGATGGACCCCCAGATTCGCGGCTAACTGAACTGGCGACACCTGCGACTATCTTCGCCAATGTAAAGCCAGGTGGTCGAGAATGAGGTC
>Ga0181467_100983_pt1 | contig 13299 bp, 18 predicted proteins | sample InSIn5gowninarea_2_FD_119079 | JGI IMG/M metagenome (GOLD analysis project Ga0181467, IMG submission 119079) | Clean room microbial communities from NASA Spacecraft Assembly Facility at Jet Propulsion Laboratory, Pasadena, California, USA -... ... | reverse complement strand
CGCTATGAATCCAGCGAATGACGTTCTCCTCGCATACGCTATCAATGGACGCGTGCTCTCACCAGATCATGGCTATCCTCTTCGCTCGATCATCCCAGGATTCGTAGGTGGACGACAGATCAAATGGCTGAAGAAGCTTTGGATATCCGACAAGCCTAATGGAAGCCACTATCACGTAGGTTCCCTTTACCGTGTGTGCATATCACCTGCAGACTATGACTGATAGAGCGCTTGCAGGTGTGGGACAATCGCGTTGTTCCTAGCTTCATTACGTCTAAGAAAAGCATCGAAGCTCAGGCCTTCTTCCATTCTCCCGACACAGCATGCAACGATCAAGTATTGCAGAGTATCATTACCTATCCTAGTCACGGCGAATGTATCCCTCTGACACTGGAGGAAGCACGCTCCAACCCGAACATCTTCGACGAAGAAGGCGAAGATCCGAATGATCCGCTTGCGAAGCTATACCGCTGCCAAGGATTCGCCTACAATGGTGGAGGGCAGATGGTGTCTCGGGTGGAACTCTCCTTGGATGGAGGCAAGAACTGGAGATACTGCTTCCGCAAGTTCATGGATGACCCACTGCGCCATGGCGAGAAGTACTGGACCTGGGTATTCTGGTATGTCGATGTGCCCATCCGTGAACTATGCGAAGCAAGCGAGCTTTGCGTCAGAGCCTGGGATCCAATGAAGAATACACAGCCTGAACATCTTACTTGGAACCTGCTTGGCATGATGTGAGTTTACGACCTTGGCTCAAAAAGTCCGCTACTGGGCAACGTGGTCAGCATCGCTCGGACTACGCTATCGGCTAAGTCCTTCCGCGCACTTCGGAAGGCTCATTGGAGCCTTCCTTCGTACGCTGCTGGGACTTTGCCTTCGCTTCGTCCTCCCTCGTCATTTTCTGTCTTCGAGCTGCATGACTCTCTGCTGACCTTTCCTCTTCGAATGCAGGAACAACTCTATCTACAGACTTCGTTCCCACGTCACCATTGATCCTTCAACCGGCAAGCCATGTCTTTCATACAAGCATCCTATCGCTCCAGGCGGTAAAGAAGGCGGCTGGATGAAACCGTCCGTCGAGGAACAAGCAAAGCAGGAGGCAGCATCTGCAGCTGAGAGCGGGGCAAGCAAAGAATTCACACTTGAGGAAGTCGAGAAGCATAACACGGATAAGGACTGTTGGATCATTCTGAATGGCAAAGTCTACGACTAGCGTCCTTGCTTGGCATCCTGGTGGTGCTTCCGCCATTACGGCCTACGCTGGCAAAGCTACTGCTCAGGCGACTGCCGACTATACCGCTATCCACGATGCTTATGCGCAGAAGAAGACCCAGGAAGTCTTGATCGGGAAATTGAGTGAGTTGCTACGGCTCACTTGGACGTCCTCAAATAGTTTTCCGCTGACATGATCTGATTCTAGGTGACAAGGGCATCAAAGCGCTCGAGGAAGATACTAAACGAGTCCAGAAGCAGCAGCAGGAATTGGCAGAGTCTAGAAAACAATACGCTCTAAAGCCTTTCAAATACCTTCCTGCTACTTTGGTCAAGAGGAAGGAGATCAGCGACGATACCAGGTGAGCAGTCTACGTTCCATTGAGAGATATGTCAAGGATCGATCCGAACTGACAAGATTTGAAAAGACTATACACCTTCAAACTACCCGATGTGGATGGAAAGCCGGGCAAGCTTGGATTGCCAGTCTGCAAGCACGTCCAGATCGCCTCTCACTGGAGGGATAGCGTGGTGATGCGCCCCTACACACCTACTCGACCTGTCTTGCCAGAGGAAGAAGACGGCACTTTCGACCTGTTGATCAAGACCTACTTTCCCGAATCGTCACCTTTCCCACCTGGTGGCACACTTGGCAACTATCTCGATGTCATGACGGAAGGCGAGACCATCGACATCAACGGTGAGCGGGATCACGTTGTCTACTGAAATGATAGCTAACTGACGCGGTTTTGCAGGACCTGTCGGCGACATCTCGTACCTAGGTAATGGTCAGTTCGAAATAGATGGTCAGAAGTTCTCGTTCGACAAGATCAACCTGGTAGCTGGTGGCTCGGGCATTACGCCGCACTGGCAGCTTATCCATGCTATCCTCAAGAAGGAGGATGACCGTACTCGAGTCTCCATTATCGACTCAAACAAGACCATGTCCGACATCTTATTGCATGAAGAGCTGGAAAAGTATGCGGAAGAGCACAAGGATCAATTCAAGCTTTGGTTCACACTGTCGAAAGCACCTGAGGAAGGAGAGTGGAAGTATTCAGTCGGCCATCTCGATGAGCAAATGATGCGAGATCATTTCTTCCTGCCTGACGAGAATAACAAGACAGCCACCTTCCTGTGTGGCCCACCTGGTCTCATCAAACACGGTGCCTTGCCAGCGTTGAAAAAGATTGGTTTCGAAGAAGGAAAGACGTGTTTCGGATTTTGAGGCAGCGAAATAATAATAGTGCTTCAGGGCTCGGTAGGGTTGCTCTGAGAGAGGCTACTAACGCAATGAGTGCAAGGGTGATCTACCCAACTTGTGAGCAGTACGATGGAAGCATGTACGAGGAAGCGATGCCACGCTATAGGAAAGTGCAATCATGAGTCGAGTCCAGCCAAAAAGAATAAATGACACCAAACTGCGATTGGGTTTATCATCTACCTTGAATCTGTCGTAGTGCTGTTGCTGTTTCGGCTCATCTCATCTTATATCATATCTCCCATCTCTCCACACTGCTCTATCAACCATCTACAGCATGCAAGCAGGAGAGAGCCACGTACAACAGCAACAGCAGCAAACAGGCAACCCTGCAAAAGGTCGTCCTGCCAGCAGGAAGGAGCAGAGGAGAGCGCTTGTAGAAGCAGCGCAGGCACTCGCGGATGAGGAGGACTGGGAGACGCTCCCGTCCTATGAGCCTTGAGTCTATTGCTATGCATACGCTCACTTAATACAGCTAATATATGGTGCTGTACCACTCCTACAGCGTCCGCCAGCTCGTCATAAGCCGTCCACAGGCGACCGGAGGCACTGAATACTCCGCCCAGGCGTACTTCAAAGCACAGAAGGAAAAGTGGGTGAAGAAGGCGGAGGAGGAGCTGGGGAACAGAGGAGGAGTTCTATGCTCAGCTCGACAAGCTTGTGAAAGATGAAGCAGGGAAGCTCTGGAACAGTGCAGAGTACAAGGAGGAGACAGAGAAGATGGAAAGGGAGCGATCAGAAGGAGAAAGAGAGCTGGCGAAGGCCGAGCTTGAGCTTGAAATTCTGATGCTCAGGATGAAGCTCGAGGAGCTGAAGTAGGATCTCGCAATGTCATTATAAATTATTCTTACTGCTGAAGGTTCTTAAGGTGATAAGGTGATGATTCTAGCTGGATTACTTGGCGAAAAGCTAAGGTAAGTAATTCTATCCTACAAGCTTCTCATTACTGATCTCCCTTCTAGAATCTCGACTTCGACAGTCCTCCGTCCACCCTGCGCCTAAAGTCTACCTAAGAGCTTCCGCTCCCGCTGCAGCTCTTCTCACGACTTTGGCTCCGTCTGTCTGTCGGACGAGAAGTCGCCAGAATATTAATGTCACTCATCACTTACTAAGCTGGATGCGCACCGTCTTGTGATCTCCACTCCTACAAACTGCGCGGTATAAATCCTCGGCACGCAGCCATTTCCAGGCTGTGTAGGGTAAAGGGGCCGCGATGAGCTGATGCAGTATACAGTCGGTGGCATCCACGATAATGAACTTGCTCATCGACCTCGTGTCTACTCTGACTTCCGATCTGAGCTCGACATTGTTCCTCTAAGTATAGTGCCACTCCATCCATCCAGATGCACTCCAGCTAAATGCCACGTGACATCACACGATACACAGCAGGCGCACATCTCTCCAAATCATCCCGCGCATCCTCAGTATTCCCTGGCATCGCCAGCTTCAATACCGTCCTGCTCGTCCTCCTGCTCATCTCGACAACGACAGTCCATGCTGAAACCTACCACGCTCAGGTAGACTACGGATTCGGACCTCTACACATCGCCGTCGATGCGGACGACAAAAAGATAGAGCGTTGTTCAGAGCTGAAGATAGAAGTCGGGGGTGGATTCGGACCATACAAGCTGGGTGGGTGGCAGTCTGAATCAAACGGCTTTGTGCCCCTCTTACACGTTCACAGGAAGCTGACAGAGTCCTTGCTTTGTCCGTGTGCGATAACGCCAGCCACCGTCAGTCTCGCTAATAATGGGACTTCAATCCCACTCTCTGGCTCGCGCAATACGAGTGCTACCTGGCTAGCGGCCGTAGCGGAGGGCTCGCACGTTTCTTTCAATCTTACGTGAGTCTTCTGCGTGCCATGTCGTGCATCAGCGTATGCTGTTCACTGACACTCTGATTAATCACAAAACAGTGACAGGGCCGCAGCCATGCTTGGAACGCCATTCTTCACTGTCGTACCAGCTAAGGATGGAAAGTCATGCGCCAACAGTACAGCATTCATCAAGCTTCCTTCGAGCAGTAAGAAAGCAGGAATAGATAATCAGACTGCGAGTGGAGAGGCAGTTGACTTGGAGACGAGCGGTGCTGTGCGCCTCGATCCGACCATAAATTCGAAGTCATCCTTGATGATCATCATCTCCTTCTTTGCGCTATTGCCTGCACTAGTATCAAGTCTTCAGGGCTGATCTCCGCCTGTACTATCATTATAAGCCATGTACTTAGTATCGACTTCAGCGAGTTGTCGCCTCATACCCTCATCGCCAAGGAATACCGGTGTCAGCAAGTTCGGCTGTCAGACTCTCGCATGACCAGCTGACTGAACCAGCATATTATGTCGTGGATTGAAGTAGAACCGTCACTAGCCCTCATGCAGTAATAATTGATTGAGACAGAAAGGTAATGCCCGTAGCATGCGGGCGAGGCGCGAGCGTAAGCAAGTGAGGACGGGAGGGACAAAATATGACGTCCAGTAAATGATTCGAAGCTAAATTTGAGCGGAAGGAGAGTCTGTTGAGGCTGATAATTCTTGCACACACGCTGCGCTGTATGAACGTACATGGTTGAGTGGCTGATCTTGACGGTGCTATGCTGGCCCATAAACGCCATAGTGAATCGAGTATCGGATCGAATCGAATCGAATCGAGGAGCCGCCTGCCTGGTACACCGAGTCGAGTTCAGTCTCAAGCAGCCACGACGAATGCAGCGAGTACGCCAAGAAGCAATACGCTATACATCTTGATACCGAAAGCGGTCGTCCTGGTTGCAGCTCCAGTGGGAGCGGCGGCGGCGGCAGCAGTGCTCGAAGATGGAGAGACCGATGAAGAGGAGGCGTTCGGGGTGGTAGGTCTAGCGAGCGAGGTGGTGGTGGTAGTGCCGCTTCCTGAGCCGGGGAGGGAGGTACTGCCTGAATTGGGGCCTGTAGCAGCAGGAAGAGCGACTGCATAGAGAGGTGCGGAAGAGACAGAAGAGACACTCAGAAGGTGAACGGCGGGAGCAGAAAGGCACAAGCATGATTCTGTCTAGGACTCACCTGGTAAGGTGGGTGGAAGTGGAGTCTCCCCCCTCTCCAAGGCCGAATTGTAAGCTGCTTGAGCTAGAGCGAAGCTTGAGATCATGGAAATAACTTGTGCGTTTGCGGTGTGGAGGGAGGGGTTGGCGCTGTCGTTCAATCAATCCATGCGATTGGCAAGGCGAGGGGAATGATATGATAAGCCATAAGTGAAGGCTCGTCTCGCTCAATTATGCTACCCACCTCATATACGCGCTGAGTAGGGTGGAGACTGCACCTGCATCGTCGACGGGTGCGGTGGTTGTGGTTACAGCTGGTGTCTCAGCCTGTCTTTTTGCGACTGCGGCATACCATTCGAGTCAGCAGTGCTAGAGGGTGTATTCTCGCTGCATGTCCTTCGCTCACAGGCATTCACAGCTGCTTGTTCTACATGTCCAGGGTTGTACCTCGGCACCAAGGGTACGGCATGAGCGATTTGAGCGAGGGCGGCCATTGTGCTGAGGGTGTCTTGAGTGAGTATGTGATTGACACAATTCGAGGAGTATTAGCAATGAGTTCAATTGAGTCAGTCAGAGAGTAAGCTGGACAATCCTGTCAGTATCTCGTCGTCCTTTTTTCCCTTCCATTTAAACTGCATTCCATTCTCAGCCTGCTCCTTTTGCGAGACGAGAAAGAAAAGAAAGGGGAGGAAAGGGCGACATCATAGGGAGCTTGAGCATTGCTATGATATTGCTGCATGTTCTTGATGAAGTGTGTGTCTCTGTATATTGTGATGTTGATTGAGTCGAGTTGATCTGAAGAAGAAGAAGAAGAGCTTCAAGGTGAATTCGAAGGTGATCTCGCTTCTTGATCTGATATTGACTGAAGATAATAATAATACAATATAGAGGGATATATTATATACAGGACAAGCGCAATAGGACGACAGTATACGCCATGTCATCGTCTATCGTTACTCGCTGTACTTGTGGTGCAATGAGGAAGTCAGTCTCGTTCATTCAAGCGACTTCAGGGAGGAGCAGGAGCAACATACCCATGAACATGAACACCCGCTCAGCAAGCACATCATCAATACCACACCGCATACAACCTAAACAGAGATGGGTCATGCCTGATTTCAATGCAAGAAAGAGAGTAGCAGACTTGCCTCCGAGAAGAGCGCAGAAATTCCCGAATTCGGTGGGTTGGGATACGTCGACATCATAGCATACTGACAGCTGACTGTATCTCTTCATTGACAGATCAAGTTCCCCGATGGCCATGTCGCTAGCATCTACTCCACCTCTCCCCGTCCCAATATCGCAGTAAATCGGGATACTTCGACACATCCACTATGGGCCTACAACTCTGCCAACACCGATGGACCACAAGAGGATGAAGGTGGAAGGATGGGCAGGTTCGCAAGACGGTTTGGTGGTATTTCTCCCAAGCAAGAAGAAGCATTGAAGAAGGTAGATGCTGCTGTTGAGCCTCAGCAGGGTATCCAAGCTGGAGCACAGGCTGCCAGGAAGGTAGCCAAGGAGCAGAAGAAGCAGGAAGAGAAGGAGAAGGTGGAAGCATCAACTACCTCTTCGTCCTCGTCTTCTGCAACAACCGATGCCATGGACATGTTTGACCTCAGTCTTGAAGGAGAGGTTGTCGAGGAGATCAAGCATGTCAAGGAGGACACGGGCAAGAAGGGCAAAGCAGCTGCCAAGGGTGGAAAGAAGAAGTAACTTAAGACGCAATAGGCATTAGAATGGAGTAGTGTTAGTGTATTAGAAGAGCTGTAGTAGATGATACACTTGAAATAGCAGTCTATACATCCCCCGATCAACCTGCACTTGTACAGGACATCTTGCTTCTTCTCTCTTTCTTCATGACTAACACTCGACAATATGGCAGGCCTGTATGCTGGCATTACATTCAGCAAGACCAGCAACGACAGTCGAGCAGATGGTCCATCTCATGCAACAGCGGCGTCTGCAGCATCTGCATCTGCACAATCCAGTCAATTGCAAGCACAAGACGGACTAACAGCAGCACAGCGACAAGCACTGCTCGACGATGCACAAGCATACGCAGCTCAACAAGCTGAGAAAGCAGAGAAGGAAGCAGCTGAAACTGCCAGAAAAGCAGCCTTGAACTTCCAGCCTGTGGTGAGGAAGAGGGCTGCTCCTGGACAGTCTGGACGAAGTGGTGCTGCTGGTGCTGGAGTGAGACCTAATAGAGGCGCAGCTCTACTTGCTGGTGGATCTGCTACTATCAGCGCTCCTCCTACTCTGGCTACGACGACTTCAGCCGCTCCTAAGTCTTTGATGTCCTCCATGTCGTCTTCTTCAAGTGCCACAATCACAGCGCCGCCAATGGAGCTGAAGAATGGAGGGGCTTCTATCAATTCCAATTCTTCTACGACTGCAATAAGTCGTAATGCACCTCCTCCAATGACCCTGGAGGACGAAGATAATGCCGACGTGAATGGATTCCGAGCGACAGCAGCGGGCAAGAAAGCAAATAATCAACGAAAAGGAGGAGGGAACAAGAACAGCAATAATAACAAACGACAACGAAAAGAAGATGATCCTTCACTCGCTTGGAATGCTGAATATGATCCCAACAGACCAACGGATTATAATGAATATAAAGCATATAGCAAAAGAGCAAGAGCGGAACGAAGAGCTGAATTGCTCAGACAGCGTCAGAGACAGGCTAGGATGAGGAGTAGTGGAAGTGATGATTATTCTGAAGATGAGGAAGATGGTGATGATGGCGCTGAAGATAGCGATGAAGAAAGAAGAAGAAGAATCGCAAAAGCTAATAGTCGATTCTTTGCTCCTCCGACGAATTATGAAGATTCTTCAACTAAACCTACTTCAGAACTGACTTCGAATGACTCCGAATCTCGTATGAATGCACAGCAGCCATCGCTTGTGGCAGATGATGGCAGTATGCATGGTGCGCCTGCCACTCTCAATGATGCATCCTCCTCTTCTGCGCCTCCTCCTGTCAAGAATGAAGATGATGGATGGGCAGCATGGTCCGCTACGCCCGCTGCGACGACTGAAGATCCATTCGCTCGTAGAGCAGCTCTCGCTCAAGGTCGTCAACAGCCTAGTCTGCCGGTACGAGAGCCTCCTCAATCGTCGTCGCTCGCTCCTCCCCCTCTTACATCAGACCCAGCGACGGTCGGAGCATCCATTTCTAGACCTTCCTCGAGCTCAAGCAATGGAATGTCACGGCCTGCTTGCATACCAATCAGAAAACCTTCTGCAGCCCCATCATCAGCACCTGCGGGTGGTATAGGCGCACCAGCTTCTTCTTCCGCCTCGCCTTATTCAGCGGCTCTTCCTGCACCCTCGTATCCTCCTCCTCTTCCTCAGGGTTTCGCTCCTGCCGCTCCTTCCTCTATCTCTCCATATGCACCTCCCTTCGTACCCGCCGCTGGACCGGGAAATAATATGCCACTCGGTATTCCTCTACCCCCTCATATGGCTTCAGCTTCTCCCCAACCATACTCTGGCTACTCGCAACCTCCACAACCGCCCCAAGCTTATCCTCATTTCGCACCTTCGTCTACTCAACCCTCCTTTTCCTCTAGCGATCTCAGGAACATGCCCATACCCGGCTCTAGCGATCTCAGGAACATGCCCATACCGGGTATACAGACCAGTCAGACTGCTCCACCTCCGCCCGTCACCGCTCCCAGTGCCTCAGGAAGACCAGAAGGACAACAACAAGCAATACCCCTGCAACTTCAAGAAGCACAAGCTAGAGCAAAAGCTATAGCCGCTAAGCTTGCGAGTTTGGGGAGATCTGGCGCTAAGCCTGCTTCTCCAGCCTCAAATACTGAAGAACCTATCCCTGGCCTAGGTGCTTCCTCGGCCACTGTATCCTCTCCTTCTAGCACCGCTGGATTAGGAGCAACCGCAGCAGCAGCTCCACAAAGCAAACCAGAAGATTTTGCGAAAAACTTGATGGCTAAATATGGTTGGACAAAAGGACAGGGATTAGGTGCATCTTCCCAAGGAATGGTGAATCCGCTTGCTCTGGCAGGCTCGGAATATGCGCAGCAGAAGAAGGGGAAACAGGCTCAACAGCAGCAGCCTAATCCGGTCAATAGGGGTGGTCCTGTTGGTATAGCCACTGCCAAAGGAAAGATTGTTTCGGATATCAAGACGGAGAAGGAACGTGCGGAGAGAGAAAAGTACGGAGAACCTACGAGAGTCGTCTGCCTTTCCAATATGGTCGGAAGGGAGGATGTGGATGATGAACTCGTGGCGGATGTTTGTGAGTGTTCTCTCGCATGCAAAGCTTCCGCTTCAGGAAGGGAGAAGTATGCTAATCTTTCTGCGCACATCGAATGAACAGCCGAAGAAGCGCGTAAGCTGGGCGTACTAGAGCAATGCTTCGTCCACGTCCAGCCGCCCTACGTGCCAGAAGACGACGCAGTCCGCGTCTTTGTCGTGTTCAGCGGGCTAGTAGGAGCTTGGAACGCAGTGAAGGCTTTCGATGGAAGGTTTTTCGGTGGTCGAACTGTCAGGGCTAAATTCTACAACGAGCAAGCCTTAGAGTATGGAGCGCTGCATCTGTAGACGGGTCATAGAGCGTTAAGCGCAATACAGGACTCTCGTACATGCTTACTTTCCTTCATTGTCCGACTGAACTGCTGGACCCAACTGCACTGCGTCACATCATTCGAAGATCTAATATGCTGCAAACTTGATGTCCTTCTCCTTGCACAAAGCCATCAACTTCCTCAGGTCACGAAGGTTCCAATCGGCAAGGTTGACTGAGGCGTTCTTGAATGAAGCAAGTGTGAAATGCTTGAGACGCGGTAATTTGCCTTGAGATATCGCCGCGGCTGTGATGCGTAGGAAAGAACCATTTGGTCAGCCAGAAATCCACACGCCGCTCGTATAGCATTACAGGACTCACTAATTGCAGCAGCGGAAACCGGTATGTCTGGTCCGCACAGGCATAGCGTTTCCAGCGCGGGTGAATTAGCAACAGCATCAAGGAAGCCGTCCGAGAGAACGCTCCATGCTGTTTGGAATGAAATTAAATGGCGGCAATGAGACAGTGCGTGGTCTAGACTGCCCGCATGAGGCGCGGCCTGAAGGTCTGGCGCCGCCATTGCGGAACCCACGCCTGAAGTCAAGATTAAATATAGCAATGTGGGAGCCAGCTGGACGAGCAGATTTGCAAAGGGGCCGCTTGCCCAGGGCTGGATGGGTTCCATCATGTCGTCTTCGTCATCATCCAGCTCGTCATTCAGGCCACTCTGGAAAATTTGGTGTGGCGAATCATCAGCTCTTCCTGCATTGAGTATGTCAGGTGAGAAAAGGCTTACATGATGACGTGGGAAAAGAAGTATTAGATGCTTCAGATGATTCACGGTCGGACGGAGCTGTTTAGGAGGTCACAGTAAGCATCTTCACCCATCCATATGCCTAGGAAAGTAGACGTACCAGCCAGCACAACTGCTGCACCCCAATGATGCCTCCTCCTGTGATGGTTTCAATCTTGAATCCTGTCAGGCGAGCTTGATGATCTATCTCCGACACTTGGTCACGTCGATCTCCGCTCGATATGCCACTCTCGAGATGCACAGTGCGCAAAGTTGGGACGCCCAGCAGGATGAGCTCCAAATCAATGTAGACGATGGACACTGAGGACGAAAGACGTAAGCTACAGGGCTTGACATAGCATCTTAGTGCATCGATCAGAAAGACTGACCATCCAGGTCGAGCGTCTGCAGAGCGGAAGTCGCCAAGGCATCGTGAAGACTTGGAGTCATGAAGGCTCCTCGAATGCCATGCATGTCTGATACCAAGCTTCGTCTTAGTATCGGCGTAGTAGAGTCCTTGAGGGGACGAGAACTCACGGCCACGAGCTTGCCATCCTCCATGAAGGCGCAGCTTCTGAACGCCTCTCGCCATCATCAAAAATTGAGCTGCTCTTTGTTCAGCAGTCTTTGTATCCAGACGGCCTGCCTCCTTCACCTGCTTTATGACTTCTCGAAAAGCTGCCGGAATTGGTGCACCGAACATGTCCGTTTCCACTTCCTCTTCTTCCTCCTCCTCGGTCTCCGCTTCGTCCATAGATACATCGCTTTCATTGTCGCCCCAGGCATTCGCGGGAGCTTTGTGATGGTCCAGGCACAGGTTCAGAGTTACACTGTCTTTGATGAGTCCGGCAATGTCGGGAGAGGCGGTCATAGCTGTTATGAGGTGGGGGAATACAGAGGTTGTAATGACAGCTGGTCAGCATCACTTCGTATACTAGGTGAGTCACCACTATCATATATAGAAGAAGCTTCACCTTGTAAGAGTTTCTTGAGAACATCATCGCTCTTGACCATTAAGCCTTCGAAGACCACGGCTTTCGCGACAGGGTTCCACGCCTTGCATACTGAGCGAAGGCTTAGGAGCCATTCTGCAATATAGACACCATTTAGCTTCTGAGGAGGAGAGTGTCAGCTTTGTGCTTGGGATCTGTAAAGGTCCCGGTCGGACTTCATTTTCAGCTAAGTCCCTGGACTTCGTCTCGGAAGATCTTGAAGGACTTCCTCAACTTCGTTACTGGACTTCGCTTCAGCTCCGTCCTCCCTCTTGTTCTTACCTTGTTACCCAATAACTTGACACAGCGGAGAATGACACATACTCTGTGATTGCTCGAGAGTCATTGGCAGGTTGCTTTTGCCGCTCTTGAAATTATCCTCAGCTTTCTTCTTTCTCTTTTTCTTCGATAGGGACGGTAGAGGACCGACACTCTCTATGCATGCTTGACCAGCCACTTCCATGATGCGTCGCAGAGCTTCAGGTGGCAAACGCGAGACAGCGCCGTCTTTCTTCTTGCCATCTGCTTTCTGTCCGGATGACGCTTCGTCAGTATCCAAATCCATCTCGTCCTTGCTGTTCGTCTCAGCCATAGTCTTGTTGAACTCCTGTCTCCAGCTGTTCCCAGCTTCATCGTCGCTTCCCATGAAGCCGGTAGCTTTCTGCTTGCCTTTGCCTTTACCGCCCTTCCATTTGGCGCGTCCCTTGCCTTGTCGCCCATTACCACTATTATTGTCGGAGGGGTTGACTAGCATGTTCTTGAGAAAGGCCAAAGCTAACATATCCTCCATATTCTCTAGCCGCTTATTTCCCAATTCGACAAATTGATGAAGAGATGTGATAGTCGATCTCATTTCTTTGTATTCTGGACTCTCACTGGTCTCGGCTTCAGCATTTGACGATGAGACATCTGCTAGTCCTTCATTGACAGTTGATGCTTGTCGCTGTACTAGGAGGTCGTTGGCTTTGTTGCTATGCTCCACAAAAGTGCCGACATCTTTCTCGGTGACCGGCCCTGTCGCCACACACCACACACGCGCGTCAGTCATCGTAGAGAGGTTACAAGATGTAAGCGAGCTAGTGCACGGCTTTCTCAAGGGTGCTACAGACCCACCATTAGGGTGAATCGCCTTGACTTGCCCTCCATCTCGCACACAAGCCATGTACGCTGCGAGGAGGGAGTAAAGATCATGCCGGGAGATGGACAGGGGAGCATCTATGGACTCCCGAGGTGATATAGAGTCAATATCACCTGTAACGAGGGACGCGGCGTTTATCCTGATGATGCTGTTGAGGGTGGTAACTGTGTCAGTTTCATGGATGTGGCGTTCAAGCATGGCGCACGTCGGCGACACAGACACCGAGAGAGACGCACCGATGCAGACAGTCGAGCAGTATGCGATGGGTCATGGATTGGATCTTGGTCTCATGTTCTCGCTTAGGCTGCTGCTGCTGCTGCTGCATCTGCATCTGCACACGCATGCGGGTCATCA